>FWPU01009533.1_pt1 | contig 15199 bp, 13 predicted proteins | sample 2228361 | NCBI WGS metagenome assembly FWPU01 (sample SAMEA103939777, study PRJEB20133) | metagenome
ACTGGCATCTCCGTGCAGGAGGCCCGCTCCCCGTTGTCTGCTCCCCAAACTCTCCTCTGCTTCCTCGTCATTTCTGGATCGCCCTGCATCAGAAACCAGCCTCCCTTTCACGATCATGTTGGGTTGGACAATTCTCGGGGTTTCCCCGTTTCCGCTCGCGCGGTACAATTGATGCGGGGAGAAGAGGAGGAGATCCTTTTCTCCCACTTTAGGAGGCGGCGAATCTGTCTGCCAGACGCGAGCCGAAGCTTGCTGCGCCACGGGTCCTCCAAGGAATGGCGGCCAACGGGGCGCACACTTTAGCCTGCGGCAGCGTTTCACCGCCAGGCGGCAGGCCAATAAGAGGGGAGGACGGAGATGTCCGTCATTACTGTGTCAAGAGGAACATTCAGCGGCGGGAAACTGCTGGCCGAGAAGGTGGCGGAGCAGCTTCACTACCGCTGCATCGATCGGGACGTAATCGTTGAGAAAGCCGCGGCGTCTGGCGTCTCGCAGGACGAGCTGAGATCGGCGCTGGACAAGCCACCCACCTTCCTGGAACGCTTCCGCCACCGGCGATACCTTTACCTGGCCCTGGTGCAAGCGGCCCTAGCGGAGGAGGTGTGCGACGGCCGAGTCGTCTACCACGGCCACGTCGCCCACTTGCTGCTGAAGGGCGGCGGCCCGGTGTTCCGGGTACGCGTGATCGCCCCATTGGAGTACCGCATTGCGATGGCGCAGGAGCGGCTGAAGCTGGGCCGCAAGGAAGTCATCGCCTACATCCGGAAGGTCGACGAGGACCGACAGAAGTGGGCGCGGTATCTGTACGGTGTGGACTGGGGGGATCCTTCGCTGTACGACCTTGTCGTCAATTTGGAATACATGACGCTCGAAGCAGCGTGCGATACGGTCATCACGGCGGTCAAGAACCAGCGCTGTTTCGAATTTGACAGCGCCTGCCAGGCGGCCATGCGAGACCTGGCGCGCGCGAGCCGCATCAAGGCCAACATCGCACTGAACCCGGACACGTCGGAGCTCGAGCTGGAGGTGGAGTGCGAAGGCGGCGTGGTTCGGATCAAGGGCAAGGCCACCGACGTGGACCAGGTCGCCGAAATCCGGCGTATCGCGAGCGAGATGCCGGGGGTCACCAAGGTCAACCTGGATGATCTGCGCTTCCGGACGCCGGACTGAGAGGCCCTGCGCCGGTGGCGGCCGGGCGTGTCGGTTAGGTGCGAGGGAGTTTGGGCAGGGGGACGAAATGCGGTTGCTCGGCAACAAGTCGCCGCATCGACTCACACATGCTGCGAGTGTGATAGAAGTTGAGTTTTCCGGGCTTTATTAGGTAATTATCTTTTTGCCGGCGGGAAGAATGCACCTGTTCCTTCCCATCGCAGGGATGAGCATCAACCTGCTCCTTCTGCTCGGAGCGGGGGCCATGGTCGGATTTCTGTCGGGACTCCTGGGTGTCGGCGGCGGATTCCTGATGACGCCGATGCTGATACTGTTGGGAATACCGCCGACAGTGGCCGCTGCCTCGGACTCCTGTCAGATCGTCGCCGCCTCGGCATCGGGTCTAGCGGCACACTGGCGTCTCGGCAACGTCGATTTTCGGATGGGTTGTCTGCTGCTGGCCGGGGGGCTGACGGGAGGGGTACTGGGAGTGGAGCTCATCAAAATCCTCTCAGCGGTTGGGGAAGCCGATGCACTGATTGCCGTGACGTATGTGGTGGTGCTGTCAGCGGTTGGAGGATCGATGTTTGTTGGGAGCCTCAGGAAGCTGCGGGGCCGCAAGATCGAGGAAAAGCCGGGGTGGCAAATTCACCAGATCGGTGCAGTCAGAAAGTTGCCGTTTCAAGTAAGTTTTCCTCGCTCTCAGGTCCGACATTCGATCATCGTGCCCTTTGTGCTGTGTACGCTCGTTGGCACGCTCGCGGCAATCATGGGAGTAGGCGGCGGTTTCATGATGGTCCCGGTGATGGTCTATCTGCTGGGCATGCCAACTCACGTGGCAGTCGGGACAAGCCTGTTTCCGATCCTGTTCACGTGTGCTGACGTGACCATCCTGCAATCCATCGAGAACCACACCATGGATATTCTGCTGGCGTTGACGCTTGCGGTAGGGTCGGCGTTGGCGGCGCAAGTGGGCGCTCGCGTGAGCCGGATTCTGAGCGGCAACCAGTTGCTGCTCATCTTAGGAGCGTTGGCGTTGCTGGTGGGGGGGAAGATGGCCGCCGATCTTGTTGTGGCGCCGAAGAGTGTGCTGGCGCCCGTACGGCTACACGGAAGTGCCCACCAGAGGGCCAGTGTGAGCCAGGCCAGTGGCAGGCAGGAGTCGAAGCTCAGGAGCGGCGCCGTTGCCGGCGCGCTCCTTGGTCCCTCCGAGGCCACGGCTCCCGGTGCGGGGGAAGAGCTCCGGTTCCGGGTCATTCCCGAGGCGATCCAGGTTGGATTGCTGTACTCCGGTGCGGCGCATGTACGAGTGGAAGGAACAGCCCAGTGCGATTCACGAGTTGTGGTTGTGGTGCGCGGCGGGGAGAGGGATGAGGAATTTTACAGGAAGGCCCGAGTGGGGCCGATATGGGTAAACCGGGGTAGGGTCCATGTTTCTGGGGTGCCGGTACTCTTCTACCGATTCAGCTCTGGAGCGTTGCGGGAATTTCTGCATCAGGACGAAATCAAGCGGTACCAGTTGGACGAATCAGCGATCAAGGCGCAGATGCGGATCGAGCCGGAATTCAGCAGGGAACAGATCGTCGCCAGTTGGCTGGAGCTGAAAGCCGAGGAGGCCACATACGCGCTGAACCGGGAAGCGCTGCGGTGGGGGCCCCGACAAGACCATGTAGCGCCATTTTCAGTCGATTTCGCCTGGCCCAGGAAAGTGCCGCCAGGCGTCTATCAAATCGCCGTTTACGAGTGCCGGGATGGATCGGTCACGTCCTATGCGGTCCGCTCCTTTCCCGTCGTCAAGGTCGGTTTCCCGGCGTGGTTATGGTCCATGGCCACCAATCACGCGCTCGTTTACGGTGTAGCTTCGGTACTAGCGGCCGCGGCAGTGGGATTCGCCACGGCCTATCTCATCGGGCTAATCTTCCGAAAAAGGAGGGTTGGTGAGCGTTGAACAATGAGCAGGAGGCTTTGGATGGCAGCGGGCAGTCGGCCATGAGAGGCAACACCGCACTCGGGACGAGGGCCTGGGACCTCGGGGGAAAACAGTTTGCGAAGGAGGTGTGATCCGGATCAAGGGTGACGCCACCGACGTGGACGACGTCGCCGAAATCCGGCGCATCGCCCGCGTGAGGCCGGGGTCACTGCGAGGGATCTGACGGGCCTGCCGGACTTCCCAGCGAAACGGCTCGTGGCCGTGACAGCTGCTATTCCTCGCTGAGGGCAACGGAGGTTGAGAATGAGAACGATCCTGCTGCTCGGTCACAAACTGACCGTGGACAGCCCCGCGGTAAAGCACACGGTGAGAATCGCGAAGGCTCTTGGGGCCCACGTGCATTATGTCCTCGTAGCTCCACCGGTCTCGACCACGGAATGGATCGAGGCACGATCCGCTCGCGCAGTACAGCGACTCAGAAGGCTCCGAGCACGGCAGCCGACCGCCGATTGGGTCGAAACGCTCGAGCAGCTCAGGAAGAAGGAGGCCGGGGAGGCCGACGAGAACAGAAGGCAGATCGAGGAACTTTTTGAGCAGGAGGGGATAACAATGTCGTGCCATCAAGTGCCGTTCGATTCCACCGCGCTCATGAGACAACTGGAGGAGCTGACGCCGGTGGAGCTGATGGTCGCCGGGAGACTACGCCTTCCGGCCGAGCTGAAGCACCAGGGCGTCATGGGCGCCGGCGATCTCGGCGCGCGTCTGAAGTGCACCGCGCTGGATGCCGAGATCATGGAGCACCGTCTTCGTCCCACGCCGCGAGAGGTCTGGCTGCAACTTGCGGCCTATGGGGCGGGCGCCGCCGGTGTCTACTTGCTGTTCTTCCCTCGAATCGAGGGGCTGAACCAATTCTTTATGAGCGGCGGAGTCCTGCCGGGATTGGCGATTATGGCTACGGCGGCCGCTGTGGCCTGGGTCTACGGCAAGGCGGTCGAGTGCCTGCTCAAGCTGACAAGAATAGACATTTACTAAGAGTGGTCATGAGAAGAAACGCACGCGGGGGTGGAAGGAGAATACAGCATGGAGGGTGAACTCGCCAGCCAGCTATTCGAAAAAACCACGATGTTGTCCCAGTTACTGGCGGCTCATCCCTGGTACGCCCTGGTGATCGTCCTGTTGGGCTTCATGGGGGGAACGATCTCGGGATTCATCGGAACGGGAGGCGCTTTTCTGATGACGCCGGGGATGATGAACCTAGGGATACCGGGCATCATGGCGGTCGGCGCCAACATCACCCACAAGTTTGGGAAGGCGATGATGGGGCAGCGGAAGCACGGCCAACTAGGACACGTGGACACGAGGATGGGGCTGATCCTGATGATCACGGCGCTGGCCGGAATCCGCGCCGCCGTGGTCATCAACGCCCATTTTTTCCAACGACTGGGCAGGGACGGCTCGAGCCTGTACGTGAGCAGCTTCTTTGTGCTCACGCTGTCGATTATCGGTTGTTTCCTTCTTCGGGATGCCCTGAGGAGCCGGCGCCCGGGCGAGGGCGGGCCGTCGGCCGGCCTGCTCAGGCTGTTGGAGCGGGCCCACGTCAAGCCCCTCATCTATTTTCGAGTAGCTAACGTGTACGTTTCTTTGCCGCTGATGATCGCCATTGGCTTTTGCATCGGGTTCATGGCGGGGACAATCGGCGTGGGCGGCTTCATCGGCGTGCCGGCGATGATTTACCTGTTCGGCACACCGACGGTCGTGGCCACCGGGACCGAACTGTATCTGGCCATGTTCATGGGCGCTTTCGGCGCGTTGAACTACGGCATGGAGGGTTACGTCGACATCCGGATCACGTTGCTGCTGTTTGCCGGGTCCCTGCCTGGGTTGTTTCTGGGCGCGGTGGGCACGAAGATCGTGCGCGAGGCGTACATTCGCCTGGTGACCGCCGTGCTGATCCTGTTGTGCGTGATCTCGCGGGCGCTGGCGATTCCGGGCTACGTGACATCGTTAGGTTGGGCGGAGCTTGGCGGCCAGGCAGCCGCCGCACTCGAGGCGGCCAGCAAAGTTTTTCTGTTCGGCAGCGGTGTCACGGCGACGACGCTCATTCTGTATCTGGTTTTCAGGGCGCATTGGCGGGGCCTGCGGGTCATTCGAATCTATCGGCCGCGCGCCGGGCGCCGAGTGCGGGCGGTGCGGGTTGGCGAAGCAGGCTTGGCCGGCCGGTAGAGGCGTAATGCGTTCATCCACGCCAGTGAATTCCCCACCGAACGGCGCGGCTGCGGCATGATGTACTGGCTGCCCGCGATGAAGATAGAGAAGGTCAGCCTCAGCTACGTGCGCATCCCGCTGGTGGAGCCGTTCCGCATCAGCTCGGGAACGGTCAGTGAGAAGGATGCGATCGTGGTGCGGTTGGAGGCCGGCGGGCTGGCGGGCTATGGCGAGTCGTCGCCGATGGCGGGGAGCTTTTACTCGGCCGATACGCCGGAGTCGTGCTGGCGGGAGCTGTGCGAGGTCGTGGTCCCCTGGATCGTGGGCCGGGAATTTGAGTCGCTGGAGGCGGCCTTCGTCGGGCTGGGTACGCTGGCGGCGGGAAACTTCACGAGAGCCGGCGTCGAGGCGGCCCTGTGGGACCTGGAAGCCCGGCGGCAGGGCGTGCCGTTGTACCGGCTGCTTGGCGGCGTGCGAGCACGCGTCGAATCGGGTCTGGCTGTGGGATTGTACGCGGATGTCGCCGATATGCTCCGGGTCATCGAACATCACTTGCGCGACGGCTACAAGCGGGTCAAGATCAAGATCGAGCCGGGCCGGGATGTGGAACTCGTCCGCGCGGTGAGGGGCGCCTTCGGCGACATTCCGCTGTTCGTTGACGCCAACGGGGCGTACGGGCCGCGGCACGCGGACCTTTTCCGGGAGCTCGATGAATTCAGCCTGATGATGTTCGAGCAGCCGTTTCCAGGGGAGATGCTGGAAGAGCTGGCCGCTTTGCAGCGGCAGGTGCGCACTCCCGTATGCCTGGACGAAAGCCTCGAGACGGAGGGCGACCTGCGGCGGGCGCTCGATCTTGGCAGCCTGCGGATCGCTAATCTCAAGATCCAGCGCGTCGGGGGGCTGGGGCCGGCGCTGCGCTTTTGTGAGATCTGCCGCCGGCACGAAATCCCCGTATGGGTGGGAACGATGCCCGAGCTGGGCATCGGAGGCGCGCAGGGTGCGGCGCTGGCCGCGCGTGAGGAATGTGTCTTTCCCACCGATGTCGAAGCGAGCCGCCGGTGGTTTGAAGATGACGTGATCGAGCCTTTTCTGGAAGTCAGCGACGGGTACCTGGAGTTGCCCGAGACGCCGGGGCTGGGTTGGCGGGTTGATGTGGAGAAGTTGGGGAGATACGCCGTGGCGACGCGCGAATTTTCTACCTGACCCCGGCCGCGCGGCCCCTCAGAACGGATTGAACAGATCCAGAACGACGAATGTCTTCTGGTTATAGATGACAACCCTGCCGGCGACGAATCCTCTTTTCAGGCCCGCTGCCAGCGGGCTGAGCCTGCGCTCGAGTTCGACGGGACAGGGCTGAATCCTCTTTTGCAGGCCGGGCGGCAGCCGCCCGTTTTTCCGAAGCTGTCGCTCCAGGCCCGGCGGGAGTTGGCGGTCGCGTTTGGCCAGTCCTGGGGGCAGGCCCTGGGGAGGGAGGCCGGCGATGTAATCTCGAATCGCGGCCTGATCTGTGGCGAGAAAGATGCTCACGCCTGCCTGGACGTGGGCTTGCCGGGGCGGCTTGCCGCGACCGGACTTTCCGGCCTGCGCGGTGCTGAGCGCCGGAAGGGCAACCGCCGCCAAGATCATAAGTGACAACAACCACCGCATAAGCGGATTATCGGCGATTCCCGGTTATTGCTTCACCATCCAGCCGCGATTCCAGGGCTGGGCCAGCGTAGGCTGATTGGCGTAGCGCTTCATCCGGAACTCGACGCGGGCGCCGCATCCCGGCTCGAGACGCACGGTGATCAGCGGCGCATCGATCGGCGAAGACTTCCCGTCCCAGTGAGCTGAGACGAACTGGTGTTCGCCGTAGGCGCCGGCCTGGACCGTGAGGACGCGGGCATCCACCTGGTTGGTGTTGACCAGCGTCAGGGTGACCGAGCCGGCGTCGAACTTCTCGACCAGCGCTGCGACGTCCTCGGGTAGCCCGGACCGCTGCCGCACGGGGTCGAAGTACCGTACGCGGCTGTGCAGCGTCCAGATGTTGCCCGTGAGATAGCCACCGAGGGTCAGCTTGACGAGGGCGTCGGTTTTGGCCGGATTGTACGCCATCAGCCAGTCCGCCAGCCGGGTGTCGGGCGTGGTGGGATCCTCGCGCATTCGCTGGACAGTGGCCCGGACGGCGCTGAGCTCGCTGCGCAGGGTTTGTTCAGGATAGCCGGGATTGCGGCCCTCCAGGAACGCGATCCAGCCTTCGATGGGAATGCGCTCGAGGTCTTTGCGGTCACCCGACCAAAGGTAGATCTCAGTGAGGCGGTTGATATAGAGATTCGGCGTCCAGTGATACCAGGCCTCCTGCCCGCTGTAGGCGTAGCCGCGCGGGTCGCCGTACATGTTCGGGATCATGAGCTTGCCGTCGATCACTTTCTTCTGCGCGTAAAGATTGTCCATCTGTCGCCGTAGCGTGGCGATGTAGGCCGGGTCGCCGGTGAGCAAGTAGGCGTTGCCGAAGCCGGGCCAACTGCCGGCGTCGAAGGTATTGCGGTGGGCGATCTGTTCGATTTCGCCGTCGAAGATGGTGAAGTTCCAGCCGTAGGTGCCCTTGTACCACTTGCCGCCGTACTCGCCGCCGATGGTTCCGTCCAGGCCGATGTTGGTGGGGATGTTGCCGCCGTTGGCTTCGGTCCGTTCCTTCCAGGCGTTGACGTAGTCCAGGACCCAGTCCCGGTACTTTTTCTCGTGCGTGAGCACGTAGGCGTTGAGGGCGAGGTTGGTGGCCGCCAGGTTGAGAGGATGGTCGCCGACGCTGTCCAAGTACTCGGCGCAGTGGGCGAGCATCTTGGGGTAATGCTGCTCGAGATCGAGCATTTCGCGGCGGCCGGCGGGACTATGAAGCAGGTGGAAGCGGCCGGGCACGGGGTCCCCGACCCAGTCGTAGGTGGTGGCTTTGCGCAGCATCGGCCCCTTGCTGCCGGTCCAGAGGCTGCGGATGATGCGGTGTTTCGGGTCGTAATTGGGGGCCGCGGGGTCTTCGTTCATGTAAAGGCCGGCGAAGCGCTGCATGCGCCGGCGGAAGCGCTCGTCGGCGGGGTCGGACAGGCCGAGGAACATGAAGCCGCGCATTCCTTCGCCGGTGTGGAACCAGTCCGACATGGTGATGAACTCTTTGTAATAGGCGCCGTCCTTGGCGAGTTCGGTCTTGGTGGTCCGGAGTTCTTTGTACTGCCGGAGGTGCCCTTCGAGCGCCTTCTTGAATAGCGCGAGCACGGAATCCGAGGCGCCGAGGGCGTGCAGCAGGGTCCAGTTGTGAAAGGTTTCGATGGCGTCGTCGGGTCCGTCGAGTGTGCCCCAGCGGGGCGTGTGCAGCAGGTAACCTCGCTCGTCGAGGTAATTGGCGGCGAATCGTTCGCAGGCGGCCGAGTTGGCGCGGAGGAGCTCACGTTCCAGCAAGGCCCACTCCGGCGGCGCCATCGGGGTTGAAATCACGAGCGCCGGCTGCTGAGCCCAGGCCGGCAGCGCCAGGGCAAGAAAAAGGGCCAGTCGTCGAATCATGCCCAATATCATAAGCTGAGGAGCGAGGAATTCATGAAGGAACCGAGACTGTCGCGAAGAGCGCTGTTACTGGGGGCGGCGGGAACAGGCGCAGCCCCTCGTTCCCGGTCTCCCATTGTGGACACGCATATGCACGTCTGGTCGCTGGACATGGCCCGCTATCCGATCCGGCCGCCGGAGCCGAATGTCCGGCCGCTCACCGAGGATGGCAGCGTCGAGCGGTACCTCGAGGAGATGGAGCAGCACGGCGTGGATCTGGCCGTTCTGGTTCAGCCCCGCCAGTATGGCTGGGACAACCGCTATATCGCCGATTGCGTCCGGCGGTTCCCCGAGCGGTTCGTCGGCCATGGCCTGATTGACCCGAAGGATCCGAACAACGCCCAGGTGCTCGAGCGCGAAATCCGCGAGAACGGCCTGGCGGGCATGCGCCTCAGCCCGATCTATCAACCGAAGGAGCGGTGGCTGAACTCTCGGGCCAACCATCCGCTATGGCGCAAGGCGGCCGAGCTGGGCGCGGTATTCAACGTCTTTATTGCCGCTCCGCAGATCCCGATGCTCGAGGATATGGTGCAGCGGTTCCCGGGGGTGAAAGTGGTGGTGGATCACCTGGGGCGGCCGGAGATTCTGGACCGTCCTCCGTGGGTGGAAAACGATTCGCTGCTGCGGCTGGCGCGGTACCCGAACGTCTGGGTCAAGTTCACTGAGCTGTACATCATCTCCAAGACCAAGGTGTATCCCTACCGCGACGTACACCCGTTCGGCCGCCGCGTGTACGAGGCGTTCGGCCCGCGCCGGCTGCTGTTTGGCACGGGCATGGTCGGCGCCACCCGGCGCATCCCCCTGGCCGAGGAGCTGCGGCTGATCCGCGAGGACATACCGTTCTTCCGAGATGAGGACAAGGAGTGGATCCTCGGGCGCAACGCGCTGAGCATTTGGACGTGGAAGAGTTCGGCGTGAGGCGGCTATCGCGGAATGGGTTTCGTGTGGTGCTTCGATACACTCGAGATTCCCCGGACGGCCCTTGAGCATTTCTGCGTGGAGAGTGGCATCCGACCGCTATCCTTCACAAACCGCGGAACGGGAGAGGCGCCCGCGGGGGGACAGAATGTGCCTTTAAGCTGAGACCCTCGGTGCAAGTCGAACCGCCGCTTCGCGGCAGCAATCCAATTGGAGGATTGGCCGGGCGTAAGGCGTCGGGAGGAGCGTGCCGGCGGTGGGCGCGCGGGTGGTTGACGGGCTCGGAAGGGGGTGCTATAATTAGGATTCCTAATGAATTTTGGAACATCAGCCATTGGGGCGCGCATCTCGGCCGGACTGGCCAAGATCTCGCTCCTGCTGCGCCATCATGCCTGGCAGGCCTCCTGGCCGGAGGCATTGACCCCTACGCAGGCGCAGATTCTGGCCGCGTTGTCGAGCGGGGCCGCCGAGGGACGCCGCTTGTCGGACGTCGCTTCGTTGCTGGCCATCACACCCGCTACGGCGAGCGATGCGGCGAGCGCTCTGGCGGCGAAGGGGCTGATCAACAAGCGAGCCAGCTCAGGCGACCGGCGGGCTATCGAACTCCGGCTGACCGCCAAGGGAAAGCGGGTGGCGGCCCGGGTTTCGCAATGGCCGGATTTTCTGGTGTCGGCGATTGACGCGCTGCCGGCGCAGAGGCAAGAGGACCTTCTGACGACGCTGATGCTGCTGGTGCGCTCTTTTCAGGAGCAGGGCCGGATTCCGGTGGCGCGCATGTGCACGAACTGTTCTTTCTTCGAGCCGGATCGGTATGCCGGCTCGCCCAATCCGCACTACTGCGGCTTCGTACAGGCGCCGTTCGGGGCGCGCGATTTTCGTATCGATTGTCCTGATTTTTCGGCCGCGCCGGAGGCTTCGCAGCGCGCAAACCTGGCAATTCTACATACTCTCGAAGCCCCCGAAAGGAGATGATTATGGACGCAAAAACCATCCCAGGCTATGACTTCGGATCGGCAGCGCTGGCTCGCTCGCCAGTGTCGTTGGAGGAATTCGACCGGTTGAAAGCCACCGTGCTGTTTACGGCGGAAGATGCCGCAGCGCTTCAGGCCTCGCGCGCCGTGTTAGAGGACCAGGTCGAGTCGGTTCTCGACGTCTGGTACGGATTCGTCGCCTCACATCCGCACCTGCTGGCGGCTTTCTGCCACCCTGAGAGCGGTCAACCGGACCAGAATTACCTGGCGGCGGTGAGGCGGCGTTTCGGCCAGTGGATTCTGGACACGGCCTCGGCGGATTACGGCCAGGCGTGGCTTGACTATCAGCACGAGATCGGCCTGAGGCATCACCGGGCGAAGAAGAACGTCACAGACGGCGCCGACGCTTCGGCCCATACTCCGTTCCGCTACCTGCTGGCGCTGCTGTATCCGGTGACGGCGACCTTGCGGCCGTTCCTGGCGAAGAAAGGCCACAGTCCGGAAGAAGTCGACAAGATGCATCACGCCTGGATCAAGAGCGTGTTGCTGCAATTGATCCTTTGGTCGTGGCCGTACGTGCGCGAGGGAGACTTCTGAACGGCACCGGGCGAGGCCGGCGCTAGTCCGGGAAGCGCTGCGCGAGGCGCCGGAAGAACCCGGGAGCCAGGAGGGCAACCGGGGCGGCGGGCAGGACGCCGCGGCGGTAAAGCTCGAGACCGGCCCGGAAGATCTGGCCTTTCCAGCTCGGTGATTCGGCTTGGCGTCGCACGGTGGCGTGACGTGCCAGGGCGACGGACTCGGCCAGCCGGCGCATTGGCAGCCCCGTTGCGGCATGCCGCGCCAGCAGCCACTCGGTCATCCGGTCGAGCGTGTCCTCCAGGAGTTCCCGGACTTGAGGGCGCGGCATCGCGGCAAACTCCATGGTGCCGCCGAGCACGCCGCCGCTGTTGGTCAGGAAATCCGGCAGGCAGAGCACGCCGCGCTGCTCCAGCGCCGCCTCGGCCTCCGGCGTCAGAGGACAGTTGGCCCCGGGTGCAATGATCCGCGCCTGGATGTGTCGGGCGTTGCCGGCATTGATACTGTGATGGCGGGCGCAGGGCGCGAGCACGTCGACGGGGAGTTCGAGGAGGCGCTCGCGGGGCAGCCGGTCTGCTTCGCGGTACTCCTCCACCAGGGCGCTGCCGGTGCGCTCGGCGAGCGCGCCAAGGCGCTGCAGGTCGAGTCCGCGCTCGGCGTACAGCGCGCCGCGGGAGGTCGAAATCGCCACCACACGCGCACTCGCCCCAGCCAACAATCGCGCCAGGGCGCAGCCGACTTTCCCGAAGCCTTCGACTGCGGCCGCGCGCCCTTCCAGCGGCCAGCCCAGGGTGGTGCACGCCCGGCGGAGGGCGGCGAAGACGCCGCAGGCCGTCCAGTAGCCGGAATCTCCCCCGAGGCGGGCGCGCCGGGGCACGGGTGCGCCGACCGAGGCTAGCATGGCGCCGATGGCGGGGCTGTCGGTGCCCATGTCGGCAAAGGGCGTGTAGAGACCGCTGCGGAATAGCCCCTTGATGGCGCGGGCGAACTGCGCCAGGCGCTCCGCCCGCTGCGGGGCGGGCTGTTCCGGATCCCCTCGCACGCCCGCCTTGGCGCCGCCGTGCGGCAGGCCGAGTAGACCGAACTTCAGCGTCATGGCCCGCGCCAGCAGGCGGAGTTCTTCTTCGGTGACGTCCGGGAGCATGCGGAGTCCGCCGCAGGCGCGGCCCCGGACTGTGGAGTCCACCACCACCCAGCCGAGCGGCTCGCCGTTGCGGTCAGCGCGGAAAGTATGAGCGCCCGCATTCATCGCTTTATGGCCTCGACTGTCATGCAGCATTCCATCCGGCGGTGATTGGGCCGGTTGCCGCGGCTCTCAGGGCCCCGGTTCATCGCAGACGGGTTAAGGTTTTCTCCGCGCCGCATACAGCATGATTCCGGTAAGGAAGGAGGCGCCCGAGTACAGGAAGTAGAGCGTGTGCATCGGCGCCGCGCGCAGGGCAAACCACCAGCCGCGCCGAGCGGCCAGGAAGCGATAGAACTCACGGTTCAGCGACAGTGCGGCGGCGGCGCTTCCCAGGCCAAGCCAACCCGCCCAGGGCCGCAGCGGCGCCAGCCCCGCACCGATTAGGGCCCCGAACCAAAGGACAACACTGGCGCGATCCCGCCAGCGAAGATTGAGGTCGGCGGGCATCGAGCGCCGCCCCAGGATGAGCAAGGTCCAGGGGATCGCGCGGTCGAATACGTCGGTGCGCAGGATTTGCCAAAAGCTCCAGCGCTTCAAGTGCTTCACCTGGAGGTCTTTCCTCAGCGCAATCCGGCAGCCGGCGCGGCGCAGACGCAGGCCGAGCTCGATATCCTCGATCGACGGTCGTTGGTAGCGCTCCTGGAAGCCGTTGTGGCGTAGAAAGACTTCGCGGCGGATGGCGCCGCAGCCGGACCAGAAGGTGGAGGCCGCCTCGCGTCCGGTCTGGTGGACGTAGCAGTGCAAAAGGTTGCGGTACTGCGAAAAGAAGTCCGGCTCGGCGGGATTGTCGTCGTAGGAACCGATCACCGCGTCCGGGGCGGGTCTGTGGCGGAAGACCTCCCGCAGGCGCGCGATTAAGTCGTGCGGCGCCAGCACATCGGCGTCCAAGAACAACAGCAGATCGCCGCGGGCGTGGCGGGCGCCGAGGTTGCGCGCGAAGGCGGGCCCGCGCCGGGCGCCGGTGGCCAGGAGATGGAATCCGAGCTCCCGTGCCAGCCCGGCCAAATCGTCCTCGGAACCGTCGTCCACCAGGATGCACTCATCGGGCGGCGGCTCGAATTCGCGGATTCGCTGAAGACAAGCGCGGAGCTGAGGCAAGCCGTTATGGGCGGGGACGATGACTGATAGCGACAGGGGCGGCGCAGCAGCGTTTCTCATCGGCTCTGTGACCTGAGCTGGTTAAGGTACGGATGAGCACCATCATGCGGCGTCGACATGTCCGGCTCCGATTCTCAACCACTTTATGATCGTGCCCCTGCCGGGTCAAGCTCTGTGTGCGCGGCGCATTTTCTTATCCATCCACACCGGCACGCAGCCTGCCCCAAGTGTGCAGAGTCCGGGCATGTGGGCGGCGGAAGGACCGGGCTCGCGATCTGGCCAAAAAGGGCTCCTGTCGGCAGACGTGACGATGCCAGATTACCCTCAGGCTCCTCATTATTTGGAGGGAGGGTGTCCCGCTCCTAGTTGAAGGTTGAACGGCGGTTCGGCCCGACTCGGATAGAACCGGGCCAAGAAAGAGCTTGATCAGGAGAACTGCCGTGGAACGAAACTACCATGTTGTGAAGCTCGGCTCCAAGGGGCCCGAAGAGCATCGAAGGCTTTTGCCAAGCCAATGGACAGCTCTTGTTGCCATTGGTGGAATCAATCGAGCAAGCCCGGCCGGCGGTGGGTACGGTGATTGACGAGGCTGGCCGAGGGGTGCTGGAAACGATCTTGAACCCGAGCGCCACCGAGGTGGCTGGACCGAAGGCCCCCGGCAAGCCGAGCGGTGAGATTCGCTGGCGCGGCTCGCAACCGGGGCGGGTCAAGCTCGGCGACCGGCAAATTGGTGTCCGCCGGCCCCGATTGCGACGCTGCTGGGCGGTGTCTCCACCCGCGATTGTCGGGGGGTGGCACCGCAGGGGGCGGCGACGGTGGGGATCTGGAAGTCGGCGGTGAGCCGGGAGGTGGTGGAAGCCGGCGGGAAGCAACTCGAGCCACCTCTGGAGCGCCGCTGGGACGAAGTCGCGATCCTGGTGCTCTACATCGATGGGATGCAGTGCGGCGATCACCACGTCATCAGCGCCGTGGGCGTGGACGGCGAGGGGCGCAAGCATGTTTTGGGCCTCCAGCTCGGGGCGACCGAGGCTGCGGCGGCCGTAAGAGATCTGCTGCTGCACCTGTGCGAGCACGGCCTTCCGACCGGGAACGATACCTGTTGGTCATCGACGGCGCCAAGGCGCTGCGGGCCGCGATCCGGGAGGTCTTGGGCGGCGAGCAGTTGGTGCGGCGATGCAGGCCCCACAAACTGCGCGATGTCGTCGAGCATCTGCCGGCCCACGACCCGATGCTGCAGAACCAGGTGCGGTCCCTGATGCGCGCCGCCGGGAGGATCGGCCGGGCCGAGGAAGGGATGGCACGGATGAGGAAGCCGGCCGAGATGCTCGAGGCGCACCATCGGGAGGCTGCCCGGAGCCTGCTCGAGGGACTCGAAGAGACCTTCACCATCCATCGCTTTGAGGTGCCACCGAGGCTCCACCGCTGCCTGGCGACCACCCACATCATCGAAAGTCCCCAGGCCGGCGTCAGGAAGAAGACCGCGAATGCTTCTCGCTGGCGGGATGGAAAGATGGTCCTGCGGTGGGTGGCCGGAGCGTTCCTACTGACCGAAAGACGATACCGGAGGATCATGGGCCACCAGGACCTCTGGGC
>FWPU01008411.1_pt1 | contig 15193 bp, 15 predicted proteins | sample 2228361 | NCBI WGS metagenome assembly FWPU01 (sample SAMEA103939777, study PRJEB20133) | metagenome
ATGGGATTGATTCTATTGGCTTATAATATAAAGAGAGTGCTTAAAATAATTGGATTTGAGAAGTTAAAAGAGGCAATTTTAAAGATAAAAGAAAGGGGAAACAACATATTAAAAGAAGCAAAAGGTATTGCATAGATAAACCATAAAAACATTATCATTCTACTGAAAAAAATAGGTAATATCAATAAAAACATTTTTTCAAAAAATTACAATATATAGTTATTTAAGTTTTCACATGTTCTGCTGGAAAAGGGCGCTATCCACCTATTTTATTTTACAAGAAGAACAAGAAGAAGAGGAGGAACAGCTAAAACAAGAATCAGAGGGTGCACTGGACTTGAAACTTCCTCCACTTGAAAATCCAAATCTTGAAGGCAATTTTTCTAAATCTTCACTTTTACATTTTATACATAAAACTTTTTCATTTATACTAAAGGTTAAATATTCAAATTTTTCTCCGCACTCTTTACATTTGAAGTCGTAAAAAGGCATCTTTAAACCTCTAAATTACAAACTTTTAAAGCTAACTTTTCTAAATATTTGGAAAAGGTATAAAGTTCTTCTATATCAATTTCTTCATCGGGTTTATGGTAAGTTGCTTCATCTCCCGGAGCCCATCCAACTGCCTGAATTCCCTTTAAGACCAAAAATTTTGCAAAGGTAATTCCACCAGAACCTACAATTTTTGCCTCAGGAACCATTTCCTTTATAAATTTAACCATTGGAGCATCTGGTAAAACCTCAGAGGGTGGCAAATTTCCAGTAAATTCTATTGTATAACTGGCACCAGGTAATATTATTTCATTTATTAAGTTTTCAATTTCCCTTTTCATATTATCTAAGACCATCCCTGGTAAATATCTAATATCTATAGATACCTCACAAGAGGCAGGAACTGCATTTGGTGCTTCCCCTCCTTTTATTAAACCTGGATTGTAAGTTGGAGGTGTAAGTATTGGATGGGGATTATAACTAAATTGAAAATCTTGTAATTTTTTTAAAAAATTTGCAGCACAATAAATGGCTGATATTCCCTTTGAGGGATCCATTGCATGGGCAGATAAACCTTTAAATTTTACTTTGCATAAAACCCTTCCCTTTTCTGCTATGTTTATGGTCTTCATAGAGCCAGCTATATCTGGAATTAATGCATCTGTGCAATCTAAAAAACCTTCTTCTAAGACCCAATCTAATCCATAACCCGCTTCTACTTCTTCATCTGCAAAGGCACCAAAGATGAACTGTCCCTTAATTTGATCTTCAATTTTCTTTAAATTTAAAAGGGTTGCAAAGGAAGAAGCCAAAGGACCTTTATTGTCTAAAACCCCTCTGCCATAAATTTTCCCATCTTTTTCAAAGGGTTCAAAGGGGTCAAAGGACCAATCCTCCCTTACTCCAGAAGGTACTGTATCTGTATGAAGGACAACTAAAAACTTTTTATAACCCTTCAAACCCTTCCCAACAAAAGCTAAAAGGTTGGGCCTTTCTGGAATTTTTGCATACTCCTTATAAGGTATTCCTACTTTTTGAAGCTCTCCCTTTAATATATTTACAACCTTTATTTCTTCTCCAGGTATTTTCATTCCATCGGGACCCTCTCCTGAAAAATCAGAAGGGTTATAATTTACAGTCCTTTCTCTAACCAACCTTTTTGTCAAATCTACTATATAGCTTCTTAAATCTTCCATAACTGCTCCTTCTTATTTATTTTATAATATAATATCATAAATGAAACTATTTTTTTTATTTTTTATTTTTTCTTTTCAAATTGAAGAACCAATTCTTGAAGATATAATTTATCCAAAAAGTGAATTAAAATTAAATATTGAAAATAGAATAGTAGCAAACTTAAAAGTTGAAATGGAGATAGATGAAGAAGGAAGGGTTCTAAAATTTAGCTTTTTAGGTTCTGAAAACATAGAAAAGGAAAGGATTGATCATTTCTTTAATTTTTTTAAAAATCAAATTTGGGGGAAAAAGGTAAAACACTGTATAAAGGATGGAAAGCCAGTAAGGTGCATTTATATTTATATTTTTAGTTGGGTTCTTTATTATCCCCCACCAGAAGTTCATTATCAATTTTACAATGGAGAGTTAAAAAAGGAATTTATAAAAACTTTAAAAGGGGATGAAAAATCAAGAAAAGAGTATGAAAAAGAATTGGAAGGTGATGCCTTAAAAATTTTAAATAAATTTGGTTTGAAGGAAGAAGAGGATGAAGAATTTAAAATTTATTCTAATCTTAATAATTTAGAAATTGTTTTTCAAGAATTAAAAAGTTTTAAAAAATTTTTTTTCAAATATTATAAATTAAAAGATGAAAAAAAATTTCCTAAACAAAAGATATTTTTATTTCCAAATAAAAAAACTTTAAATAATTTCTTAGAAGATAATAAGTTGCCCCAATGGGCAGATGGATTATATATTGGTGCCCTTAACTTAATTTTTAGTTTAATTCCCATAGAAAAAAAGAACAAAGAAGTTTTTTTACATGAAATAGCCCATTTTTTAATAAATAGAGTTCTTTTTGAAAATAAATATTTGCCAATTTTTTTGAGAGAGGGGTTTGCAGAAAATTTGCTTTATGAATATATGAATGAAAAAAAAGAAGACCTCACAAGATGGGAAGGTTATAAATCTCTCATAAAAAGGGATAAAAAAAATTATGGAATTTTATCTTTTTTATTTTTTTGGGATAATCTTGAAAAGGTAAAAGAAAAGGAAAGTCAAAAATTTTATGCCTATAGTTGGGCTTTTATAAGATATTTAAAATCTAAAGAAAATTATGAAGATTTTGTAAATTTTTTAAAAGAAGAGGGGTTCAGTAAAGAATCCTTAGAAATATATTATGGAAGTTATTTAGAAATAGAAGAGGACTTTAAAGATTTTCTTAGAAAAATGATAAAATAAACCAAAGGAAATGACATAGGAGGCATTTATGATAATAAATAAAGTTTATTTAATGATAATTGTGTTTTTATCCTTAAATTCCTTTTGCCAAAATTACTACCTTTTGGAAAAGCCAGAAAATATTGATTTTCATATTTGGAAGGATTTGCTTGAAAAAAAGGGAATAGTTTTAACCCACTCTTTTCCACCAGTAGGAGGGATTTTAGTAAAAGAAGGATGGGAATTTTTAAATTTTAAAGAAATTGAAAAAATTTTTGGAACAAAGGTTTATTTAGATTCCCCTTTTGGGAAGGACAAAGAAAGGTTGTTTAAGACAAGGGAAGGGGAACTTTTATGGGAAGCCCATAGGCATTTTTGGCAACCAGAAAAGTTAAAGGAAGAAATTTTTGCAAAACCATTAATCAATGATTATTTTATTCCTCAAATAGAAGGGGAAAAGGAGGAATTTTTTGGAGAATGTTCAGAAACATATTTAAAATATTCATCTTCTGAATATCTTTTGAAAAATATTTCTGTAAATGTAATTTTGCCTGAATCAAATGGTGCAATTGATCCATCAACAGAAAACTGGAGTTCTGCAAGGGAAACAAATGTAAGTAATGAAATTGTTGAAGGTTTAAATGAACTTGCAAATTTTTATAATTTAACAACTTCTATAAAACCTTCCTTTATTTATCATTATTATTTTGGGCGGACAGATACAAGGGCACAAACTTCTTATGAACCAATTACAAGACCAGCAAGTCCAGATTATAACTGTTCTACAGGTGAAGGTTTGTGGGCATGTGAAATATTAGACAAACTTGGGTATTCTGCCTATTCTGGATATACAAAAGTCAAAGAGTTCAATGGAGACACAAGGATTGCAGATGGAACCAAATGGGTCTTTACTGTTTTTATAGTGGATAGTTTAAATGATGCTGATGGACAATTTCCTGATGGATATTTTGCCTATGCGTGGCTTGGGGGACCCTGGGTAGTTATGACTTATGATAATAATGGGTGGGGAATAAGTTATATGAATTTAGTTATAAGGCATGAAACTTCCCATATTTTTTATGCCTTAGATGAATACTCCAGTTCTGGTTGTACTTGTACGGAGATTTCTGGTTATATAAATTATCAAAATCAAAATTGCGAAAATTCTTGTTCTTCAAATTGGGATTGTATAATGAGAGGTGCAGGAAGCTTGGTATGCTCTTATACTAAAGGTCAAATTGGATGGGGAGATCAAGATGGAGATACCATTCCAGATCCTGTTGATATAAACCCTGAAACAAATTTGATACCTTATACTCCAGATCCTACAACAGAAACAAATTTAACTTACAATGGAAGTGCTTCAATTCAAAAAAGGACAAATAACAACATCTATGGTTATAATTGTGATATAAATGTTTTAAATATTTCAAATGTTCAATTTAGAATAAATGGTGGTGGTTGGCAAAATGCAAATCCTACAGATGGTTCCTTTAATTCACCAAATGAAAATTTTACTTTCCAGACGGGGAATCTTTCATCAGGAATCTACACAATTGAAGCAAGAGCAATAGATGAGTTAGGACAAACAGATCCAACACCTGCAAATGATACTGTAACAATTCAATGTACTCCACCCTCTTGTGCCACAAATCCAAACCCATCAAATGGGGCAACAGGGGTTTCAACTACACCTACACTTACATGGTCTTCTGCCTCTCAAGCTACATCTTATGATGTCTATTTTGGAACAAGTTCAAATCCCCCTTATGGAACAAATGTGACAACAACATCATACAACCCAGGGACATTAAATCCAAATACAGCTTATTATTGGAAGATAGTTCCAAAGAACAGTTGTGGAAGTGCCTCTGGCTGTTCTATATGGAGTTTTACAACAGGCAGTGAATCCTCTTGTCTTCTTGATCTGGGTGATGTAAATGAAAATGGCACAATAACTTCCTTTGATGGTTCTTTGGTTTTAATGTATATTGTTGGAAGCATAGGATTATCTACTTCTCAGCAGTGTAAAGCAGATGTTAATATAAGTTCAAATATTACTTCAATTGATGCAACTTACATTTTGCAATGTTCCGTTGGGCTATGCATTGGACTTCCTTCAAACTTTAAAACAAGTTGTCAAAACCATGGAAACTGCCCTTAATTTAAATTTTTTAAAATAAAATTTTTTAAAAAATAAATATGTTCCTCTGAATCATTTAGGGAATTAACAAAGATAAATTTTTCCCCTCCCTTTTTTAAAAATATTTTTCTTAAAAGTATGTTTATTTCATATAAAGTTTCAAGGCAATCAATTGCAAAGGAAGGGCTTAAAACCAATAAATTTTTTATCCCTTTGCTGGCTAAAGATTTTGTTTCTTCCATAGTATAGGGCTTGACCCATTCTAAAAAGCCAAAGCGGGACTGAAAGGATGTTGTGTGATTTTTAAACCCCAATTCCTTTGCTAAAATCTCACTTAATTCTTTACATTGGTTTTCATAATTACATTCCTTTGCCATTTTTAAAGGAAGCCCATGATAAGTAAATAGAAAGTGGTCTATATTTTCTTTTTCAAGAAATGTTTTTGTCTTTGTTATCAAGCCCTTTAAAAAATTTTCATTCTTATAATAGAAAGGAAGAACCTTTCCTTCAAATTTATATTTTTCTTTCAATTCCTTAAAATATTTTTCAAATAAATCAGTTGTAACAGGTGTTTTATGGGGATACAGGGGAAAAAGATGTATTTCTTTAAAACCCTTCTTTACTAAATCATAGACCTTTTCTTCCAAAAAGGGTTTCCCATACAAATTACCAATTTCAATTTTAAGGTCAAAGATTTCAAATTGGAGTTTTTCCTTTAACTTATCCATATAATAATTTAAGGGAATTTTTCCTTCAATTAATATTTTTTCATAATGGTTCTTTAAAAATAGGGGTCTTAAAGGTAAAATTAAATAATTTAAAACAGGTTTTGGGATTTTTACTACATTTTTATCTGAGAGAAATTTTTTTAAAAATAATCTAATTTCTTTATAACTTACCCCTTCTGGGCTTCCATGGTTTGAAATTATTAGTGCTTTCTTCACAAAAGTTCTAATATTTTTTTGGAAATTTCATAAAAGGCAAGGGAGGAAGGAGCTTTCTCATCTAAATAAATTAGGTATTTTCCATCATCAGAACAATTTACAAGGTCTAAATCAAAGGGGACTGTACCCAGATATTTTAAATTAAATTTATTTGCCAAAGCTTCCCCTCCTCCTTTTTTAAAAAAGGGAATTTCCTTTCCACAATGGGGGCAAGATAATCCACTCATATTTTCTATAATTCCAAGTAAATTCATTTTTAAAAGCTTTGCAAAGTTTACGGACTTTCTAACACTTGTTAAAGCTACTTCTTGAGGAGTTGTAACAATTATTGAATGTACAGGGGGTGATATTAGTTGAGCAATTGTTAAGGGCTCATCCCCAGTCCCAGGGGGTAAATCAATTATTAAAAAGTCCAAATTTCCCCATAAAACATCTTCTAGAAATTGTCTTGTAGCACTAAATTTTAAAGGTCCCCTCCAAACCACTGCCTGATCTTTGCTTTTTAAAAATAATGCCATTGAAAGCACCTTAAAATTTTTTTCCACTTCTATGGGTAAAATTTTATTTTGTTGAATTTCTGGTCTTAAATCTTCAATTCCTAAAAGTTTTGGAATTGTAGGACCATGAAAATCAGAATCTAAAAGTCCTACGGAATACCCTTTCTTTAAAAAAGCTAAGGATAAATTTAAAGAAAGAGTACTTTTTCCAACCCCTCCTTTCCCACTCATAACTACAAGCTTATTTTTTATTTCCTTTAAATTTTCTTCAATTTTTTCCCTATTCCACATATATACTCCTATAAGCTTAAAAAATATTTATGGACCCTCAAGTCCTTTGTGAGTTCTGGATGAAAGGTTAAAAGCAAGATTTTTTTGTATAAAAGAGCGACAGGTTCCATATTTAAAGTTGCCAACACCTTTATCTCTTCATTTATTTCCAAAATTTTTGGTGCCCTAATAAAGACCGCCTCCAGGGGTTCTATACCAAAAGAGTGGTCTTTTATATTTGCTATAAAGGAATCAATTTGCCTCCCATACCCATTCCTTTTTATCTTAATGGGAACAATTCCAAGGGAAATTTGTTTTGGATTTTCCACTTCCTTTGACATAACAATTGCCCCTGCACAAGTTCCCATTAGGGGTTTTTCCCTTGAAAAATTTATTAATGGCTCAAACCAGCCCTCTTCCTTAAAAAATTTTAAAAGAGTTGTAGATTCTCCCCCTGGAATAATCAAATGGGTTATTTTATATAAATCTTCTATTTTTTTTACTTCAATACAATCCAAGCCCAAATCTTCAATTGCCTTTTTGTGCAAAGAAAAATCCCCTTGAAGGGCTAAGACACCTACAATTTTACCAGCCACGGTTTGCTAATCTCTCTTCCTCTGAGAGTTTTGCCACATCAATTCCAAACATTGCTTCTCCCAATTCCTCAGAAATTTCCAAAAGCATCTTTGGGTCTTTAAAATGGGTTACAGCTTTAACTATTGCCTTTGCCCTTTTTTCTGGATCACTGGACTTAAAAATTCCAGAACCCACAAAAACTGCTTCAGCACCTAAGATCATGCAAAGAGCTGCATCTGCTGGCGTTGAAATACCACCTGCTGCAAAGTTTGGCACTGGAAGTTTTCCATTTTTGTGAACATAATAAACAATTTCAAAGGGTGCCCCAATTTCCTTTGAATAATGCATAAGTTCATCCTCCCTTAAAACTGTCAACCTCTTTATTTCTCCATTTACAGCTCTCAGATGCCTTACTGCTTCAACAATATTTCCAGAACCCGCTTCCCCTTTTGTCCTTATCATTGCTGCACCTTCTCCAATTCTTCGGAGGGCTTCACCAAGGTTTCTGCATCCACAGACAAAGGGCACTTTAAAGGACCATTTATAAATATGATTTTCTTCATCAGCAGGGGTTAGGACCTCTGATTCATCAATAAAGTCAACTCCAAGGGCTTCCAAGATTTGGGCTTCTGCAATATGTCCAATCCTGCATTTTGCCATAACAGGAATTGAAACCTTTTCCATAATTTCTTTAATCTTTTTAATAGATGCCATCCTTGCAACTCCCCCTTCTTTTCTTATATCAGCGGGAACCCTTTCCAAAGCCATAACGGCACAGGCACCTGCTTTTTCTGCAATTTCTGCTTGTTCTGCATTTGTGACATCCATAATAACTCCGCCTTTTAACATTTCTGCAAGCCCTACCTTTAACTTAAAACTTTCCTCTTTAAAAAATTCCATATTTCCTCCTAAATTACTAAAGTTATTTTGTATTCCTTTTTTAAAGGAATAGAATGGAGTATCTTCTTTAACTCAAAAAACAATTTTTCAATTTCTTCCTTTGTAGAATTTAAATGGGCAATTCTTATATAGGGATTTTGACTTTTTTCATAAAAAAACTTATCCCCTTCCGCCACCTTAAAACCCTTTTCAGAAAGTTTTTCTTCCACTTCTTTTGAATTAAAACCCTTTGGAAGGGGAAACCAAATCCCATAAGATAAATCCCTTAAATTTAAATTTACATTGGGAAAATAAACCTTTGCTAAATCCTTTACAATTCTTGCCTTTGATTTTAAAGAATCCTTCATCTTTCTTAAATATTCAGTAAAATTTTTGGAACTTATAAATCTATAAACCAAAATTTGTAAAAGAAAGGGGGTTTGCAAATCTTGAAGGGCTTTAAAATAAACTGTTTTCTTTATTAACTCTTCAGGACCACATATCCAACCAATTCTAAAACCAGGAATAAAAAGTTTTGAAAAACTTCCAATATTTATAACCCTCTTTAAAGGATCTATTTCATATAGGGTCTTTCCCTTTTCCAAAAGGGGAAGGGGAGAATCTTCAATTACACAAACTTGATGTTTTGGCATATTTTTAACAATTTCTAATTTCAAATCTTCCTTTAAAGTAATTCCTGTAGGGTTATGTTGGAAGGGCTGAAGATATAAAAACTTAAAAGGAGAAGAAAGGTAATGTTTTAAGGTGGAAAGGCATATACCCCCTTGTTTTATGGGGATTGTATAGACCTCTGAATTATAATATCTTAGCAAAGGTATTAATCCAGGGTAAGTAGGGCTTTCAAGGAGGACTTTACTTTGGTGGGACAAAAAAAGCTGACACAAAATAGATAGGGCTTGTTGAGCTCCATTTACAATCATTACCTCTTCAACCTTTCCCTTTAATCTTTTAGCAATCCATTCCCTTAGGGGTGAATAACCCATAGGATCACTATATTCAAAAAAGATCTTTCTTTCCTCTTCTATGACTTTTTCTAATTCTTTCTTTAAAAAATCATAGGGGAATATATTTTCTTCGGGCATTAAAAAGTAAAATTTTAAGTTCTCATCCTTAGAAATTTCTACCCTTTGTTCTGCTTTTTCAATATTTTCCATAGAAGATGTAAAGGGAATTGAGGGAAAAATGGGACTTATAAATACAGCAGATCCAGGTATGGTTTCCACCAGTCCATAATTTTTCAAAAGTTTTATTGCTTCCAAAACAGTGGATTTATCAATTGAATAATATTTTGCAATTTCCCTTGTGGATGGAAGTTTTTCCCCCGTCTGCATTTTCCCAGAAAGAATGGAATCCTTCAAAGCCAAAAAGAGCTGATGGGCTTTTTTGTTTTTCTTAAATCCCTTAACTGGTGGCAACCAATCCATGTTAAAATTATACCATATTAAATTTATGAAGTGTACTGCCTCAGATGGAAAAGGGAAAATAGAGGATTAAAAATATTAGGGAAAATCTTTTGATGGATTTCCCTTTATTTGAAAAGTAATATATTTTGGTGAAAAATTCTGAGTGATATAAAGTCCAAAAGGGATTTTCCTTAAGCGAAAGCACATGGTGACCCTAAGGCAGCTTAAGGTCAAAAATAAAAAAATAAAAAAGAAGGAAATGCATCCTGCAAATTTTGAATTTTTGAAAGCTTTATTCAAAAATTCAATTTGTCCCTTTTCCGTTGAACTAAAACAACTCATGCTTAATCCCCTTTTGTATGGGAATATAAGTTAATAAAGTTTTGTTAAATGTTTAAAGGAGGTAAAATAATGAAATTATTTTTATTCTTTTTAATATTCCCAAGTTTAATTTTAAGTCAATATGAAGTGGATCCCGCTCATACGAATATTTCTTTTTCAGTAAAACATATGGTAATTTCCACAGTAAGGGGTTCTTTTACAAAATTTGAAGGAAAGGTAATATATGATGAAAAGGATATCTCTTTATGGAAGGTCTCTGGAAAAATTTGGGCAGATAGCATAAATACAAATAACAAAGATAGAGATGCTCATTTAAAAAGTGCTGATTTTTTTGATGTAAAAAAATACCCCTTCATAACCTTTGAATCAAAGTCCTTTAAAAAGGATGGGGAAGGTTACATTTGCAAAGGAGTTTTTACAATGAAAGGTATCTCTAAGGAAATTGAAATTCCCTTTAAAATTTTAGGGAAAATAAAGGATCCTTGGGGAAAAGAAAGGATTGGTGTGGAAGGATCTTTAAAACTAAATAGACAGGACTTTGGAATTTCTTGGAGCAAAACCCTTGATACGGGTGGTTTAGTGGTTGGAAATGAAGTTTTAATAGAACTTTCTGCTGAATTTGTTAAATAATTCTTGAAATATGTTTTAATTTTGTCTATAATGAAAAAAAAGAAAGGAGTTATTTATGAAAGGAAGTGAAAAAGTAATCAATATTTTAAACCAAGCCCTTGCAGATGAGCTTGCTGCAATTAACCAGTATGTGGTTCATAGTGAAATTTGCAATAATTGGGGTTATCCCCTTTTGCATGAAGCAATTGAAAAAAGAGCAATTCAAGAAATGAAACATGCAGAAGAATTAATTGAAAGAATTTTATTTTTAGAAGGACAACCAATTGTAACTAAACTTTCACCCATAAAGATTGGTGAGAAAATTGAAGAAATGATGGAATATGATTTGGCTGCAGAACTGGATGCAGTAAAAAGATACCAAGAGTTTGCAAAGATTTGTACAGAAGAAAAGGATATGGTTTCAAAGAACTTAATGGAAAAATTTTTAAAGGATGAGGAAAGCCATGTGGACTGGATTGAAAATCAAATTGAACAAATAAATCAAATGGGCTTAAATGTTTATTTACTGAAGGCAACCCAAAAATAAAAATTGGGAAGAAATTTAAGTTTTTAATTGTTATATTAATTGGAAAAGGTTTTTTTATGAAAGGTATTAGTGAAAAAAAAGATTTAGAAAGTATGAAGAAAAAGATTGAGTATTTAAAAACTCAACTAAATCTTCATAAAAAAATTAGCAAAGTTCAGCTTTCCTTAACAAACCAATGGCAGAAAATTTTTAATTCCTTAGGAGATGCCCTTGCTTTAATAGATCAAGAGGGTTTTATAATTGAATGCAATAAAGCAATGGAGGATTTCATAAGAAAACCAGCAATTAAAATAATTGGAAATACTTGCTGGTCTTTAATACATGAAACCTGTGAAAGGGAAAAGACATGTCTCTTTGAAAAAATGCAAAAAAAAAGAGGAAGGGTTTCGGGGTGGGTTTATAGGGATAATAAAAAATATAAGGTAGTTTTAGACCCTCTTTTTGATGATGAAGGAAAAATAAAGGGGGCTATACATATTTTTTCAGAAGTAAAAAGGAAAAAGATTAATTAAAATGAAAAGAGGGGGTTTATGGGCTTTTATAAAGTATTCCTTTTAAATTTTTTATTATTTATTAATTTCCCTTTTCTTCTCCAATGTGAAGAAAGAGAAATAAAATATATAAAATTAATTGATGAAGGAAGAAATTTAAAAGATGAAGAAGTAAGGGCATTAGAAAGCCAATTGGTAAAAGAACCAAATAACCTTGAAATTAGATCAAAGCTTTTGGCTTATTATTTTTCAAAAGGCTTAAAAGATAAAAGCTTAAGGGAAAAATACCAAAAAAACATCATTTTTTTAATAAAAAATTTCCCAAAAGAAGAAATTTTTCAATATTCTATAGCCCATTTAAACCATTTATTGGACAAAGAAGCATACTTTGAAGCAAAAAACTTATGGCTTGAAAATTTAAAAAAATACCCTGAAGATATTAAAATAATTTCAAATGCAGCTGCTTTTTTTACTCTCTCAGATAAGGAAATTTCAAAGGAACTTTACCATAAAGCCAAAAAAATTGAACCAGAAAATAAGGAATGGCCCTATAAACTGGGGCATTTATATTCCCTTGAGATGATAGGAAAAGAAAGGGATGAAAAGAAAATTTTGGCAAAAAAAACAATAGAAGAGTTTGAAATTGCTTTAAAACTTTCAAAAAATGATGAAGACAAATTTTATATTTTAACAAATATTTTAGAATTTATCTTTGAAACAGAGGACTATGAAAAGGCAAAGGGCTATGCAATTTCAACCTTGGAACTTGCAGAAAAATTTAAGGATAATTGGAATTATGGAAATGGTTATTTTTATGGAAACATTTTATTAGGTAGAATATCTCTGGAGGAAGGAAATTTAGAAAAAGCAAAGGAATATTTAATTTTGGCTGGAAATACCCCAGGTTCTCCTAAGCTTAATTCCTTTGGTCCTAATATGATTTTAGCAAAAGAACTCTTACAAAAAAGGGAAAGAAATGTTATAATTGAATATCTAAAGCTCTGTGGTAAATTTTGGAAATTGGGCAAGGAAAAATTAGATAAATGGTTAAAAGAAATTGAAAAGGGTTTAATCCCTGATTTTGAAAAACACTTAAGATAAACCTTTTAAAATTTTGGTATGATAAAAGAGATGGTTGGAAGTTTTGAAATATTAGACCATACGGCAGATTTAAAGTTTAAATTTTCAGGAGAGGATTTAAAGGATTTATTAAATCAAAGTGCAAAGGGTTTATCTTTTTATTTGTTTGAAAGCTTTGGCAAAAAAAAGGAAAAAACTTACAAAAAAAAATTTAAAAGCAAGGGGCTTGATTTTTTTATAGAATTTTTAAATGAATTACTTTACTTAATGCAATATAAAAGTTTTTTACCCTCTGAAATTGGTTTATTAGAATCGGATAATTATGAGGTTATTTTTAAGGGTGAAAAAATAAGGGAAAAACCAAGGGTTGAAATAAAAGCTGCAACTTATCATAATGCTATAATAGAAAGGGATGGGAATAAATTAAAAGCAATTATTATTTTTGATTTATGAGGAGTTTTTTTATGGAATTAAAAAAAATAAATGACTATACTTGGGTAATTGAACCTTTGGGAAATATGAAAGTTCCAGGGAAGATTTATGCTTCTTCAAAACTTTTAGAAAAGATTAAGGAAGATGATAGCTTAAAGCAAGTACAAAATGTGGCAACTTTACCTGGAATTGTGGGATGGTCCCTTGCAATGCCCGATATCCATGCAGGTTACGGGTTTTCCATAGGAGGAGTTGCTGCAATGGATTTAGATGAAGGGGTAATTTCCCCGGGTGGAGTTGGTTATGATATAAACTGTGGAATTCGCTTAGCAAAGACAAACTTAAAATATGAAGAAATAAAAGAAAAGCTTGAAAGTATTGTGGCAAAAATGTTTTCCACCATTCCTTCTGGAGTAGGTTCCCATGGGGCTATCCCAAAGCTTTCAAAACAGGATTTAAAGGAAGTTTTAACAAAAGGAGCAAAGTGGGCAATTGAAAGGGGTTATGGAAGACAAGAGGACTTGGATTTTATTGAAGAAAACGGGGCATTTAAAGATGCAGAACCTGATAATGTCTTTTCAAGGGCTCAAGAAAGGGGACAAGATCAACTGGGAACTGTGGGTTCTGGAAACCATTTTGTTGAACTTTCTGTGGTTGAAGAAATTTTTCGCCCAGAACTTGCTAAGGAATTTGGAATTTTCCCTGGACAAATAGTTGTTTTTATCCATTCAGGTTCAAGGGGTTTGGGTTATCAAGTATGTGATGATTATTTAAGAATTTTAGGAAATGCAACTCAAAAGTATGGGATAAAACTACCTGATAGGCAACTGGCTTGTGTTCCCATAAAAAGTAATGAAGGGAAACAATACTTAGGTGCTATGAAGTCAGCTGCAAATTTTGCTTGGGCAAACAGGCAAATATTGATGGCTTTGACAGAAAAGGCATTGATTGAAAGCTTAGGAATATCCCCTAAAAATTTGGGTTTCCAATTAATTTATGATTTAGCCCATAATATTGTAAAAATTGAAGACCATATCTTTCAAGGTAAAAAGATAAATGTTTTAGTCCATAGAAAAGGAGCAACTCGTGCCTTTGGATCAGGAAGGTTAGAAGTTCCATTAAAATATAGAAAGATAGGACAACCAGTCCTTTTACCAGGAGATATGGGAAGGGCTTCATATCTTTTAATAGGAACTGAAAAGGCAATGGAAGAGACCTTTGGCTCTTCTGCCCATGGTGCAGGAAGATTAAAATCTCGTTCTCAAGCAATAAGGGAAGGCTCTTCCAGAAACATTGCCAATGAGCTTAAAGAAAAAAACATAATAGTTATGGCTGAAGGGAAAAAGACCCTCCTGGAAGAGATGCCCGAAGCATACAAAGATGTAAATGAAGTGGCAGAAATTACAGAAAAAGCAGGAATTTCTTTAAGAGTTGCAAGAATGAAACCCATTGGAGTTATAAAGGGATAATTTATAGAGGAGTAAAAACCCCGTTTACTTTATTAAAAAAATTCTTTTTCTTTTAATCTGTCTTTGTTCTTATGAGAAAAATATCTGCAGGAATTTTACTTAAAAAATTTTTTGAAAATTAAAAATAAGGTATTTTTTTATTCTTTTTAAAAATATAAATTCTTTAGGAAAAATCGAAGAAAGCCATAAAACTTTTTCAAGGCAGCTGGTGAAAAGATTTGGGAAACTTATAAAGTTTTCCACAGGAGGAATGGTCATTTATATTAAAGAATTAGGTTCTTATTATAAAGTTTTTTTTATCGTACCTTTGTCATAGCACATAATTCAAAGGTATTTTTAGGGCTTCTAAAAATAGTAAATCCTCCATCTCCTTTTCCTTCGCTCTACAATTAAAATGCAATGATACTGTTTTCCTTCTTAAAGTGTGGCGGATTTAGCTGCAGGACTTTAGCTGGCGTTGAAATTATGAAAGGCGACCGTTACCCGTGTTCGTCACCCGTCTCCCTTTTCAGTGAGTTCCTCCCTTACTTTCATCTCTGAAAATGTTTCATGTTGCAATATCATAAAGAGCAATTTATTTCAAAAATTTTTTTGAATTACT
>FWPU01009538.1_pt1 | contig 15193 bp, 16 predicted proteins | sample 2228361 | NCBI WGS metagenome assembly FWPU01 (sample SAMEA103939777, study PRJEB20133) | metagenome
TCTTTCGTCTCTTCTTGATTCCTTTGGGTCGTGTTTTACCATACGGCCGGCGGCTTGTCAAGTTCCCTCAGCGTCTGACCCCAATTTCAGGCCGCCCAACACCTGGAAGGGGCACAGCGCCGCTGCGCCCCTTCTGCGCACAACCCCGGAACAACCGGCAAAGATCGGCATCTCGACCGTACTAAGGCCAACGTGAAACGCTCACGGACACGGCTTTGCAGGGGCTAGCGGTGACCACGATGTGGGCGGCGGGTTCGTCTCCCGAGTGCAGCGTTTCCGAGTGCAGCACCTCCCGGACAACAGCCGGCCGGAGAAGAAGGGATGTCAGGGTCTTGTCCCCCATAGGAGAATCGCTCCGATCCCCAACAGGGCCACACCCCACAGGGCGACAAGAAACCAGCCCCATCCCATTCCTGTTCCGAGCAACGGCCGGAGGAGGAGCGCACAGGCCACCAGGAGGCCGGCAACCAGAATACCCAACGAGAGGCGAAGGGTCAGACGGTCCAGGGAAGCCAGCGGCTTTTCCATCCGACGCATTTCCCATCCCAGGGAGAGGTCTCCTTCTCGAAGCCGCCGTAGCACCCTCGGCAGTACTTCCGGCATCTCCAGGAGGAACTCGCCCCAGCGGTCCAGGCTTCGGCCGACCCGCCGCCCCAGGGCTGCGGGAGAGACGATTTCCTCCAGAAAACGGCGGGCATAGGTCCGGGCCACGGCGAAGGGGTCAAAATCGGGATCCAACTGCAGCCCCACGCCTTCCATCATCCCCAGCATCTTGCCCAGCAGCCAGAATTCGTTGGGCAGACGGAGGCGACGGCGAAAGGCGATCGGCATGGCTTCTTCCATAATCTCGCGGGCACGGATCTCCTTGAGCGGCCGGCCGGCGTAACGCTGCAGGAGGTGCTCCAGATCCTGCCGCAGGCCGGGCCGGTCTACCCCATGCTCCACCAGGCTCATGCGCAATAACTGCTCCACCAACCCCTCTGTATCCAGCCGCGTGGCCACGGCCAGAAGGCGTACCAGTTCCTCGCGCAACTTCCGCGAAAGCCGACCGACCATGCCGAAATCCATTGCGGCGATGACCTCGCCCGGCATCACAAAAAAGTTCCCCGGATGGGGATCGGCATGGAAGAAACCGTCCTCAAAGACCTCCTGCATCACCACCTCGGTGGCGTGTACGGCAATCCGGTGGCGATCCAGCCCCGCCATTTCTAGCCCGGCGATGTCGTCAATTTTGATGCCACGCACCCGCTCCAGCGTCAACACCCGACGGGTGCTCCGCTCCCAGTAGACCCGGGGGATGTAGAGGTAGGGGAAGTCGGCAAAGTTGCGACGGAAGCGTTCGGCGTTGCGTCCCTCCCGGATAAAGTCCAGTTCTCCGTTCAGGGTATGGGCAAATTCCTCCACGATGCCGCATGGGTCGTATAGTTCGGCCTGGGGGAGTTCCCGTTCCAGGAAGCGGGCCAGGCGACGCAGGATGTCCAGGTCCAGCGCGATGACCTCCTCGATGCCCGGCCGTTGTACTTTGAGCACCACTTCCTCGCCCGTGGGCAGGGTGGCGGCGTGCACCTGGGAAAGGGAGGCGGCAGCCAACGGGACTTCATCGAAAGTGGCAAAGAGACGCTCCAGAGGAGCCCCCAGTTCTTCCCGGATCAGCCGACGCACTTCGGCAAAGGGGAAAGGCGCCACACGGTCCTGGAGGCGAACCAGTTCGGCGACATAGACGGGGGGAACAAGGTCGGGGCGGGTGCTGAGGATCTGTCCCAGTTTGATAAAGGTGGGGCCCAGTTCTTCCAGGGCCAGAGAGAGATGACGGGCCGGCGGAGGTGTGTCGGGTAGGCCGAGCCGGCAAAGTCCCCGGCGCGGCCGGGCCATCTCCAGGAGGGAGCCAAAGCCGTGCCGCAGCAGGATACGGCTGATTTCCTGATAGCGCTGCCAGCGCCTGGGAATCAACGAAAAGGGCCTTTCCAAAGGTCATCCCCCCGGTGAGCCCGTGGAAACCCGGCCGTCAGAACGGAAGTTCCTCCAATCCCTCCTCATCCCGAGGGGTCGGGACGGCCTCTTCCGCCAGCCGGGTGAGGCGGAGTTCGGCCCGATCCAGGAGGCTCTGGCAATGCTGAGCCAACGTCATGCCCCGCTCGTAGAGGGCCAGGGCTTCCTCCAGCGGCAGATCTCCACCTTCCAGCCGCCGGACCATTTCCTCCAGCGTGGCAAAGGCCTCTTCAAAGGGCAGGTCGGCTTCCTTGACCACCGTCATCGGTTCCTCCTGACATATGCCGTTACACTTCCAGTTCCAGCCTCCCCAGCTGGATCAGGCTTTCCAGATCTGTAAAATCGTCCGGATAAAAGCAAGCGAGGAGTGCCCGTACCTCCTGAAGATGCTCCTCGGTGGCCTGTCCCAGGATACGGGCCAGGTCGGCCAGGTCCTGCACTCGGCTTGCCTCAAACTTCATCAGCACCAGGTAGGGAAGGGGCAGGATAGGGAAACCCTGGGGATCGCGGTTCTCCTGCGCTTCGGCCAGGGCCTGAGGGGCCCAGGTCTCCCTGAGTTCAACGACATCTACCGGCAGTCCATCCGGCGAGCGCCAGGAGGATCCCCCGACGGCGAGTTCGCCGCTATAGGAGAATCCGGCCGCCTCCAACCGCCTCCGGACGGATGGAGCATCCTCATGCCATACCGCGATATCCAGGTCGTGGGTTGTGCGCTCCGGCATGTAAAGGCGGGCAGCCACCGCCCCCACCACGGCCCAGGGAATTCCTTCCAGAATCGGACGCAGGTCGGGAGCCTTCATCTCGAAACTCCTGGCGCGCAGGAGTTCAGGCCGGCTGCCGCTGCCCGGCCGGACGCGCCGTCGGGCCAGACGGATGAAGGTCGCCCGTGCGGCTGCCTTATTCGCCTTCATCCCGGCATACCTCGGCGGCGAAGGACCCGTCGCGCACTTGCACCTCCAGGCGGTCTCCGGCAACCACCTGGTCCGGGCTGAACACCACCCGTCGCTCAGGCAAGCGACGGACAATGGCATAGCCACGCCGGAGGGTCGCATGGGGGTCGAGCGCGGCCAGGCGCAGGGAGGCGCTGCGCACCCGCTCCCGGCCCATTTCCAGGCGATGGTGGATCTGCCGGGCCAGGCGGCCGGCCAGTTCATCCACCCGCTGCCGCCGGCCGGCCACCCGTCGCTCCAGGCTCTGGAAGAGACGCTTCCGCATCTGGGCCAGTTGGGCGCGCAGTTCCTCCCGATCCGGGACGGCCATGACGGCCGCTGCCGAAGGGGTGGGGGCACGGACATCGGCGGCAAAGTCGGCAATGGTGAAATCGGTCTCGTGGCCGACTCCACTGATGACCGGGACGGGCATGGAGCAGATGGCCCGGGCCACGCATTCCTCGTTAAAGGGCCAAAGGTCTTCCAGGGAACCTCCGCCCCGGGCCAGGATGATCACATCTACGTCCCGGTCGCGCAGGCGCTCCAGGGCAGCCACAATGCGGGGCGGGGCCTCTTTTCCCTGGACCGGGGTGGGCGAAAGCACGACCTCGGCCAGCGGGTATCGCCGGCCGAGGATGTGGAGAATGTCCCGAAGGGCTGCCCCGTCCGGCGAGGTAACTACGCCGATACGTCGGGGGAAAGGGGGAAGGGGGCGCTTTCGCTCCGGAGCAAAGAGCCCCTCGGCCTCCAGCCGCTCCTTGAGTTCCTGGAAACGCAGATAAAGCATCCCCAGGCCCACAGGGCGTAACGAGTCCACGTATAACTGGAGTTTTCCGCCGGCCTCGTAGAAGGAAACCTGCCCGTGTACGAGGACGACGTCGCCATCGGAGGGGAGTTGGCCCAGCCGGCCGGCGGCGTTCCGAAACATTACACAGGAGACCTGGCAATCGGCCTCCTTCAGGGTAAAGTAAAGGTGGCCGGCGCTGGAACGGGTAAAGTTGGAAACTTCTCCCTCCACCCAGACATCCGCGAGCACTTCGTCGTACTCCAGGAGTTGACGGATGTAGGAGGTCAATTCGCGGACGGAAAGGACGGTGGGCATCATATGCTCCCCAGGATAATTTTGCCGGCCTCCGATTCGGAAAGTGGACGCTGGCCAATGACCTGATGTTGCCCCTGATTCCCGGTATTCCAGGACGCCATTTTCCCTGTGTTCTCCCCCACCGGCAGGCTCACGGACCGGCTTCCGAGGTCAATTCCCCCCACCGGGCGAAATTTGCCCCGGAAATTTGGCGATATTGAAGCAGGTGCGGGCGTGGACGGAAGAAAGAACCGCCGGCTGTTTCCTGAAATCGCCGCGCCTAGGCCATGCCGATGTGAACTACCCCTCCCGCGTCAAATACGCTCCGGTGCGCGTATCCACACGGACCCAGTCGCCCTCGTTCACAAAGAGCGGGACGTTGATGGTCAGCCCGGTCTCCAACGTGGCCGGCTTGGTGGCGTTGGCGGCGGTATCTCCCCGAACGCCTGGCGCGGTGTGGACAACCCGCAGCACCACAGAGGGGGGCAGTTCCACGTCCAGAATCTCGCCCTTGTAGGTGACCAGTTCCACCGAGTCGTTCTCGCGCAAGAAGTGGACGGCTTCGCCGAGGATTTCGGCCGGCACGGTCGGCTGCTCAAATGTCTCGGTGTCCATGAAGTAATAGGTGGAGCCGTCGTTGTAGAGATATTGCACCATGCGCCGGTCGAGAAAGGCCTGCTCGAACTTGACACCGGCCATGAAGGTGCGCTCGGTCATCGCCCCCGTGCGCAGGTTGCGCAGCGTCAGCCGCACGTTCGCCGTCCCACGCCCGCGTTTGTTGTGTTCATAGTCGAGGATCTTGCAGAGTTCCCCATCCACGATGATGGTCAGCCCCTTGCGAAGTTCTCCGGTATCCAGCACAGCCATCGCCTTCTTACCTCCATCATATTGCTACGATCGGTTCCTTGGTGGAACAGGTCAGCACTTCGACACCGTCCTCCCGGACCAGAACGACATCCTCGATGCGTACCCCACCCCAGCCGGGCAGGTAGATGCCCGGTTCCACGGTGACGGTGGCACCGGCCGGCACCACCTCCGTGGAAAGGGCGCTCAGGCGCAGCGGCTCATGGGTCCCCAGGCCTACACCGTGGCCCAGGCTGTGGCCGAAACGTTCGCCGTAGCCGGCGGCCTCGATGACCTCCCGGGCCAGGCGGTCGGCCTCGGCGCAGGATATGCCGGCATGGATGCCGGCCTCGGCCCGTTCCTGGGCTTCCCGCACCAGGTTGTAGATGCGCCAGAACTGCTCGTCCGGCTTCCCCAGGACGATGGTACGGGTCATATCGGCATGGTAACCGCCGTAGACCGCGCCCATATCCACCACGATCGGTTCCCCGGGCTGCAGGAGGCGTTCTCCGGCCTGATAGTGGGGCATGGCCCCGTTGGGTCCGCTGCCGATGATGGTGGGGAAAGCCAGCCCTTCGCCACCGTGCTCGCGGATGTACTTTTCGATCTCCCAGGCGGCCTCGCGTTCGCTGACGCCCGGGCGGACCCAACCCAGGAAATGGGCAAAGGCCTCGTCGGTCAGGCGGATGGCCTGGCGGAGGAGGACCAGTTCCTCCGCATCCTTGACGACGCGCAGTCCTTCCACCAGGTTCTCCACCCCTTCCAGGGCGATGCCGGCCGATTCAAAGGTCGGGCGAAGTTTTTCGTACTGGGCCACCGTGACAAAGCCGCTTTCAAAGCCCCACCGTTTTCCCCCCAGCCGCTCCAGGTAAGGGGGAAGTTCCTTCTCCAGGGAATCCTTGATCTGCACGACTGCCAGGTCTGGAGCCTGTTTCCCGGCCTGCTCGGTATAACGAAAGTCCACCAGCAGGAGGGCCGCCTCCGCCGTGATGATGACCGTGCCGGCCGAGCCGGTAAAACCGGTCAGGTAGCGACGGTTCTCCGGCTGCTGGATCAGGAAGGCATCCAGTCCCCGCGACCGCAGTTCCTGGCGCAACCGTTCGATTCGTCGGTTCACGAACAACCTCCTTGTGGGGTCAACGGGTATCCCTGGAAATCAGTATAGCCCAAAAGGGGGAGGCTGTCAAAAGGTAGTCCGTCGGACGTCGGCTCGATTTGCTCTCCTGAACCGATGGTGGTATAATATAACCTTTAGAAATACCAGGACTGACAGGAGAGAATAGGCCTATGCCATCCCTTCGCCTTTTCTCCGGCGATGCCAACCTCCCGTTGGCCGAGGAGGTGGCCGAGATCCTGCAGGTTCCACTTGGCCCGTTGCGCATTACCCACTTTCCCGATACCGAAGTGCATGTCCTGATCGAAGAGTGCGTCCGGGGGGTGGACGTCTTCATCCTGCAGTCGTGTTCCCCGCCGGTCAACCAAAACGTGATGGAACTCTTCCTTCTGGTGGACGCCTTTCGCCGCGCCTCGGCCAACTCCATCACCGCCGTCGTGCCCTATTTTCCCTACACCCGCCAGGAGCGCATGGCCCGGGGACGGGAAGCCATCAGCGCCCGCGTGGTGGCGACGATTCTGGAAACCCTGGGGGTAGATCGGGTCATCTACGTGGACGTCCATGTGCCGGCCATCCAGGGCTTTTTCCAGATTCCGGTGGATCCCCTCTCGGCCGTGCCCGTCCTGGCCGAATACTTCCGACGGGACGGACGCTTTGCCGAGGCATCCATCGTCGCCCCCGATACCGGACGGGCGAAATTGGCGGCCAAATACGCCGAAATTCTGGGGTTACCGCTGGTGGTGATGGAGAAGCGCCGCGAAGGAGAGCGCGTTCGGGTGACCCACATCGTTGGCGACATCCGCAATCGCGTCCCGATCATCATTGACGACGTGATTTCCGGAGGAAGTGTGCTGGACGAGATTCCCACCCTGATCGAGGCCGGAGCCCGGCCGGAGGTTTATCTCTCGATCACCCATCCCATCCTGGCCAGCCGTTCCCTGGAAAAGCTGCGGGACCCGACGATCCGCGAACTGGTCGTCAGCAACACCATCTTCCTTCCTCCGGAGAAGCGTTCGGGAAAAGTGCGCGTCGTCTCCATCGCGCCGCTCCTGGCCGAGGTCATCCGGCGTATCCACGAAGGGGAGACGATCAGTCCGCTCTTGCGACTCGTTTGACATCCGGAGAGGAGGAACGGATGGACCTGGGATTGAAAGGGCGTGTGGCTCTGGTGGCCGCTGCCAGTCGAGGGCTAGGCAAGGCCATCGCCCTGGAATTGGCCCGCGAAGAGGCCCATGTCGCCATCTGCGCTCGGGGCAAGGAACGGTTGCGGGAGACGGCTGCCGAGATCGTGCGAGATACCGGGGCACGGGTGCTGGCCGTCGCCGCCGACGTAACCGTTACCCGCCAGGTGAACGATATGGTGGAGGCGGTGGTCAAGCACTTTGGCCGGCTGGACATTCTGGTTAACAACGCGGGAGGCCCCCCGCCCGGCCCTACCCTGGCCTTTTCCGACGAAGACTGGCGGAAGGCGCTGGAACTGAACTTCCTGAGCACAGTACGGCTGACCCGCGCGGCCATCCCCCATATGCGGGCCAACCGGTGGGGGCGTATTATCAACCTGACCTCGGTGGCGGTAAAACAGCCCATCGCCGATCTGGTGCTTTCCAACGCCGCCCGTTGCGGGGTCATCGCCTTTGCCAAAACGCTGGCGCTGGAACTGGCCCCGGAGGGCATCACCGTCAACAGTGTCTGTCCCGGGTTCACCCGCACGGAACGGGTGGTGGAACTGGCTCGAGAACGGGCGGAACGGGAGGGATTGAGTCTGGAAGAGGTCCTGGCCGGCTACGAGCGCCAGATCCCGATGGGACGGATGGGCCGACCGGAAGAACTGGCTGCTCTGGTGGCCTTTCTGGCTTCGGAACGGGCCTCCTATATCACCGGCGTAGCCATCCAGGTAGACGGTGGGTACGTGCGCGGGCTTTTCTAGTGGGGCGGTGGACGGTGCCCTTGTGCAGCCGGCCCGGCCGGAAGATGCCATTGCCATCTGCCGGGCTCACCGAGGCAACGTGGAGAGATGCTTCCACTCCTGAGCGGGGGCGGGGCAACAGGCTATCGTCTGGGGGATTGCTCTCTGACGGAAGAGATTTTCCTGCGCCCGGCCGGATGCTACGGGTCGGCCGAGGCCGATTCCTTGGAGGCCTGGCAGCGACGCTGGACGTGCCGTAAGGAGGGTGGCAACGATGCGTCCCTGGAAAACCCTTTCCTCCGAATATGCCCTGGATGTGCCCTGGCTGCGGGTGCGCCGAGACATCTGCCGCCTGCCCAACGGGGTCGTCCTGGACGATTACTACCTGTGGGAAGGACCGGATTGGGTGGCCGTCTTTGCGCTGACGGCGGAGGGGGATATCCTCCTGGTGCGGCAGTACCGTCAGGCCGTGCACGAATTTGTCTGGGAACTGCCGGGCGGCATCGTCTCTCCAGGCGAGGATGTGCTCCTGGCAGCCATGCGCGAACTGCGCGAAGAGACCGGCTACGAGGCCGAACGATGGGAAATTCTGACCCGTATGGCCGTGGATCCGCCCAAGGCCACCTTCCACAACTTCCTGGTCCTGGCCCAGGGCTGCCGGCCGGCTGTGAGTCGGCAACCTGACCCGACGGAAGAGATCGAACTCTGCGCTCTCCCGCCGGATACCCTACTCGACTGGACCCGCCAGGGCCTCATCTGGGCACAGTCCAGTATCGCCTGTATCTACCGGGCGCTGGACCACTTGGGTTTCTTCCAAATCGGGAGGGAATAAGGATGTTTTTCCGCAAGGGTGCCGAAGAAAAACCACCCCCGACGCTGCCTCCCGACCCGGCCCACTGGTCCCTAGGGACGGGAGAAGAACGGGAACGTCTCCTCCCGCTCCTCCTCCGAGAACTGGATTCGCCGCTTCCTTCGCGCCGCGAACGGGCGGTCGAACTTCTGGCCGAGGCCGGGGAGGAACAGGCGCTACCGGCCTTTTTATCGTTGATCCGCCGAGAGAAACACCCCTTGGTGCGCTGGAAGGCGTTTCGTGCCCTCTCTCATCTAGCGGGAGAAGCCGCCGGGCCGGCCGACCTTCCTTCCCCGGAGGAAGTTTCCTCCTGGCGGGACGATGCCTTGACCGACCTCCTCGGCCGGCTGGGGAGCACCCAGGCGAGCCAGCGCTGGGAAGCCGCCGAGGGCCTGGGAGAACTGGGGGACCCTCGGGCCATCCCGGCTCTGGTACAGGCGCTGCGCGACCCCCATGCCTTCGTTCGCTGGGCCGCTGCCCGGGCCATCGGCCGTATCGGTGGGGAAGAGGCCGTTGCGCTCCTCCTCCCCCTCCTCCAGGAAGACGATCCCCTGGTGCGGCGCAGTGCCGCCGATGCCCTGGGTTATCTGGATACGCCGGATGTGCGTCAGGCCCTCCGCCGTGCCCTCCGTGACCCCGATCCGAGCGTGCGCCGCAACGCCATCGAAGCGGTGGCCCGCCTGGGTGACCGGGAAGCGGTGGGCATCCTGGCCGCCGTGCTGACCTCTTCCGACGACCTTTGGATACGCTACAGCGCCGCCGAAGCCCTGGGACTGGTGGGAGACCACCGTGCCATCGCCGCCCTGATCGAGGTGGCTCAGGACCGCCAGGTGCTCCTCCGGAGGGTGGCCGCGCGTTCGTTAGGCCGGCTCCGCGACAGCCGGGCCATCACGCCTCTTGTACACGCCCTTCGAGACCCCGACCCCCAGGTCCGTCTGCACGCCGTCGAAGGGTTGGGACGCCTCGGCCATGAAATGCTGATTCCCGAACTGGAACGCTTGCTCCAGGACTCGGCCAGCGTCTTTGGGCAAAAGGTGGGGGAAGCAGCGCGTCGGGCCATCGAAGCCATCCGCAGCCGGACGGAGAAGCGGAAATAGGTAAACCGGTTAGCGTTCGCGCCCGTAGCGCGGCGCCACGGTGGAGCGCAACCGAATCTGGACCTGGGTCTTGAGATACCAGCCGGTGATGGTGCGGAAGCGATCCCCGGGTTCGTTGAGCGGGGCGAATTCCACACCATGCAGGCGGGCAGGGAGGATATAGGTGTAAACCGGGTAGTAGAGGGGAATGGCCGGCACTTCCTGGACAAACTGCTCCTGGAATTGCCAGTAGATGGAGATACGCAGGTTGCGGTCCGGGGTGATCCGCCCCTGTTCTAGAAGGTGGTCTATCGTCTCGTTTTGCAGAGAGGAGAAGTTGGAGCCTTCCGGCCCGATCTGGCCGGAATGCCAGAGGGCGAATGCGTCTGGGTCACGCCCTAGCTGTCCCCAGCCGTAGAGGAGCAGGTCAAAGTCGCGTTCGGCCAGCCGCCGACGGAACGTCTCGTGGGGCACGATGGCCACGCGGACGGAGATGCCCAGTGGGGCCAGTTGTTGCTTGATGCGGTTGGCGAGGACGACCCGCTCCGGCGGGGTATCGCGGGTCAGGAGGACGAGTTCCAGGGAGCGGATGTCGCGCTCACGGACGCCGTCGCCGTTCCAGTCCAACCAGCCGGCTTCCTCCAGGAGTTCGGTCGCCCGAACCGGGTCGTAGGGGAAAGCGGGCAGGTCCGGCTTATAGGCCCAGGAGATCGGGGAGATCGGCCCGTTGGCCGGAAAGGCCTCCTCCTCCAGGTCCTTGAGCAGAGCCGTTCGGTCTAACCCCAGGGCCAGGGCCCGGCGCACCCGCCGATCCCCAAGAAACGGGGAACGGGTGTTCAGGAAAAGGATGTTGTAGGCCTGCAGATAAGCACGGTAGGCCACCAGGTCGGCCCGGCCGGCCAGCCGGTCCAGCGCCGACCGGGAGAGGCCGAAGGCGCCGTCCACCTCCCCGTGCAAAAGCGCCTCTACCAGCCATCCCTCATCCCGGTAGTAGCGAAAGTGTACCCCTTCCAGGTAAGGCATGCCCCGGTAGTAGAGCGGATTGGCCTCCAATTCCAGAACCGGGATACCGTCTTCCCCCTCCGCCAGGCGGACAAAGCGGAAGGGGCCGGTGCCGATCGGATGCTGGTGAAACGGATGGGCCGGAAGGTCTGCCGGCGTCACTTTTTGGAGAAGGTGGGCCGGCAGAAGGGGGAAGGTCGTATAACCGAGGAAGGGCGCGTAGGGTCGTTCCAGGATAAAGCGTACCCGCCGGTCATCCAGCGCCTGGGCTTGCACCCGGGCCCAGAGGCTTTGCAGGGAAGCGGAGGGGGCAGGAAACCCGGGCGAGCGCAGGAGGTTCAGGGTGAAGAGGACGTCCACCGAGGTCACCGGCTCGCCGTTATGCCAGTAGGCGTTGTTACGCAGGGTACAGGTATAGACGGTCCCGCTGGAGGAGACCTCCCATTTCTCGGCCAGGGCCGGCTGTATGGAGCCATCGGGTAGCAAGGTGGAAAGGCCTTCGAAGAGGAGACCGGAGATATCCCGGTCGGCATCGGTGCCGGCCAGAAAGGGGTTGAGGATCTGGGGGGTACCGATGACTCCCTCGGTATAGATGCCTCCACGCACCGGCACAGCCACCGTTTCCCGGAGGAAAGCGGATTGGACCAGCAGGCCGGCAATGAACAGGATGCCTAAGGCGGCCAGAAGGATCTGCCAGCGGAGGAGGCGGAGCATCGTCGACCTAGTAAGAGACAAACATGCTGCTGACCAGGGAGATAATTAGAAAGATGACGACAAGCACGATGGTGGCCTGGAAGAGGGTCTTTTCCAGTCCACGGCGGGTGTGGAGGGGATTGAGCATATCCCGGCCGCCGAAGATTCCCCCGAAGCCGGAGCCTTTGGACTGCAGGATAATGATGGTAATTACGGTAACGCTGATTATGATTTCCACGATACTCAAAGCAATCTGCAACACGGCTTTTCACCTCCCAGCATGGAACCACCGTCTCCGGAATGGCGGGTCGAATTATACCACCGGCCGGCCGTTTTGGCAAATGTCGGGCAGCGGTGTTATCGAGGCGGGGTAAAGAGGAAGGTACAAATGTCCCCATCCTGAACGAGGTAATCCCGGCCTTCGGTGCGCAGGGTGCCGCGGCGGCGGGCTTCCTGGAGACTACCGGCCTCACGCAAAGCATCGAAATGGACCACCTCGGCGCGGATAAAGCCACGGGCCATATCGGTGTGCACCGTGCCGGCCGCTTCCACCGCCGTGCTTCCCCGACGCAACGGCCAGGCTCGCACCTCTTCGGAGACAAAGGTGAAGAAGGTGATCTGTCCCAGCAACTCGTAGGCCAGGCGGATGACGCGGGAAGCGGCCGGCTCAGCAAGCCCTAGGGCCTGACGGAACTCGGCCGCCTCTGCGGGGGACAGTTCGCCCAGTTCCATTTCCCATTCGGCACATATGGCGGCCATAGCGCAACGCCGATGCCGGTACTTTGCACCGAGGTCTCGTACCAACGCTTCCCTTTTTTCCAACCCCTCCTCGCCGATATTGAGGAGAAGCAGAACCGGCTTGAGGGTAAGGAAGTTGAACCCTCGCAGGGATTTTTCTTCCTCTGGCGAAAGTTCCAAGTCACGCAGGGGCACTTCGGCCTCCAGCGACGTTCTCAGCCGCCGGAGGAGGGCGTGTTCGTGCTGGCGAGCCTCTTTTTCACTGCGGGACAACTTGGGGATTTCCTGCTCCAGCCGCTCGATCCGACGTTCCACCACACCCAGGTCGGCCAAGAGGAACTCGGCATCCAGGAGGGCCAGGTCCCGTTCGGGGTCCACGAAGCCGGCCGGATGAGGGGCGCGAGGGTTTTCAAAGGCCCGCAGCACGTGCAGCAGGGCATCGGCCTCGCCGATGGTGGACAGAAAGGTGGTCGGCAGGCCCTGGCGGGCCGCGCCCTGGGGGATGCCGGCCAGGTCCACGAAGCAGACCTCGGCCGGAGTGACCTTCCGGGGATGGAAAAGGCCGGACAACCAGTCCAGGCGTTCATCGGGGACTTTGACCATGGCACGGTGGGCTTCCATCCGGCCGGTTCCCGGTCCCACCATTTCCCGCTGCCCGGTCAAGGCGTTAAAGACGGTGGTCTTGCCACTTAGAGAAAGTCCGACCAGGGTGATGTGCATGGCTCTGCTCCTGAACCCATGGGGGCGTCAGAAAAGCGGCGGTAAGGGCACGCCGGCCGACAGGGCATCCAGGGCCCGACGGGCTCCCCCATGATCCGGTTCGATGGCCAGCACACGCTCCCACGACCGACGGGCTTCTTCCCATCGTCCGCGCAGGCTCAGGAGTTCCCCATACCAGTAGTGAGCCTCGGCATCGCGCTGGTCACGGCGCAGGGCCTCCCGGAAACAGGCCATCGCCTGCTCATAACGCTCCACCATCCAGGGCAAGTCGTAGGGACACAACTCCAGATAGGGAAGCCGGCCGCGCACTTGCTCCAGGTAACAACGCCCCAGACCACAATACCAGCGGGCTTCCCCTGGGTCCAGCCGTAACGCTCGACGAAAGAGGCCGGCCGCCGCCGGGATGTTGCGTCCCTCTTCCAGGAGATGGTAGGCCCGTTCGCCCAGGAAGGCGGCGACCCGCCGCCCCCCCTCCGAGCGACGTGCACTTTTCCCAAGTCTCCTCAATCGGGAAAGCAGCCCGTTCAATCGGATTCTCCCCGGCCGGAGGACCTTTCCCCCAGCGCCCGCCGCAGGAGCGTCCGCTCGATGGCATCGCCAGCCAGGGTGGCGATGGCCATAAGCAACCGCTGATCCCAGGGGGTAAAAGGCGTCCCATCCGCCTTGTTGATCACCTCGATGACGCCCACCGTCCGTCCCTGGACCTGGATGGGAACGCAAAGGACGGAGCGCGTCTCAAAGCCGGTGAGCAGGTCAGCCTCGGCATAGAAACGTGGCTCCTGCCGCACGTCGGGCACCAGCAAGGGCTGTCCCGTCTGGGCCACCCAGCCGCAGATGCCTTGCCCCATCTTGAGCCGCAGGGGCCGCAGCGGGGCCACATACTCGCCCACCATCACCTCGAAGCGGAGTTCATTCTTCTTTTCGTCCACCATGAGGAGCGAGCCGGCCTGGCTGCCAAAGATGTCCACCATACGGAACATGGCCTGGGTCAGGGCCTGCGGCAGGTCCTCCGCCATGCTCAGCCGGATGCCCAGTTCCGTGAGGAGGGCCAGTTCCCGGGCCCGTTGGTCCATTTGCTCGACCAGGAGGCGGTTTTCCAGGCGAAGCCGGCGGCGTTCCATCGCCTCGTGGACTACCTGGAGGAGTTCCTCCCGTTCGAACGGGCGCAGGAGGTGATAGGGTGTGGCCATCCACAGTCCGCGCCGGCTGCCCCGGAAAAGGGCATAATCCACAACGGCGACGGTAACCAGGTCCGGGTCCAGTTCCCTGGCCATCACCGGCAGCCGCAACATTTCCGGACCGGTGATCTCCAGAAGGAACAGAGCATAGCGATGCCGGTGCAACTGCTGTAGGGCGGCCTCGGCAGCGGTCACTTCCTCCACCGAGAAGCCCTCATCCTCCAGCAGACGGGCCAGGTGGGCTCCCTCCTCCCAGTCCCGGAAAAAGAGCAGGAAGCGTTCGCGGCCCGGCTCCGGACGCGGAACGGCCGGACGAGGCCCCTCCAGTCGGGCCATCACCTCCTCCGCCATCCGTCGCTGAACTTCCAGGGCTTCGCTCAATCCCTCCGGACTGATGTACCCCAGGTCCAGGAGGACATCCCCCAGTTTCCTCCACCCTCCTTCCCGTTTCTGTACTTGAAGCCCCAGGGCCAGCTGCTCCTCGGTGAGCAATCCCCGGCTGATCAGGATGGCCCCCAGCAGGTTATCGCGCAAGATACGCTCCATTGCCTTCCTCCCCGGAGCCTTGGGGGAAGTGAACCCGGCTTCCGCCAGGGCCAGGGGCGCCTCGCAGACAAACAGCCGAACGCGTCAACGCCTGAGCGGTCAAGGGGCCGATGTGCACGAGTTCTTCTCCCAGGTGAAAGGTCTCCACCGGGTAGTAGGAAGGGTGGCGCTGGATGAGTTCTCCGCGCAAAAGTTCATTGCCCCTCCTCTCGGTACGTGAACGATGTAGCACAAAATATTTTACCACGAGCCGTTGGTGGGGTCAACCGGGTGGGCCTGCGACAAGTAATCGAAACCACGGTTCGGCCTTCCCAACGGCGCGCCCCAGCCAAAGAGTTGACAACTCTCCACTTCTCTGTTAGGTCAACCGGCAGAACCTCTTTGGAGCAAGAGATGAAAGCAACAGCCCAGGACCACGCCCGCTTGGAAGCCGAGGTGGAGCAACTGGTGGAACAACTCAAAGCCCTGGGGGCCTGCCGGGTCATCCTCTTTGGCTCCTTGGCCCAGGGAAAGGTCTCGCTCTTTAGC
>FWPU01009541.1_pt1 | contig 15191 bp, 8 predicted proteins | sample 2228361 | NCBI WGS metagenome assembly FWPU01 (sample SAMEA103939777, study PRJEB20133) | metagenome
GTATTGGGGGCAAGCAGGCCGTGCCGCTGATAATAGTCCAGCATATCCAGGTAGTACGCGAGGGTGTTGTTGTACATGGGACGGAGCGGCCAATATCGGGCGAACGCAAGCTGCCGCTGCAATTGGTGCAATCCGTAGGCCCGTTCGGTGAGGACGGCCTCCCGCCACCACTGATGGACGTCCAGCTCCGCCAACCGGGCGTCCAAGGTGTCCAAGGTTTCGTTTCCGAATGTTCCCGCGGATAGGGTTCGGGCAGCTTCGGAGATGACGATATTCAGGCATGCCGCCCGAACCAAGTGGCCGACCAGGCAAGGCGGACCGCGCCGCAGCGTGCGAGCGGCCGCCGACACATCGTCCATCGCTCGATCCGCCCTGCCCGTCGATCGGAAGAAGTTGGCGGAGACGCTGAGATAGCGATACACGCCGCGAACTTGCCCAAGGACGGGCAAAAGGCGTTCCGTCCAATCGCCTTGCTCGTCCGGCACGGCGTACGGTTCCGTGCCCGGCAGGTCTGCCAACTGCCGGAGCAGTTCCCGGGCACGCCCATGTTCGGCAATGGCACGCATCCGCGCCGCGACCTCTTCGGCGATCGGCGCCCCGCCATCCCCCACGATTGCCGGGGAGATGAGTTCTTGCCAGTCCTCATCCACGCCGCGCAATTCTTGGTTCAATGCCTGCACCAGCTCGAAGGCCTGACGGCCGTCTTGAGCCGATTGCGCGTCCAGGTCGGAGATCGTTACCGGAATGCCTTGGTCCTGCAATTCCACCAGGCGTCGGTGGAGATTCGACTCGGACGCATATCCCCAAATTCCGAAAAACGTCCCCGCGCATGCGATCAGGACGACGGTCCACAAAGCGATTTTTCCCAGCGGTTTGGCGGACATAGGAATCGGCCTCCCATGACGAAGGGTACAGGCGGAGAACGGTTTGGATCACCGAACAAACCGCCTCGCCAAAGGCATTTCGTCGGGGACGCCCCGATCTTGAACCGTGTCGGCGACATCAATCGACAGGGCCGGCCCAGGAGCAGGCGATCGACTGATTTTCTAGGGGGCATCTCCCCGGCTCCTTATGGTTTCAGATGGGAACGTCTCGCGGCGTCCGTCGGGTCGTTGCATTCCTCGAGCCCGCGGCCGAGACGGCGGGCGGTCCTCCGAGCCGTTTGCCGATCCGGCCCCTCTGCCGATTTCCGGACTCTGTTTCGAATCGACAGAGGCAGATCGCGAATTACTTTCGGCTATCTTGTCATGCCGTTTTACGCCAAGGGAATCGCCTTGTCGATCAGGCCGAGATTGCAAGGTCGGACTTGCGAGAATAGACTCGACTACGTGGCCGGAATACTCCCGGGCGATGTCACAAAAAAGGATCCATCATGTCGACCGATGCGATTTACATGAATTGTACGAGCTGCGGGAGGCAACTCAAGGTTGCTCTCGGCACGGCGGGCAAAAAGGCCGTATGTCCCGCCTGCGGTGCCACGGTTGTGATTCCGGGGCCGCAACCTCCTCCGTTGCACGATCCCCTCGTCGCCCGGGTTGAACCTGCCGGCGCTCCGGCTGCGGGGAATACCAAGTTTGCCATCTCGATCTTGGCGGAGATCTGTCCCCGCTGCGGCGTAAGACAACCAGGCACATCCGGGCCCGGCATCTCCGGGCCGAACCGGGTCGTCGCCTCGCTGCTGGCGATCTTCCTCGGCTCGTTGGGAGCACACAAGTTCTATTTGGGAGCTACCTCCGTAGGCATCATCTATTTGCTCATCGGCGTATTGTTAGGGGTCTGTACGTTCGGTATATCGAGCTTGATTCTCGGCTTAGTGGCGCTGATCGAAGGGCTGGTCTATCTTAGCTACACCGACGAGCAATTCGCGGCCAAGTACGGTCGGCGCTAGGCGCGCGACGCCCGGTTTCGCGAACCGCCGCATTAGTCCTCGTCGATACTTCGGCCGTGGAGCCGTGGCGGTTGGTTGAGGCGGGGTTGAGGAACCGGCTGAGGGGAAATCTTCCGCTTCACGCAGCGCGGCGAGTTTGCGGCTCACCACCGACCGTCACGGCGAGGTCGTCTTCCGCGGCGCGTTCCGGACCGCTTTGGCGGCGGAGCCGCGGGGTCGGATCGCGATGCCGCCACGCATAGGCGATGGCGAACATGTAGAGCGGTAGCAGAACCGCTTGGGAAAGTGTGAATCCCACGGCCGCTCCCCACAAACCGTAAAGCTGCGTCATCGGCGGGACCAAGAGGAGTACGAGGAGCAGGGCCGCGGTCCGGATGGCGACGTGCGTCTTGAACCGTAAGAGGGTATCCAGGGCGCGCCCGAGCGGGCCCGTCAGGTATAGGATCACCGCCGATCCCATGACCCAAACAGCCATATCCTGATGCCGGGCCATATCTTCGCGGAAAAGCCATTGCAAAACGCGCGGACCCCAACCCGACATCACGATCAACCAAGGGACGATGCCCAGCAGGGCGCTGACGGCCGTTACGCCGCTCAGAAGACGCAGGAATCCTTGATGATCGCCTTGGCGGTAGTAGCGGGCCAAGCGCGGACTCATGGTCTGCCCCATGGCCATGATGAAAATCATTCCCATTCCGGCCAATTGCAACAGGGAGGCGAAGATCGCGAGGGATGCCGGCCCCAAAAGGCTTTCCACAACGTAGCGCGGCACGTTGGTGATGAGGTTGATTTCGAATGCCGTGATCGCCAGCGGGACGCTGTGGCGGATGAGGGAACCCCAAACGCGCGAGGGTCGCACCAAGGCAACAGACTCCGCGTTTCGTAGGGGGTTCTCCCGGCGGGGTTCGGTCGCTTCGCAGGTTTCGGTTTCGGCGGAAGGATCGCTTCCCGGGGATTGCTCGGGCCGTGCGGTACCGGGCGATCCCTTGCCGGGATGGGGGACGGCTTTATCCCGCCGCAGTCCGTGGAGCAGCCGTTTGGCGTTAGGTAGATCCCAGGCGAGGCAGACGATGACGGCCGCGAGGGCGTCCACGGCGGTCGCCCAGGTGACGGTCCCGCCCAATTGGATCACGCCGCAAAAGGCCGCGGTTCCCAGCAGGTGCCGCAGGACGAGGCTCAGGCCGATGCGGTCCATGCGTTCTTCGCGCTGGAGTACGCCGTGCAGGATGTCGGAGGCGGCGTCCCAGAAGCGGGCTGCCGCGGCACACAAGACCAGCGCGATGCGGCCGAAGGGATATCCCAACAGCAGCCCCAGTGCGGCCACAATGCTCCATGCCGCCGCCGCTCCCACCAAGCGGAGCGAGAAGTAATGCTGGAAGGGATACTCGCGAGCCACGTCGTTGATGAGCAGCGGGCGCAACCCCAGATCGGTGATGGCGAAGACGGGGCCGGTGATGGCGAGGGCGGCGATGTACAGCCCCGCCGCCTCCCAGCCCGCCCATTTCACCAGCAGGACCAAGAGCACGGCCCGACCGACCGATCGCACCAGATTGCCCGAAAAGACCCAAGCCAGGTTCCAGTGAATACCCAGCGGCGGCAGCGCACGTGGGATGGGCGGTCCGGCGGTCGTTCGCTCCGGCAGCGGCCCAGGGTGAGAATACGGAGCGTCAGGCTGAGCCATCGGGATACGGGCTAAGGGAGGGTCGAGGGGTTGGTTCGATCGGCGAGCTTGTCGGAAGTGCGCGAAAAATGCGGACGAGGAATGGGGTGGCCCGCGGGGATCGCCCGCGCCGGCTCCATCGGCCGTGTCGCCGCGGTCGGACGGCGGTCGCGCTCGACGTACATGGGATAACCGTAGAGGGCCGCCTTCCACCCGGCCAGCATCCAGCACACCCGCCGGTCGGCCGGCGCAAGCCCGTCTTGCCACTCCAGATCCGGCCGCAAACGGACTTCGCGTTCCATCCGCACCCGATTTCCCGCCACCACGTGCCCCGGACGCAACGGGGCCGCGGTATGCAACAGTTCCAGCCACGGGTCGGCGGCGACACCGAGGAGGTCGGCCAAGGACGTCAGCGCATTCTCGGGCCGAGAGATCAAGTCTTCGTACTTCAAAAGCAGGCTCCGTCGCCGATCGTGCCGCCGGCGGACGAAGTCGGAACATAGGTTGACGAACACCCAAACTAGGGCGCTTTTCCAGATCGGCCGACCCCGCATGTCCGCTTGCACCCCCTTCGCCTCGTCTTTGCGGAAGCTCTTGCGGTTGGACCAAGCGAAGCCGCGGACGTCGCGGACCAAATGGATCATGCGGAGGTCGATGCGGCCGAAGTCGCGATCCATCCGCAAGAGGGCCATCGCTCGGGCGGGGTTCTTCGAGGAATCTACCACGACCGTGCGTCCCGAGACCGCGGCGATGGCGCGAAATAGGGCGGCCGTCTGTTCGGCGTAATCGCGAAACTTGACGCCGGACCGAGCCGGCAACGTCAGCCGGTCGGAACGGCTGATCCCCGCCAGCCGCAGGGCGCTGATGCGCCGCTGCTCGAAGGCTTGCAGCAGGTATTCGTAATGCCGCGGGTCCGCGCCTCCGGATTCCCGACGCCATGCCTCGCGCACGGCTTGCCAGAAGTCGCATTCCGTGGCGCGGCGTCCGCACGAGCAGTATTGCGACGCGATCCACCCGCTGCGGACCACGTTGCAGAGTTCCCCTACGCCTTGGACGTCCGGGTGAGCGCCGAGCAGCAGATCGAGGACGGTCGAACCGCTCCGCCCCGTCCCCAAAATGAATGCCACGCGAGGCCGCGTCGCTTCGGAACCGGCGGGTTGATGGTGGGAAACAGTCATGGCGTTCGCTTCCTTGCCGCTTGATCGGCGACGCCGCGCGATCGAAGTCGCCCGGGGTCACCGGTTGACGGAGTACCGCACCCCGTCGCGAGTTTGAGTAACGACCTAGGCGGCGCGGAGTCGTACGTTTTCCGCGGTTGCCGCCTCCCGCGGCGGGGCGGTATCGCCGCGATAACCGGGAACCAAGTCTCGCAATACCTCCAGGGCTTCGCCGGGCCGATCATCCACCAGATTGCGGAGGCGGGCCAGGCTTTGCCGCAAGGCGGCCAAATCCGCGGCCGGGCTGAGGGCGATGCGGATTTTCGGGTGCCGCGTGGGCAGCGATCGCTCGCCCGCCGCCTGCAATTCCTCGTGAAGCTTTTCCCCCGGCCGCAGTCCCACGAACTTGATCTCGATGTCGCGACCGACCTCCAGACCGGAAAGACGGATCATATCGACGGCCAGATTGAGGATGCGGACGGGTTCGCCCATGTCCAGCACCAGGATCTCGCCCGATCGGCCGATGACGCCGGCTTGAATGACCAGCCGGGCGGCCTCGGGAATGGTCATGAAGAACCGCTCCATGCGAGGGTCGGTGACGGTGACCGGCCCGCCCGCCGCGATCTGCTTGCGGAAAATCTGCACCACGCTGCCCGCCGAATCCAGCACGTTGCCGAAGCGAACCGTTACGAAGCGGCAGCACGCCTCGCGGGTCAGGGATTGGACGTACATTTCGGCCAACCGCTTGCAAGCGCCCATGACACTGGTCGGATTGACCGCCTTATCGGTGGAGATCATGACGAAGGATTGCACGCCGGCCGATTCGGCCGCGTCCGCCAATTGCCGCGTCGCGAAAACGATGTTCTTGACGGCCTCACCGGGATGCGATTCCATGAGCGGCACGTGCTTGTAGGCCGCGGCGTGGAAGATGACGTCCGGGCGATGGCGCTGGAGCAGGCTATCGACCCGAGCGCGGTCCAGAAGATCGGCCAGAACGACCTTCGCCTCGACGCGGCGGTCCCCGTCCTGCGCCGCGACGAGATCCGCCAGCTCGCGCTCGAGGAAGAACTGGCCTGTTTCGTTGCGGTCCAAGAGGATCAGCTTGCGGGGAGAGAAGGCGATCAACTGTCGGGCGATCTCGGAACCGATGCTCCCCGCGCTGCCCGTCACCAGCAGCACGCGATCGCGAAGCCAGTCGCGAATGTGGTCCATTTCCAAGGCCACGGGTTCGCGGCGCAAGAGATCGTGGATGGAGATCGGCTGCGGTTGCAGGGCCACGCGGCCGGTGAGTAGCTGCTGATAGCTGGGTAGGACTTTGAGGGCGACGCCCGCCGCCCGCGCGTCGGAGACCAGTTTTCGCACCTCGCGCCCCGTGATATCGCCGGCGGCCAGGAAGGCCTCCCGCACGTTCAATTTCGAGGCGATGTCGGCGATCCGGTCGACCGTGCCGAGAATGGGAACGCCGCCCAGGCAGCCGCCCACCTTGCGCGGATCCCGATCGAGGAAACCGAGCACGCGATATCTTCGGCGGGAGTCGCGGAGCACGGCGCGGAGGGCGCCTTCGCCGGCCTCGTCGGCGCCCACGATCAAAGTGGGCACGGCGCCGCTCCAGAAAAAGCTGCTCCAACTGCGGTCCCACATGGCCCGCTGCACGGCCCGAAAGCCCCCCAAGAGCACGATCGTAGCGCCGCAATCCAACAGGAGAATGGCCCGGGGCGCCGGTTGCGCGGGACCGAAGAATCGCTCCGCCATGGCCGTGGCTAAGAGGGCCAGTCCGGCCGCTTGAACGAGCCGAGCCAGGTCGGAAAAGGTCAAGAACCGCCCCCAAGAGCGGTGCATGCGGAAGCCGATGAAAACCGCCAGCTTGATGGCGACGACGTAGCCCACGGTGCTCCAGAACCACTGCTCGACGCGGGGCGGCGTCTGCCCTTCGAATCGGAGCCAAAAGGCGGCAAAATAGGCCCCGACGAAGAACGGGAGCAGCATCGCCGCGCCCAATAGACCGCGAGGGTGATGGCGCCAGGTGCCGCGGGCCGTGACGGGGTCTTCCGGCGGGAGGCGTTGCGGACTCGCGTCTTCCTCATGGTCGGCGCGAAGCGGCGACAGGCGGATGTTTGCCGCAACCGAATCGCGAGGGACGGCGCGGATCGCAACGCCGTCATCCACCGCGTCGCTTCCCGGTTCCGCCAAGCGAGGGACGAGAGGGGGCTTTCCGCCGAAGGATGACGGCCGGCCTTCTCCTTGCTCGCTGTCTCGACGGAACGACGGCTCCGATCTCACGTCTTCCTCCTTGAAAGCGCCGACGGCTCAGGCTTCTTTGGACGCCTTGCCGCAGCGATCCACCGCGGCTTCCCCGCTGCGGTCGCAACGTCGCGCATCGGGTGCGGGCGTAAGCGGCGGTGCTCTCTCCAGGACGCTCATGACCGATGCGGGAGCGGCATTCATACCGGATTTGGCTTCCGCTCGGCAAGGCGTTTTTTTCCGGGTTCCGCCGGCGCGGCGGCCCGCTCACCGCTGCGCCGCGGCATTTTCTCGGGAGGCCACGACGGGCGGCTGCGCGGCTCCCGACAGTTGTTGCTCGCGAAGGGCCGTCAGCCGTCGTTCCAGCGGCCGATGACCGGGCCGGCGCAGCAGGCACCAACGCACGTGCTCTTCCGCTTCCGCCCAGTATCCCTGTTCCTCCAAGCGTTGGGACAGATAGTAATGGGCCTGGTAATGGTTGGGGGCGACGGCCACGGCCCGCCGCGCGGCCTCGAGGGCACCGTCCGTGTCGCCTATTTCCAGCCGCACGAAATGCGTTTCCAGCCACAATCGGGCCTCGGCGTCGGGGTCGTTTTCGATTTTCGCGATTTGCGATTGCAGGGCCGACAAATAGGCCCGTGCCAACGGTGCCAATTGTTCGGCCGAGTAGCTTTTCCGGTAGTAGCGGTACATGAATCGGACCCCTTCCGGATCCGGTTCGAAAATGTGCAAGAGGAACTCGGTCTCATCGGCGATGTGTTCCGGCGGTGCCCGACCGGCGAGCTGCCGGATGAGTCGCGTCCGGTACACGCTTCCGGCGTGGAAGGCGCGGCGCCAATAGTTGATCCAGCCGTCCTCGTCCCCGGCCAAGAAGGCCTGCAAACCGGCTTCGAACAAGATGTTGCCGTTGTGGGGCGCCGCCCGAAGCGCTTGAGCGGTCCACCGGCGCAATTCGGGATCGCCCTCTCCCCGTAGAAAGCCGAGTTCGCCCAGGACGAGATACGCCTCGCCCAGCAAGGGGCAGAGCCGGACGGCTTGGTCGGCCTCTTGTCGGGCGAGGTAGAGCAACCGGCGATGCTCCCCGATCGCGGCAGCCAGCCAATCATCCAGCGCTGCGGCGTTGGGGAACTGAGATTGCACGGCCGCATCCCGGATCTGCGACAACGGCATGGCATTCTCGGCGCTGAGTTGGAGGGCGTGAAAGCGACGGAGATAGGCCTGGGCCAGGCGCAAGCGCGGCTCGGCCCAGCGCGGTTCCAGTTCCGTGACGCGGGTCAAGATTTCGATCACGCGCCGCTCGGATTCGGCCGGACGTTCCGGCGAGGATGCGGCGTCGCCTTCCAGCCGGTCCTCCGTGGCAGCGGCTTCGGAAGCGCGGCTGAGGATCAAGTATCTTTCCCACATCTGCTGGGCGAAGACGGCGGGAATACGGTCCGCGACGACCACTCCGGTCAGCACGGCGACGCCGAGGGCCGCCGCCGACCAGACGACGCGCGGCGCGGCCGTTGCCGCGGTTTTGCCCGCACTCGCACCGCCGAGCGCCGCGATGCTTGGTCGGCCGTTTTGGGAGGATGCGCCGTGCGCAAGGCCGGGGGCGACGGCGGCCGGGTGCGTCGCGAAATCACCAAGACGCCAAACGCAGGCCGCCAACGTCACGGCCGTAACGGTAAGCCCCGGCACGTAGAAGACGAAATCGACCAGGCCGTGCAAGGCGTGCGCGGTCAGTCCGGCGAACGCGACGACGGCCGCCATGCGATGCCGAGGATCGCGACCGCGAAAGACCGCCCGGCCTGCTCGGGAGAAGACCAAGATCCAACCGGTTAGTAATAATGCCAGCCCGGGCAAGCCCGTTTCCAACAACACTTGCAGATAACTTTGTTCGGCATGGGAGTAGTAATGAGCATGAGAGCGGGGACCTTCGTACAGGGCCTGCACGAAGCGAAAGCTGCCGGCTCCCGACCCCACAAGGGGAAAATCCCGCGCCGCGCGCCAAGTGTTCTGCCAAACGGTGGCGCGACTTTCCTGCCGATCCAAAGTCTCCCACGAGAGGGTCGCCAGGTCATCCAGTCGCTCACGGACGCGGTCGCGGCCGAAAATCGCCAGCGCCGACGCCGTGACCACGACCGCGAATCCCAGCACGGCGAGGGCGCGAGGTCGCAAGATCCCGCCGCGAAACAAGGCCGCCGCCGTGATCATCAGGGCCAGGGCCAGGACGACGTTCCCGGCTCGAGATAACGACAACAACCCGGCGAACAGGACCATGCCGAGCAGAACCACGCGGAGCCATTCGCCTTCGGCGAGTTGCGATGAGAAGGTGCCCTGCCGGCCGGGCTTGCCGCCGTGCCACGACGCGATCGCCCACGCGGCATTCCGCCGGTGCGAAGAAGCGTCCGCTGCCCGGCGGAGGGCGTCTCCGCCGCCGAACGCCCACCACAGCAGCGGTCCGATACCCAGGGCCAAGAAATCGGCGAAATGATTGCGGTTGGTGAAGCAGCCTTTGACGGCATCCGCCGTGGTGGAATAGGGATGCTGATAGAACCAGAAGAACTTGCCGTTGCCGGCCACCTGTTGCAAGATGCCAAGCCCCGCGACGACCATGACGGCCCAGGCAAGGTAGCGGAATATCCGCTCCACGTCTTCGACCGCCCGAATCCGTAGCGCCGTGACCCAGAACACGGCGAAATAGGATAGGAACAGAATTAGGCAGAGCCGCGTTTCCTCAGGCGTCAGGCTGAGGTAGGGCCACGTACGCAACGCCCCGTTTCCCGGTTGGAACCAGAGCGGCAGGAACGACGGGACCGCCGGCGACAAGCGTGCGAGGACGGCCGGGGACATCGGCACCAATTGCAATCCCAAAAGCAGGATGCCGCCCGCGGCAAGCCATTCCGCGCCGGTCCAGGTGAGGGAGGGTCGCGCGGAAAGCCCTCGGCGGAGACACCAGAGCAGCAGCATGGTTCCCGCCGTGGTCGCCAGCAGCAAGTGCCCCAACGGGTGACGTCCCCCGAGCATCAAGGGAACGCCGAAGAGGCAGATCGGTTGCAGGGCGTCCAAGCCTTGATCGCAGAGGCGGATCCAGACCGATCGCGCGCCGCTGGAAGAATCGTGATTTGGATTGACCGACATCGTTCGGCAGGTTTCCTCGACGCAGTGCGGACTCCAAGGCCTCGCCGGCCGCGATAGCCGGACTTTCATGACATCAGGCGACGCGTCGCGGCACGATTCGGCCGCGGACCGTCGGGGACGCCTCCGCCGGCTTGTCCTCCGCGGGTTCCCCGCCCAGCGCGGTTGCTTCGGCGGACTTCTCCGCATGGGGCGTTGCCGGGATCGTCACGGCTTCGGTTTCCTCGACCTCCGCGCCGTAGTAGTCGCCCGAGTAGCCGGCGTATCGGGCCTGTTCTTCGCCCGGCAGCCGGTTGACGGCCAATCCGATCAGCGGGACCTTGAGGATCCGCAGGTGTTCGATTGCGCGGAAGAGCGTCCTCCGAGTATTCTTCAAGGGCTGCATGACCAGCAGGGCGCCGTCGGCCATCCGCCCCAAAATGATCGTGTCGCTGGCCAGGGGCGCCGGCGGCGTGTCGATGATGACTTGATCGTAGTTCGACTCCGTCCACGTGAGCAGTTCGCTCATCCGCGCGGATGCCAGCAATTCCGCGGGATTGACGGGCCGAGCGCCGCACGGGAGGACGTCGAGGGCGGGGATGACGTCGCGGCAGATGCGGGTTTCGGCCGCTTCGGCGACGGGGGCCTCCAGCCGCAGGACTTCGGAGAGCCCCTCGCGTCCCCGCAGTCCCAGCAACGTGGAGAGGCCCGGACGTCGGAGGTCTCCGTCGATCAGCAGGGTGCGTTTGCCGCTTTGCGCGAAGGCGGCGGCCAGATTGGCAGCCACGGTCGATTTACCGTCGCCCGGCTCCGCGCTGGTGACGATGATCCTCTCCGTGCGCTCCTCGTGCAGGGCGATGGCGGTGCGAAGCGTGCGAAAGCTCTCGCTGGCGGCGCCGGCCGGGTCTTGAGCCACCTCGATGGACGCCGCCCCGCCGCCGCTCCGTGCGGCCATTTCTCGTATCACGGACAAGACCGGCGTTTTCAATTGCCACTGGATCTCCTCGACCGAGCGGAAGTGGTCGTCCATGACGTCCAGCACGTACACGATCATCAACCCCAAGCCCAAGCCGAACAGCAGGACCATGGCCGCGGTGCGCGACGGGCTGGGGGAGACCGGCGTCCGATTCTCCACCGGTTCGGTGATCAGGGAGGCCCGCAGGTCGCGCGACAGCTCGATGTTCGTCAATCGCTTGACCAGCCCGCCGTACAGCTCGCGCAAGCCGGCGATGTCGTTCTTGAGCATTTCCATCTGTGCCAGGCCGCCGGCCAATTGCCCGGCCTCGGTGCGGGCGATCTCGTACTGCTGGGCGAGCGAGTTTTCCCGTTCCACGCATTCGGCCAACCGCTGCCGCATCAGAGCCAGCAAGGTCGGCCCCAGTTCGTTGGCTTCGATCGCGCTGAGGCGGTCGCGCAACCGCTGTTGAAATCCCTGCAAGTAGAGTTGGTTGGCCGCGATGCGTTGCATCAGTTGCTGCACGCGCGGGTGGTTGTTGCCCAGGTGTTCCCGTAACGCGGTGAGGGCGACCTGGTCTTCCAGGATGCGCCGCTCGGCCTCGGCCCGGGCCGTGGCATCCTGGGGATTGAACCCCAAGCCGTGGAGCAGCATCTCGCGCCCCACCGCGTCGGACATCGTGTTCAAGTATTGCCGCAGGTCCTCGCCGTTGCGAATCGCCGCTTGCAGGGCCGCCAGCGAGGCCGCCAGCTCGACGCGTTCTTTCTGAGCCTCGATCAGGGCCGCGTTGAACGTTTTGGCGCGTTCCACCAGCGGATGGAGAAGCTGACCGCCGTTCCCGCCCGAGTCCAACGCCCCCAGCGATCGGCTGAGGTCTTGCAGTTGCTGCTCCTTCTCGCTGAGACGGGCGCTGAGATCGTCTTTTTCCTTGTTGAGGGTTTGCACGATTTCCGTGGCCGTTCCCTGATGCGTCTCGCGCATGAATTCCAGGTAGGAATCGACCACGGCGTTGACCACGCGTACCGCCGTGGCGGGATCTTTGGATTCGTAGGCGACGGTGATGATGTTGGTCTTGTAGACGGCCGAGGCGGAGAGCCGCATTTGCAGTTGCTTGACCCATTTATCGGGCGCATCCGGCGCCAGATCGACGGCGATATCCTCGGGGGCCAGCCGCTTCAGCGCCCCCTGCAAGACCTTGGCGCTGGAGATGAGGTTGACGAACGTCGGCATGAGGCTGTTGTCGCGGCCGGACTGCACCTCGATGGTGGGAGAAAGCGAATTCTCGCCGGTCTGCAAAATGAGCAGCTCGGCCTTGGCCGAGTAAATGCGTTCGGCCGTGGCGTAGTACAGGGCGCCCAACAAGGCCGCGGCGACCAGCACCGAGGCCGCCACGCGCCATCGGCGTCGCACCGCGGCTGCGAACTGCATGGCCGCGTGGACCAGGTGCGTCGTCGAGTCGGGCAGGATGGTAGCGGGCAAGAACGAATCGGGCATGCCTGTCTTCCGTCACGATCAATTGAGCGGCACGCTGCCGCCGATGTGCACAAAGCCTTTGAGCAGGTTGTAAATGAAGGTGCCGGGCGTCTCCTCGATCGAGATCACGTCTCCCGCCGCGACGAACAGGTTTTCTCGGGGATCCTCCTTCGCCCGCCGCAAGCTGACCTTGATCAGCACCGGTTCGTCGCGACCCGGCACATGCCGCACAATCCACACCTTGTCCGCCAAGGGATTGTTTTTGCCGCCGGCCAGGGCGATGGCGTCCAAAATCCGGATGGGTTGATCGGGCGGCATGGGATACGAGCCGGGTTTGGCCACCAATCCATCCACGAAGAACGGCAGGGCCTCCCGTTCCGAAACCTGCACCACGTCTCCGTCCGACAGCCGGTACTCGCTGGGTGAACCGCCGGATGATGTCAAATTGATCTGCTGCACGCGAAGCGGGGCGGCGCCGTTCCAGCCCACAGGTTGCACGCCGTCGGAAGAATTTGTTGCCGCGGTCAGGGAAGTCCGCTCGTCCCAGGGTTGAGCACCGGCGGCCCGGCGGATTTCGACGATCGGTCCGGCCTTGGAGTTCAATCCCTCCGCCGCCACCAGGGCGGCCAAGACGCTACTATTCGAGGCCGGCAGTTCGTAGACGCCCGGCTTATTGACCGCTCCAATGACGGTCACCCGGTGGGTGCGGGTCGCGCTGCGCACCACGGTAACGGTGGGATGCCGAAAAACGTCGCGCTCCACGGCCGCCGCGGCGATCGCTCGCTCCGCCTCCGCGAATCGTAATCCACCGACCTGAACCGGGCCGATGTACGGCACCTGAATGATCCCCAAGTCGTCCACGCGGACGGGCACGGCGTTCGGCCGAGACTCCAGATCCGTGGCCACCGTCACCTGGAGAACGTCACCCGACATGATGACATCGCTGGGAACGCTTTGATCGGCGAATTCCGGCAGGGGAATGTTGCGGAGATCGGGTACCGGCTTGGCCTGGAACTCGACGGGGAGATTCGAGGGGCGGTAAACCTGCCGTTCGGCGCAGCCCGACGTCCACGCGCACAACAGCAGCGTGCCCAGCATCACCCCCAGGAACCTGCGGGGACCGGCCTTGCGGATGCCGCTTTCGATTGACGCGGCCCGGGGTTCAGCCTGTGGTGCGGCAGTCATCATAACTAACGAAGTCGGCGCAGCGATGAAATGGAACGTTCAAACCGGCCGAGCCTTGCCGCTCTACCGGGAGCCAACGCATTTTGTTCGCACGAATCACCGCCCGGCCGCATGTGTGGAATCGGACGGGAATGTGGTGCGTTGGCGTAATACCGAAAACAGGCAAGCTTGGTCAATCGCATTTGAGACGGTTTGCCGGATACGAGAGAGAAGACGACCGCGGTGTGGACCGAGGGATGGGAATCGCCTTGATGCCCGACTTGAGCCTGTGGAACGATCAGAAGGGACGCCTGAACCCTGGTGCAGGTGGGGCGATCCGCATTAACGCCTCGGCCGGCTTCGGCGAGAAATCGCTGCAAGTTTGTCTCCCATGCAATGCGGATTCTTGGCGTCTCGGGTACGGAAGGGGACGGCACCGGGAGACCGACAAAAAATGCATCATTTTTTCTAAACACCGTATCCGCGCTTAGCTCCGGATTCCCTACAAACTGCGGATTTGGGATTTCCTTCGCGATCCGCACTCTTGACAACGGGATTTGAGTTGTTAATCTAAGGAAACTAGGTATGGAAGAAAGCGTCTGATGCCGGGAACGTCGCTTGAACAGGGCGCGGCGGTTCCACGGCTTCAGCAAGGGTTGTACACCGTGGTCGCAGCCCCCGTACCTGCGGGCCGTCGTAGGGGGATTTCTCGCGACGGCAGTCGTGTCCACTTGGTTTGGGTTCCAGTGTTTAGGAGGTCCGAGTTATGAACCGACTGATGATTTCTGGTGTCGCGGCCGTCTGCGTGCTCGCCAGTGCCGCCATTTACGCGAACGCCGGCGTGCTGCGGGGCCACAAGGCCGCCTGCGCTCCGGCCGCTTGCGAACCGGCTTGCGAACAACCCGCTTGCGAACCGGCCTGCGAGCCTGCTTGCGCTCCGCGTGTGGGCCTGCTCGACAAGATTCGCGCCCGCAAGGCCGCCAAGGCCTGCTGCGCCCCGGCCGCTTGCGAACCGGCTTGCGAAAAGCCGGCTTGCGAACCGGCTTGCGAGCCGACCTGCGCTCCGAAGCGCTGCGGTCTACTGAGCCGGTTGCACGCCCGCAAGGCCGTGGCTTGCTGCGAAGCGGATTGCTGCGCTCCCGCCGCCGAAGCGGCCGCCCCTGCCGAGGCGCCTGCCGCTCCGGCTGAAGCCCCTGCCCCCGCCGCCCAGTGATTGAAGGCCCGGGCGGGACGGTCCTTCCTTTGCCGTTACGTCGGGAACCGGCCGCCTGCCGGTCGTTCGGGACGGCCCTGCGTCTTTCCTTCCTCGTGGGACTCGCTTGCCCTGTTGCGGTTCCCCGGTCTAGAGTCGAAAAAGCAACCATCGGAGCCGACTTTCCGCAAGGTGGTCGGCTTCCGGTGTTGTTGGGAATGCCTTCTCCGGCCCCGATGCTTGGGACCCGGGCGGGCTTCCCTCGCCCGAGCAAGAATCCGGATCGCCGCCGTGCCGATCGAGCCTCCACGTTGCCGGAGCGCGGCCCCGTCGGCGGCAAAGCAGGCAGATCGTTCACAGCT
>FWPU01009542.1_pt1 | contig 15191 bp, 9 predicted proteins | sample 2228361 | NCBI WGS metagenome assembly FWPU01 (sample SAMEA103939777, study PRJEB20133) | metagenome
CGGAGAGGGGGCGACGGGGGTGAGGTCTGCACCTCTGCCTTCCCCCATATCCCCTTTGCTCCCAAATCTGTCCGCTTATGGGCCCCTGGCGGGAGAAGGGACTTCCTCGCCCTGGATGGGAAGGGGACTGACTTTATCAAATCACAGGTGACACACCACCAGTTTGTAAATCTGTCCGCTTCTGGACCCACAGGGGCAGGGAGGGTCCTCGCCCCCCTGGGGGAGAGCCAGAGAAAGGGCCGAAGGAGAGGGGCTGGTTACTCCGTTACCCTCTTGCGTCTACCGCGGCGCCGCGCGAGCAGCCCCGCGGACGGCGGCGGTGGCGGCGTCGTAGCGCTCGGCGCAGGCGGCCACCACTATGGCTATGTCTTCCTCCAGCAGGTAGCGCTGGTCGGCCAGGCGGCGGGCCACCTGGCGCACGCGCTCCAGGTACGCCTCGCGGCCCGGGTAGCGCTCCTGGATGGACGGCCGGGGATCGCCCGACGCCTGGCGCGCCTCGGCGGTGGGCGCGAAGAACAGGGACAGGCCCTGCATGGGGATAATCTGCTCCGGGGCGCCCGTCTCGGGCGCGCGCAGGTTCCAGCCCGCGTGGGTCGCCACCGGCGCCTCCAGGTCTGGCAGCCGGATGCCGGCGACCTCGTTGCCATCGCTGTCCACCGCCGACACAAAGCACGGGTAGGCCTCGCCCTCCTTCACCGGGTAGCGGCCTATGCCACGCGCGGCCTCGGGGCCCAGGTCCACCTGGCGCAGCACCCACAGCCGCTGGGGGTCGGGCTTCACCAGGCCCGGCACGGCGGGGAAGGATTCCAGCAACTCCCGGCGAGTGACGGCGGTGCCGTCGTCCAGCCTGGGGTGGCGACTGGGTGGTGGCTCGACGCCCTCGCTGGCCCAGCGGTCCAGGTTGACCAGTGCCGCCCGCAGCAGGGGCCGGTAGTCCACGACGTTGAAGGGGTAGCGCCCGATGGAGCCGTCGGGGCCGGCGCTGGAGGCCTGCTGCGCCGAGCCAGGGCCGTGCTGCGTCCCCGCGAAGTGGTAGATGCGCGTCTCGGGCGCTGGCTCCAGGTCACGGCTGCCCGTGGGGCCAATGTGCGTCAGCGAGCCATCGCCCCGCCAGTACTCGGCGGAGGAGTTGGTGTAGACAATCTTTGGCACGGCCCCCAGTCCCCGCAGCCGCTTGAGCAGGCCGTCCCTGCGTCCTGTGAAGGGGTCGGCCAGCTCGTTGTCGGCGAAGGGGAACAGGTGGCCGAAGCCGGGCGCCGACTGCTGGGACGGCTGGGCGAAGCGGTGGTTGAACTCGCCGCGCCGCCCGCCGGCCACGTGGGGCAGGATGCCGTCGTAGACCAGGCGGCCCTCCTCGTCCACGTTGAGGCCCAGGTAGATGAAGTGGCGCAGCAGCCGGCCCGTCTGGGACACGCCATAGGCGTAGGCGCGCTGGAAGCCGCCCCGGACGGGGTTGATAGCCGAGGGATGGCGCAGCCAGACGGCCACGTCGCGCACGGCCAGCAGGCCCGTGCCCACCACCGGCGCGCCCTCGGAGGTGTAGACGATGTAGTAGATCTTCCCAGGCTGGAAGCCCGGCTCCAGGTAGACGTGCTCGCGGCTGGGCACCACGCGGCCGCCCGACTCGCGGGCGAAGCGCCACTGGCCACGGGGGATGACCGTGTCAGGCCCGTCCTCCCAGTCCCGCACCAGCAGCATGGCGGTGGGGTCATCCAGGTCGGCCACGGGATAGGGCCGGTGGACGCGGTTGGCCAGCAGCCGCGTGCGCTCCAGGACGTTGGGGCGTACCTCCACCGCCACCTGGCCCCGCACCGGCGCCACCGGCGCTTCCAGCCCCAGCAGCGCCTCGCTGCGGTACACGTCCCACTGCCAGCCGATGGAGACGACCGAGTAGCCGTGGCGGAAGAGGAAGCCGTCGCCGGGCGGGATGTCCGGCGAGGTGTCGGGGACCGCCGGCGCGCGGTTGAAGGTGGCGACGGCGCGGCGCCGGCCGCGGTTCACCACGTCCACCAGCAGGCGGCCGCTGCCCCGCGCCGGGTCGCGTGGCGCCAGCAGCGTGAAGTCCGCCCGGAAGCGCACGCGCCCATCGGCGTCCCGTGGCGCCAGGTCCAGGTCAACAATGGGACGGTTAGCCGAGTTGGCCGGGTCCACGGCGAAGGTCAGCACGCCGTCTATACGCTCGTAGTCCCCCGCCTTGCCAAAGGACTGCCCGCCAGCGTAGGGCGCTCTCCTGGTTATCTCCACGCCTGTGACCGCCATGTTAGCCCTCCTGTAAGCAAGGTAGCCGTGGCCAGCGCGAATCTGTTGCCAGAGCGCCTGGCCCCCTTCCCCTCGGCAGGCTCGGGGCAGGCCCTGACCTTCCCCCACAGGGGGAAGGGACTTTTCTCGCCCCCTGTGGGGGAGAGCCAGAGAGGGGGCAGGTGCCTGAATGCTACCAGCCATGCCCAGGGCCGGTCAACCTGGAGTCGCCCCCTTCAGCCGGGAGCGGCTTCCCTGATGCTCAGCCAGGCTTTATATGTGGTAAATTATCCCCATCAGAACGCCCGGCCGGAGGAGCAACATGCTGGACTACAAGCCCAATATAGTCCTGTCTACCCAGGAGTACCGGGTGGTGGGCACCAGGCCCATCCGCCACGACGGCTATGACAAGGTCACTGGCCGCGCCCGCTACGGCGCCGATATCCTGATGGCTGGCCTGCTGTACGGCAAAATCCTGCGCAGCCCTCACGCCCACGCCCGCATCAAGCGCATAGACGCCAGCCGGGCGCTGGCCCTGCCAGGGGTGAAGGCCGTGGTCACCGCGGCCGACTTCCCCGATATCTCCGCCGAGGTGGCCGACCAGGAGGAGGGCGCCCTGGTCAACTACGGCTTCTACAGCCGCAACGTCATGGCGCGGGAGAAGGCCCTCTACCGGGGCCATGCCGTGGCGGCGGTGGCGGCCACCAGCCCCCACGTGGCCGAGGAGTCCCTGGGCCTCATTGACGTGGAGTACGAGGTGCTGCCATCGGTGCTCAACGCCTTCGACGCCATGAAGGAGGGCGCGCCGGTCCTGCACGAGCGGCTGCTCACCATGTCCAGCCCCACCTTCCGGGGCGGCGGCTACGGCGACACCGACAAGCCCACCAACGTCGCCAATCACTTCGAGTTCCGCCTGGGCGACGTGGAGAAAGGCTTCCAGGAGGCCGACGTCATCGTGGAGCGGGAGTTCCATACCCGGCCAGTCCACCAGGGGTACATCGAGCCCCACTCGGCCACGGCACTGTGGAGCTCCGACGGCAGCGTCACCGTCTGGTGCAGCACCCAGCAGCTTTTCGCCTTCCGCGACCACATTGCGAAAATACTGGGCCTGCCCGTGTCCAGGGTGAAGGTGGTGCCCATGGAGATCGGCGGCGGCTTTGGCGGCAAAGGCATGGGTGGCGTGTACCTGGAGCCTGTGGCGGCGGCGCTGTCGCGCAAGACGGGCCGGCCGGTGAAGCTGGCCATGACGCGGCAGGAGGTCTTCGAGGGCACGGGGCCGACCTCGGCCACCCACATCCGCGTCAAGATGGGGGCCACACGGGATGGCCGCATCACCGCCGCCGAGGCCCACCTGATTTACGAGGCTGGCGCCTTCCCCGGCTCGCCTGTGGCCTCGGGCTGCCGGACCATGTTCGCGCCCTACGTCATCCCTAACGCCCTCATCGAGGGCTACGACGTGGTAGTCAACACGCCCAAGGCCGCCGCCTACCGCGCGCCAGGCTCCCCAGCCGCGGCCTTCGCCGCCGAGTCGGTCGTGGACGAGCTATGTCAGAAGCTCTCCCTGGACCCGGTGGAGTTCCGGCTGCTGAACGCCGCCCGGGAGGGCACGCGCCAGCCCACAGGCCCGGTGTTCCGCAGGATCGGCATGGTGGAGCTGCTCCAGGCCGCCAGGGAGCACCCCCACTACCGGGCGCCCCTGGGAGGCCCCAACCGTGGGCGGGGCGTCGCGGCGGGGTGCTGGTTCAACGGCAGCGGCCCGGCCAGCGCCATCGTCAGCGTCAACCCCGACGGCACGGTCAGCCTGGTGGAAGGCTCGCCGGACATCGGCGGCAGCCGCGCCGCCATGGCCATGCACGTGGCCGAGGTGCTGGGCATCCCCGTCCAGGACGTGAAGCCCTCCATCGTGGACACCGACTCCATCGGCTACTGCTCGGGCGCTGGCGGCAGCGGCGTGACCTTCAAGACCGGCACGGCCTGCTACGAGGCGGCCCAGGACGTCAGGCGGCAGATGGTGGCGCGGGCGGCCCGCATCTGGCAGGTCAGCCCCGAGGACGTGGAGTACGGCGAGGGCGTCATCCGGCACAAGGTGGACCCGGAACTGAAGCTGACCTTCAAGGAGCTGGCCGCGCAGCTCAACGGCACCGGCGGCCCCATCGTCGGGCGGGCCACGGTCAACCCCTCGGGCGTCGGCAACGCCTTCGGGCTGCACATTGTGGACGTGGAGGTGGACCCGGAGACGGGCAAGGTGGACGTCCTGCGCTACACGGCCCTCCAGGACGCCGGCAAGGCCATCCACCCCAGCTACGTGGAGGGCCAGGTGCAGGGCGGCGCCGTCCAGGGCATCGGCTGGGCGCTCAACGAGGAGTACTGCTTCAGCGCCGAGGGCCGGATGCTCAACTCTACCTTCCTGGACTACCGCATGCCCACGGCCCTGGACCTGCCCATGATAGACACGGTCATCGTGGAGGTGGGCAACCCCGGACACCCCTATGGCGTGCGGGGCGTGGGCGAGGCGTCCATCGTGCCGCCCCTGGGCGCGGTGGCCAACGCCGTCTCGCGGGCCATCGGCGTCCGCATGACGGAGTTGCCCATGTCGCCCGCCCGCATCGTGGGTGCCATACATAAGCGCATGGGGTGACCTGACACCCGGGGCATTAGAGGGCTCGGGGTAAGAGGGTGATTCCAAGGTTCCATTGGCAAGGCCCATAATGCCCCCTTTCTGGCCCTCCCCCAAAGGGGGCAGGAGTTATTCTCGCCCCCTTTGGGGGAGAGCCAGAGAGGGGGCGACGGGGGTGAGGTCCGGCGGCCCTACCGCCCCTGCACGGCATCTAGCAGCGCCTGGATGTAGCCATTGGCGAAGGCGCGGGCGCGGTGGCCGTACTCCGTATCGTTCACCGTGCGCGGCACGTGGTCGTCCATGAAGAAGCCATCGAAGCCCACCTCGTGGTAGATGCGCATGGCCTTCACCATGTCCACGTAGCCGGTGTTGATGGACTCCTCGTGGAACTTCGGCACCTGGCCGGACACGTTGCGGAAGTGGACGTAGGCTATCTTCCTGCGCTGGCCGAAGTAGCGGACCATCTCGTACACGTCCTCGCCGGCCATCTCGGCCACGGTGCCCTGGCAGAACAGGATGCCATTGGCGTCGGACGGGTCCAGCTCGATGAGGCGCTTGTAGGCGTCGAAGCTGCGGAAAAGCTGCGGCACGCCGCACAGGGTCAGCACCGGCGGGTCGTTGGGATGGATGGCCAGCCGGATGCCCTCCTCCTCGGCCACGGGCGTGACAGCCCGTACCCAATACTCCAGGTGGCCCCAGGCCTCCTCCTCGCTGATGCCGGCGCCCTCGATGTCCGGCCACTGCCGCGCCAGCTCCGCGTCGAAGGCCGTGCCCATGGCGCCGGCGCGGATGTCCACGTGGCCGGTGCGGTAGATGCGCGGGTACTTCCAGCTATAGGAGTAGATGGGTATGCCCGCCCGGGCGATGTTGCGGATGGTGTGCATCATGTTCTCTATCTGCTCGTCGCGCCTGGGGCCGCCCCAGATGATGTGGTCGCGCATGGTGATAGGCGTGTTCTCGATGGCGGCCAGCTTCAGGCCATAGGACTCCACCACCGAGCGCAGGTTGACCAGGTCGGCCAGCTCCCAGCGCCCGTTGCGGACGGGTATGCTGGGCTGGTTCAGCACGATGTTCTCGGCGCCGAGCTGGGCGGCGAAGCGCAGGAAGTCGGGCGTGGGCCCGCCGCCCTGGCCGATGCCGACGCCCATGCGCCGCTGGCCGGCGCTTCGGGCCGGGGACGCGCGCCGCGCCGCCTGCTTCGGCTCGCTCTTGACGGCGTCCAGCGCCCCCTGGATGTACCCCTGGGCGAAGAGGCGCGACCTGTAGCCGCCCAGGTTGCCCGGGAACTCCACGTCGCCGTCCAGGATGGGGCAATGGTCGTCCATGAACACGCCGTCGTAGCCGGCGTCGCGGTACACCCGCAGCGCCCTGACCATGTCCACGTAGCCCGTGTTGATGAACTCCTCCCGGAAGCTGGGCACCTGGCTGGACACGTTGCGGAAGTGGACATACAGTACCTTCTTGCGCTCTGCAAAGTACCTGACCATCTCGTAGATGTCCTCGTTCATCTCCGAGAAGGTGCCCTGGCAGAACTCGATGGCGTTGCAGTCGGAGGGGTAGATGTCCATCAGGCGCTTGTAGGCGTCGAAGCTGCGCAGGACGCGCGGGATGCCGCCCAGCCTGGGCACCGGCGGGTCGTCGGGATGGATGCCCAGGCGTATGCCCTCCTCCTCGGCCACGGGGGTCACGGCCTTAATCCAGTACTCCAGCGCCGCCCAGACCTCCTCGTCGGTGTACTCGCGGTCGTGGGTGTTGGGCTGGCCCCTGGCCCACTCGTAATCGAAGGCCGTGGCGAAGGCGCCGCCGCGGATGACCGCCGGCGGGGTGCGCCAGACGGAGTTGGGCATCCACTGGTAGCCCCAGATGGGGACGCCGGCGCGGGCCATGTCCCGAATCTCGGCGATGAGCTGCTCGATAAGCTCGTCGCGGCGCGGCCCGCCCAGGACCACGTCGCGGTACTTCGGGTTCAGGGAGAAGCCGCCCTCGCAGCCCACCAGCCGCAGGCCGTAGGACTCGACGCGCCGGCGCATGGCCAGGTAGTCAATGTACTCGGCGCGGGGCTTGTCCAGCGGCTGGTTGGTGCCCGGGATAGTCCTGGCGCCCGGGCCTGCGTACACGATGATGTCCTTGACGCCGTACTGGGCCGAGGTGCGCAGCACCTCGTCAGTCAGGTTGTTGATTGCCCACGCGGGCCTCATGGCATGGCTCCTTCAGGTTGTCGTTGGCTGACAGGGGCCATTATAGAGGCACGCGCCCCCGAGGGCAACGCGGGCTTCTGGCACTCTGTTGCTGGGGACTTAGTTGAACTCCTCGCAGTTAACGAAGGTGTCGGCGCCCAGTCCGCCAATGCAAGTATCTTTCACGTCATGCCCACCGCCATCCAGCGAGTCATCCCCATCGCCGCCATCCAACACATCGTCATTGCCGCCTCCATACATGATGTCATTGTCCTCCTGGCCCTCGAGTTGATCGGCCCCATAGTTACCGCTGAGGGTATCGTTCCCTGTGCCGCCGCATAGCAGGTCATTGCCATTCATCCCCGTCAGTTCATCGTCTCCACCTAACCCGACCATAACATCGTCACCGGACGTGCCTATGAAGGTATCATCGAGAGGAGTCCCAATGACAGTTGCCTTCACATCCTTGCAACTGAAGTCTCTTACACTGCCTGATTCACAGTTGCTCACATAAGCTCCGGAGGTATCATTGCATTCGTCACCAGGGGGGTTGGTAATATGGTTGCCTCCGTCCAATGTGTCAATGCCATCATCTCCGTTGAGGATATCGTTGTCATCCCCGCCCCTGATGTCGTCATCGCCTGTACTGCCATAGAGGGTATCGCTGCCTGTGAAGCCGTATACCGTGTCATTACCGGCATCGCCGTATAGTGTATCATTGCCAGCGTTGCCTCTCACGGCGTCATTGCCATCTCCGCCATACACCACGTCATCATGGTCGCTGCCAATCAGAGTGTCATTCCCTGTCCCCCCTTCAAGCCTATCATCGCCGTTGTCGCCTCTAAGGGTGTCTATACCTGCTGATCCAACGAGGACATCACCGCCATCGTCGCCGTATATCCCGTCTGAACCGGGCCCTCCATCGAGAGTATCAGCGCCACCCTCACCGTTTATGTAATCATTTCCGTCGTGACCAAGTATTGTATCAACGCCGTTACCGCCACACAATTCGTCGTTGCCATAGTAACCCGATATATAATCATCTCCTCCCAGGCCTACAACGACATCATCGGCAGTGCTACCAGCAATATCGTCATCGCCGGTTGTGCCCGCAATATTAGGAGACATATCATTGCAGGTCTCAGTGCATTGTGCAGTTGCCAGCACAGTGTTATTTTTCAGGGTTATTGATTCAGCGCAGTCATTGGGATTGGAGCCGGTGCGCCAGTCAGAGTCGAATTCTACCATAGTAGTTGGCTCATACAAGTCGTTAGTGATAATATTCCAGATGCCATTGTTGTTGCTGCCATTGATGCCATCTACCAGTGTGTCCCACCACTCAGTGAAGTTTCCAGTGGCATCATAGATATCCCACAGGGATGCGGTTATACGTCCAGGCACTTCTGGGCCGGTGTGCCAGGAATATTCGGTGTCATTGATTATATCAACAGACCTCTCGTAGTCGTAGACTGTACCGTCTATCAGCGTAACTGTAGGCGAACCGAGGACGTACAATCGCCAGAAGTCTGCCCAGCCCTCCTGGAAAGCACAGTCTGGTTGTCCTGGGATCTGCAGGTTGTGATACCATGAATCGCAGTAATGGAACTGCCAGTAATCGCTGGATGGAGCAGGCATCCTCTGCTCATACATGTAGTACTGCACCGCGTGGCCCATCTCGTGAATAGCGACCCTGTCTGGCTTGCCTCGATTAGTTCTAGAGTCTCGTACATCCTTCTGGAATATATATATCCAAGAAGGCTGACAGAACCCTGGGGTATCGTAGCAGAAGAAACTATGTGTTGCTGGTCCTAGATTGTCGAAGTTGTAGTGCCATCTTCCTTCTAGACGAACACCTGGCCGGTCAGCAGAAGGAATACTAAGAAAACCGGTTATGAAATCGTCCATAATCCAGAAGGCAGGCAGGAACTGTTTACTAGAATCGAATCGGATAAGATAGTAAGACTGATTGGTAGGTTGGAAAGATGGTGAAACTGGCTGCCATACAATATCTGCAAACTCATCCCATACCCAGATGCCAGAATTGTCATTTATCTCAGCCCAGGCGTACAACTTTACTGTGATGGGTCCTCCAGTCCAGAAATTCGTGGCCATAGTAGTAAAACCACTCGCATCTAACTGAGCAAATGAGTCTGAATAGCACGTTGTCCCACTGGCATCACAAATCTCTGTAAAGAGATGTCTGGCTCGGAAGAAAGTTGGCGAGCCATCTCTGTTGTTAATCTCCCAAGTGACCCCAATAGACAGGGGCAGCGTAGCAGGCTTCAAGTTTTGTGACGCGCTCACTTCTCTTAGCGATGAAACAGCCGCAAGAGTCACTACTACTAGCAATATCGCTAGCTTCTGAAGCTGACCAGACTTTGTTAGGACGGACTCGAAACCTACAGCCCTTTGTTTCCTCATGGCTCCTCTATGGTGATAATCAGGTTGCTGAGGCCCAGGGTGGTCGGTACGGGTGGCCACCCGTTCACCGCTGTGGTGACAGCCTCCACCTTCGTTGCACGCGGGCCTTCGCGCTCTATGGAAGTCAACAGGGTATCTACATTTACTGACTTGGCCTGGAAGGTGATGGTAGCCAGGCTAAACCCTTCAGTCGGCCTGGGGTCAGTGGAGTTGACCGTTGCCACGAAGAAGATAGTGCCCGCCTGGTTGTCTATCTGGGCGGGTACAGCCAGGGTCTTCAGGGGTGAAGCCGGGTGAAGGGAGACAGACCTGGCCTCCAGGTGCTCGGGGTTGAAGCTGATGCCCACCTGCACTCCCGATATCTCCTGCTGGTGGCCGCCGACACTGATGGTCACGTCCACCTGGAAAATCTCTCCCCACTTGACAAGGTGCGACGATGGCACCAGGCGCACAAAGTTATAAGCCGCGCCTGGCTGCGGTGATGGGATAGGGGTAGGTGTAGGTGGAGATCCCGGACGCAAATCCACTGTCTTTACTATAGGCAACTGTCCATCAATATCAACCGTAAACTCGAACTGCCGAATGCCTCTGAAGGCATAATCTTGGACCCGAAATGGCTGTTCCTCCCAGGCGAGAGGCTTGATTACGACTGATGATACCGGTCTATTGGCTCTGTCTACCTCTGGCGGCACGCTGAATGTCTTGTAGCGACCCCTCAAGATGCCATTGTCCCAGATGAGATTATGTCCTTCGAACACAGGCATATATCCAGGCACAGGCCTCATGGCATCAAAATAGGCTATAAGGAATACCTTCGAGAAATCAAGCCTGGCTAGATCACGCCAATTGTAGCGAAGCTCTTTGGGCAGTAGGCCCTCTTCCTGCAGTCTAGTTATATCATCATGACTCTGGATAAACTCGATGCGGGGTGCCGCAGAGGTATTGAGCAGCAAAGCCGAGTCCACAACCATACTACTGCCGATGGGGACGTCACCCTGTGATACAATAATGCCACCTTGATTGTCATCCTTCCACTCAAAAGCGGAAGACTTGGCAGTAATGTTGAGCCTGATGAAGGCAGGTTCCTCTCCATAGACTCCAGGCGCTGAGGAGTGGGCAGCGGCCACGACTGTGTAATTACCTTCCGCTACGATGGCGAAGGTAGCCGAGATAGTCCTGGTCTCGCTCAGCTTCAGAGGCCCGTGCCACCTGTCCTCTCCGTCCAGGTAAATACCCCAGGGGTCGGTCAAGGACACCACGCTGAGCCACAACTCGGCATCTGGCTCGTCTGCCCTCATCGGGGTGAATTTGCCTGTGACTGTGAAAGGCTCATTCAGCCTGGGCAGCCGGTCCACGCTGACCTGAATGTCGAAGTTCCCCTTCACGGGACCGCTGGCAGCGCCCGGGACGCCTGGGGGTATTGCTGGCCTGCCGCAGCTTGCGAACGCCAGCGCTATGGCTGCCAGTGCCAGCAACCACAGCGCCACAAGTGACTTTTTCTGGTCCCTGTATGGTACTGGCATCATCACTCATACCAGAGTTGTAAAGGTCTGGGACCCCATCTTCTTTAAATCAACGCTGCCTGGCAGGGGCGAGTTTCCCCAGCAAAAGTCTGATTGTGATGCTCATGCGCCAGAGGGACTGGTCTGAGTATACAGCATATATATAGAATGGCAATACTCTACATTACGACTTTCGCGGGAAGGATAAAGAAGCCTCAAGGCCCCCTACACGCCAGGCCCGGCCTGTGCTAGTGTATGGGCCGGCCGCTACGGGCAAAAGCAGGACAGGAGAGAGCCTTTGAAGATAACCAGAATAGAGACCATACGCGTGGCCGAGCTGCCCCGCGTCATCTGGGTGCAGGTCCATACCGACGAGGGCCAGGTGGGGCTGGGCGAGACGTGGTATGGCGCCCGCGCCGTGGAGGGCGCCATCCACGAGCTGTTCGCGCCGCTGCTCATCGGGCGCAACCCGCTGGACATCGAGCGCCACTGGTACAACATGTTCCGCCTGGCCGACCACTGGGGCTATGGCGGCGCCGAGACGCGGGCCATCTCGGCCCTGGACATCGCCCTGTGGGACATCGCCGGCCAGGCCGCCGGCCGGCCCATCTACGAGCTGCTGGGCGGCGCCTGCCGCGACCGCATCCGCGTCTATAACACCGGCGGCGGCCCCGATTACCCTTATGACCCGGTGCCTTACGTCAAGGAGCTGCTGGACCTGGGCATCACCCACATGAAGGTGGGCGCCTTCCCGGCGGCCCACGAAGGCGACGGCTACGAGCTGACGAAGCAGGAGCTGGAGCGCATCGTCGCGCCCATACGCAAGATACACGAGGCGGTGGGCGACGAGATGAAGATCGCCATAGATGGCCACGGCTTCTGGAGCCTGCACAGCGCCATCCTCATCGCCCGGGCGCTGGAGCCGTACAACATCCTGTGGCTGGAGGAGATGCTGTCGCCCCGCAACGTGGACGCCCATCTCAAGCTGGCCCACGAGAGCAAGTTCCCCATCTGCCTGGCCGAGCGCTTCGTGACCCGCTACCAGTTCCGGGAGTTCATCGAGAAGGGCGCCGTGGAGATCGTGATGCCCGACCTCATCTGGACGGGCGGCATATCCGAGACCAAGAAGATCGCCATCCTGGCGGAGACCTACCAGCTACCCGTGTGTCCCCACGACTGCACCGGCCCCGTCAACGTCTTCGCCTGCGCCCACGTGGCGCTGAACGTGCCCAACGCCATGCTCATGGAGACGACGCGCTCCTACTACGAGACCTGGTACGGGGAGTACGTGACACCTAACATAAACGTCAAAAATGGCTACCTGCTGGCGCCGGAAGGCCCCGGCCTGGGCACCCGGCTGCGCCCCGAGGTGCTGCGGCGCCGCGACGCCACCATCGTGGTCAGCGACAGGCCCAGCCCTCACTACCTGGAGTGGCGCCAGTAGCGCGCCAGGGGTGCTCCCAGAGCGGGCCCAGGCCGAGCGTACGCCATGAATGGCCAGGCCGCTTTCCAGGGCAACGTAGGGGCGGGTCTCAGGCCCGCCCTGGCACGCCGCCATCTGGATGCAAACCAAAACGGCAAAAGGCCAGGGCCGACACGTCCGGCCCCGGCCGGGCGCTACATCACCTCGGTCACCCTGTCGCCGTCCAGCCTGACCAGGACGGGGCGGTCCAGGTGCTCCATGATCCACGAAACGGGAAGGTCCACGCCCAGCGGGAACTTGCGCTCCTCGCCCCTGATCTTGAGCAGCACGGCAGGGCCTTCCACGACACCGAGCAGCTCTCCCCTCAAGAAGCGTGGCATCACTACGCCTCCAGTTGTACTCTCTCCGCGGCCAGCACTTGCCACACGACACTTTTCCAGAAGGGGGCGGGGACGCCGGGGCAGCGCCGCAAGACCTCACCCCCGTGGCCCCTCTCCATGCGTGGATAGGGGGCCATAGATAGACCGACGCTGGGCCTTTATTTACCAGGGGTGAGGTCTGCCAGCGCCTGCAACACTCCATTTTCAAACCACTGTCGTGCAGTAAGGCGGCAAACAGGAGAGGTCGAGGGACAGGTTAAGGCCAGGCAGCGCGGGGGTTCAAGCTGAGCACGGTCGCATCTTCGGGCAGACTTCCCATGCAGCGCCGGGGCGCGTCAGTCATCGGAGGACGACAGCACGGGCGTCAGCGGGGCGCCCTCCTCGATGCCCATCTTCATGCGGGCGTACTCGGCGGTGAACTCGGCCCCCAGGATGAGGATGTAGGCCGAGGTGTAGGTCCATACCAGGAGTATGACCACCGAGGCCAGGGAGCCATAGACCTGCTGGTAGTTGGCGAAATTGTTGAGGTAAAGGATGAACAGGTTCTTGCCCACTTCGAACAGCACCGTGCCCAGCAGCGCTCCCGGCCAGATGTAGCGCCAGGGCGTCCTGACGTTGGGGACGTACCGGTACACCAGCAGGAAGATGGCCAGGGTGAACAGGGCCGTCACCACCCTGGAGCCGTACTGGATGACCGCGTTGTCCAGCGGGTTGATGCCGCCGGGCAGGCGCAGGTCAACGCGGGCCAGGATGCCTATGGCGGTGGTCGCCCCCAGGGAGAGCAGGAACAGCAGGCCCACGCCCAGCCCCATGCCCAGGTGGAGCGCCTTCTGGATGTAGAAGGGGCGCTCGTCCTTCACGTCCCAGGCACGATTGAGGGCGCGTGCGATGGCCCCGAAGACGGCGCTGGCCGACCAGAAGAAGCCCAGTATGCTGGCCAGCCCCAGGATGCCCCGCAGGCGTGCCACGTTCTCGATGTTGCGCTCCAGCAGGTCCACCGATGCGGGCAGGTACGTCCGCACGAACTCGAACAGCCGGTCGCGCACCGTCTGGGAGTCCAGGAACAGGCTGAAGAGGGCGACCAGCCCCAGGAGGAGCGGGAACACCGAGAGCACCGCGTAGTAGGCCACGCCGGCGGCCATGTGGGTGGCGTCGTCGTTGCTAAGCTCCCTGGCGGTGCGGTATGCCAGCCGCAGCGGGGGCACCCTGAGCAGGCGGTCTTTTAGCTGCTGCTGTTTACCCTGTGCCCACCGGACGCCGCTCCGGAACAAGTTGGCAACCATTGCAAAGGCCTCTGGCCCATCAGCCCCGGGTGACGTAGGCCCAGCCGCAAGTCAGGGCGAGCGGCGCCAGTAGCCCTCCCCAAGCCCTGAAAGCTCACCCCTCCTTGGCCTCTGGCGCCGCTCATGTTAATGCCGGACGAATGACCACCTGGTCAGTACTCGTTCTCTTCCTTCCAGTAGGGCCTGTAGCCGTAGTAGTTGTAGACCTCACTGGCCCACTGGCGGTCGGTCATGTCCGGCCAGTTGCTCTTCTCGAAGGAGGGGGCCTTTCGGAAAGTCTCCCTGTCCACGTTGATGATGAACTTCCTCTCGTGGGGATAGAACTTCAGGGCATCCCAGGGTACGGCGAAAAGCCCGTTGCCACGCCCCATGAACCCCCCGGCCGATATGATGGCGAAGACCACGCGGCCCCCCTCCAGGTCTATCACGTAGTCCTCGGTCTTGCCCAACTCTTCTCCCGCCGTGTTGGCCACGGCCACGCCGGACAGTGCGCTTATGGATAGAGTCCTCGGCACCTGTATCATGGCAGCACCTCCACCACACCTCCCGGCCTGTGCATCTCGCCCGCCTACCTTCGGCCGGACAGGGGGCCGGCCCTCTCGGAGCTGGGCGCAATGTACTCTGTGTTGTCTGAGGGCTCCAGGCCCAGGTAGCAGGCGCGGGCCTGGCCCGACTATCCTGGCTATGTTGGGTTCCATCTGCAAGTCTCCTTCTAAGCAGGTCGCCTGACAGGTGCTGGCGCCAGCCCCCGCCCCTTTCTGGCTCTCCCCCAGAGGGGGCAGGGCACTGCCATGACTACATAAGTCCCTACTGACCGTGGCTATCTGCTTAGCTCCGCGCGCCTGGCCATGAATGCAGGCGCTTTGCCTTACCTCACCGTTATCTCGCCTACCATCCCCAGACTCTCGTGGGGAATACATATCAACTTGAAAGTCCCTGCCTGGTTGAAGGTGTGGGTGAACCTCTGGGTCTGGCCACCCTCCACGCTAACGTCAATGTTCAGGGCGTCCACCGTGAAGGTGTGGAACTCGCTCTCGGACCTCAGCACGAACTCCACCGTCTGGCCGGTGGTGAAGGTGAACTCGCTGGGCCTGAACTCATATTCACCGCCGTTAGCGGGGTCCAGCAGGTCCACCTGGACGGTGGTGGC
>FWPU01009543.1_pt1 | contig 15190 bp, 12 predicted proteins | sample 2228361 | NCBI WGS metagenome assembly FWPU01 (sample SAMEA103939777, study PRJEB20133) | metagenome
CAGAACTCTCTAACACTATCCAATAGTATTATAGCGGAGTTTGCGGGCAATTAGGACCCCCCTTTTCCCAAGAATTTGGAAATTCTTGGAGGGAGTTGTAGGGTATGGGCGGGCGTGGGCTACGAATTCGCTCAAGGATGGGTCGCAAGCGTCCCCACCGGATGGGGATTCGTTATTCCGCACCTCCCCAGTGAATGGGGTATCCTGAGCGCAGAATATGAGGAGGGAACTTGCGTATTTATCTACTAAGGCGTATAATAGCTGTATGCGTCAGAGATTCGTTAGAATCTCAGTCTTGGCTATAGTATCCGGTCTACTTACGGCGGTTCTCGTCTACTACGTTGCGGGCTGGTTGCCTGGCGCTTGGGCTGCGGTTCCGTCGAGGGATCGGAATAGGAGCGGTGGCGGAAATTACGCTAGCTCGGCACAAGAGGAACTCCGCGGGGAACCGCAGGTAGCAGAGAGGGTGGACGAGGCGGACGCGGACCTGATTCCCGAAGTGTTTGCAGGTCTGGCTCTACACCATTACGTTTCCGGCGACGAGGCGCTCGCCAGCTTGAACCAGCTTCACGGAGTGGACGTTGGGGTTCAGAAAGCTTGGATCGCCTCCTATCATGGTAACGGAAGGATGGCGATGATATGGATTTCCGAAGTGGAGGATGAGAAGAAGGCAGGTAATCTGTAGAGAAGATGATAGGACGCATCAAGGAAGGCGGTTCGCCCTACGAGATGCCCGCCACGATTACCCTGAAAGGCAGGGTAGTCTACACCACGTCAAGCCCTAGTCTGGGAACCTTTGACTATTTCTTCGTGGACAATAACAGAATCGTCTGGGCGGCGGTTCCTCCGGAAAGGGAGCTGTCGGACGTTGAGAAACTCTTTTAGAAGTAGAGCGGTTTCCGCGAGAGTTCTCCGGGGTTCCCGCAAGAGAAATCCGCAAGACGCGTTTTCCTGCTAAAATAACCCAGCTTCTGATTCATCATCCGTTTAGGATTTCGGGTAAACGCCTATGAGTGGGAACAAACTTCTAAGATTGGTCCAAAACGCGGGTTTCGCGCTTATTCTGTTTCTTCTCGTTCCGAGGGCGGGCTTGGCTGTGCCACCGTCTTATGAGAGCGTGCTGGAAAACGGCTTGAGGATAATTATGATTCCCGATGACCGAGTGGAAATGGCGGTTTCCTATGCCATTGTGGGCGCGGGGATGAGGCACGAGACACCGGACATTAACGGCGCGACGCATCTTCTTGAACATATGCTCTTCAACGGAACGACAACGAGAACGCAGGAGGAACTTTACGCGGAGGCGGATAGACTCGGCGCCTACAACAACGCCTTCACGCGGGAAGATTTCACCGCCTTTATGATTCTCGCACCCGCCCGCACATTCAAGGACGCGGTCGCTCTTCAGGCTGATATGCTGTTAAACTCCACGCTCCCGCCAGAGAAGTTTGAGAAGGAGCGTGGAATTGTCCTAGAGGAGATTAACAAGGACGCGAGCAATCCGAATTACGCTGTCGAATCCGCGTGGCGGAGGCTTCTTTGGGCGGGGACGCCTTATGAGATGCAGGTGCTTGGACCTAAGAGCGTAATCGCTACCGTTCCCCGCGAAAAGGTTTGGGACTTCTATAAGAAGTATTACGCGCCTAACAACGTTACGCTGTTAATTATCGGCGATTTTGAGCCTTCGGAAATGCTAGGGCACGTGAAATCACTTTACCGCTCCGCGATTCCCTCTTTATCGGAGAAGGAAGGGGTTGAACCTCCGGAAATCGCGGATAGAGCTCTCCATCGGCGGTATTTCGCGGATATTGGACCTAGGCTTTACTTTGCGATACCCATTCAACGGCGGGTCGCGGGATTCCTCGAGGAGGAGCACACGGTGCAAATCTTTGACGGCGCGACCACGGAACGCGATTACACTGCCAACACGAGAGCTGGGAACGCGCAAGGGGCGACCTCAATTCGGTCCATTGAAGTAACTCAGCCGACACAGGTTCAACCGGAACTTTCCTCGCCCAGTCCGGATCCTTACCTAGTTCGTCAGGTTGCGGTGAGTTTTGTGGAGAATGAGATGCGGAGGATGATAGAGGAGACGATCGGGCGGGAAGCGAATTTTACTTTGGGCGAGGATACTCACGGGAACTTTGGGTTCATAGTTGGGACGCTGGACGTGAAGGATGCGGAGGAAGGGGAAAAGGTCTATAAGAACGTAATCGCCCTACTTGAGAAACTTGGCGCCCTTGAGCTTCCGGTGGATTGGCTTGAAAGGAAGAAGCGGGAACTGATAGCAGAAGACGTGAAGGGCTACGACAATTTTCTCTATTACGGAATGTTTCGCGCTTACGACATTTCCGCGGGGAGATGGGAGATTTACAAGAATTTTCAGGAGCGAGTAAACGAAGTAACCGCGGATTCGGTTCGGAAGTTTCTCATCAGGCTTTCCCTCACAAGGGACATAGTCGGTATGCTCGCTCTTCCGTATCCGGAGGTCGGAGCGGGACGGACAGGCGCGACTATTGAAAAGAAGAAGGTGCTGGATAACGGGCTCACAGTTATTGTGCGCTCGGATGATAAGAGTGAGGTTTTTGGGATGACAGTTTTGTTCAGGAATAGGCTGTTTGCGGAACCGGAGGGCAAGAACGGAATAGCGGAAATCCTGATGAGGGTCTACTCCCAAGGACCCACCGAGACCACGGCGGAAGAATTCAGCAGAAGATTGGCGGAACTCGGGCTTTCAATTGACTTTTACGATAACCCTTATATCCCGATGGACGATATATACCTCGCGCCCCATTACAGCTATATGAAAGCGGAGGGGCTGGACGAGTACTGGCGGGAGAACCTGGCGGTTATCGCCGGGATTCTCATATCACCTAAGTTCACGGAGGAAGCGCTCGCGTCCGCTAAGCAGGGATTGACGCAAGTGCTTGGGATGAAGGCTGGTCAGCCTAGAGAGATGGCGCGGAGGATGTTCTTTGAGGGCTTCTTTGGAGGCGGGAATTTGGGAAACAACATTGAAGGCGCTCCAGAGCAGGTGGAAAGCATAACACTTAAGGAGCTTACAGATTTCGCGAGCATCTACGGAGGTCCTAATAACCTGATCTTGTCCATTGCGACGAGCGCGGACGCGGATGAAGTTCTAAGAGTGGTTGAGGAGGCGTTTGAGAAACTTTTACCTTACAGGGGGGAGCCGACCCAGTGGAAATTCCAGGTGAACGAGCCTACCGATACTGAGAAGAGTCTGGGAAAGGAACAGGCTTACATCTATTTCGGATACCCTCAGCTTCAAATCGCAATGACGGACAGACCCGCGCTGGACGTGCTTGGGTCAATAATGTCCGGTAAGGCGACACTCAGGATAAGGGAGCAGAGAGGCATAGCGTATTCCATCGGCGCGGGATTTGGTTACATCGGTAATTTTGGATGGTTCAGCCTGGCGATGGGGACCGATCCAAGGAACGTTGATACCGCTAAGGAATTGATAAGAAAGGTATTAGCGGACGCGGCGATTGCCCCGATAACCGAGGACGAGGTTGAGCAGGTCGTCAACTCCACGCTTGGGAGAATGGAGATGCGGAGGATAACTCGGAAGAATCAGGCGTTTTACAGAGCCCTGGCGGAGCATACGGGCGAGGATTATGGGGAGTACGTTCAGGCGTTGAAACGGATGACTTCCGTGGATGTTGAGCGCGTGCGGGAAAAGTACTTTACCCCTGAGAAGGGTGTGTTTTTCGTTGTGAAGTGAGGTGCACGCCCGGGACGGGCGCGAGCCGGGCTTAGAAAGATGAACCGAATCAAAAGCGTCTCGCCCGTGTTATACTTCCATCAGGATGAAGCTCATCAAGGTAATTGCATTTTTAGCAGTTGTTTCTTCAACCTTCGCGGGGTTCGCGCAGGAGGAGTTCGGCAGGAGAGTTGGGAAAGAACGCGCGTTTGCCCACCATAATTTACAGGTCAATCTAACGCCGTCCGCGCATTTCCTGCAGGCGGTGGACGAGGTTACCTTGACAGATACCGCGCTATCGCCAATAACCTTCCGTCTGAGGGACACGATGCTGATAACAGGCGTCTTTGGCGAGGACGGGCGCGAGCTTGACGTGGCACCCGCGAAGGGTCAGGCGGAAGTTTTGGACGGGGACGGAAGCATCCCAGAGCATCTCGTGTCCTACGAGCTTGAACTTCCCGAAAAGCTAAAGAAGTTCAGCATTTCTTACGAAGGGGAAATCTACGACCCGATTGAGGAGGCGACTACGCTAGCCTTCGTGCGTGGGGACGAGACCACTGGAATTATAGACGAGGAAGGGATTTACCTGGACGCGGGTAGCGGATGGTATCCGCTGGAGGACGGAGGGCTTGCCACCTTTGAACTTGAAGTGATGGTTGAAGAACCGTTTGTGACGGTTGCTCAGGGGGATTTGGTAGAACGCTCGCGCAAGGAGGCGGGCGGAGTGATTGAAATTAGCCGTTGGGAGTCGGATGTTCCGCAGGACAACTTTACGCTCGTCGGGAATAAGTTTATTGTGAAAACCAGGCAGGTCGGGGACATTTCCACAAGCGCTTATTTCTTTGAGGAGGATGCATCCCTTGCGGACGAATATCTAGACGCGACCGCGGAGTACCTGGAGTATTACCAAAAGCTCTTAGGCAAATTCCCCTATAACAGATTTGACATAGTGGAGAACTTTTTCCAGACGGGTTATGGAATGCCGGGCTACACACTTCTGGGAAGCGCGGTTATAAAGATGCATTACACGGGGGAATTCGCCATCGGTCACGAACTTATGCACAATTGGTGGGGGAATTACGTTTTTTACGATGCGGATAAGGGCAACTGGTGCGAGGCGATTACCACTTACCTTACGAATTACTACTGGCTTGAGGCTAGCGGACAGACGGAGAAGGCGCGTGAATGGCGGAAGCACGCCAGCGTGAAATACTCCATCAACGTTCCGCCTGACAAGGCATATCCACTTAAAGATTTCAGGGGCAAGGAGAATGAAATTGACGGTGCAATCGGCTATGAGAAGGGCGCGATGTTTTTCCACGGGGTGAGGAGGCTCGTAGGCGATGACGCGTTCTTCTCGGGCTTGCGGGAAGTCATTGACAAGCGTGGGGGAGACTTCGCGGATTGGGAAGACTTTAAGTCCGCGTTTAAGTCGCAGGTTGAAAGCCAAGAGCCTGAGAAGGACTATCTTCTGCCTCAAGTTGACCAGATGTTTGAGGACTGGCTGAAGAACCCAGATGCGCCAGGCATTGAAATGGCACAGGTCAGGAATGAGCCGGGGATATTTGAAGTCGCTTTGTCACAGACGGATCCGAGTTTCCTGCTTCCACTGGACGTTATTGGATGGAACGCGGATGGGACAACTGCGATGGAAGCGACTATTATCTTAGGTTCAGACGAGGGAAAAGTCAGCATTGAGAGCAAGAAACGCCGGGAGACGGGGGAGTTGGTGTCCGTTGCCAAGGTGGAAATTGACCCTGAATGGCACGTATTCAGGCGCGTGCCGGTAACCGCCATTGAGCCGTGTCTGAATGCGGTGTTGAATGAGGAGGACGCGTACGTTGTTTATCCGTCTGGGACGGACGCCCTTTCATCGGAGCTTGCCAGGCTTGTGCCAATACTTGAGGGCAGTGGACGTAGGCTGAGGATAGTTTCTGACGCACAATTTGAAGCGGATGCGGAGATGAGCGACGGTCAGTTAGAGAGTTCTGTGTTTGTCCTGGGTGGAGGAACCGTCAATTCCGCGTGGAAGGCACTTAAGGGGATCGTTCCGCCAGGCGTGTTTAGCGTGGGTAGAGACAGCTTTAGCGTTGGGCGCGAGGTTTACGATGGGCAAATGGAGAGTGTGCTTCTTAGTGTGGCAAACCCAATGGCGCCGGGAACATTTGTGAGCGTGTATCACGGAAACTCCGCTGAAGCCCTCGTGCGGGCTCGGTATATTTTCTATTACGGCTGGGACAGCTATGTAATATTCAAGGAGGGGCGACCTTCGGAACGCGGAATATTCCCCGCCCTTGAGAATCCCTGGGTGTGGGAGGCTGAGGAAGCGCAGTAGAATGAACGTATATCCTTCGGCTAGGTTTGTCTAATGTAAAGCGTGGGAGGGATGGTTCGCCCTGCGCGGTTGGGGAGGAGAGACCCCTAGGGTTTGGGTTGAAAGTTTTACGAGAATGAGTATAATGTCTGGGCATGTGTTTTTCTGCTACTTTGGCTACCGCTTCGGATTCGGGAGAATCCGCGGTTTCTACGGAAGAAGATAATTTACAGAACATTCAGCCCAACATCCGTGGTCTTTCCCAGTCCGCAACCCTAGCCATAAATGAGAAGTGTAAGATACTCAGGGCGCAGGGGAGAAAGGTGTATAACTTCGGGCTAGGGCAGTCCCCTTTTCCCGTCCCTGAGCCAGTCGTTGAGGAACTGAGGAGAAACGCGCACAGGAGGGAGTACCTGCCCGTGAAAGGCTTGCCCGAACTGCGGGAGGCGGTTTGCGAGTTTCACCGAAGGATGGACCAAGTGAATCTCCTGCCGAAGAACGTCATAGTCGGTCCTGGCTCAAAGGAGCTATTGTTCTTGTGCCAATTGGTTTTCGCAGGCGAGAGCATTTTCCCGACGCCTAGGTGGGTCTCTTACATTCCACAGGTGCATATCCTAAGGAAGAAGGCTAGGATTATTCATACTTCATATCGGAAGAAGTGGCGGGTTACCGCGGAGCAGTTGAAAGGGTTCTGCGAGCACAACAACGCAAATCACAAGGCTAAAATGCTCCTGCTGAATTACCCGTCCAACCCAGACGGCGGGACGTACTCCCCGGAGGAGTTAAAGGATATAGCGGAGGTTGCGCGGAAGTATCACCTAATCGTGCTTTCGGACGAGATTTACGCTAGACTGCATTATAAGGGCGGGCACGTTTCCATCGCACGTTACTACCCGGAGGGGACGATTATAAGTTCGGGACTCTCAAAGTGGGCAGGCGCAGGCGGTTGGAGGCTTGGGACGTTTGCCTTTCCCCCGGAGCTCTCCTGGCTAATGGACGCTATATCTGTCGCAGCAAGTGAAACTTACACGTCCGTAAGCGCGCCCATACAATACGCAGGAGTTCGGGCGTTTCACGGGGACGGATTTATGGAACATTACCTCAAGAAAGTCAGGCGCATCCTCAGAGGACTGGCGGAAACGAGCGTGAGAATGCTGAGGGGCGCTGGCGTTAAGTTGCACGCGCCAACAGGTGCGTTCTACCTCTTTCTCAACTTCGGCGGGTTTCATTCAAGGCTGGCGGGAATGGGCGTCTCGGATGGCGCAGGACTTTGCGAGCTTATCCTGAAAGATACCGGAGTCGCCATCCTTCCGGGCTCCGCCTTTGGGCGATCGCGTGCGGAGCTTACCGCTAGGCTGGCATTCGTGAATTTTGACGGAGCGCTGGCTTTGAAAGCGAGCGAAAGTATCACAGACGGTGAGCCTCTCAAGGCGAGCTTCTTTGAGGAGAACTGCCCGGAGACGATGGAGGGGGTGAGGAGGCTTGCGGAGTGGGTCGCTACGGTATGTGGGTAGGGAGCCAGTCACGGGCGAGATAAGTAGCGGGGGTGGGGAGCTTGAATCCGCGAAAGGCTACGTTTGCAAGGCGAGCTGACTATGGAAATTCGCTGATTCCCGCGTTCTGTGAACATCTGTTTGAACCTGCCAATCAGAAATGTCGTAAAATAGCGTTGGAAGGTAAATACCATGAGGACTAGGAACTTTCTAATAGGTTTGCTGATTCTCCTTCTAGGTTTCGCGCTAGGCGCTGGAGCTGGCGTCCTCGTTTACGCGGAGCAAGCGGGTGGACGATTCCCGGAAAGGATTTCAGGTTCCTACGGGGACGTAAACTCCGCAAGTGGCGCGATGAATAATGACCGCCTAACGGGTAGAACCGTCCCAACTTCACTGGAAACAGGGAGTCCGGTGGGTGGAAGTTTCGTAAGGGACATTTACAAGAAGGTTGCGCCGAGCGTAGTGTTTATTACCACGAAAACGCTGGGATTTGAGTTTTGGACTGGAAGGCAGACTGTCAAGGAGGGAACGGGGAGCGGTTTTATAGTCGATTCTAGGGGCTATATACTGACTAATGCTCACGTGGTCGTCAACGCGGATTCCATCACCGTCCTTATGGGGGAAGGGAAAGGGGCCCCCGCTAGATTGGTAGGATTTGACCTTGGGACCGATACCGCTCTCCTAAAGATCAACCCTCCGCAGGGCAAACCGTTGCCCGTTGCCCCGCTTGGCGAATCGTCTTCACTTGAAGTTGGCGACTGGGTAGTTGCCATAGGCAATCCCTACGGGCTTGATAGGACGGTCACGTTCGGCGTCGTCTCCGCCCTTGGGAGGAGTATAGTTGCACCAAACCGCCAGACCATAAGAAACGTAATACAAACGGACGCCGCTATCAATCCCGGAAATTCAGGCGGACCGCTCTTGAACGCGAAGGGCGAGGTGGTAGGAATAAACTCCGTGATCCTGACTAGGAGCGGAGGAAGCGAAGGGATCGGGTTATCAATTCCTATTGACACGGTTAAGGAGATACTGAACGACCTGATGGAACATGGTCGAGTCTTGAGGGCATGGTTGGGGGTTGAGGTGGACGAACTTGACAGAAGGGAAGCGGTATACCTTGGACTATCGATTTCCTCCGGTTTGATAGTGACTGCGGTCTACAAGGATTCTCCCGCCGCGAAGGCTGGAATACTCCCCCCCGTAAGGGAGGAGGGTGTCATCAAGTTCTATGTCGTTAGAAAAGCTGATGGAACTGGGGTGACAACCTACGGGGACTTATTGAATGTGGTGAGGGATAAGAAGGCGGGGGATGTTCTTGAGGTGGAGCTAGTCCTAGCGGAGGGCGGGACTGAAAGGGAGGTAAAGAAGTCTGTTACACTTGAGACGCTACCCGAGGAGGCACCAGCGACGGGCATCATATAGCTTTTAACTCATTGTGACGTGAGTTCCCTATGCTTATAAACTTTACCAAAATGCATGGCGCGGGTAACGACTTTATCGTCATTGACGATAGAAATGTGGAACTTGAGGGGAGAGAAGTGGAGCTTGCGACCAAACTGTGCCACAGGAGATATTCCGTCGGCGCGGACGGGCTCATCCTCCTCCGCCAGGCATCCCTTCCAGGGTGCGACCTTGAGATGTACTACCTGAATTCCGATGGGAGTTACGCTGGAATGTGCGGGAACGGCATCAGGTGCGTCGCTTGGTACTTCTATCGGAAAATTGATGATTCTAGAAGGGAACTGAACGTTGAAGTCGCCAACGAGGCGCGGGCTGTGCTCATTCAACCTGGTCAGGACAAGGAGGGATGCGGGGCAAGCGTCACCGTCAATATGCGGATTCCCTCATTCCGCCTGAAGGACATTCCCGCAAACGTAGAAGGGTTAAGCGGTGATGACTTTTGTGTGAACAAGGAAATAAGGCTTCTTCCTGATTTCAGTCCATTATGCACCCTTGTGAACATGGGGAATCCACATTGTGTAATATTCGTGGAGGATGACGAGATTACGGATGAGCTTGTGCTGGGCAGAGGACGCGAAATCGAGAGGCAGGTTCGGATATTTCCGGAGAGGGTGAACGTAGAATTTGTTGCTGTAATGACGCCTGTGGATAGCGACGCGGAAACTTACTTGTTGAAGATGCGCGTCTGGGAGCGGGGAATAGGCGAAACGTGGGCCTGCGCTAGCGGGGCTAGCGCGGCTGTTGTCGCAGGTGTCTTAGCGGGAAGAATTCCCGCGGAGAACGACATCGCGGTTGACCTGCCGGGAGGAAAACTCATCGTTCGCTGGGACGGCGAGGGAACACCAGTGACACTGACAGGCAACGCGGAATTCTCGTTTGAAGGAAGTGTTGATGTGTAATGACAGGGGATATGCCAATTCTCCTAATAGACGCGTCGGGGATTATCTTCCGAGCCTTTTACTCTATACGGGAGCTGACCAGCCCGGATGGTTTGCCTACGAACGCAGTTTATGGTGTACTTCTTCAGGTATTGAGAATCCTGAAGGATCTTGAACCTAGGGCGTGCGCGGTATTTTTTGATTCAGTAGGACCTACCTTTAGAGAGAAGGAGTATGCGGACTATAAGGTGCAACGCCCTAGACCACCGGACGAACTTATCGCTCAGTTTCCAATTGTGGTTGAAGCCTTTGAAAAGGCGGACTGCCCCGTCTACCTTGAGTCGGGATTTGAGGCGGATGACCTTATTGCGAGCTTCGCGGAAAAGCATAAGGAGTCTCCCAAGGTCATTCTTACCGGTGACAAGGATATGCTCCAGCTCCTGGATAAAGACACAAGGGTTCTAATTCAAACAAAGGGCGTTAGGGAGACCAATCTTTACACGGTTACGAGGTTTCAAGATGAGTACGGGTTTCCACCGGGAGCCTTCGTGGACTTTAAGGCGCTGAGGGGAGATCCTTCGGATAACATCCCAGGAGTTCCCGGGGTTGGGGAGAAAACCGCTATGAAACTCGTTGCTACCTATGGAAACCTTGAAGGGATTTATGAGCGTCTCAACGATATTAAGCCGGAGAGGATCAGGGATGCAATAAGGAATGCAAGGGAGGACGTCTTCCGGTACAGATACCTTGTGACTCTTCGGAGGGATTGCGAGCTACCTAGATTACGAAAGGAACTGAGACTTCCCGACTTTTCACGACAGGAGTTTCTTGGATTTTGCGACCGCTTTGACCTGAAGGCTATTAGGAAGCAGGTGGAAAAGTTGGAATTGTAGAAAGCTGAATGTAGGACTGGAAGATTAGGGGGCTGGGAATTGCGTCGGCGGAACTTTCTCTGTTGGCTTTAGTTGTGGAAGTTTTTATAGACATCACCTAATTGCCATTCCTTATCACTACTTGACACCTTCTAATTTGTAGGCATTCCCCTGAAATTACAGACGCAAACTCGCAAATAGAGGGTAGGGGATTAATGGGGCGCTTTTCAACCCCTAAGTTTACGGAGGTAAAAGGATGAAACGTTTAGACAGGCTGATTGTAGTAGTTCTGAGTTTCCTTGTGCTGGGACTCGGTAATGCCCTTCGCTGCGATCCTGCTTCGCGAGCGGTGTTTGTCCCCGATTACGAGGATGCCTTTCAGGGTTCCAAGGAGATCAGTGTTTTCGTTACAGAATTTGGCAGAAGGTACCATAAGGAGGGATGCGGTTACCTGAGCGAAGGCGCAAGGGCGGTTTCCATAGAGGACGCGGTAAGCCTGGGTCTTACTCCGTGCAAGGTATGCAAACCCGGGATTTTGCCACCTGACGCTGGATTGCCAGATCGGATAAGTGACAAGTATTACGAGCTACCCGCGGGCGATTCACTTCTACCGGCGGACCTTTTGCGTGTCATTGACGGGGACACCTTTGAGGCGAGGGTAGGAGAGGCCAGGGTGAAGGTCAGGCTTATCGGGATTGACACACCAGAGTTGAGGGACAGAATCACTGGAGAACCTGAACCGTTAGCGGAGGAAGCGAAGGAGCGTTTGAGGAGCCTTTTGGATGGGAATGGGTTGTTCCTTGAACTTGACGCCCAGAGCCACGATAAGTACGGCCGCCTACTCGCATACGCTTGGGCGCAGGACGCGAAAGGGGAATGGACATTCTTGAACGCGCATCTCTTGCAGGTTGGCTTGGCGGTTCCAATGACCATTCCTCCTAACGTGAAGCACGCGCAATATCTCTTGCAGGCTTATAGACGAGGCAGGCGGTAGTATGTAAGCGTTTGAGATGAGCTTCTCGTCCGCTCTTGCTATAATCGGTTCAGATGCTATCACTGCTGGTTGAAATCTATATCTTTTTGATATTTGCTTACGTTATTCTTTCATGGATGCCGGAAGTTCGCTACCAGAGTTGGTACCGAACGCTTGGGACGCTCACTGAACCTTACCTTGGCTTGTTCAGGCGCGTAATTCCTTCCACGGGGTTTATTGATTTCTCGCCAATGGTGGGGATTCTTCTCCTCATTCTGGTTGAGCAGGCGCTTAGAAGATCGGGACTCTAGGAAAGAGAGGAATGAAGAGGCGCTACTCTTTCCCTAGCATATCTGTTGACTGGCAGAGGTAAGAGGCTCGGGCGGGAATGGACTATAATTCAACTTGCGACAAGGAGGTCGTTATGCAGGATTCAAGATTGCAAAACAGTTTAGCGGTGATTCTGGGAATGACTGTAATCTTCGCAACTACCACGGGATGTATTCCCTCCCTTAACCCTATCTATGATGAGGAATGCCTTGTTTTTGAGCCGGCGATTCTAGGCGCCTGGCAGGAGGCAGACTCCACCGGGCAATGGTTGTTCAAGAAGTCGGAAGGGGATTCCTACGTCGTTACCTACACGGACAAGGATGGTTTGCCTGGGCGGTTTGAAGGGCACCTCGCTAATCTAAACGGGACGATGTTCCTGGACCTCTTTCCTGAGGAACCGCAAATAAACGCCAACGACTTCTACAAGTGGCACCTCTTCCCCGTTCATACGTTCTACCTGGTGGAGAGAATAGAACCCACCCTGAGCCTCCGCTCAATTGACCCGAATTGGCTGGACGAATTCTTGAGGGCGGAGCGGAACGCCATCAAACACGAAAGAGTAGAGGGAATGGTCGTTCTAACAGCGGACACCGACGAACTCCAGAAGTTCTACCTGGCCCATCTACAGACAGAGGGCGCCTTCGCGAAACCGTTGGCGATGACGCGGGTAGAGAACAGCTCTGACGCTTAGATAAGGAAGTGGATTCTCGCGCGGTCAACTTCCAATAGAGATTCTAATGGGTTATTATGGTATAAGTAACGTCCCGTTCTCACGAAGTTATCGTTATAGTGTTCATTTGAACGGATTTTCCTAACGTTCCCTAGTGACAGCGGGCGCGAAGGACGATTGCATGATTTGCATTAACCTACTTAGAGGAGCAACTATGGAAACTGGTAAGAAACTTGAAACATCCGACGGCATCACCTGGGACCTCACCAGCTTCTTTCCCGAATTTGACGGGGCGGAAATGCGTTCCTTCAGGGAGAAGCTGAATGCGGACGTAAAGGCTCTGCAGGAAAGGGTTGCCGGGCTTGCGCCTCTCAGATCAAGCAATATGAAGGAATGGGAGGAGCTTATGCTTTTCGCGGAGGACTTTGATGCTCGCACTAGCCATCTTTGGTCATACGTCCACTGTTTGAAATCTGCCCACACGGATAAAGACGAATATGCGCAGGAAGAGGCTAAGCTTGCAAGATTAGGCGCGGAGACCGAGAAGTTCTGGGTTGACGTTATGAACGCATTCAAGCTGGCGAAGGATGAAGTTTTTGAGAAGTTTGTCTCCCGCAGGAAGCTTGCTCCGATTGCTCATTCACTAAGGAAAACTAGGGAACGCGCCCTCAAAACTATGACGCAGGATATGGAGAAGCTGGCGGCGGATTTGGGCGTAGATGGTTTTAGAAGTTGGGGAAGGCTGTATGACAAGGTGAGCGGGAAGCTGACCTTTGAAATGGTTTACCCGGACGGGCGTAAAGAAACAAAGCCGATTTCCCAGTGGCGGGCTCTGATGAGCGACCCGGATAGAGAGATTGGCAGGGCGGCTTATGAAGGTGGTAACCGCGCCTGGGCCCAGATTGAGGACGTTTGCTCCGCCTGCCTGAACGCGATATCGGGAACAAGGCTCACCCTCAATAAATATCGCGGTTACGACCATTACTTAGACGTGGCGCTCTTCCAGTCACAGATAACTAAGGCAAGCCTAGACGCGATGTTTAAGGCGATTTACGACAACATAGAGGTTGCCAGGGAGATTTACCGCGTCAAGGCGAAAGCGATGGGGAGAACCGGTATCTACTGGTTTGAGCGGGAAGCGCCACTCCCCCTTGAGGAAGCAAAGAAGTACAACTGGAAAGAAGGCTCAAGGATGGTTGAGAACGCGTTTATGAGCGCATACCCCAAATTGGGGAAATACTACAAGTTCGCCTTGGGCAAACGTTGGTGCGAGAGCGAAGTAAGACCCAATAAGCTACCTGGGGCATTTTGCACCGGCTCCACGTGGAGCAAGGAGCAGAGGGTCTATATGACCTTCAACGGGACACTTGGGGACATTGGGACGCTGGCGCATGAGTTCGGACACGCCTTTCACGGGCACCTTATGAAGGATATGCGACCCTTCGCCCAGGAGTATCCGATGACCCTGGCGGAGACCGCCAGCATTTTCGCCGAGCACATTCTCACTGACGGCGCCCTGAGGGACCCGAAGATCTCTGATTCTCAGAAGCTGATCCTGCTTGATGAGGACTTGACGGGCGCAGCGGTTCTCCTGCTAGACATTCCCGTTCGCTTTGAATTTGAGAAGGCGATGCACGAGGAGCGGATAAAGGGGGAGCTTTCCGTGGAGCGGTTCAAGACGTTAATGATGGAGAAACAACGCGAGATATTCGGCGACGCGATGCTACCTGAGAGTGCGGACCCGTATTTTTGGGCAAGCAAGCTTCATTTCTATATCACGGGCGTGACCTTCTATAACTTCCCCTACACCTTTGGATTCCTCATCGCCCGCGCGCTTTACAACCTTTTCAAGAAGGCTGGGGACGACGAAAGGGCGAAGGCAGAGTTTCTTGCAAAGTGTGAGGAGCTTCTGCGCTTGAGTGGAAGCGGAATGGTGGAAGAAGTGGTGAAGAAAACAATCGGGGCGGATACAACCGACCCAGGCTTCTGGGCGGAGAGCATCAAAAGCCTTGAGGAACCGCTTAGCAGGTATAAGGAATTGCTCACAAAGTAGTTTGAGCGGGGACAACGCGGAAGAAGTTTTGGCTCCTCCCGTTGGAGAAAGTGCTGAGTTTGGAGGGACGCCCAAGGTTGGTTGCTCCGCTATGAATTCAACTTGGTAAATCCTCGTTTGACCAAAAGCTTTTGGGATGCTATACTGGGTGCTGTCTCGTTCTTATAAGGAATATGCGAAGGATCAAATCTTCCGGAGGTTGAAGAAAATGAGTCTTAATCTAATGATGGTTAGGAGAGTTGGGAATTGGGCGATACCGCTTCTTTTCATCTTCCTTTACTCCTGCGGGAAGAACGTTGATAGGCGAGTATCTCTTCCACTTGGCGAAGATTTCGGAGCGCAGGAATTGGCGGTTCGCTTGGATGTGACTGCTGACGCGAAAGTGTCCTTTCCTTCAGCGCTTCCCAAGGATGCTGTTCAGC
>FWPU01009544.1_pt1 | contig 15190 bp, 11 predicted proteins | sample 2228361 | NCBI WGS metagenome assembly FWPU01 (sample SAMEA103939777, study PRJEB20133) | metagenome
CGGCGGGCGGCTTTCCGCCCGTCGGAAAAACCCTTCACGCGCGATCTGGCTCGCGCATGGTCAGGCCGAGCACGACGCAGAACGCCAGCCCCACCAGCACCGCGGCCGGGCCGTAGGGGCTGAAGCCGGCAGGCGAGCTGGCCAGGTTGAAGTTGTGCGCGAAGCCGGCGCCGACGATCATGCCCAGCGAGAAGATCGCGGCGTCGCCATCCCCCTCGCCCGACATCATGAGCTGGCGGCCAGGGCACCCGCCGGCCAGGGTGAACGCCAGCCCGGCCAGCACCATGCCGCTGAAGTTCCACAGCGCGTTGGCGTGCGCCACCGGCTGGCCCTCGAAGCCGGGCTTGAACTGGCCCAGCGCCAGGTTGGTGACGAACGCGGCCACGATGACGGCAAGGATGCCCCAGAACAGATGCGGATCGCGCGTCAGGATCAGGTCGCGCACGCCGCCGACGGTGCAGAAGCGGCTGCGCTGCGCCAGGAAGCCGATCAGCAGGCCGACGGCCAGCGCAATGAGCAGCGGCGCGTGCTGGCTGCCCGGCCCCGTGGTCGAGAAGAAGATCGGGCCGACCGGTTGGCCCTCGGCGTTGCGCCCGAACTGCGGCGCGAAGACCAGGAGCAGCAACAGGGCGACCATCAGCGCGGGCATCAGCCAGCCCAGGGCGGCCGGCGCAGGCCGGTTGCGGCCCAGGCTGTAGCCGCCGCGCAGGAAGATCACGCCGATCACGATGCCGACGAAAAGGCCCACGATGCCGAAGATGGCGTTCCAGTCGCCGCCGCCCAGGCGCAGGTAGGCGCGCCACGGGCAGCCCAGGAACACCAGCGCGCCGATCATGGCGAACATGCCCAGCAGGAAGCGGGCCAGCGGCGCCGAACCGGTGCGCGGCTTGAACTCGCGGAAGATCAACGCAGCGACCAGCGAGCCGAGCACGAAGCCGATGATCTCGGGACGGATGTACTGCACGGGGGCAGCCCGGTGCAGGCCCAGCGCGCCCGCGATGTCGCGGCTGAAGCAGGCCACGCAGATGCCCATGTTGCCCGGATTGCCCAGCTTGACGAGGACGGGCGCAAGCACGCCCACGGCGACGCCCGTGACGATCGGGCCCCACTTGGACGCAAAGAAGCGACCGAGAGAAGACATGGTTCGTTCCTCCGTTGCAGGTGTGTGATGATGGGGCGCCGCGCCACACCTCGCCCGCCGGCAACGGTGGAACCCAGGGAGATCAGCGGAAAACCGGGGAAGACACGCCGCAGGTCGGGGAGGAGGCGAGCGCCATGGATTGGGTCAGCCGATGCACGCCGTGCATCACGCCGACTGCGGTTCATGTCCGGCGATGCAATAGGGCCATGGCGTCACCTCCTTTCCGCATGAAGACAGGACACCGAAGCGCGATCTGTGGATGCCCAAAAAGTGTAGCATAGATCTGGGCAGACTGGCAAATCTGCGCGCCTCCTCACAATGGTCGCGAGCATCAACCTTCGACCGGGCAACATCGAGCGTGAGTCAACCGGAAATCCGATGCTCTTGCACGTACTCGAAATTGATGTCCAGGCCGAGCCCCGGCCGCTGTGAAACGTGCACGTAGCCCTGATCATCCATCGGATCGGGCAGTTCGTTCAGCCAGGGCGGCGGTTGCTCGTAATCCAGGAAGGGATGCAGCAGGCCACGCTCGTAGAACTCGCCTGGAATGCCCATGGCGCACAGCGCATGCAGATTGCCCGGCCCGCCACCGTGGACCTCCAGCCGCATGCCGAACGCCTCGGCCAGGTGGGCGGCTTTCATCAGCGGCGTGATGCCGCCCAGGTCGCCCACGCCGCCACGGCTGATGTCGGCTGCGCCGCGCACGATCCACTCGGCGCGGGTCTGCATTTTGCCCTCAGCCGTCTCCGGCCCGCAGATCAACAGGTCGAGCTGATCGGCCAGCCAGACATACGACGACGTCGAGTGCTCGTCCATCGGCTCCTCCATCCAGAGGAAGTCCAATTTCTCGAGCCCGCGACCCAGCGCCAGCGCTTCTTCGCGGCTGTAGTAGTGGAACGGATCGAGCATCAGGACCATGTCGGGGCCGACCGCCTCGCGCACGGCTGCACATGCAGCCAGATCGCGCTGCACGTCGGGCGCGCCGGGCATGGGCGGCTGCCAGGTGTGCAGCTTGAAAGCTGTGTAGCCGCGCGCCTTGCACGCCAGCGCAAAGCGAGCATAGGCCTCCGGCGTATCCAGCCCGCCCGGCAGATCATCGCCGCACATCGTGCTGGCGTAGGCTTTCACTTTGTCCCGATAGCCGCCCAGCAGCTTGTAGACCGGCTGGCCCAGCGCCCGGCCGGCAAGGTCCCAGAGCGCCATGTCTACATGGGCCAGCACGCCGTCGTAAAGCGTGGCCAGGTTGAGCCGCTGCCGCTCCCGGAGCTGCTGCCAGATGCGCTCGCGATAAAAGGGGTCCTGGCCGAGCAGGATCGGCTTGACCAGATGCTCGATGGGGCCCCGGCTCGCGCCGAAGCTGTAGCCCTCGACCCCCTCGTCGGTCACGAGGCGCAGTAGCGTCTGCGTTGCGTCGTGCTCCGGGCCGGGATGGGTGTGGCCTTCGGAATCGCGCACGATGCGGGATTTGTAAGTGAACGTTTCGACGACGACATCAACGATTTTCATCTCGACTCCTTTGCCGATGTCGGACGCACCGATCGGCGATGCGGGCGACCGCCTGCTACAACTGCCCCGCGGCCATTGCCTCCATCAGTGCCATCTCGCGATGGAGAGGATCGGCCGCCACCCGGCGGCCGAGCACAGCAGCCTGAGCCTGCGCTTCGCCGCGCACGGCCGCCTCGTCGGCAGTGAGCACCCGGCCATTTCTCACCAGGAATCGGCCGGCCACCATCACATCGCGCACTTCGTGGCCACTGGCCGCGTAGACCAGGTTCGGCACGATGTTGCGCACGGGCGCGTCCAGCACCGGCGATAAATTGGGCGCCGTGAGGTCTACCACGATCAGATCGGCCTGTTTGCCGGCCTCGAGCGAGCCGATTTGATCGCCCAGGCCGATCGCCTGAGCCGCCTCGATCGTTGCCATGCGCAGCACCTCCCACGCTGGCATGACCGTCGGATCGCGATACTTGATCTTGTTGAACAGCGCGGTGAGCTTCATCTCGTTGAAGATGTTGTTGCAGTTGTTGCCTGCCGCCTGGTCGGAGCCGAGCGCCACACGGCCGCCGGCCTGACGAAAGACATGGCTGGGCGGCACGATCCCGTCAATGATGCCGATGCTGCCGGAGCAGAGCGCCATGCCTGCGCCGCTGCGGGCCATCATGGCCGCTTCCTCGTCGGTGGCCTCGGTGAGATGTACGGCCAGCAACTGATCGTCCAGATAGCCGAGCTTCTGCAAGAAGGCCGGTGTCCGCTCGCCGTAGCGCTTGAGCATCTGGTCAATTTCGCGATCGCCTTGTGCCACGTGCATGTGGATCATCAGCCCGGCGCGCTCGGCCAGACGCTTGACCTGCAGCAACTGTTCGCGAGGCAGCATGTCGGGCGCCTGCGGGCCGAGCATGACGGTGATGCGGCCATCGGCGGCGCCATGCCAGGTGCGCGCAAACGCCATCGCCTCCTCAATGGCCTGTTGGCCCGCGGCCTCGTCGAACGGATAGAGGTCGCCGATCCGCCAGCCGGCCATGCCGCCCGGCGGCAAGGCATTGATCGTCGGCGTCAGGCGGCCGCGCACGCCGACCTGCACGAAGAACTCAGCCCATCCCGGCACCGGTCGGGTGTAATCCACCATGGTCGTGGTCCCGGCCTTGAGCGCCTCGAGGACATTGAGCCTGGTGCCGGCCAGAGCCGCCTCTGGAGAGACGTGGCGCGCGTAGGGCGCCAGCGCCTTCTGCATCCAGTGTGTCACATCCTGCGCCACACCGCGCGCAATGGCCCACGGAGTGTGCATGTGCGCGTCTATCAACCCGGGCAAGACAGCGCAGTCGGTCGCATCGAGCACGTGTTCGGCCTGAAAACGAGCGCGCAGCTGTCGGGTCGGGCCGACGGCGACAATGCGGCTGCCGACAATCGCCACCGCGCCGTCGGCGACATAGCCCACTCCCTCCCCCTGCATTGTGAAGAGGTGGGCGTGAGTGATCAGATGGTCTGCGTGTTCGTTCACGGGGAACCCCTCATCGAAAATGTTACCGGCGCCACACCTGATAGGCTCCGAAGATGCGGTCGGGACGATACTGACGGCGAATGAAATCATCTAGGAGAGTGCTGAAAAAGTCCGTGCATGGGCCAGGCCAAAACTCGCGCGAAAACGCGTTTTCTGGTAGAGTAGGGCTGTTAGCCCAATCAGCCTTTTCGTCAGGAGTTTGTTCCCATGCTCGGACGTCGCACCTCGCAGCTGAGTTTCTTTGATGCCACCACCTTGCCCCATCGCGTGGCGCCCGATTCGTTCTATGGTCGGATGGGTGCGGTGGCCGAGACGTTGTTCCAAGATGATGATCTCAAAGCGTTGTATGATCCGGACACGGGGCGGCCCAGTTTGCCGCCATCCCTGCTGGCTGGCGTGGTGTTGCTGCAGTTCTACGATGACGTGTCCGATGGCGAAGCCGTTGAGCGGACCTTGTACGATCTGCGTTGGAAGGTCGCACTGCACCTGCCGCTGGACTACGCGGGCTTCGATCCTTCCAGCCTGAGCTACTTTCGCAAGCGGCTGCTTGAGGGCAAACAAGAGCGCTATGCCTTCGACCGCTTGCTCAAGGTCGGCCGGGCCGCTGGCTTCATTCCGGCCACGGTGACGGCGCTCTTCGATACGACCAACACGGGGGGCGCCGGCGCCGTCATGGACACCTACACGCTGGTGCGCAAAGGCATCCGCAAGCTGCTCAAGGCGGCCGGTTTTGCGCTGCCGGGCAAACGGCAAGGTCTGGCGCCGGAAGTCGCCCGCCTGGTGGCGACCTATCTCGACCAGGATCGCAAGGCGGCCATTGACTGGGCCGACCCGGCGGCCCGGGCCGCCCAGCTCCAAGCGCTGACCGCCGACGCCGAAGCGGCCCTGGATGCCATCCTGCCGGCCTGCGACGATGCGGAGGTGCGCACCCTGGGCTGGCTGTTGACCAAGATCCTGGGCGACGATCTGGTCACCGACGAGCAAGGCCAAATCCAACTCGGTGAAGGCACGGCCCCGGACCGCATCATCAGCATCACCGACCCTGAGATGCGCCACGGTCGCAAGAGTGCGGCCAAGCGTTTTGATGGCTTCAAGGCGGTCTTCGTCACCGAGCAGAGCAGTGAACTGCTGCTGGATGTGGCCGATGCGCCGGCGCCGGGCAGCGATGGGCAGCAGTTGATCCCCGCCCTGCAACGGGCGGAGGCCGCCGCCGAGGTGACGATTGCCCAAGTACTGGCCGATGGCGCCTGTGGCAGTGGCGACATCCGGGCTGCCTGCGTCGACCAGCTGGGCCATGCCGTGGATGTGGTGGTCCCCGTCGCCCAGCCCGCCGATCCCGAAGTAGCCAAGGCCGCCTTCCAGATTGACCTGACCGCCGCCACAGCAACCTGTCCGCAAGGCCAGACGGTAGCCGGTCGGTCGTGCAAGGATGCTGAAGGCCGCCCGATCCTGAGCTTCACCTTTGACCGGACCACTTGCGAAGCCTGTCCGCTATTTGCCCGCTGCGTGCGTAGCAAGACCCTGGGCCGCACCGTGCGCACCAACGCCCACGAAGAACTGCTGCAAGCGGCGCGGCTCCGGCAGCAGACGGCCGAGTTCAAGGCGCTTTACCCCTTGCGCAGCGCCATTGAGCGCAAAGGCGCCGAACTGGTCGGTCACGGCTTGCGCCATACGCGCTACTTGGGCCACCGCAAGCGGCAGTTCCAACGCCTCTGGCTCGGCGCCGCCGTCAACCTGAAACGGCTCTTCAAGTTGGCGGACCAGCGCAAGATAGATCTCGGAGCCATTCTGAGTCAACTCGGTGTGCCGGCCGCCTGTCCTACGGCAGCCTGAGCGCAGTAACCGGACGGCTGGGGGGTGCGAAAGACCGACAAGCGCCAGCCACGTCCCGCAAACCCGGCGCCGCACGGCGCTCCTGCTCCCCGCAGACGGCGGGCCGCAACGCATTGAGGCAGTGTCATGCCCGGTGTTGGCCCCCCGACGGTCAGCAACGCTGGCTCTTTGCGGTTATCAGTTAGTTTTCAAAGTGCAAACGTCCCCACCAAGGGGGTTTTTCAGAGCTCTCCTAGGTCCGTATCGGGGAAGGCCGAGGCGAGTTGCAAGTCGGCAGCAACGCCCACGGCGGTGTTCCAGCCGTGCGGAATGAAGCGGACGCCGTGCTCCCCCGCCAGCCACGCGATGCGCCGCTCCTCGCTGATGCCGCCCACCTTCGTCACGTCCGGCTGGACGATGTCGAAGGCGCCCGCCTCCAGCCACGGCTGGAACGTCTGCCGCCGGGTCAGCACCTCGCCGCCCGCGATGGGCAGGGGCGCGGCCCGGCGCAGCGCCACGTAATCGCTCAGCGCGTCCGGCTTGAGTGGCTCCTCGAACCAGTACACGTCGTACTCGGCCAGCATCGCGGCGGTGCGCAGCGCCCATTTATAGCCGTGCGGCCAGAACGCGTCGCTGCCGCCCGCGTCCACCATCAGCCTGCACTCCTCGCCGACCGCCTCGCGCGCGGCGCGCACGATCGCCTCGTCGAGCGCGTGGCTGACCTTGCCGAACGGCCCCCAGCCGATCTTGAACGCCCGAAACCCCTGCGCCCGGATCGCGGCCAACCGCTCGGCCAGCGGGCCAGGCTGATCCATCAGGATCGAGGCGTAGGGCTGCACCCGGTCACGATAGCGGCCGCCGAGCAGCCGGCCCACCGGCTGGCCGGTCGCCTGGCCCAGGATGTCCCAGAGCGCGATGTCAATGCCGCTGATGGCATGGGTGAGCGTGCCGCCGCGGCCGAGCCAGAAGGTGTGCTGGTGCAGCTTCTCGCTCACCCGTTCCGGCTCCAGCGCGTTCTCGCCCAGATAGAGCGGCTCCAACACCTGCAGCGCGGCCTTCACCAGCCCATCGTTCGAGAAGACGCTGCCGTAGCCGACCAGCCCCTCGTCGGTATGCACTGCGATCAAGGTGTGGACGCATTCGTCGGGCCGGAGTTCGTTGCTCCAGCCCCCTTCGGGCGTCGCGCCGCGCAGCCCGGCCGCCCGGATCTCACGGATTCTCACGGTCAGCTCCACAGCCGATCCCACGAGCGCTCACTGTCCCACGCATCGGTCGGTGTGTCGAAGAAGATCGGCGCGGCCGGATTGAGATGCTCCCGGAACAGCTCCTCGTTAATGCCGTCGAAGCCCAGGCCGGGCGTCTCGGGCACCGCGATGTAGCCGTCCTGCACCAGCGGCTTCGGCAGGCCCGTCACCAGATCGTCCCACCAAGGCACGTCGGCCGCGTGATTTTCGAGCACGAGGAAGTTCTCGGTGGCCGCAGCGCAGTGGACGCTGGCCAGCGTCGCGATGGGCGAGGCGGCCATGTGCATCGCCATGGCCACGCCGTGCTCCTGCGCCAGGTCGCCGATCTTCTTGGTCTCCAGGATCCCGCCGGAGGTGGCCAGGTCGGGATGGATCACGGCCACGGCGCGGGCTGCGAGCAACGGCTTGAATCCCTCTTTGAGGTAGATGTCCTCGCCGGTGCAGAGCGGCGTGACGACGGCGCGCGAGAGCGCCACGTACTGATCGGTGTACTGCCAGGGGAGCATGTCCTCATACCAGGCGAGGCTGAAGCGGTCGAGCGCCTGGCCGATGCGGATGCACGATTCGAGGCCGATGTGGCCGAAGTGGTCGGCCGCCAGCGGCACGCTGTAGCCGATCACGTCGCGCACGGCCGCCACATATTCGACCAGGATCTCGATCCCCTTCGGCGTCACCTGGATGCCCGTGAAGGGGTGCTGGACATGGGTCGTCTCCACCATGCCGGGCGGCGCGCTGAGCGCGCCGGGCACGTCGCGCAGCAAGCCGATGCCGACGTCCATCTTCAAGAACTTGTAGCCGCGGGCCATGCGCTCCTGCAGTCGGCGGCCCATGGCCGTACCATCCCGCTCAGTAGGCGTGTCGCAATAGCAGAGGATCCGCTCGCGGAACTTGCCGCCCGCCAACTGATAGGCCGGCACGCCGTAGGCCTTGCCGGCCAGGTCCATCAACGCCATCTCGACGGCCGTAACGCCGCCGGCCTGCCGCGCGTGATGGCCGAATTGCTTGATCTTACGGAAGATCTTATCCACATTGCACGGGTTTTCGCCCAGGATGCGACTCTTGAGCAGCAGCGCGTAGCTGGCGCTGGCGCCGTCGCGCACCTCGCCGTAGCCGGAGAGGCCCTGGTTCGTGTCAATGCGGATAATCGTGCTGCGGAACGGCACGCCGACGATATTGGCGATGCGCATGTCGGTGATGCGCAGCGCCGACGGCCGGGAGAAGGTGTTCACGTTTTGTTCGAGGCTGTCGCTCATATTCGAGTTGTCTTTCCGGAGAGAGATTACATGCGCACGACCCGTTCGGCGTCCAGCACGAACACGGTCGCGGCGTATGAAGGCATCCCGCTTTCCACCGGCCGCGCCTCGGGGCGGGCGCGGCAGTTGGCCTGGATGATTTTCAGGACGTCATCGGTTCGTTCGGGTTCCACGCCGATGAGCAGAGTCACGTTGCCGCGGCGCAAAAAGCCGCCCGCGGTGTTCAGCCGGGTAACGCGATAGCCGGCCGCCATCAGCCCGCCAACGACCGGATCGGCGTCTTCGTTTTGGAGAATGGCCAGCAGCAGATTCATGGCCGGATTCTCGCTGGCGGCGGCAGAATCAGATGCGGGATGGGCCGGCTCTGGAAATGACACGTCGGCGGCCGGGGGCGCCGAGCCCCCGCGCAGCCGCACGAAGCGCCGCACCGGGAACGTAAAGACGACGGCGCCGCCGATCGTCACCTCCAGCGGCATGACGACGGCCAACGACGCGTGGGGCGCTTCGATCTGCGGCAGCGCGTTGAGGAACGCCTGGCGGGTCTTGCAGGTGCGCCGCAGAATCTCCAACACGGCCTCCACCTGATGATCCTCCACGCCCATCAGGATCGTAGCGTTCCCGCGCGCCAGGAAGCTACCGACCGAATTGAGTCGCGTGAACCGAAATCCGGCTTTGATCAAATGCTCTCCCAGCACATCGGCGTCCTCAGCCTGCACGATCGTCACCAGAAGTTGCATTCTTTCACCTCCCCTTGAGAATACACCCGTCACGCAAACCGTTGGCTGCCGCGACTTCTGCCTGCGCCGCCCAGGCAACCTGTCGGCGGCCTGGAGACTATCACACATGCGCCGCGCCTGTCAAACCGGGCTTGCTTGAGGGTTCCCAGCCTGCTCCCCTGAACGAGCTCCCATTGCGGCCACAAACTGCGTCGTGATCCACTGCGGCCGGGTGATCGCCGCGCCGACAACCACGGCAAACGCGCCGGCCTCCAGAGCTGCTCGCGCCTGGGCCGGCGTTGCAATCCGCCCCTCGGCGATCACAGGCACCGACAGCCGCGCGGCCAGCGCCGCAACCAGGGCCAGATCGGGACCGGCCTGCTGCGGGCTGTAAGGCGTGTAGCCGGAGAGCGTGGTCGAGACGAGATCGGCGCCCAGATCCGCAGCCGTCATCCCCTCTTCCAGCGTGGAGACGTCGGCCATGACCGGCGCCCCATACTTGCCGTGCAGAGCTGCGATCACCTCGGCCAGCGACCGGCCATCGGGCCGCGGCCGGCCGGTCGCATCGAGGGCGACGATGTCGGCGCCTGCCTCGAGCACGGCACGCGCATGTTCCAGGGTCGGCGTGATGTAGACATCGGCATCGCCTGCTTTGTACAGGCCGATGAGCGGCAGCGGCACCCGCTCTCGAATGGCACGGATGTCGGCCGGTGTATTGGCGCGGATGCCGACGGCCCCGCCCTGCCAGGCGGCCACGGCCATGCGCGCCATGATCTCGGCGCCGTGCAACGGCTCGTGTGGCAACGCCTGGCAGGAGACGATCAGCCCGCCCCGCAGCCTGACGACGACGTCAGGCAAGTCCGTCTTGACCGGCATAGCAAACCTCGCAGGAAACGATCACGAGATCAGCAACAGCTGCCCCAGGTCGCGTGCGCCGCGCACGGCCTGGCCTCCATGGTGATTGTTGAAGTAGACCAGCGTCAACTCGGCTTTGGCATCGAGCTGGCGCAGCCGGGGCACCCACTCGTTCAGTTCGGCCGTCGAGTAGGTGTAATCGTACCGTTCCCACGCTTCCCGATGATCGTACCATTTCGCCGCGTTCCGACCGTGGAAGCGCACATAGGCGATCGGCCCGGTTGCAACGGCCACCGGGGGCATCAGGCCGCGCAGTCGAGGCTCGTCCACGCAGCAGAATCCCAGGCCCAGCGTCGCCAACAGATCATACGTGGCCTGATTCACCCAGCCGACATGGCGAAACTCAACGACGACCGGCAATCCGGCCAGGCCATCGCGCAGCCGCCTCAGGTAATCGCGGTTGGCCGGCGTCGCATGAAACGAATACGGGAATTGGGCCAGCACACAGGCCAGCCGCCGTGCCTCGACGAGCGGTCGAACAGCTGCCACGAACGCCGCGAAGTCGGGCGCTTCCCGGCCATGGGTCAGCTCCTGATACGCCTTCACCGAGAAGAGAAAGCCCTCCGGCGTCTTGCGGAGCCATCCCTGCACGGTCGTCGCCGCGGGCACGCGGTAGTAGGTCATATTGATTTCGACCGTGGCGAATTCTCGCGCATAGAAGGCCAGATGTTCCCGCTCGGGCAGGTCGGCCGGATAAACCGTGCCGACCCAATCCGGATAGGAGAAGCCGGAGGTGCCGATCTTGATCATGGCCATGCTCCTGCGTGCCCGCGAATGCCGATCTGACCTCAGAACTGCTGATGCTCGGTGCGCGCGATGATCTCGTCCTGCAGCGCCTGGCTCAGGTTGCAGAAGTAGTCGCTGTAGCCCGCCACCCGCACGATCAGGTCGCGATACTGCTCTGGGTTTGCCTGTGCCGCGCGCAGGGTCGCCGCATCCACCACGTTGAACTGAATGTGGTGGCCGTCAAGCGTGAAGTAGCTGCGCACGAGCTTCGTCAGCATCTCCAGGCCGGCGTCATCTTTCAGCAGCGCAGGGGCCAGCTTCTGGTTGAGCAATGTGCCGCCGGTGCGCACGTGGTCCATCTTCGCCACCGAGCGCACGACGGCGGTCGGCCCGCAGCGGTCGGCGCCCTGCACCGGCGAAACCCCTTCCGACAGCGGCCGGCCGGCGCGCCGGCCATCCGGCGTCGCGCCGGTCACCGAACCGAAGTACACATGACAGGTCGTGGGCAGCAGGTTGATGTGATATGCACCGCCCCGCGTATTCGGCCGACCGTCTATTGCCCGGAAATACGCCTCGAACGCCCGACGCATCAGGCTGTCGGCATAGTCGTCGTCGTTGCCGTAGCGCGGGGTACGATTGAGGAGCAGCTGGCGCAACCGCTCGGCCCCGACGAAGTCGGCATCGAGCGCGGCCAGCAGTTCATCCATGCGCACGGTTCCCTGATCGAAGACGTGGAACTTGAGCGCGGATAGGCAATCGGTTAGCGTGCCCAGGCCCACGCCCTGGATGTAGCTGGTGTTGTAACGCGGCCCGCCGTCGTGATAATCCCGACCGCGCGCAATGCAGTCATCGGTCAGCAGCGACAGGAACGGCGCAGGCAGGTATTGGGCGTAGAGCCGCTCGATGACGTTGTTACCTCGTATTTTTATGTCAATAAAACAGCGCAATTGTTGCTCATAGGCCGCGAACAGATCATCGAACGTGCGGAAGGTGCGCGGATCGCCCGTGCGCGGGCCGAGCTGGCGGCCGGTGCGAGGATCCACGCCGTCGTGCAGGGCCAGTTCCAGCACCTTGGGCATGTTGAAATAGCCCGTCAGGATGTAACTCTCCTTGCCGAACGCGCCCACCTCGACACAGCCGCTCGATCCGCCGTTGCGCGCATCGGCGATGCTTTTGCCCTGCCGCACGAGCTCCTGCACGATCAGATCAGCGTTGAAGATCGAGGGCTGGCCGAAGCCGGTGCGGATGATGCGGCCGGCGCGCTGGATGAAGCGGTCGGGGCTCTTCTTGCTGACCTGGATCGAGGCACTCGGCTGGAGCAGCCGCATCTCTTCGATCACGTCGAGCAGCAGATAGGTGACCTCGTTGACACCGTCCGAACCATCCTCCCGCAGGCCGCCGAGGTTGATCTGTGCGAAATCGGTGTAGGTGCCGCTTTCGGCCGCGGTGACGCCCACCTTCGGCGGGGCCGGCTGGTTGTTGAATTTGATCCAGAAGCACTGGAGCAGCTCCTCGGCCTGCGCCCGCGTGAGCGAACCGTCCGCCATGCCGCGCTGGTAGAAGGGATAGAGGTGCTGGTCGAGCCGGCCGGGATTGTAGGCATCCCACGTGTTGAGCTCGGTGGTGACGCCCAGATGGACGAACCAGTAGTACTGGAGCGCCTCCCACAGATCGCGCGGGGCGTGAGCGGGCACGTGGCGGCAGATTGCGGCGATGCGCTGAAGCTCAAGTCGGCGCACGGGATCGGCCTCGTTGGCGGCCAACGCCTCGGCCCGCTCGGCGTGGCGTTCGGCAAAACGGATCAGCGCCTGGGCGCAAATGCGCATCGCCTTCAGCTCTTCCTGTCTGGCATAGGCCTCTCGATCGGCCAGGAAGTCCAGCCGCGCCAGGGCCGCGTCAATGTCGGCGATGAAGTCGAGCATCCCCTTGCGGTAGATCTTGTCGTCCAGCACGGTATGGCCGGGCGCGCGCTGCTCCATGAACTCGGTGAAGATGCCGGCCTCGTAGGCAGCTTTCCACTCGTCGGTCATCTCGCGAAAGATCAGGTCGCGCATGGATTTGCCGCGCCAGAACGGAATGATCTCGTCGGCGTAGAGCTGCCGTGTGGCCGGGGTGACTCTGAAGGGGATCTTCGCGCGACGGTCGAGGAGGTCGAGATCGGCCAGGCTGTGGCAACACAGCTCGGGGAAAGTGGGCGCAGCAGCCGGCGCCGGGCCCTTCTCGCCGACGATCAGCTCGCCGTCGTTGATGCAGATCGTCTTGTGCTCCAACAGGTATTGGAACGCCAGCGCCCGACGTACCGGAACCGAGATCAGGCCATGATCCTGGCGGTAGAATTCGGTCATCAGCCGGGCGCGCTCGGCCGACAAGGTCGGCACAGCATCCAGGCTTTGCTGACGCAAACGCGCCACTCGTTCGGTGATCGGCATTGGGTTACTCCCGTACGGATACGATCCGGCGGCAGGCCGCGCGGGCGAGGCGACTTCGCCCCTACCAGGCGTAGGCTTCCGGCGCTTCGCCGCCCGGGCCCGGCCAGATGGCATCCAGCCGTTTGAGCACATCATCGGAGAGGCTGATCTCCAGCGCGCGCAGACTGCTTTCGAGCTGGGCGACCGTGCGCGGGCCGACGATGGGCGCCGTGACGGCCGGGTTGTGGAGCAGCCAGGCCAATCCCACATTGGCCGGCTCTTCGCCCAACTCGGCGCACAACGACTCGTAGGCTTCCAGCTGGCTGCGATGCGCCTCGATCTGTGCCTGCAAGGCAGGATTGGCGCGGCGGCCTTCGGACGCCTTGCGCAATGCGCCGGCCAGCAAGCCGCCGGCCAATGGGCTCCAGGGAATCAGCCCCAGGCCGTAGGCGCGGCATGCCGGGATCACTTCGAGCTCGATCATGCGCGTCTTCAGATTGTAGATGCTCTGTTCGGAAACGAGGCCGAGGAAATGGCGCGCCCTGGCGGCCTCCTGTGCCTGCGCGATGTGCCAGCCGCCGAAGTTGCTACTGCCCACATAGAGGATCTTCCCCTGCTGTACCAGCACCTCCATCGCCTGCCAGACCTCTTCCCACGGCGCAGTGCGTTCGATGTGGTGCATCTGATACAGGTCAATGTGGTCGGTCTGGAGGCGCCGGAGGCTGGCCTCACACTGCTGGCGGATGTGGTAGGCCGACATCCCCTGGTCGTTGACGCCGGGACCCATCGGGTTGCGCAGTTTGGTCGCCAGCACGATCTGATCGCGGCGGCCGCCGCCCTGTGCCAGCCAGCGGCCGATGATCTGCTCGGTAATGCCCAGCCCTTTGGGATTGCCGTAGCGATTGGCCGTATCGAAGAAGTTGATGCCCAGCTCCAGCGCGCGATCCATGATGGCGTAGCTGGTCGGTTCATCGGTTACATCGCCCAGGTTCATGGTGCCCAGGCAAAGGCGACTGACCTTCAGGCCGATGCGGCCGAGGTGCGTGTATTGCATCGGAACCTCCTGATGTGGCGTGATCGGGTTTTAGTGTAACACAAAGTGGAGGATAGGACAAAGGCAGCGAGGATGACCAGGTGGCGCGGCGTGAACGGGATTGGCGACGGGCGGTTCTCCGAGCACGGTTTTCGGGGCGGTTTGGCCGCCCCGAAAACCACAGATCGGCTGCTCTTATGCGGCCAGCAGCAAATACGGCTCTTCCACTACCTGCTTGATGTATTGCAAGAAGCGCGCAGCCGGCGCGCCGTCCACGACCCGATGATCGAAGACCAGGCTCAGCGTCATCATCTGGCGGAGCACAGGCCTATCGGGCGATTCCGGCCGGAAGACCCATTTCGGCAGGATCTTGCCCACGCCCAGGATGGCCGCCTCCGGGAGGTTGATAACCGGCGTGAATCCTTCGATGTCGAACATCCCCAGATTGGTGATCGTAAAGGTGCCGCCCGTCAGGTCATCGGGCAGCGAGCGGCCCTTGCGCGCCCGCTCCACCATCGCGCGGAACTCCTGGCCGAACTGACGCAGCGACTTCTGGTCGGCATCGCGGATGACCGGCACGAGCAGGCCGCGCTCGGTGTCCACGGCCATCCCCAGGTTGACGTGCGCCAGCCGCTCGATGGCATCGGCGGCCAGGCGGGCATTCATGTAGGGGAATTTGCGCAGTGCCGTGGCCACAATCTTCGCCAGGAGGTCATTGTAGCCCGGCGCAAAGCCCCATTCGTCCGTCACGCGCGCCTTCAGCCGTTCGCGCGCAGCCACGAACTCGGTAGCATCCACCTCCATGAAGAGGGTGACACGGGCCGTGGTGTGCACGCTGGCGCCCATCCGCTCCGCGATGATGCCGCGCACGCCCTTGAGCGGGATGCGCTCGACCACCTCCTGCGCCGGCAGCGGAACGCTGGGGGCAGGGGGCAGGGGGCTGG
>FWPU01009552.1_pt1 | contig 15179 bp, 11 predicted proteins | sample 2228361 | NCBI WGS metagenome assembly FWPU01 (sample SAMEA103939777, study PRJEB20133) | metagenome
CGGGTTGTGGCTGGTGCTCCTCAGCCAGATCTCGCTCCTGGGGCTGCTCGATCTCGACCTTCATGACAGCGTGGTCCGCAATGTGACAGTGCTTGGAGCAAAGGGCGAATTTCAGCGCGTGCGGGCGATCATCGCCAACGCCCTGTTACTCGCTCTGCTGGTCAGCGCGATCGGAGCACTCCTCGTTTGGGCGCTGAGCGGATTTCTCCTCCGCGAGATGATCGTGCCAAGCAATCTTGACGCCACGGTACCGGCCTTACTTGGTGCCGCGGTCGTCCTCTTCTGTTGCGAGCAACTGTCGTCGGTTGCGGACGGTGTGCTCCTTGGTGCCAAGCAATATTTCGTTGGTGAGCTCATCGCTATCGTATCCACCGTGGCCGATGCGGCTGTGGTCGTTACCGTGCTCTGGCGTGGCGGTGGGTTGCGGGAGCTTGCCATAGCGACGGCAGCCACCGCTGTCTTGTGGACAGTTGTCACCTTCCTTATCGTCCAGTGGCGTGTGCCCCAGATGCCGCTCTCGCTCCGGTACCTCAGCCGGGATATGACGGCCTGGCGCCCGCTCTTCACCTTCTTTGCTTGGTCCGCATTGATCAGTATTGCCATAACGGTTATTCACGACACCGATACGGTGCTCCTAGGGGCATTAGCCTCGGTTGGCGCTGTCGCCGCGTTCGAGCTCGCACTCAAGGTACCGCTGGCGCTATGGTCTGTCACGGAGACAACCTTCTGGGGTGTCTTCCCCTTTGCCGCGGATCTGCACGGACGGGCGAAATTGGAGCAACTGGCTCGCACCCTTATCGTTGGTACAAAGCTCGCGGTGGCGCTGAGTGCCTGGTTCCTCCTCGCAGGTTGGATGCTCGGCCCCATCGCGCTCGAACTCTGGGTGGGGCAGGTCACAGACGGAATCACGCTTCTGCGTTTGGGACTAGCAGTGAATGTGATTTGGGCCGGGTTCCTCGTGGCCGAATCGTTGCTCTATGGATGTGCCCAGCTCAGGCCGCTCGCCTCCATGTATGGAGTGAGTGCGCTCCTGGGTGTGCCAGCGATGATAGGGCTCATCATTCGCTGGGGAGCCGTTGGAGCGGTCGCCGGCACGGCGTTGATTGGACTAATCCTGCTTGTGCTCATTGGCGCCAAGGCGGCCCGCTTCGTCGGCTATTCGCCCTTTGCCGCATGCCGGGAGGCCATCGTGACACCATTGCTGCCGGTCGCCCCGCTGCTCTTGCTCTTGGTTGCCCTCGATCGCGCTACCGCTTGGGATTCGCTAGTCCGTGTCGCAGCCGGTGTGCTGGTCATCGCGGGTTACCCGTTTGTGACAGCGTTGACGGCATTTGCGCCGGGCGAGCGTGCGGTCGTGACCGGGCAAGCCACAGCGTGGCGGGTCGCGGCTGGCGCCCTGGTGAATCGGCAGTTGAGGAGGGTAGCCCGGTGAGCACGCAGGATCAACTCGAGCAGTTGTATTCCGAGCAGGAGGACCCGTGGGACTACGCGCGCGATCCCTACGAGCATGCCAAGTACGCGGCCACACTCGCGGCCTTGCCGAGGGAGCGCTACGCCACCGGCTTGGAGATCGGCTGCAGTGAGGGCGTTTTCACGCGGGAGGCCGCAGCGCGCGTTGACCGTCTCCTTGGCGTCGATATCTCCTCAACCGCAATTGCGCGGGCCAGGGCACGCTGCGCTGATGTGCCGGGAGTCACCTTTCGCGCGTTCGACTTCATTCGCGAGGATTTGCAGGAGCGTTTTGATGTCATCTTTTGCTCCGAAGTCCTTTACTACATCCCACCATGGCGCCGGACGCGGGTAGCGCGCAAAATCGCGACCTGGCTCAATCCCGGCGGTGATCTCGTATTGGTGCACACTTGGCGGGAGCACACACGAACCTGGGACGACATTTACGGGGAGGGCGGGGCTGAGCGCTTGCACCGGCTTTTCACACACGTTGTCGGCCTGCCTGTGGTCAATGAGCATGCGACCGATGACTATGAGATCTTAGTCGTGCGGTCAGGACCGCCCGTGGTTCCGGCCTGGTTTCGCAGGGCAGAGCAAGTCCGGCTCGGGCTGCTTGCCGCGCTGCCCACGGCTCGAACGGTGGCACGGAACCGCGTGCGTGCCTCACCGCTGGCGCAGCGGCTGCTGGCCCAGGTTGGCAAAGCGCAGTCCGATGATTGCGCATAGGGCGTGAGCCATGATTGATGTCAGCATCATCATTCCGTCCTACAACCGGCGTGAATCGGTGTGTGCATTGGTCGCGGCGTTGCTCGATCAGGACGATCCGGAGCTAGTAACCGAAATCATCGTGGTTCTCGATGGTTCAACTGATGGATCGGCCGAGGCGCTGTCTACCATCATCGCTGGACGTGAGACCCGCGTCTGTGTCTGGCAACAAGAGAATCGCGGGCGGGCGGGCGCTCGAAACGCAGGCCTGGCCCGAGCGACCGGCTCGGTGGTCCTCTTTCTCGACGATGACGTGCTTCCCGGCCCCGGACTCGTCCGCGCACACTGGCATGCTCATCAATCCGCCGATGCGGTTCTAGGACGGATAGAGCCGGTCACGCTGCCGGGCACACCTCTGGCCATCGCGGAGCAGGAAGAGACGTTTTATCGAGAGCGGCATGGAGCATTGATGGCTTCTGACGCCGCTATCCGGGCAACAGATGTTTTCGCCGGCAACCTCTCGGTGAAGCGCCGCCTACTCGATGCCGTCGGACCGTTTGATGAGGCGTTTACGGGTTACGGGTGCGAGGACTGGGACATGGGCCAGCGTTTGCTCGATTGCGGAGCAGTGTTTGCCTATGCGCCCGACGCACTGGTCTACCATGGCTCGCCACTCACTCGCCAGCAGTGGTTGCGCCATGCGTGGCAGGAGGGGAAGTCACAGTTGACCCTCATGCGTAAGTATCCAAGGCTGGCCAGCAGCTTGGATATCAGCGGCCTGCACGAGGCGACGTGGACTGGCCGGCTCGCGGCGCAATTTGCGATTCAGTTTCCGCGGCTCGCGCTGCGCACGAGCGCGATGGCATTGTGGCTAACATCTGTTGGACATCCGGTTGCGCCGCCAGAGGTGCTGCGACGAGTCGCTCTGCAAAGCTGGCGTGTGGCGTTTTGGAGCGGCGTGCGGCACGCGATTGGCACAAGCGCCGAAACCCGGTCAGCGTGTCGATTCTGCGCTCGGATACTCTGCTACCACCGTATCTGCGATGACCCTAACCCGGCGTTAGCCGAATGGTCAGTCCGGCCTAGCGCGTTCCGCCGCCAGATGCAATGGCTTCATCATCATGGTTATCAACCAGTGACGCTCTCTGCCCTTATCGACGCGTTCGCGCGTGGCGAGCCGCTGAACAAAGCCGTGGTCATCACGTTTGACGATGGCTATCTCGACACGGTAACCACTGCTGCCCCGATTCTGGCCGAGTTCGGCGTTCCAGCCACCGTCTTTGTGGTTCCCGCGCTTGTGGGACAGACCGCACGGTGGGATGCTGAATTTGGGGGTGACATGGCCCCACTGGCAACCTGGGAGCAGCTTCGCGCGCTAAGCAACCAGGGTTGGGAAATCGGCCTCCACTCACATACCCACAACGATTTGACCACTATGCCGTTGGACGATCTCATTCAGGATCTGACAGAGGGGCGCCGGGCTCTGGAAGATGCCCTTGATCGAGAGGTGACAAGCTTCGCATATCCATACGGCGTGTTCTCTCCCAATATCGCCAAAGCGGTGGCCGATGCCGGATTCCATGTCGCGGCGAGTCTCGGCTCCCGTTTGGCCACGCCTGGTGCGCCCCGGTTTGCCTTGGAGCGTGTACCGGTGATGCGGAACACGAGCATGGTGAGTTTCCGCTTGATGGTGGAAACCGGCTTTGATCTGCGCGGGCTACTGGGGTTTGGCTTTGGCATGCCGATTCGTGTCATGCGCGAGCTTCGTCGTGCTGCGCCCTCAGGGTGAATGCAGTGCGCACGGCGGTGATCGTTCCCAGTGCCGGCCGGGAGCAACTTCTGTATCGCTGTCTTGACAGCCTGTGTGCCATGACTGTCGCGCCGGACGCCATCCTGGTCGTCTTCCAGGGTGTTGAGCAACCGCAGCGTTCGGCGGCCATTCAGCAGCGGTATCCGGCGGTCCAGGTTCTCTGGATTCCCCGCCGTGGTGCGTCGCCGGCACGCAACGCGGGCGCGACGGCGACCGACGCTGACCTGCTCACATTTGTGGATGATGACTGCACCGTGCATCCAGCATGGCTGCAATGCTTGCTCAACCATTTTGCAGCAGATCCGGCGCTGGCAGTGGCCGGTGGGAGGGTCGTTCCCGCGTCCTCCCAGCGAGGAACCATCCAACTGGGGCTTCAACTTGCCGGCCAGCCAAGCATCTATGAGCAACTCCGGAATCCTGTCGGCACCATCGACCGGAGTGGCAACTTCGCCGTGCGGGCAGACGTATTTCGGGCGCTTGGCGGATTTGACGAGGGGTTGGGAGCAGGCACTCCGTTCCCCGCTGCCGAAGATACCGATTTTGTTTACCGCGCTCTGCGGAAGGGGCTCCGGTTGCGTTACGTGCCGGAAGCGATCGTCTACCACGAGCAGTGGCGTTCTCCCCAAGAGGCGGCCAGAGTCGAGCGAGGCTATGGTGTTGGGCTCGGGGCATTCCTCATCGCTCATATCCGGCGAGGCGATCTCTACGCGGCTGGTATTGTGCCTCGCATCGCCTGGCATCTTGGCCTTCGTCCAATCTTGGCTGGCCTAGCGCAGCGAAGGTGGGACCGGATATGCAGCGGCTGGCGTTATCTGCATATGCTGCCGGTCGGCATGATCAAGGGCGCCCGGCGACAGCCGATCTACTTGCCGTGTGAGGAACCGTTGGCTCGACGCTCACCCACGAGCAGGTGAGCAACAGGGCGCGCCAGAACAACGTTCTTTCCGAACCGATGGTCGCCAGGTATCGATGTTGGCATTCCTGTGCGCTCTCGTACCGGCGCGAGGCGGCGAGATCATACACTCCCCCGGAACGATCCAGAACAGATTCACGGTCTGTATCCCTGTCGCATGCTCCGTGAGCGTCTCAAGCGATGCCGAGCACCAAAGGGGAGTGTGGCCAGACGTCGCGCGACCGGCACCGGTGCGAGCACCATAGCAAGATGCCAACCGGCATAGGCGAGGCGCATGAGGAGCGGACGGTCGTGCCGGCTGACCGCTGCTTTGACACCGGCCACGCAAATGCTGCGGACTGTGTCACCGGCAAGCGGATGGCGGCTGGGAGCCAGCTTCCTTGAAATCATGCGATGGGCGAGGAGGGTGAGAGACCTGTCGCCAATGGCTGCGCCGGGATTGCACGGGATTCCTGCAATGGTGGCAAGCCTGGCGATGTGACGATGCGTCGCCACACTGAGCGTGATCGTCAGCCGGGTTTGGTCAAGGTCCAGATGAGTTCGGTGATACGCATTGCGGTCATGGACACGGTAACAACCCCCAATCTCATCGAGTGATACGACAGGCCCAAACAGGGGCGTGACGTTGAGGAGATACATATCAGCGCCAATCTCAGGATAATCATCGGTCGGAATCGGCATCACGCACGAGAGCACCCACCGGGGAAACGCATTGCCGCTCATCGAAGCCCATGGCAGATCGTCTGGATGGCTGAGCACTTGGTCCCGGACATCACCGCTGACAAGAGGAACTGCGGCGCTTGGAATACGCTGGCCGCCGAGCTGGCCGTCCACATCTACGATCGCCAACCGGCTTTGCACCCGGGTGGCTTGCGGCGCTCGATGAAAGGCATTGACATAAAGATCTAACGCCGTGGTCGCTAGAACGTCGTCAGCGTCAAGAAAGATCACAATCTCGCCGTGGCAGCGGTCAAAGCCTGTGTTGAGCGCCGACGCCTGGCCGCCGTGCGGCTTCAGCACAGGGATGATCCGGTTCCCAAAACTCGCGATGACCGCGGAAGAATTGTCGGACGAGCCGTCGTCGACGACGATCACTTCGCGGTGCTCGTAGGACTGGGTGAGTGCACTCTCGATCGCTTGGGGCAAGAAGCGGCCATAGTTGTAATTGTTCACAATGATGCTGACGAGTGGCCGCGAAGGCAGCACGCTACCCTGCTCCGCCCTCGAGAGGGGAAAACCAGGCTGGTTCACTGCGCATCGACGGTTACTGCCGCGCTCGAATCGCCGCTTCATAGACGCGCTCGATCCGGGGAACGACTGATGCCTCGCAATAAGCGACCGATCGCTCAAGACCGGCTTTGCCCATTCGGGCACGAAGATCAGGATGAGCAAGGAGGTGGAACATTGCCTCCCGCAGCGCTGCTGAATCGCCCGGCGGGACGAGGAGCCCCGTTTCGCCGTCTACGACGACCTCCGGGATGCCGCCGATGCGCGACGCAATTACCGGCTTGCCGCACACCATCGCTTCGATCAGCACTATGCCGAATGGCTCCGGCCAGACTGACGGCACCACGCCAAAAAGGCATCGTGACCAGGCGGCAAAGACTGCGGAGCGTGGCCACTCGCCAAGCGTGAGAACGCCCGGAGGAAATGCTCGTGGTGTCTCCGGCCACGTTTTCCCAATGAGCACAAGTGGAGGAGGGTCCGGCAAGCCCGAGTACGCCTCCAACAGCACCGCTAAACCTTTGGCGTGCCGGAGATCGCCAGCGAAGAGCACGAAATCCCCTTCAGGCAACTGGCGAAGAAATGCATCATCAGGCTGCTTGCTAGGCATATCATGCTCAGCAACGAAATTTGGAATGATGTCAACCGGCTGGCGGTGGTGAGCGAGCCCGTTGCCGATGGCCACGGCCTCGCTCACCGTAATGAAGCGATCTACCAGCGCTCGCTCCGCTCTCCCTCCGATCCAGGAGCCGGCTGCGACGGCCGGTCCTTTGACATAACCGTAATGATTCGCTGCGCATCCAAGGCACTTTCTCGCCGCAGGGCCGGAACACGGGTGCTGTCGATAGAGCAGGCTCTTCTTTGCGCAGGTGAGGCCATAATAGTGGAGAGAGACAATGAGTGCCGCCTTGCTCCATCGCTTGAGCGGAAGGAAAGAGCGTGCAAGCCAGTCGTGCCCGTGCACGATCTCAGGGCGCGCCTCCTTGACGATCGAGCGCAAACCGCTGACCGATTCTGGATCGGGCACGGGCGGCGCCCAGAGCCGATCTGTCGAGTACAGGCGCTGGATGCGCTGTGTGGTGGCCGGGATGCGCCGAACCAGCACTCCGCCGTCCCATTCCTCTGGCGGTGCGCCTGGCCGCCGAAGCGTCGCGACCGTTACGTGATGGCCACGACGGGCGAGCGCATGACTGAGGCTGTGCACGTGGTGCTCAACACCGCCGGTGGCTGGGGGATAAAAGTCTGTCACCATCAAGATGCGCACTGTGCCCTCTGGACTGCTGCGAGATACAGTGTCTCGTACATGTCAACGCACGCATCCCAGCTTGGCATCGTGACAGCTTCTTCCGCGAGCGGCTCCCGCAGGCAATCGACAATGGCGGCAGCGATATGCTCGCGTGTGCTGCTGCGGGGGATCATGTGGAGGCGTGGGGAGCCCGCGAAGTCGGAAAATTCAGGAACGTCAGTTGCCAGAACTGGCCGCTGCAATGCGAGCGCCTCGCGCACTGCAATTCCGGCGGACTCGTATTCGCTGAGTGAAACCACCAGCGCCGCGCGTAGCATCAGACGAGCCATGTCCTCGCGATGGGAAAGCGGAATGCCTTTGATCTCGACGTGCTCAGTGATCTCAAGTTCGTGCGCTAAGCGGACGAGGGCTGACTTGTAGGGACCATCGCCCGCGATGCGCACGTGCGCGTTCGGCACCTGCTGCATGATCAAGGGCAGCGCCTCGATCAACCGGTGATGTCCCTTGTACCGTTCTAGGCGGCCAACGGACACGATGAGGGTTCTGCCATCCGATGCTGGCTCCGGAGGCGCCACCACGGGTAGATTTGCCCCAATTGGGATGACTCGGAACTGCTCCGGTGGCAGGCGCAAGGCCCGCTGAAAAAATTGTGCCTCCGCTGACGAGCCGCCGACCAGCCATGCGGCGCCGGCGAGGAGAGGGCGCAACAGTTGCCGCTGGGGACCGCGCAGCGCTCGGCGCAGCCACGATGAATGGCCACCGCTGTGGAATGCAACGATGTACGGGAGGCGCGCCTGGCGAGCGGCGAGCATCGCGATCGGGGCCACCAGGGTGTGATACCCCTGGCAGTGCACAACGTCCCACTCGCCCCGCGAGATGACGCCATAGAGTGCTGGCGCGAAATAATAATCCCGATCAGCGGGCCATGCCCGAACCCGCCGAACCTCTACCCCGGCGATCCATTCGCAAGCTGGTAGTTCCTGATACAGATCAGTAGTGAGAACGGTGACCTTGTGTCCGCGCTGCGCAAGGCGTTCCGCAAGCTCCTTGGTGTGGATTTCGGTGCCTCCGATCTCCGGAACGTACCGCGCCGTCACGAGCAAGATACGGAGCGAGCGAGTGCCGGTTCGGCTATGTCCGACTACAGGACCCATGCGGAGGTGACTTGACGAGAGATCCGTGAATGTGTCGGTCGTCACGTAATCACCAGGTGAACGCTGTCCAGCGCGGGCTAGCCCGGCTCAATGCATGCTTCGGAGGTCTTCAGATCCAACGAGCGGGCTCTATCCATGGGGACTGCTGTGGCCATCAGATTCGGTGACATCTCGGTCAGCGGATACCTGACAGACTTCTGAGACACCTACCGGAATCTCACAATCTCCAGCACGGAGAGGTGAAGCACAGCGCCGATGAATTGGATCCCCAGCACACGACTGCGGCTATCATAGCGGTTCGGAGAAAGGGGCGTCAACGAACCAGATAGGTACTTTTTCGGATAACGGCATGAGCAAAATCCCTAGCAACACGCTCTCCAGAGTAATCGCCGCGTCATCACACCGTCATGAGGCTAACTCACTGTTGGTAGATCGCCATATGGGTCCCAACAATCTGGGCATCCTCGGTTAGCTTGCGACCTGTTACGTCGCCGGCGTCGCTTCCGGCGTGCCAGGCGTTGAGGACGTGAGACTCGTGATGGAGATGATCGTTAACACTGCGCGGTCAGGACCGGGGTTGTCGATTCGGCCGGTGGCGCCCTGAGGCAGCACAACTTGGTCAGATGGGGCAAGCTCGCGGTTGGTGACGGGGCCAGGAGGAGGAACCTCTGGCAAGAGTGGCCCGATTGGTGGAACAACGGTCGTGATCGTCGCTGTTGTGGCATCCAGGACCAGCGTGCCACGATTCACGCGCAGAATCACCGGGCCGCGCTCCGCCGAGATCGGTCGCGTCGCCACGCCGGCAGGAATGACAACTTCCGACACCGTGATGAGAATCTCTCCAGGAGGGAGCGATTCGAGTTCCGCGTGTGCAATCAGATCGATGCTAAAGACCGGTGTCGGTGAGGCGGCTGGTGTCTGGGCCAGTCCGGGCTGTGTCCCTGATTGCAGCAGGCCGGCGACCAGCGATGCAACAACGAACGCGACGGCATAGAAGCGCAGCATGTACGGCATCTATTGGTCTCCCTTCGACATGACGCCCGAAGGCTCGCGTGCCAACGCGGGCGCAGCGAGCGAAACCACAACCACCCGGGCTGGCTGCCTCCCGGGGTTCTGCACGTGGATGCGATCACTATTCGGAAGCACCAGCCGCTCACCCATCTCCAGGCGCGCGCCATCTGGGGCAATCGTATTCATCGGAGACCGGAGAAGAAGCGAGCCCGAACGCACAAAAATCAAGACGGTGCCCGGTGTCTCGCGCGTCAGCGCAGCCGAGCCAGGCGGAATGGTGATCTCGACGGCTGTCAGCGTGTATGGCCCAGGACCGGCGATGGATAAGCGGCCAGCCACGACGATAAACGATCGCAAGCTGTGCGATTGCGATACCGCGGGAGCCTCCTGGCCTGCCGTGACACTGGGTACGGCGAGCACCAAGCTGAGAACGAGGACAATGCACCCGGGCCACCGTCGTTTCATTCGTAAACCCCTCTGTTGGCACGTGGCTCCATCCTCTCATGGCGAGATTGGTTCGTCAAACGGAGGCCTTGGTTTGGTCGTGGGTCCGCCGACTATGTTCCAGTGGCCGCGATCCCGCCTGGCAGCCAGCGTAGCGGCGATACAAAGTCGGCAGGGCGACCCTGGGTAGGATCCAGTGCCCAGCCGGGTGCGCGAGGACCAGAGAATTGGGCAAGATCCACAGACTTGATCCAACCGGCCGTGTCCGCAACAGCGTACGTATAAGTTGACAACCCTTTGTCCCCCCCTAATCTCTCATTCAAGGAGATCTCTAACGAATCCTTAACCGCCGGTTAGGGAAGCGAGTCGGTAACTACGCGAAACCCCTAGCGCACCGGGGAACGAGTGGGGGGACCGACCCTGCGCAGGGTCGGTTTTTTGTCGTTATTCAGCACCGGTGGGTCGCAAGAACCTCATTGACGCTAATCACGTGGCAGGCGAGCCCGTCGGTAGCTGGTGTGTGGCAAAGCGCCGCAGAAGGCCAAGGAGGTAGTCAATGCCGACATGGTGCCGATCACCGTAAGGGGCAGGATCGGCGACTTCGGGACGAGGCGGGGGGTGGCCCTGGCACGGTTTCCCCCGCCCCGCATCGACCTCGCCGGTGGCTTGAAATGGCTCACCGATTGGTCTCACGCATTTTAACCGATGCTGAGTCCTTGCAACACTCCCCATTTCAGGCCACCTCTCCCTGCCTACTTAGGCAACGCTCGTCGTAGGAGGTTTGGTGGAGTGGTAGCCGCTTTGCATCGTCTCGAACGAATTGATGACGATGCTGGGACACGCGAAGCCGCGGACACGATGCTGCAGGGTTGGACGGTGAGTGTCGTCATCCCGGCGTTGAATGAGGCGGACAATCTACCCCACGTTCTCCCACGCATCCCGGCCTGGGTAGATGAGATTCTGCTCGTTGACGGGCATTCAACGGACGGCACACCAGATGTTGCGCGGAGGTTGTGTCCCCGCATTCGCATCGTGAGCCAGCAAGGGCGTGGTAAAGGAGCGGCGCTCCGCACCGGATTTGCGGCGGCAACCGGAGACATCATCGTCATGCTCGACGCTGATGGCTCAACCGATCCTGCAAAAATCCCCGCATTTATCGGGCCGCTTCTGGCCGGCGCTGATTTCGTCAAACGCTCACGATTTCTTCAGGGAGGCGGCACGGCGGACATGTCGCTGCTGCGCCGGCTGGGTAACTGGGCGTTTGTTTCCCTCGTGCGGCTGACGCATGGCGGCCGCTATAGCGATCTCTGCTACGGCTACAACGCATTTTGGGCGCGTGTGCTTCCCCAGCTCAATCTCGACGGTGATGGCTTTGAGATTGAGACGATCATGAATGTGCGGGCGCTGCGTGCCGGGCTCAAAGTCGTAGAGGTGCCGAGCTTCGAATCTGAGCGCCGGTATGGTGTCAGTCGCTTGCGCACGATCCCTGATGGATGGCGCGTGCTCAAGGCTCTTGGCAAGGAGACGTGGATGAGCTGGCGGCAAGGGGGACGGCGCCGGCCAGCCAGCGGTCGCCTACCAGGCCAGCTTCAACAGACAGATGGATACGCTGTGACCGCAGTGGAGCGCGTGGATCTCCACGAAGTCGTTTGACGGCGCATACGTTGGTGCCGGGGGAATGCGAATCACACGTAGAGGGAAGCGGCACCGCTGGATTGCTCCTTATGAAGGTACAGGAAGGCACCTTGACACGGGAAACAGCCATTCACGCTGACGTATCGGTGATCATTTGCGCATACACAGAAGATCGGTGGAACGAGCTCGTCGCATCCGTCGCGTCGGTGCGCCGTCAGACCGTCTGCCCGCGCGAGATCATTATCGTCGTAGACCACAATCCTCAACTCTTGGAGCGCGTGCGCCGCGAGTTTCCAGATACCATCGCCATCGCCAGCACAGAAGCGCGAGGTTTGTCTGGCGCCCGCAATTCTGGGGTAGCGGCGGCGCGCGGCGCGATCATTGCCTTCCTGGACGATGACGCCAGTGCTGAACCGGACTGGCTGGAGCGGCTGGCCTCGGTCTTCAGCGATCCCAACGTGTTCATCGCCGGTGGGGCGGTCCAGCCGGATTGGCACAACCATGCACCGCGCTGGTTCCCGGAAGAATTCCAATGGGTGGTGGGATGCACCTATCGCGGCATGCCGGAGACCGTAGCGCCGGTGCGGAACCCGATCGGCGCAAACATGGCCTTCCGGCGAGTCGTGTTTGAACGAGTCGGTGGCTTCCGCTCCGGCATCGGCCGTGTTGGCACGCTGCCTGTGGGGTGCGAAGAGACCGAATTCTGCATCCGCTACAGGCAGTGCTGGCCAGACGCCCACGTGCTTTATCAGCCGCTAGCTCGGGTACGCCATCGCGTGCCATCCCAACGGGCAACGCTCCGCTATTTTGCGCGGCGCTGTTTTGCGGAGGGATGCTCCAAGGCCCTTGTGACCAGATTCGTTGGCGCAGACGATGGCCTTGCGTCCGAGCGAGCGTACACGGTTCGCACGTTGCCGCAAGGCATCGCACGCGGCGTTCAGGACGCCATACGCGGCGATGTCACCGGACTCGCACGCTCCGCCGCCATTGCTGCCGGACTCGCTATCACGACGCTTGGATATGCCGTTGGCAAGTCTCTCGGCATGGGCCGGCGAGGCAGGGTGGACCTTGCTCCGGAACCGGCCACACCCGCGGGGATCGAAGCGGATTCCGCAGTGTTTCAGAGTTCTCCTTCGCAGCGGTTCAGTCAGAAAGGTGATGCTATGCGCTGGATTGAGTTTGACATTCATGGACGTGCCACCATGCGCGTTGACGCTGACGCGCCGACTGCCCCGCTTCTGCGGGACATGTTCGCGCCCTTTCTGAGCCAGCGGCCGCTGCCCTCGTTCGACCTCACGATCACTGGGAGGCTCCAGCCAATCTCCGGCGTTTCGTTTGGCGAGACGGAATACGAATACACCGATCACTCCCTGTACTTCCCTGAAACCGGGGTTCAAATCCTCCTCGACGAGGATGGATTTCGTCTCAACGGCACCAGGGAACTGCTGGTCTTTGCCTTACCCCTCATTGATCGCATCCTGGTAACGCGCGGCACGGCCATGATCCATGCGGCCACCGTCGAATACCGGGGCGCAGGCATCTGCCTTCCGGCATGGGGTGGCACAGGGAAAACGAGCACGATCGCTAAGTTGCTGCGCCGGGATGGCTTCGCCTTCATGGGCGATGATTGGGCATTCCTGACGGAAGAGGGGCAGTTGCTTGGGTATCAGAAGCCGATGTTCATCAAGCCTCACCACCGCCCAATCTATCCTCACCTGTTCCAAACGAAGCGCAAACCCCTGGTGCCGGTTCGGCTGTCGCGCCCGCTCGGCCGCGTGACGACGATGGTCCATCCCGTAATCACGCAATATCCGCGGTTTGCTCGCTTTGCACGCCGGTTTTCGCCGGAACACATGACTGTGCGTCCCGATCAGGCATTCCCCCATGCGCGGATGTCCACGGAGGCGCCTCTGGCGCTGGCCATGTTTGTCGAGCGATATGACGGACAGACCGTAAAGCTGCACGAAAAAGATCCAACATGGATGGTTTCCCGGCTGATCGGCAATTTCCACGCGGAGATCACGCCGCACTCTCAACAGGTCATTACCGCCCTGGCGGCAACCGGGCTGGTGCCCATCGAGCAGACGTTCGGAGAAAAGGCCGCCGTGCTCCGCTCGGCTCTCGCTGGCAAGCCGTCGCTTCTGCTCCAGGTTCCGCAGGCGTGGTCGCCGGATCGGGCATCCGATGCGATCGTGTCCGAGTTGGAGCGCGTCATCGAGCACCACGACCTGCACCGAACCGGCGTTCAGCGGAATGGCTATGAATCGACTTCTCATCTGGCTGGAATACCACAATCACCTTTGGAAATGCTCGCTCCTTGAAGCATCGCCTGCTGGCTAATCGGCGATGTTCATGTCGTTGATAGGAGCGCCGGTACTGGAAAACAGCGTCGGTAATTCCATTTCCCGAGGAGCAGGTCATGGCAGTGATCCAGCAACCGGTAATTCGAGGCATTACAGCCGTATTTTTGGTCATCGGCATCCTGATCATGCCGCTCCAATCGGTGGCCCAAGACCCTACACGGGAAAGCACCATCTCTGCTGAGCCGCCACCAACAGCGGCACCGACCGAGGTGCCAACCGAGGAACCAACTGCCACGCCAACGCCCATTCCACCAACCGAGGCGCCGCCAACGGAGACGCCAACTGAACCGCCCCCGCCATCGACGGCAACGCCAGAACCGACCAAAGCGCCTCCCGCAGCAACAGAAGAACCTGCTCCGAAAACGCAGCCGCCTGCTACTGAGGCGCCCTTGCCTGTGATGAGCTTTCAACCGGTCGCGGATACCTACGTTGACGCATCGAACCCGAACCGGAACTTCGGCTCCGCGCGAACGCTGGTCACAGCAGGAGAGCCCGAACGTGAAGCGTACCTGCGGTTTGATGTTCGAGGGCTGACCGGTGCTGTGGAGCGCGCCGTCCTGCGTCTGTACGCCGCTGAAGATGCCAATCCCGGACCAGCCGTCTACAAGGTGGCAAGCGATTGGGACGAACGCTCCGTGACTTGGAGTAACCGCCCCGCGCACGGAGATGAGCCGGTTGCCCAGGAACAGCCGGTTCGGGCCGACCAATGGATCGAATATGATGTGACCAAGGTGGTCAGGTCTGATGGAACCTTCAGCTTTGCGTTGATCAGCACCACACGGGACGATGCCCGTTTCCGCTCACGTGAGGTCACCGGTCGCGAGCCTAAGCTCGTAGTGACGATCGATCCATCGCGCGCCCCGGCTCCAACCCCGACGTGGACACCGGTTCCCACTCCTACCGAGGCGGCGCCCGTGGCAACCGGGGAGCCGCCGGATGACACGCCCACAGAGGCGACGGATCAATCGCGCCAGCCTGAGGAATCCGCCGGCAGCTTCAGCGCGATGGGCATTGAAGCGGCTGCGGTCACCTCGATCACCGTCACCGCTGAGGCCGATGCTTGGGTCGAGCAAGCCAGGCCCACCACGAACAACGGCACCGCCTCCACCCTCATCGTCGATTCCAGTCCCCGCCGGGAAACCTATGTCCGCTTCACTGTGTCCGGCCTGAGCGGTGCCGTCCAGCAGGCGACCCTGCGCCTCTTGGCCACCGACGGCACGACCAA
>FWPU01009553.1_pt1 | contig 15178 bp, 14 predicted proteins | sample 2228361 | NCBI WGS metagenome assembly FWPU01 (sample SAMEA103939777, study PRJEB20133) | metagenome
TTTCCTCTAACTCTCATCAAATCGTCAATCCCCTACCCTATGAATTGTTCGAAGAACAAACTTCTCTTTTCCTCTCTCGTTCCGGACAAAAAAACAATTGTTGCAAAAGTTGCTCCTCGATATTAAGTATCGTCTTGTCGAATAATCTGTTGTGTATGATAATACAATACGTCTCACCTTCCAAAGTATCAACAAAAATAAATATCTCATTTCTTATTTCTCATATCTATCTATCTAATCTATCTATCTATCTATCTATCTATACGTAATGATACATATCCAAACATATCAACAATGATATCTTGGATATGTATCAACATTAATTTGTTTTGGATATTTTATCAACAGTGATAGATTTTAGATATATATCAACATGAATATATCTCCAATTTCTTTCAATACTATATGTCTTGGACATTTGTTTCCACGAATACGTCTCCAATTTCTATCAATGTTGATATGTCTTGGACATTTGTTTCCACGAATACGTCTCCAATTTCTATCAATGTTGATATGTCTTGGACATTTGTTTCCACGAATTAAACTCCATTCTATCAACACTTATATGTCTTGGATATTTATTTCCACGAATAGAACTCCAATTTCTATCAAGTGAATATATTTTGGATATTTATCAACACGAATATGTCTTGGATATTTATTTCCACGAATTAAACTCCAAATTCTATCAAGTGAATACGTCTTGAATATTTATCAACTCGAATATGTTTGGATATTTATTCAAATGAATATGTTTTGGATATCTATCAACAGTGATATAACTCCACTCCCTATCAAGTGAATATGTGTTGGATATTTATCAACTTAATATGTGTTGGATATCTATTAACTTGATATTTTTTGGATATTTATTCATGTGAATATGTTTTGGATATCTATCAACAGTGATATAACTCCACTCCCTATCAAGTGAATATGTGTTGGATATCTATTAACTTGATATTTTTTGGATATTTATTCATGTGAATATGTTTTGGATATCTATCAACAGTGATATAACTCCACTCCCTATCAAGTGAATATGTGTTGGATATCTATTAACTTGATATTTTTTGGATATTTATTCATGTGAATATGTTTTGGATATCTATCAACAGTGATATAACTCCACTCCCTATCAAGTGAATATGTGTTGGATATTTATCAACTTGATATGTGTTGGATATCTATCAACTTGATATGTGTTGGATATCTATCAACTTGATATGTTTGGATATTTATCAACAGTGATATGTTTACAATTTCTATCAACTTGATATGTTTCCAATTCCTATTAACATTGATAGAACTCCAAGTTCTATCAACACGAATATGTCTTGGATATTTATTCACGCTGATAGAACTCCAAATTCTATCAACTTGATATGTTTTGGATATTTATTCACGTTGATAGAACTCCAACTTCTATCAACGCAGATATGTCTTGGATATTTATCACGCTGATAGAACTCCAAATTCTATCAACTTGATATGTTTTGGATATTTATTCACGTTGATAGAACTCCACTTCTATCAACGCAGATATGTCTTGGATATTTATCACGCTGATAGAACTCCAACTTCTATCGACTTGATACGTCTTGGATATTTATTCACGCTGATAGAACTCCAACTTCTATCAACGCGGATATGTCTTGGATATTTATCACGCTGATAGAACTCCAACTTCTATCAACGCGGATATGTCTTGGATATTTATCACGCTGATAGAACTCCAACTTCTATCAACGCGGATATGTCTTGGATATTTATCACGCTGATAGAACTCCAACTTCTATCAACGCGGATATGTCTTGGATATTTATCACGCTGATAGAACTCCAACTTCTATCAACGCGGATATGTCTTGGATATTTATCACGCTGATAGAACTCCAACTTCTATCAACGCGGATATGTCTTGGATATTTATCACGCTGATAGAACTCCAACTTCTATCAAGTGAATATGTCTTGGATATTTATCACGCTGATAGAACTCCAACTTATATCAAGTGAATATGTCTTGGATTTTATCAACTGATATGTTTGGATATTTATTCATGTGAATATGCCTTGGATATCTATCAACATTTATAGAACTCCAATTTCTATCAATGTTGATATGTCTTGGATATTTATTTCTATGAATATGTTTGGATTTATTCATGTGAATATGCCTTGGATATCTATCAACAATGATAGAACTCCAATTTCTATCAAGTGAATATGTCTTGGATTTTATCAACTGATATGTTTAAATATTTATTCATGTGAATATGCCTTGGATATCTATCAACAATGATAGAACTCCAATTTCTATCAAGTGATATGTCTTGGATATTTATTTCCATGAATAGAACTCCAAAATCTATCAACACGAATATGTCTTGGATATCCAATATATTCGTGTTGATAGAGATGAGAGTCGTATCAACACGAATAAATATCATTCTATCAGGAATGATAAATATCCAAATATATTCGTGGAAATAGAAATGAGAGTCGTATTTCCAGAAATAAATATCTCATATCTATCACTGTTGATAGATAGAGATGAGAGTTGTATAACGAATTCGACTTTTCGTAAATGTTAATCTCTGCAAACCCGAGAATCATTGCTATTTCAAGTTGAGATAATCGAGTATCGAACTCGATTAAAATTAAATCCTATCCTAATAAAACGACTCGGAGAAATGAAACGAATCGAGAGTTATCTGCTATCTTCAATTCCGAGAGAGACTCGGATCTCTTCGTTACCAAGAGAACTTCGAGCTGAATTAGCAAAATTTATGTACCTGAGAGAGTTTGTTCGTCCCTGTAATGAAAACGTATTCATCGAACAGATGCCGTTGGAAGATGATGTCTATGAGTTAAAAATAAATGTGTCGTCATTCTCGGAAGATGAACCCTATCCCCTCTTAATATGGCTCCGATTTTCTCTTCTTCCAGAGATTCCTGACTATGACAGTATTCTTGATCGTGCGAAGGACCTTTACAACTTTATTTGGAGAGTGTTACGACGAGAAAAAAATGTTAGCTTTAATAGCTATGCCACAAGATATCCCTTTATTAGCAACGAAACTCTTTACTATGATGGGGGAAATACCATTTACGCTATGATTTCTTCCTTTAGCGATGTTTCTGAATATGAGCATGAAGTAAAAATCGAAATCTGTTATGAAGTTCTTGAGGCACTCTTAACTCTTGCCGACTTAATTCGATTTCGAGCCACTCGTCTTCTTCTGGAAGAACTTCAAATCGACTTTGATCTTTCTCTTCCTGATAATCTTTATGACTTATTAATGCGATTTCCAATTGAGTGTGACATCACCGTCACTTATGACTTTGAGGAAAATCTTGGATATCGAATTTCTCTTTCCACGAATGACGAAACTTTTCAGTTCTGGATAAATCTTCAGAATCTCTCTCCTCTCATCGAGTTTATTCTTGACGCTCTAAAGGGACGCCGAACCTCTCTTCCCATTATGACGAAAACACCATCCGGAAACCCAAAAGAAAGTCTTCTCTTTTTTGAGGAAGAGTCAACTCTAACCATCTCCAACTCCGTAAATAAATCCTTCCCTTTCTGTCTCGATCTCCTGGATACCTTGATTCTTATTTCTCAGTCTCCAATTTAACAATCAGAGAGATTGGATCGGGAAACAATTTGATGAGCTAGAAAACTCCTCTCTCTTTGGAAGTTAAATTCGAAAGGGAAAATGTTCGATCAGGTGAGACACTATCCAGCCAATGACTGTGTATGTCTTTTAGACTCGATGGGGACGGATGGACGTGTTGTCAACGCAGCACGTGTATCTTATGACGTTTGGATTGATGAGACACAACCGCTTTCGGAGAAGGACGAGCGTTTGATTTCCTATCTTTCCAAACATGATCATGTCAGTCCCTTCTTTCATCCGATGGTGTGTTTTCGTCTGAAGATGCCCATCTTTGTGGCAAGAGAGTGGTTTCGTCACACTGTCGGATTCTCTCGAAATGAGGTTTCTCGTCGCTACGTGACAAAGCCTGTCGAGTGCTTTCTTCCGGAAATGGTGAGAGAAAAACATCCCCAAAAGAAACAGGGATCAAAAGATACATGCGTCGAGACGAATGAGGAGTGCTTGACACTTATGAAGGAGTCCATGGAACAATCTCTTTCGACCTACCGACAATTGTTAGAAAGGGGGGCCGCTCCAGAGGTTGCTCGGATGGTTCTTCCCCAAAGTATGATGACGGAGTTCATTGAGACCGCTTCACTGTCGGCCTATGCACGTCTTTATAAATTGCGTTATGCTCCTGACGCTCAATATGAGATTCGATGTTATGCCGAGGCCATTGGTAAAATCTTGGAACAGAAGTTTCCCATCTCCTGGAAGGCCTTGACTCAGAAATAATCAATGATATAACAACTTAAGACGAAATGTTATATTCTTCTATTCTTCTATTCTTCTATTCTTCTATTCTTCTATTCTTATTCAAGATGAAATTGGAAGTTCTTCCGTCAGACAAAAAAGATACCCATTAAAAATGTTGTCTCGAGAGGAAATGTTTCCTTTTCCTGAAACGGAGGGGACGTATCTTGAGATGCTACCCTCTGAACTTCAATATGAACTTGTGTTGTATCGAAGCAAGTGTAACTTCAATGTGACAAGTGCCATCTATCCAAATGAAAAGGAAGCCGAAATTATCATTGAGACACCTTATCTTACCGCGAAAGAAATGTTGTCTCTCTTGGAAATTAGTAATTTACGAAGAGCGATTGATTTTGGACTCGAATTTACGTCAGGAGTTCCTCCCTTTCAGTTAACATATGATCCGGATGTTGAGATAGTATCATTTCCGATATTTGAGTTGAGAGTTACTCCCGAACTTGTTGAATTTTTACGTGAGATGACCCAATTTTATAAAGAATACACCGTTGGAAATTATAAGACTTTAGTCTTTAATGAATACTATCGATCCTTACAATTTAGGTTTGGAAATACTCTTAATTCATCCTCCTTTTATCTGGAACAGAATCGAATCGAAGAACTCGTTAATGCAATAGATAACAAATTTGACATTATCGTGTTGATTAGTGAAATACATCGAGAAAATGGCTCGTTTTTCTTCACAGATAGTTCGAAAGGTATCTCATACGACTCCCTAAATAATACTCTGCTCATTGAAGCCCCTCTGGAATTTAAGATATGTTATGAGTTCTATCAAGAACTCGGCAAAGTGGAACAAGAATTCTCCCGTCAATACGCTAAAACTCGCCGGGAGGAACTGTATTAAATTTTTCCTCATCTCGTCTCAACAAGATTTCGACAAATCTTCGTGTTAAGAAAAGATTAATGTGTCGAACTTTCACTGATATCTTAACAGAATAAACCGAGACATAGATACGTATTATCCAAGATTGATATATATAGTTGAGATATTCTTCGACACTCATTTGAAACTTCAGATATAACCGATTATCCTCATCCTCGATGTCAATGGAAAGGTTTAAATCATTATCAATAAATCTGAGTTCCACTTTCCGATTAATGTGTATTCGATTCGAATTTTATCAACGTTGATCTTTTGATTTTAATTTAAATTAGTTTTAAAGAGATTCGGATCGTAATATCTGTCGATACATCGAATATTCAAACTCTATGTCCGGAAATACGACTCTCATTTCTATCAACTGAATATGCGTTGGATATTTATCCACATTGATAGAACTCCAATTTCTATTTCCACGAATATGTTTTGGATATTAATTTCTGCTGATAATACTCCAAGTTCTATCAACTAAATATGTCTTGGATATTTATCAACAGTTATAGAACTCCAATTTCTATCACTGTTGATATGTCTTGGATATTTACCAACACTGATAGAACTCCAATTTCTATCAACACTGATATTATTCCAAATTCTATCAACGCTGATATGTCTTGGATATTTACCAACAGTTATAGAACTCCAATTTCTATCACTGTTGATATGTCTTGGATATTTACCAACAGTTATAGAACTCCAATTTCTATCAACGCTGATATGTCTTGGATATTTACCAACAGTGATAGAACTCCAATTTCTATCAACACTGATATTATTCCAAATTCTATCAACGCTGATATGTCTTGGATATTTACCAACATGAATAAATATCCAAATATATCAACATGAATATCAACTGAATACGTCTTGGATATTTATTCATGTTGATATGTTTTGGATATTTATCAACAGTGATATGACTCTCATTTCTATCGACTGAATATGTCTCCAATTCTATTTCCACGAATACGACTCCAAATTCTATCAACGCTGATAGATCTTGGATATTTATCAACATTGATATGTCTTGGAGTTCTATCAACTTGATACGTCTTGGATATTTTCATGCTGATATACTCCAAATTCTATCAACGCTGATAGATCTTGGATATTTACCAACAGTGATAGAACTCCAATTTCTATCAACGCTGATATGTCTTGGAGTTCTATCAATGTTGATACGTTTTGGATTGGATATTTATCAACACTGATAGAACTCCAATTTCTATCAACTGAATATGTCTTGGATATTTATTCATGCTGATATACTCCAAATTCTATTTCCACGAATATGTCTTAGATATTTATTTCTCCGAATAGAACTCCAATTTCTATCGATGTTGATATGTGTTGGATATTTATTCACGCTGATATGTCTTCCAGACATCTCGAATATTCGAGATGAAACCCAGACATCCAAATATTAGCAATGAAAACCAGACATTCGAATATCATCGATGATATCCAGACACTTGAATATCGTCGATGATATTCAGACACTTGACTATCATCGATGATATCCAGACACTTTAATATCATCGATGATATCCAGACACTTGAATATCGTCGATGATATTCAGACACTTGACTATCATCGATGATATCCAGACACTTGACTATCATCGATGATATCCAGACACTTGAATATCGTCGATGATATTCAGACACTTGACTGACTATCAGCAATGAAATCCAGACAGTTAACTATCAGCGATAAAATCCAGACATCTTAATATTAGCGATGAAATCCAGACACTTGAATATCATCGATGATATCCAGACACTTGACTGACTATCAGTAAATGCAATCCAGACACTTAACTATCAGAGATAAAATCCAGACATCTTAATATTAGCGATGAAATCCAGACACTTGAATATCGTCGATGAAATAGACACTTGACTGACTATCAGCAATGAAATCCAGATATTTGAATATTCGCAAAAAAAATCCAGACTCTCGAATATTACCAATGAAATTCAGACTCTTGACTATCATCGATGATATCCAGACTCTCGAATATTACCAATGAAATTCAGACTCTTGACTATCATCGATGATATCCAGATATCCAGATCCTTGACTATCATTCATGAAATTCAGATCCTTGACTATCATATCATCGATGATATCCAGACACTCGAATATTACCAATGAAATCCAGATCCTTGACTATCAATCATCGATGATATCCAGATCCTTGAATATTACCAATGAAATCCAGATCCTTGACTATCATCGATGATATCCAGATATCCAGATCCTTGACTATCATTCATGAAATTCAGATCCTTGACTATCATATCATCGATGATATCCAGATCCTTGAATATTACCAATGAAATCCAGATCCTTGACTATAAGTGATGATATCCAGACACTTGACTATCATCGATGAAAACCAAACACTTGACTATCAGCGATGAAAACCAGACATTCGAGATGAAACCCAGACATCCAAATATCATCAATGAAAATCGGACACTCGAATATTATCGATAAAATCCAGACACTTAACTATCATTCATGAAATCTGTATACTTGAATATCATCGATGAAATCTGTATACTTGAATATCATCGATGATATCCAAATACTTGACTATCATCGATGAAATCCATACTCTCGGATATCATCGATGAAATCCAGACACTTAACTATCAGGAATGAAATCCAGACATCCAAATATCATCGATGAAATCCAGACACTTAACTATCATTCATGAAAACCAGACATCCAAATATCATCGATGAAATCCAGACACTTAACTATCATTCATGAAAACCAGACATCCAAATATCATCGATGAAATCCAGATCCTTGACTATCAGCAATGAAAACCAAACATCCAAATATCAGCGATAAATTCAGACACTTCAATATCCAGGATTAAACTCAGACATACTACCGATGTCATCATTGAAATCCAGACACTTGAATCGAATATTAGAAATGAAACCTAGAACGTAATATCAGTGATGATATTCCAGACACACGGATATTACCAATAAAATCGAGATCCTCGAATTTCATCGATATTCGAGTATTGGATTTCATTCCTGACATTTAGGTATCTGGATTTATTGCCCATATCCGTGTGTATAATCTTCATCGATGATATTCAAGTGTCTGTATTTCATGAATGATAGTCAAGGATCTGGATTTCATTCCTGATAGTCAAGGATCTGGATTTCATTCCTGATAGTCAAGGATCTGGATTTCATTCCTGATAGTCAAGGATCTGGATTTCATTCCTGATAGTCAAGGATCTGGATTTCATTCCTGATAGTCAAGGATCTGGATTTCATTCCTGATAGTCAAGGATCTGGATTTCATTCCTGATAGTCAAGGATTTGGATTTCATTCCTGATAGTCAAGGATCTGGATTTCATGAATGATAAGTCAAGGATTTGGATTTCATTCCTGATAGTCAAGGATCTGGATTTCATGAATGATAGTCAAGGATTTGGATTTCATTCCTGATAGTCAAGGATCTGGATTTCATTCCTGATAGTCAAGGATCTGGATTTCATTCCTGATATCACGATGTATGGATTTTCTTGCGAATATTCGAGTGTCTGGATTTCATTCCTGATATCACGATGTATGGATTTTCTTGCGAATATTCGGATATCTGGATTTCATTGATAATATCGTGATATCTGTTTTTCATTGCTGATATTACAATGTCTGTTTTTTTTAATCGGTGATATCTAGATATCTGGTTTTCATTGACAATATCTAGATATCTGGTTTTCATTGACAATATCTAGATATCTATTTTCATCTCTGATATTTGGATATCTGGATATCATTGCTGATATTACGATGTCTGATTTTTATCTTGATATTCGGATATCTGGTTTTCATTGCGAATATTCGAGTGTCTGGATTTCATTGATAATATCGTGATATCTAGTTTTTCTTGCTTGCTGATATTACGATGTCTGATTTTTATCTTGATATTCGAATATCTGGTTTTCATTGCGAATATTCGAGTGTCTGGATTTCATTGATAATATCGTGATATCTGGTTTTTCTTGCTTGCTGATATTACGATGTCTGATTTTTATCTTGATATTCGAATATCTGGTTTTCATTGCGAATATTCGAGTGTCTGGATTTCATTGATAATATCGTGATATCTGGTTTTTCTTGCTTGCTGATATCACGATGTCTATATTTCATTCCTGAAATTACGGGATCTGCTTTTTCGTCGCTAATATCGTAATATCTGGATTTTGTTATCGACATTACGGTGTCTAGATTTTATTTCATTGCTTACATTCGAGTGTCTGTATATATCGTCGATGATATCGTAACGTCTGGATTTCATCGCTGATATCACGATGTCTGGTTTTTCTTGCTTGCTGATATCACGATGTCTGGTTTTCATCGCTGATATCTAATATCTGGGTTTCATCTCGAATATCATGATGTCTGGGTTTCATCTCGAATATCACGATGTCTGGTTTTCATTGCTACTATCACGATGTCTGGTTTTCATTCCTGATAGTCGAGTGTCTGGGTTTCATTCCTGATAGTCGAGTGTCTGGGTTTCATCTCGAATATTTGGATGTCTGGGTTTCATCTCGAATGTCTGGTTTTCATTGCTAATATTTGGATGTCTGGGTTTCATTCCTGATAGTCGAGTATTTGGTTTCATCTCTGATATCTGGTTTCCATTGCGAATATTCGAGTGTCTGGTTTTCATGATTGATAGTCAAGTGTCTGGTTTTCATGATTGATAGTCAAGTGTCTGGTTTTCATGATTGATAGTCAAGTGTCTGGTTTTCATGATTGATAGTCAAGTGTCTGGTTTTCATGATTGATAGTCAAGTGTCTGGTTTTCATGATTGATAGTCAAGTATCTGGTTTTCATGATTGATAGTCAAGTGTCTGGTTTTCATGATTGATAGTCAAGTGTATGGATTTCATTGCTGATATCACGATGTCTGGATTTTCTTGATAATATTCGAGTGTCCGGATTCTCTTGCGAATAGAGTGTCTGGATTCCATTGGTGATATCGAAGTGTCTGGAATTCATTGCTAATATTCGGATATCTGAATTTCATTGCTGACATTCGAGAGTCTGGAATTCATTTCTGACATTCGAGTGTCTGAAATTCATCTCGAATATCGTAGTGTTTGGATTTCATCTCGAATATCGTAGTGTCTGGATTTAGTCTCTAACATTCGAGTATCTGGAATTCATCCCGAACATTCGAGAGTCTGGAATTCATTTCTGACATTCGAGTGTCTGAAATTCATCTCGAATATCGAAGTGTCTAGATTTCGTTTCTAACATTCGAGTGTCTGGATTTCATTGATATTCGAGTGTCTGGATTTCATTGATATTCGAGTGTCTGGAATTCATCTCGAACATTCAAGTATCTGGAATTTATTTCTGATACCGAAGTATCTAGATTTAGTCTCTGACATTGGATATTTATCAACAGTGATAGAACTCCAATTTCTATCAACTTGATACGTCTTGGATATTTATTCATGTGAATACATCTTGGATATTTATCAACAGTGATAGAACTCCAATTTCTATCAACTTGATACGTCTTGGATATTTATTCATGTGAATACATCTTGGATATTTATCAACAGTGATAGAACTCCAAATTCTATCAACTGAATACGTCTTGGATATTTATCAACAGTGATAGAACTCCAATTTCTATCAACAGTGATAGAATTTCCAAAATCTATCAACAGTGATAGAACTCCAAGTTCTATCAACTGAATACGTCTTGAATTTATCAACAGTGATAGAACTCCAAATTCTATCAACTGAATACGTCTTGAATATTTATCAACAGTGATAGAACTCCAAAATCTATCAACAGTGATAGAACTCCAAGTTCTATCAACTGAATACGTCTTGAATATTTATCAACAGTGATAGAACTCCAAGTTATATTCACACGAATATGTCTCCAATTTCTATCAACTTGATACGTCTTGGATATTTATTCATGTGAATAGATCTTGGATATTTATTAATGCTGATATGACTCCATTCTATTTCCACAAATATGTCTCCAATTTCTATCAACTTGATACGTCTTGTTTATTCATGTGAATACATCTTGGATATTTATTCAAGGTGATATGACTCCAATTTCTATCGACTTGATATATCTTGGATATTTATTCATGCTGATATAACTCCAATTTATCAACTTGATATGTCTTGGATATTTATTTCCACGAATAGAACTCTAATTTATCAAGTTGATATATATATCTTGGATATTTATCAAAAGTGATATAGCTTGGAGTTCTATCAAGTTGATATGTCTTGGAGTTCTATCAATGTTGATATGTCTTGGTTGGATAGAGGATATAAAGTTGAGAGGTTGTTATGTCAAGAAATTAGGATTTCGATCTGTGTTTGAGTTAGAAGAAAAATTGACTGAAGGAAGACTTCAGTTCGAAGTGTGATTTAAACACAACATCATCATACATCACTTATGAGTCGTCTCCTCTTTCTTCTACTTACGGTCCTGTTTTGTTTCACCGATGCTAAATGGAAAACGTGTTCATCTTATCTGGCTGATATTGAAGACAGGAGGATTGACACGTATAATCCGACGGCAATAGGAATAGTTCAGCCTCCACTCTATGCGATATTAAAGTCGGTGGACTGGACCTATGCATGGATAAGTGATATCACGTCTCATAATCCACAGTCGTTAGAGGAGTCTGTGCCATTTCCGGCCAATTACAGTAATCCAGCGTCATTTGTTCCAGCGGCGATTGGACAGACACGTCGACTTATTGGATTGACAAAGCGGGCGTTCGGATCAGGAAGTCTCGATTTGGCCAGTGATTTAACCACGTTACGTATACAGACGGCGAATATCTCAGGAGTACTGGAAGCGGCAGTGGAGACGGCACTTTCGATATTGAATGAAGTTGGAGTTCGTCCGGTCCTCACTTTCGTAAAGACATCGTCGCCACCGATTTCGGAGATTGTGCTCTTTGCCAATATCCGGGGTTTCAATACGACTCAGGCTGGTCGCATTGAGGTCAAGCGGTCATGTCGCATTCCTTATCGGGAGATTAAGGCTAAGAGTGTTTCAGACATTAGTAGGTATGCTCAAGCCATTCGGATTTGGAACACCATCTACACTTCCGGTATTAATGGAACTGGGTCTACACTCTATGCCCAAAGTCTCTCGGCACTTTCGAGGATTCGGGACATATTGAATGCTGAAGGAGAGGACTGGCAGATTGCAGCTCTGGCCGTCTTTCTTCGAGGGACGGACTTGAATGAGGAGGAGTTCTATCGTGCTTATACGGAGTTCTTCCCGTCTCCTGCTCGTCGCCCGGTCATTCGAATGTTGGTAAGAGGAATGCAATTTCTGAATGAGGAGAATCTGGTTTTGATTGAGGCGGAGGCAGAAATGTGCTCGAATTGTTTGGAGTTTCGCAATAGTCCGACCGTCTATTCCAATAAAACGCTGGGGCCTCAGGCCGTCATTACACCATATGGTTTTGTCATTACGTCAGAGGTATACGGAACAACAAACGTCCGCAATGAGACTCTCGCGGTCTATGATAAGGATGCATTTATGTATTCCGATCCGCCGTATAATAAGACACTCATATTGTCGGTTTTTGAGTCGATTGCTCCGGGTTTTGGGCAGTTTCTGATGAATGCTCATGAGAGTGAGGTACCGGAAATTGTCTATGCTTATGGAAATCTCATGGAAGTGCTGGACATGGGACATGCAACACTTCGTGATATTGCATTTCTTGAAGTTAGTACTCCAACGGTGACATCGATCTTTTCGACATATGTTGCACAGGAAATTGCCTATCGGGGAATTCCGATTTATCCTCCAGCTCGAACCGATCGAGTTGAAATTCAGCTTCGGTCCGCTGTCTCAACGGCGGGAGTTCGGTTCAGTCTGTCAGCTGTAGCGGCTCCCTTCCGATCTGACAACTATGTGTCACCATTTAGTGGAGTCTCAAGCTTCCCCTTTACTCCTTTCATGTGTCCTCAAGGCAATCTTAATCCGCTCTGTCCTCATTCGATGTAGGTGTTTTCTTTGTTGAGAAGGTAATATCTGTAAGACTCTCTTACAGATATTACACTCGATGGGGTTTTCTTGTCAGATGAAGAGGTATGTTCTTGAGACTCTCCTAAGAATTGGAATATGGAAGAATGTTCATGACAGAAAAACAAATATCAATAGAGTTGGAATTTTGATCGACTTCTCGAGAACGTGGAAACGGAGGGTAAAATAGAAGATGACGCAAAGTATGTGTCAGTATTATTTTCAACTGCAGAAGGAGTATGAGATGAAGTATGGACCGAAGACCGTGGTTTTGTGTCAAGTTGGAAGTTTTTATGAGGCCTATGAGTATGATCCGGGGAGAGTCAACTCTCCCGGGGCTCCGCGAGATTTTTTGAATGCATCTCTTATTCCGAAAGAGGGGATTGGACGGGCAACAGAAGTTGCTCAGATTCTCAACATGCATCTGACAAGTAAGAACACCAAGAAGCCTCACTCATTGGAAAATCCGTTTATGGTCGGATTTCCATGTATTGCTTATGAGGATCATAAGAGGGTCTTATTGGACCATGATTACACAATTGTTCGAGTTGATCAGAGTAAGGACGTCAGTAAGTCAAAGGTAAAGGTGGATCGAGCCGTGGCCGAGATCGTAAGTCCCGCCACACATCTTGATATTGTGGATGAGATGGACACAAATGAACTGGTTTCCATCTACATTGAGTGTCAAAAGTACTCTCCGAAGTGCGAGGAGTGTCTCTTAACTGTCGGTCTTTCCGGAATTGACGTGGGGACCGGACGAACTCTCGTTGCAGAGACGTATAGTCGGAAAGATGACAGTGTCTATGCCCTGCACGAGACGTATCGTTTTCTGGTGACACATCGTCCTCGAGAGATTCTCATCACGTTGAATAAGTTTCCCCAAGATCAGAAGGACGTGTATTTAAACTACTTTTCTCGAGTACTTGAACTGGACCGGTATTCAAAGATTCTTCTGCGTTATAATGAGGTCAAGGCTGACTATCTCAAAGCGGCTTATCAGAGACAGTTCTTTGAATTTGTCTTTCAGATGGGAGGTCGTCGTGACACCATTATCGAGGATTTGGAACTGGAACGTCACGCATATGGTCGGATTAGTTTTGTCATTTTGCTTCAATTCTGTTATGAACATGATGAGAAACTCATCTTACGAATACTTAAGCCGGAGGTGACGTGGCTCGATGATAGTAACTTTCTTAAACTCACTCATAATGCCATTGTTTCTCTCAATCTCATGCCGGACACCTCTGTAAGAGGAACTCTCCGGACTCGTCGAGATCTTGGCAATCTTCTTTCATCCCAGTCGAAGTCAAAGAAGTTGATCGATTCTCTTTTTACGGTGGTCAACATGACCAGTACGGGACTGGGAAAGAGATATCTCAAATATCGCCTTCTTTCGCCTCTAACTTCTCCTGATGAGATTGAGGCGAGTTATAAGATGATTGAAGAACTTCTTACTTATCCTGATATTCTAAAACAACTGGATCTTCAGTTAAAACGTTTTCCCGACTTGGAGAGACTCCAGCGGAAGCTGATTCTGGGAGTAATAAAACCAGGGGAACTGGCAACGTTGTTTCGGGGCTACCTTAAACTCGTCGACATCACCACGCTATTAATTTCTTCACAAGTCTTGCAGAAGATTTACATGTCAGAGGAGACAATCGATTCTTTTAACGAGTGTATCTCAAAGTTTTTTTCCCTTGTCAATCTTGATCTGTTAGAGAAGTGTCGTCTTTTTGAAACACGTCTGGAGTTTGAGGAGTCTTACATTTATCCAGGACGTGATG
>FWPU01009554.1_pt1 | contig 15177 bp, 13 predicted proteins | sample 2228361 | NCBI WGS metagenome assembly FWPU01 (sample SAMEA103939777, study PRJEB20133) | metagenome
AGGGCAGGGCTTGTCCCTGCCCTTATCCCCCCTCCCCGTGCGGCGGAACGCCGCAACAGGGAGGGAGCAGGGGGGAGGGGCCAAATTCCCATCCCTGCCAGGGGAACTCCTTGGGCAAGAGGATTGACAGGATGAGCGAGATTTTGCCGCTGGCGGCCTTTGGCCGCCAGCGGCAAAATCTCTTATTGCTTAAACCACACCTCTCGTCCTCTATGCTCAACCAAACCCAAGTCCCTCAGTTGCTGGAGCACCTGCCGGATCTTTGCCCGGATGTTCTGGTTTTGAGGGTAGTGCTGACGAAATTCGTCCTCAAACGGATACAGATCACGGGTACGGAACTGGCCCTGGGGGAGGCGCGAGTAAACAAGTTTCTGCCAGCCGATCAGGTCTTCCGGTGTCACCACAGGGCGGCGCAGGGAGTTGACTTTGTCCTGAAAACGAGATTTCAATTCCCGGAAACGGGTATCCGCTTTGTCGGACCGTTGCTGCCGCTCTTTTACCCGCCGCATTTCCTCGTAGAGCGAAATGAACTCTTCGTCGGGCTGGACCCGGCGCGGGTGGAATTTCAGCGAGTTGTAAAGGGCGTATGCGTCGGAAACGATCTCCTCCTGGATCTCTGCCCGAATCCAGGCGTTTGCTTCCAGGTTTTGCCTCAGGCCCCCCTCTGTGAGGTTGGAAGAGCCGATGACAATCGTTGCGGTATCTCCCCGGATCATGTACAGTTTGGGGTGATATACCGCCGACGGTCCGGGATCCGCCATGCAGTAAAGGGTTATCTTCGGGCTCGTCTGGGACATCTGGTGAAGTGTTCGGAGTGCCTGCGGCTCGGTGACCTCCAGATCCAACCCGACGAGAAATTCCACGTATCCACCCCTTTGCAGACAGGCCTGGATGGCGGGATCCAGCAATTTTAACCCCTGGACAGAGACGTAGGCAACCGCGATCCGGCAGTCCGCCGATTCCGTGATGGCGGGCTCCAGCACATCCACCAGTTTCCGGGAAACGTTGTCAATCAGCGAAATCTCCACCCTTTTACTCCACCCACCACCGGAAATCCACATCCGGGAAGACCTTATCCAGTTCCCACAGTTCCTCGGCCAGGGCGCGGTCGGGCCGGCCCGATTCTATGCTTCGGGCCAGTTGCTCAAACCGTTCCATGTGGGAAGTGAATCGTTGGATGGCGTACTCCCGCGCCTGCCCGGTGGTGACCAGGAAAGGCCAGTCGGACGCCTCCAGAAGGAGAAGTTCGCGCACCGCCTGGTTCAGGACAAAGGCCTCGTCCGGGGTGGCGCTCTCCGCTTTCTGGCGCGCCAGCCGACACATCCGTTCCTCGCACTCGTGGATTGGTGCCCACATCCAGTGTGTCTCCGGGTTGTCCCAGGTCCAGTGGCCGCCGCCCAGCCCCCAGGAACTCTCCGGCAGGGCCAGCACCTCCTCCGGCGGGTGCGCTTCCAGATAATGGCTGGCGGTGGTCAGCGCGACCCGGTCGGAGCGGGCCAGCAGGCGCAACACCTCCCGAATCCAGTCCACCCCCTCAAACCACCAGTGGCCGAAGAGTTCGGTGTCGTAGTTGGAAGCGATGAGGCCGAACTCGCCCGTCTCGGCGTGATACTGTTCCAGCAGGTCGTGGACCAGCCAGGCGAAGTGGCGGGCGTGCTCGCCCACTTTGTACTGGGCCCAGTAGGGATGGTACCAGTCCTTGAAGGCCAGGTCCACCCGCGCGCCGGTGATCCGCCAGTACTGCAGGCCGGAGCGGTGGTCTTTTTTGTGGAACTCCCGGTAGTCAAAATCGCCGGGGTAGCCCCAGTCGGCGGACCAGACCTGCATACCGGTGCGGTTGTTGCGGCCGATCGCCGCCACCCCGGAGTGCTCGCCCACCACTCCCGGGGTGGTTTTGACGACGTAGTAGGGGCGGTAGGTGGTGCGCGGGCGCTCCGGAACGGCCAGTTGCTCCAGAGGGAGGACGTAGCGGCGGACGATGGCGCCGTACGGACCGATGGCCTCGCCGGCCGCCTTGCCCACCGGACGCCCGCCCTCAATGGCGTGGGTCTCCACGAAGAAGCACCCCAGCCCTTCGGCCGCCAGCATTGTCTCTATCCCGGCGCGGACGGTGCCGTCGGGGGCGACGTAGGCGGGGCGGTAGGCGCATTCGGGAAGCCAGATGGCCCGCGGGGCCCGCCCGAAGTGGCGACGGTAGGAGGCAATGCCAGCCTTCAACTGCCCCCGGATGGCAGCGTCTCTACCCAGCAGGGGGAGGTAGCCGTGGGTGGCGGCGGAGGTGATGATTTCTATCATCCCCGCGTCCTGCAATCGTCGGAAGCCCCCCAGAAGGTCCCGGTGATAGCGGTGGCGGAACGCGTTCAGAAGGCTGTCGTACCAGTCCCGATAAAAGGAAGCCAGATAGGCCGCGTGGGGATTGCCTTCTTCCTGGAAGCGGGGAATGTCCGCCGCTGCGGCGTCTCTGCGCGCTTCGGCGTAGGTCTCAAAGTGTTCCCGGACCAGGGGATCGGCCAGTTGCTCGCAGAGGATGGGCGTCAGGCCCAGGGTGAGGTGAATCGGTATCCCTTCTTCGTGCAGGTCGGTCAGAGCATTGAGGAGGGGGATGTAGGTTTCGGCGATCGCCTCGTGAATCCACTCCTCGCCGTGAGGCCAGCGGCCGGCCATTCGGCAGTAGGGCAGATGGCTGTGCAGAACAAAGGTGAACGCGCCGATGGGCATGGGTCTCCTCGCTGGCGGAAGCAAATTTTTGTACAATGAATTATACGGCAAGTCGGTGGTTAGGCAAATTGCAGATTGCAGATTGCAGTTGTTGTTCAGTCCCCTCGGGTGAGGAGGAGGTTCCCTTGCTTGTCACGGGTGGAGCGAGCGAAGAAGGGTGGGGCGTCCTGGGGCATCGTCAGCGCCCATTCCAGGAGAACCGGCACGTCCTCCACCACTCCTTCCAGTGAGCCGACCATATCCCGCGGTACCCAGACGGGGGTCCCTTCCGGGGATGACCGGACGAAGGGGGAGAGAGCCCGCGCGGTGAAGACGAACATTATCACCGAAGGCTCATCTCCTTCCGGTGCGACGTGGACCACCCCGCGCAGGCGCAGGTCGGCAATGGGAACCCCTGCCTCTTCCGCGATCTCCCGCCGCGCGGCGGAGTAGATATCTTCTCCAGGTTCTACGTGCCCGCCGATGCCGTTGTAGCGGTTGGCCCAGAGGGATTTGTCGGGCGCTCCGTAGAGGAGCAGCACATCCTCCTCGTAGAGGAGAAAGCACAGGACGCGGGGGATCGCCAGCATTTGTCTCCTTCCGAATCAGCGGTGTCTGGGATGGCCCACGGGCAGCAGGTAGAGGGGCTCTTCCTCCGGGGGCAGGTTCAGGACCCGGGCCACCGCGGCGTCGTCAAACGCGCCGATGGGGACGCTGCCCAGCCCCAGGGCGACGGCTTCCAGCAGCAGATTCTGGGCGGCGTGGCCCACGTCCATCGGGACGTAGCGGATTCGCCCCCGTTCGCCGTAGCGGCGGGTAGTGCGGGAGAAGACCGCGCTGATGGCGAAGGTGACGGGGGCCTGGGCGATGTAGTTCTGGTTCCAGGCCGCTTCGGCCAGCGGCGCGCGCACATCTCCCCGCCGATAGAGTACCAGCCGATGCCCCTGGGGGCGGTAGCGCCAGATGCCATCCTTCTGGCAGACGTAGAACTCCAGGGGGCAGCATCCCCCGGCCGAGGGAGCCGCCCGCAGGTACTCTTTCGGGCCGGTGATTCCCTGGGCGGCCCAGAGCAACTGGCTGATCTCTTCCAGTGTGAGTTCCTGGGCGGTGAAGGAACGCACCGACCGCCGGGCAGCGATGGTGGCTTCCAGCGACATCGTCCCTTCTAATCGGGGGGCGGGCAGAACGATTTCGTCCATCATTCACTCCTTTCCTCTCCGTACATTTGGAGCAACTTTTCCCGGCTGATCCAGTAAAAGCGACGGCTCAACTTTTCCAATCCCCGATCTTCCACGCTGACCGGGTTGAATGCCCGTCGCATCAGCCAGGTCCATATCCGGTTGAACCATGCCTCTATTCGGTCCCGGAAGGTGAGGGGGGGCAGTTCGCAGGTCTCTATCCCCAGCCGTTCCAGCAGACGCAGAATGGCGGGGGAAAAGTGGAGGACGACCGGTCCGCCGAATCCGCGAATGCTCTGCAGGCGCGGGTCCTGGCGAGTTGCCTGTGCCAGTAACTGGAGGGAGCGGATCAGCCGCCGGCGCAATTCCCGGGCCCAGCCCAGGTCTGCCCCGCCCGGAGGGATGGGAGGGATGCGCTCGTTCCAGGCGTGGATCATCCCAATCCTTTCCCCCTTCTGGATGACGGTACCATCGCTCACAGGCAGGTTCCAGCGGGAGCGGACGACCCCGACCCGCAGAATGCAATCGGGGTCGTCACTGAATTCCCAGATTCCCAGCCGCCGGCGCATGCGGCGGTCTATAGCGATTACCAATCGGCTCAGCCAATCCCTGTTCTCCATCGGGAGAAATTGTAGCATGTCTGGCAATATCGTCAAACGGGTAACCATTCAGCCGTCTCCGCCCGATGCTAAACCGTCGGGATAGGGACAGGTTTGAAACCTATCCCCAACGCTGAAGTTTGGCCTTCTGGCCTCAAGCCCTCCCAGGGAGCGGGAAACGGCCGACCGCAAACCCCGGACCGCGGACGCAGACCGCGGACTGCAGACTGCAGACTGCGGACTGCAGACTGTGGACCGCATTCTTGACTTTTCTCTTCTTTCGGAGTATCCTTTAACTAGAGACCCGTTCACAGAGGAGGGAGGGTGTCCCGACCGTTCTATCTGGCCATTGAGGGCGTCATCGGGGTCGGTAAGACGGCTCTGGCGCGGCTATTGCAGCCCCGTTTCAATGCGGATTTGCTCCTGGAAGTTTTTGAAGAAAACCCCTTTCTCTCCGACTTTTACGCCGACCGTCAGCGCTACGCCTTTCAAACCCAGATTTTCTTCCTGCTCAGCCGCTATCGCCAGCAACAGGAAATTCGGTTGGGGGAACGGCCGCTCATCGCGGATTACACGTTCGCCAAAGACCGCCTCTTTGCGCACCTGAATTTGACGGGAGACGAACTGGCGACCTATGAACGGCTCCATCAGGCGCTGGCGGAGAAGGTGGTTTTGCCCGACCTGGTGGTCTATCTGCAGGCGAGCCTGGATGTGCTGATGGCCCGCATCGCCACCCGGGACCGTCCCTACGAACGGGGGATGGACCCAGGCTACATTGAAAGCCTGCGCCAGGCATACGAACGCCACTTTGCCAGTTACACGGCGACCTCCCTGCTGGTAATCAACACGGATAACCTGGATTTTGTGCGCAACCCCCAGGACCTGGCCTATATAGAGGGGCAGATTCGTACGGCGCTGGCATCGGTAGAGGTGCATGCCCGGATCGGGCGAAGGGCGGCCGAAGCAGAAGAAGGCCCTCCGGCACCCCTGCGCTCTCCGGTGGAGGAGTTCCTCGCCCTCACCCGGGCGATCGGCGGGATGGGGTCCGCTCTCGCTGCGGATCCGACAGGTCGTTCTCCGGATTTCCAGCAGGCCTTAATTACCTCGCGCCGGTGTCTCCAGCGCATAGAGGAGGCCGTGGGGATCGGCGGCCGTGATCGGATGGGGAGATAAAGTGGCCCGGGAAAGGAACAAGCCAATCCGTGGCAGTGATTTGCCCGATGCGCCTCTCTCTCCGGATGTGGTGCATTCCCTCATCGTGGGCACCGAACTGGAGAAAGTGCTGGCAGAAATCGTCGCAGCCGGGCTCCAGGGGACGGACGCGGACCGTGGGGCTGTCTATCTCTACGATGCAGAGCGGGACCGTCTAATCGTCGGGTACGCTTATGGGCTATCGGAGAGTTACCTTTCCCACGTGGTCTCCGTATTCCGGCAGATTCCCGGCACCCAACTCCTGCAGCGTCCCGTCCCCGTGTATGTGCAGGATGCCTGGCACGATCCGATGGCTCAGGCGCTTTGGGAAGCCGCCCGCAAGGAGGGTTTCCGTTCCTACGTGGTCCTTCCTATGATTTACCAGAAGCAGATTCTGGGGGCGCTGGTTTTCTACTATAACGACCCGCATCATCTATCTCCGAAAGACCTCCAGTTTTACCAGTCTCTGGCCGATCAGGCGGCGATCGCGGTGGCACACACTCTGTTATCCTGGAAAGCCCGGCGATGGATGGAGATCTTTTCGGCGTTTCGGGAGATTGATTCCCGGATCATTTCAACTCCGGACCTGGAGTCCGTCCTGATTGCTGTTGCGGATGCCCTCCAGCGGATTCTGGGAGTTTCTACTTTATACATAGGGCTTTACGATCCCCTTCAAGAAGAGGTGTTCATCCCGATTTTAATAGATCGGGGCGAAAAGCAGCCGTCACTCCGGCGGAAACTCTCAGAAGGCGCCGGCCTGGCGGGCTGGGTTATCCGTACGGGCCAGCCGCTATGGATAGATGATGTGGAGAAGGAGGAATTGCCGATTCCGGCAATTCAAATCGGAGATCCAACCCGCTCATTGGCCGTGTTGCCTCTCCGGGTACGGGATCGGACGGTGGGCGTTCTCTCGGTCCAATCCTATGATCCACATGCTTTCGGGAAGGAAGAACGCCAGTTGCTGGAAGGAATCGCCACGCAGGTCGCGATTGCCATAGAGAACGTTCGGCTATTGCAGGAGAGCCGCCATCGGGCATCCCAGCTGGCGACCGCAGCAGAGGTGGCTCGTGTGGCGGCCTCCATTCTGGACCTGCAACAGTTGCTTTCGCAGACCGCCGAACTGGTGCGGGAGCAGTTTAATCTGTATTACGTGGGCATCTTTCTGATAGACGAGACCGGGCGATGGGCGGTCCTGCGGGCGGGGACCGGGGAAGCGGGCCGGAAAATGCTGGAGATGGGCCACAAACTGGAGGTTGGTGGTCATTCTATGATCGGCTGGTGCACAGCCTACGGGAAGCCCCGCATCGCGCTGGATGTGGGCAGGGAGGCAGTTCGGTTTGAGAATCCCCTTCTCCCGGAGACCCGTTCGGAGATGGCTTTGCCGCTCCTGAGCCGGGAGCGGGTCATTGGGGCGATGACGGTCCAGTCGGACCGCCCGGCGGCCTTTACGCTGGAGGATATCCAGGTTTTGCAGACGGTTGCCAATCAACTGGCGACCGCAATAGAGAACGCCTATCTCTACCAGGAAAGCCTCCGGCGGCAGGCGCAGGCCTGGGTACTGCGGGAGGTGATGCTGGCGGCAGCGTCCACCCTGGATTTTGACCAGGTCCTGCAGCGCACCATTCAGACCCTGCGGTCGGCCCTGAATACGGAATTCCTGGCCGTGCTCCTGCCCGACAAAACGGGAAATTTTCTGCGGGTTCATCCCTCTCAGATCGGCTATGAGCGCCGGGTGGAGGAAGTCCAGGTCCCTATGGATGCAAGCGTCAGCGGCATAGTCTTGCGGAGCGGCAAGGCGATGCTGATCCGGGATGTGCGCAAGATCCCCTTCTACTACCCGGGCCATCCGGAGGTTCTCTCGGAACTGTGTGTTCCGATTCGGGCCGGCGGGGATGTCATCGGGGTGTTGAATGTGGAGAGCCGGCGGCTGAATGCATTTAACGACGAAGACCTAGCTTTCTTCAGCGCGATCGCTGGACAACTGGGGATCGCTCTGGAGAATGCCCGTCTCTACCAAGAGGAGCAACGGCGCCGGGAAGAAGCGGAAAGTCTCCACCGCGCGGCCCAGGCCATCACCACCACGCTGGACCTCCCGAAGGTTCTGGAACTCATCCTGACCGAATTGCAGCGCGTTGTGCCCTACGACAGCGCTTCGGTGCAGTTGTTGCGGGAGGGGAAACTGGAAATCATTGCGGGACGGGGGTTCCCGAACATCGGGGAGATCCTGGGGGTGACAATAGACCCGGCGTTGAACGGAAATCCCAATGGTCAGGTGATTCGCACCCGGGCCCCCTTGATTCTGGACGATGCTCCCGCGCTCTATGAACAATTCCGCCAACCGCCGCACTGCGCGGCCGGTATCCGTGCCTGGATGGGTGTTCCGCTGCTCTACGGAGACCGGGTCACTGGAATGCTGACGCTGGACAAGCGAGAGCCCGGTTTCTACACTCCAGAGCATGCGCGGGTGGCTACGGCCTTTGCCGGGCAGGCCGCCATCGCTCTGGAAAATGCCCGACTGTATCAGCAACTGGAGGAGCGATCGGCCGAACTGGCGGCCGCGCTCCGAAGGCTTCAGAACCTGGACCGGCTACGGGAGCAGATGATCCAGAATGTGGGACACGAACTACGCACACCGCTTGCTCTGGTGCAGGGGTATGTGGAACTCTTGCTGAACGGGGAATTGGGGCCGATTCAGCCTATGCAGCGTTCCGCCCTTCAGGTTGTCTATGAACGGACGCAGAGCCTGGCCCGGTTGATCGGCAATTTGACCGCGCTGCGCACCGTGCGCCCGGAGGGGATGGTGATGGTACCGATCTCCCTTTCGGATGCTATCTCCTGGGTGGTGGAACACTACGAGCCCCGGGCGGAGGGGGTAGGGATCCGGATTGTGACCGACATCCCTGCGGACCTGCCGTGGATTCTGGCCGATCGGGAGCATCTGCTCCTGGCCCTTTCTCAACTGATAGATAACGCCATCAAATTCAGTCCCCAGGGCGGGACGGTGCGTATCCGGGCCTGGGGCGAGGGGGATTGGGTAAAAGTCGCTATTCAGGACGAGGGAATCGGCATTCCGGAAGAACATCTGGAACACATCTTTGAGCGCTTTTATCAGGTGGACGGTTCCACCACCCGGCGCTTTGGCGGTATGGGGATTGGCCTGGCGCTTGTTTGGGAAATCATGCAGGCTCATCAGGGATCGGTGGACGTGGAAAGCGAAGTCGGCAAAGGGAGCACTTTTATCCTCACTTTTCGTCGGGCGGGGGCATAGAAAACCGTTCCGGGCTGCGTACAATGAAAAAATGGTTCGTCGCCATCGCAGGCAATATCGGTGTGGGCAAATCCAGCCTCACCGGAATGTTGAGCGAACGTTTGGGGTGGGAGCCGTTCTACGAAGCGGTCTCCGACAATCCCTACCTGGCCGATTTCTACCAGGATATGTCCCGCTGGAGTTTCCATTCTCAGGTCTTTTTCCTTTCGCGTCGTTTGCGACACCATCACCAGTTGCTCCAGCGCCCGAATTCCGTGGTGCAGGACCGCACGGTCTACGAGGATGCGGAGGTCTTTGCCCGCAACCTCTACCGTCAGGGGCTGATGAGCGAGCGGGACTATCGGAGTTACCGGGAGTTGTACGAGGTGATGAGTGTTCTCCTGCCCCCGCCGGACCTGGTCATCTACCTCCGGGCCTCTGTGCCCACGCTGATGGCCCGTATTGCCCAGCGCGGGCGCCCTTTTGAACGGAGCATTACTCCGGAGTATCTGGAACAACTCAATCAGTTGTACGAGGACTGGATCGCCCGATTCAATCTCTGTCCGATCCTTGCTGTTCCCGCCGATCGGCTGGATTTTGTCGCCAATTCCCATCACCTGGACCTGATTGTGGAGAGGGTGCTGGAGAAACTCCAGGGAAGGGAAGAGGTAACGTTTTGACTTCTCCCGGAGCGAAAGGAATTCGGATGAATCAACAAAAACGGTACCAGACCAGCTGGTCTGACTGGCTGATGGAAGTGGTCCGGGAACTGACCGCCGGGCTGGACCTGAACAGCGCGGCGCGTCGGACGCTGGCGCTGGGGGTGCAGGCCGTTGGGGCGGAACTGGGAAGCCTGATCTTGTTGAATGAACTGGAGCAACCGGTGATGACTCTTCTGCTTCAGGAGGGGAAGTTTCGTTCCAGAGGGCTGGATGAGGCACGGCGGGTGATGACCGACGGATTGGCAGGGTGGGTGCTTCGCCATCGCCAGGGAGTGCGGATTGACGATGTGGAGAACGATCCCCGCTGGTTGAAGTTGTCATCCACCGATCCGAAGATCAACGTTCGTTCTGTGCTCTGTATTCCCCTCCTTTCTCCCCGGCGGGCGATGGGGGCACTGACCTGTATGCATTCCCACCCTGCTTTCTTTGACGAAGCCGACTTTCAGGCGCTGCAATTTATCGCCGATCAGGCCACGATTGCGCTGGAAAACGCCTGGTTGTTTGCTGCAGAAGAACGGCGCCGTCAGTTAGCGGATACGCTGGGGGAGATCGCTCGCGCTCTTGCGGCCACGCTGGACCTGGATGAAGTCCTGCGGCTGATCCTGGAATCTCTGAGCCAGGTCGTTCCGTACGATAGTGCGGCGGTGTTTTTGCTGGAGGGTCATCAACTGGTCATCCGGGCCTGGCAGGGGTTTGAAAATCCGGATGCTATTCGCGGGCTGACTCTTCCGCTGGATGGTTCCCACATTATGAGTCGCGTGGCTGCTCGCCGGGAACCGCTCATCTGTGCAGATGTCCAGCAAGAAGAGGGCTGGCAAAACGTCCCTGGCGTTCCACCGATTCGCGGCTGGATCGGTGCTCCGCTGGTGGCTCGGGACCGACTGGTCGGTGTGCTGACGGTGGATAATCTCCAGCCGGATGTTTATACCGAAGAGGATGCCCGTATTGTCGCCGCCTTCGCAGACCACGCCGCTATCGCCATCGCCAACGCGCAACTCCTGCGGCAACTGCACCGACAACTGGACGAACTAACCTTTCTTCACCGTACCGCTCAGGCGCTGGCCGCTTCTCTGGAGATGGAGGACGTCCTTCGCTCTTTGCTGGAAAGCGTGCGGGACCACTTCAGGGCAGAGGCTGCTTCTGTGACTCTGGTGGATGAGGCTACCCGGGAACTGGTGTTTCGCGTTGCCACCGGCGCCGCGTCCGATCAGGTGATCGGGGTCCGCCTGAAGCCGGGCCAGGGGATCGCCGGATGGGTGGTCCAATCCGGACTGCCGATCGTTGTCCCGGCCGTGAGAGAGGACCCCCGATGGTACCCGGGGGTGGACCAGAAGACCGGATTTCAGACCCGGGCCATCGTCGCGGTTCCCATTCGCCTGGGTAGAGAGATTCTGGGGGTGGTGGAGGCGATCAACCCGCCGGAAGGCCGTCTGGATGAAGGGGATATGAAACTGCTGTTGAACGTGGCGGCCCTGGCGGCCAGCGCGATTCAGAATGCCCGCCATTTCCAGCGCGCCCGCGACGCCGAGGAACGGTATTCCGGTCTCTTTGAGAACAGTGCTGACCCTATCCTTATCACGGATGCCGAAGGGCGGATTACCGACGTAAACCGGAAGTTCTGCCAGATCCTGGGATGCGTTCGGGAAGAACTCCTGCAGCGGGACATCGCTTCTCTTGCCGCTCGTCCGCAAATCGTACAGGATTGGCTGGAAAGGCTTCTTCGCGGGGAAGAAATTTTCGGAAATGTGGAAGTCTTATCGCTGGAGGGCAGACCTCTTCCCTTTGAAGTGCGCGCCACGCGCATCTTTCACGGCACAGTTCCCTATGTCCAATGGGTTCTCCATGACATTACGGAACGATTGCAATTAGAGCAGGTGCGGGAAGACCTGACGCATATGATCGTTCACGATCTCCGTAACCCGCTCTCGTCCATTATGAGCAGTCTGGAATTGATCCGGATGGGACTGGAAGACCCAAAGTTAGGGATTCCCCTGGGCCAGTTATTTGCTTCCGCGCAGCGAAGCGGAGAACGTCTTTTCAGTTTGATTGATTCTATTCTGGATGTGGCCCGTCTGGAGTCTGGGGGAGCAGAGTTGACCTGGCAATCCATAGATGTCCGGGAATTAGTTGAAGAAGCTCTGGAGCAGGTACGGCCGGTGGCAATTGCCAGAGAAATCTATCTGGAGTCCAGTCTCCCTGAGAACCTCCCCACGCCCGTTGGGGATCGGAGGCTCCTCCTGCGGACCTTGGTCAACCTGCTGGACAACGCGATCAAGTTTACCCCTCCGGGGGGGAAAATTCGGGTGGACGTCCAGCCTTTCGCCTCTGATATGCTCCTTTTTGCTGTCTCCGACACAGGACCGGGCATTCCGGTAGAATATCAGCAGCGTATTTTTGATCGCTTTGCCCGCATTCCCGATCAGCGTGTGCAGGGAACGGGGATCGGGCTAACTTTTTGCAAATTGGCCGTTGAGTCCCACGGCGGCCACATCTGGGTGGAGAGCCAGCCGGGAGAGGGAGCAACGTTCAAATTCACTTTGCCGCTGAGGCAGGATGGATAGCAGGCAGCAGGGAGCAGGTAGCGCAGATGGAAAGAACCGTTCGCCTGTATTATACAGACCCCTACCAGACCCGCTTTTCCGCCCGCGTGGTGGAGCGATTGGAGTGGGAGGGGCATCCGGCCGTGGTGCTGGATCGGACCGCTTTCTACCCCACATCGGGCGGTCAGCCTTCCGATCGCGGCGGATTGAACGGCGTTCCCGTGATCGGCGTGGAGATACAGGAGGCCGATGGGGCGGTCATCCATATCCTGGAAGACTCCCTTCCCGACAATGAGGTGGCCGGTGAGATAGACTGGCCACGCCGGTTTGACCACATGCAGCAGCATACGGGCCAGCATCTCCTTTCGGCGGCCTGTGAGCGGTTGCTGGATGCCGATACGGTCTCCTTTCACCTGGGTGCCGAAACCAGCACCATTGACCTGAACGTCCCGCGCCTGGCTCGCGAGGGACTGGAAGAGGTGGAGGACCTGGTCAACCGGGTGATCTGGGAAGACCGACCTGTGCGGACCTATTTTGTTCGTCCTGAAGACGTGGTTTCTCTTCCCCTGCGCCGCCCCCCGCAGGTGGAGGGGCCGATCCGGCTGGTGGAGGTGGCCGGCCGGGATGGTGACCGTCCCTTTGACCTGAACCCCTGCGGCGGGACGCACGTGGCCCGGACGGGCGAGGTCGGGCTGCTGAAGATCCTCCGCCTGGATTATCGGGGGCAGGAGACGCGCGTGGAATTCGTCTGCGGCGGACGGGCGCTCCGGGATTACCGCCGGAAAAACGAGACACTGGCAACTCTCTCGGCGGCCCTGACAGTGGGATATTGGGAACTGCCGGAGGCGGTGGCCCGTCTGCAGGAAGAATTGAAAGCGCTCCGCCGCCAGACGCGGGCGGTGAAAGAACAACTGATAGAGGCCGAGGCGGCACGCCTGATGCAGGCGGCCGCTCCGGTGGGGCCGCTGCGGGTGGTGTGGGCGGTGGAGGAGAACTGGGACCCGGCCGACCTGCGAGTGTTGGCGCAGAAAGTGGTTGCCCAGCCCCATACCGTCGCTTTGCTGGCCTCGTTGGGGGAGCGGGTCCATCTTTGCGTCGCCTGTGCGGAGGGCTCCCCGGCCGACGCAACGGCCCTTCTGCGGGCAGTGGCGGAACCGCTGGGAGGCAAAGGCGGCGGGCAGGCCCGTTTTGCCCAGGGGAGCGCGCCCGCCGTGCCGCGAGAGCAGGTGGAGGCGGCCCTGAAAGCGGGGATTCAACTTTTATAGCAACGAATTTCACGAATTACACGAATTATTAAATTTGCTAAATTGGTGAAATTCGTGTAATTCGTTGCAAAATTCCTGAAACTCTCTGCGCCCTCTGCGTCTCGGCGGTGAGAATAGTGCCTGGCAGATAATGGAATCGCCTATGGAAGAGATCGCCCCGAACGTCTACGTCTCCAGCGGATATCCGGGCATCAACGTTGGCCTGGTGGTGACCGGGCAATGGGTGATCGCCATAGATGCCCCCCCGTTTCCGTCGGATCATCAGGCCTGGCGCAAGGCGCTGCGGGCGCTGGGCCGCCCGATCCGGTATCTCATTCTGACCAACGATCATCCCGACCGGTTGCTGGGTGCGCTGTGGGTGGGAGTGCCCATTATCGCCGGGCGCGGAACCTGGCAGAAAATCCGCGATCGGGGAGAGAACCTTCCCCAGATGCTGGTGGACGACTGGAACCGGCGCCACGCTTTTCGGGAGAAGGTCGTGCCCGAGGTGGAAATCGGGCGCCTCCCCATACCGGAGATCGTCGTTCAGGGACGCATTACGCTGGAAGATACGGTCCCCATCACAGTGGAGGCCGTTGCAGGACCGACGCCGGGAAGCGTGTGGGTGTGGCTTCCCCAACACGAAGTGTTGTTCGCCGGTGATGTGGTTGTCCGGAGCCACCCCACTATGACGGAGGTCTCGTCTTTTGCTCGCTGGCTGGAGGTGCTGACCGGTCTGCAGGAGGGGAGGCTGCCTGCCCGCGTGATTGTGCCCGGACGGGGGATGGTCGGAGGGCCGGAAATAGTCCATCCATTGACGGAGTATCTCCAGTACGCTTATCCGCGTCTTCAGGCCCTTCGCGCGAAAGGGCAGCGGGCGGACCTGGCGGCGCTGGCGGAGGAACTCCTGCCGTTGTTCCCCTTCCCCGAAGAGGAACGGGATCGGGTCCTGGCACAGATCCGGGCCGGCCTGGAGCGGTGGCTGGAGGAGATGAGGCGGTGATAAGGAGCAGTGGGGATGGAGGAGGAGATTGCGCGGATTCGGGCGGTCAAGGCGGCGCATGAGGACGAGTTGCTGCGCAAGGCCAACGTGGTGGGAGTCGGCATCGGCCTTCGCCAGCGCAGTGGGGAATACACCGGCGAACTGGCCCTTGTCGTTTCGGTGACCCACAAAGTCCCCCTGGAGGAACTGGCCCCCGAAGACCGTATCCCCGGAGAGATAGACGGGGTACCTGTGGATGTCCAGGCGGTGGGGACGCTGCGGATTTTGCCGCGGCCTTATCCGATTTAGGATCGGGATAGGAATGGGGACGGCAGCTTTTGACTGCCCATTCCGAAACTCCCTTTTCCTGTTACCCAAACCGATGCCTGCATCCCAGGGGCCTGCGCAGAAATCCTTCCAGGGGAGCGGCGTGCCCGTAAAAGGGGAGTAGCGGGGTTTGCGGGGGTGGCTTCGCCGCCCCCGCAAAACCCACAACCCCCCCCCCTTCCCCTTCAGGGGGGATTGCTGCACAAGCCCTCTCAGGAGGGCGCTTGTCATAGCCGAGAAAATGTGCTTATGAACGTGGTGAGAGTCTATCTGGATGTGCGCAATCCAGCGTCCGCTGGACACACCGGGCCACGTGCGCATCCTGCTGGAGGCTGAGGCAGTTTTGGGTATCCTTTCCCTCTGCGAGGCGGGGACGATTGAGATAGTTTCGTCGGATGCGCTGATCTATGAAAATGAGCAAAATCCCTCGCTCATTTCGTAGGGAATACG
>FWPU01009558.1_pt1 | contig 15174 bp, 9 predicted proteins | sample 2228361 | NCBI WGS metagenome assembly FWPU01 (sample SAMEA103939777, study PRJEB20133) | metagenome
CACGCCCACGCGGTGCGCGCCCTCGAAGGCCTCGTCGATCCGCTCCTTGAGCCGCGCGCGGACGGCGGGGTCTCCGAGGAGCAGCGGGAGAGGCTTAGAAGGATGCTCCGGAACCCCTGGCTGGCGGCGGACGCCGAGAACGCCATGCTGGAGCTGCACGTGCAGATAGAGAGGAGAAGGAAGGAGGCCCAGAGAAAAGTAAGGGAGAGGGAGAGGCGGAGGGCGGAGCTTGCGGGGGCGATTGAGAAGTGGAGGGCCGCCGGTTACTCCGTCGAGGGGCTTCAGGGGGCTCTGGGTGGAGACCTCGAGAGCGCTGAGAGGGCGGTGAAGGAGTTCGAGACCGGTGTGGAGCGCCTTAGGGTCTGCGAGGAGGAGCTGAGAGCCATCGAGGCCGAGGGCTTCGAGGAGGAGAGGAGGGCCGTGGAGGCGATGCTGCGCCGCCCCGACAGGGCTCAGGAGGCCGAGGAAGCCCTCATGCACCTCAGGCTCGAGACAGAGAAGCGCAAGAGGGCGGCCCGGACGCAGAAGGAGCTGGAGAGGAAGAGCAGGGAGGCACTGCGGGAGAAGCTCAGGGCCTGGAGGTCAGAGGGCTTCGTGCTCTCGCTCGATGATGCCGAGCTCGAGGCCGAAGACGTTCAGACCCTCATGAAGCGCTTCAGGGCTTATGAGGGCCTGTCGAGGGCGAGGGGGCTTCTGGAGGAGCTTGAGCAGATAAAGGAGAGGGATTTCGAGGCCGAGGTCGGAGTGGTGCGGGGCCTCATCTATGACCTCGCCCGCATCCACACAGCGGAGGAGAGGCTGCTCAGGCTCCAGCTCAAGGCCCAGAGGCTGAGAAAGGAGAGGGAGAAGAGGGCGGAGGAGATCAGGAGGTGGAGGGGAGAGGTCCAGGCGAGGGTGGCGGAGCTGGAGGAGAAGGGCTACGAAGTCACGAGGCTGAAGAAGGCTCTGGAGAGGGACGATGAGTCGCTCAAGAAGGAGTGGGCGATGTTCCGCATACAGCTCCGTAGGGTGCAGGAGCTGGAGGCTGAGCTCCGGGCGCTCCCCCGGGATGGCATCGAGGAGGCCGTCGAGAGGCTCATGGCTAGGACCAGGGAGGTCAGCGTCTCATCCATAGCCGAGCTCGAGGCAGGCATCATCGCCCTCCGGAGCAGAATAGACGCAAGGAGGGAGGAGCTCCTCCGCGCCAAGGAGGAGGAGAAGAGGGAGAAGCAGGGGATGGTGGAGAAGCTGCTCGGCTGGGTGGAGGAGGGCTACAGGTCCGGTCTCGACGAGCGAATAGAGAGGCTGATGGCGCTGGAGCTCAGAGAGGCGAGGGAGGAGTTCAGAAGAATCGAGGAGACGGTGGCGCGGCTCGGCGCGCTGAGGAGGGAGCTCGGCGGGCTCAAGACGCGCGGGTTCGAGCCCGACATTGAGCTGATTCGCGAGATGACATGGGACATAACCCGGGAGGCAGAGGCTGAGAAGCGCCTGAGGGAGCTCACGGAGAAGGTGAGGAGGGAGGAGGAGGAGAGGCGGAGGAGGGAGGAGGAGGAGAGGGCCAAGAGGCGTGAGCTGAAAGAGAAGCTGGAGGAGTGGAGGCGTCTGGGCTTCAATACCTCCTCCCTGGACCCCATACTGGACGGGGACCCGGAGGTGCTCAGGAGGGAGATGGCCGTGCTGGGCCTGAGAATTCAGAGGGCCCAGGAGCTCCAAGGAGAGCTGAGAGCTCTCGACACCTCTGATTTTCAGGAGGAGGCGCGAGCCGTGGAGCGCGCGATTCTGGATCTGGACCACCTCGCAGGGGCTGAGGCTGCTCTCGAGAGGCTCCACCAGATGGTGGCGCAGAGGCTCACGGTGAAGCGCAAGAGGGCCGAGCTACAGAAGCGGCTGGATGAGTGGAGGTCCCAGGGCTACGACGTCGGTAAGCTAGAGAGGGTGATGGGCGAGGACATCGATGTGGTGAAGAAGGAGTTCCTGATGTTCAAAATAAAGGTGCAGAAGCTCAAGGAGCTGGAGGAGGAGCTGAGGTCGATAGACACCTCCGGCTTCGAGGGCGAAGTGAGCTCGATTGAGGCGATGCTCAAGCAGCCCGACAGAGTGGGAGAGGTGCGAGACCGGCTCTCGGACCTGGAGCTGAACATAGGCAAGAGGAGGGCGGAGGCGGTCAGGAAGCAGGAGGAGCGGAAGAGGCTCAAGGACGAGCTGATGGCAAAGATGACCGGATGGCTCGAGGAGGGCTTCCACATTGAGCCCCTGGAGGCCGCTCTTGGGAAGGGCCTGGATGAGATGAGCGCGGTTTTCAGGGCGTTCGAGGAGGGCGTCAAAGAGGCCAGGGCTTTAAAGAAAGAGCTGGAGGCGCTGGACCAGCCTGGCTTCAGCGAGCATGTGGCGAAGGTCCGGGAGATGCTGCGGTCCATTGAGGGGCTTGAAGAAGCGAAGAGAGAGGTTTCGGAGCTTCGGGAGAGGGTGGAGAGGAGGAGGAGAAGGGAGAGCGAGCTCAAGGAGCTGGAGGAGAGGCAGAGGGTCGCCATGGTTGAGCAGATAGATGCATGGAGGGAGGCGGGCCACAACGTCGAGCACCTGGAGGCGCTCGCGGGTGCGAAGATAGAGACGCTGCGCAAGGCCGTGGTGGCTTTCAAGGTGCGAATCGAGAGGGCCCGAGACATCGAGAGAATTCTCGACCACATGGAGACCCCGGGGCTTAGAGGGGAGGTCGAGAGGGTAAGGGGTCTGGCCCGGAACCTGGAGACACTGGAGGTCGCCGAGAGAGAGCTGGAGGCCCTGAAGTTGAGAATAAGGGAGAGCCACAAGGCAGACCTCAGGAGAAGGGAGGAGACGCGCAGAGAGAGGGAGGCCTACACCGACCAGATCCTGGGCTGGCTGGCCGCCGGCTACAGGGGCCAGCACATGGAGGCGCTGCTCGACCTTCCCTTCGACAGGCTCGTCGACGAGTGTAAAAGAGTGGGGGCGTGCATAAAGAGGCTGAGGGCCGTGGAGGAGGAGGTGGGCAGAATGGGAATCGACCCGGGCTCAGTGCCGATACTGAGCAGATTGAAGGACCTCGACGCTCTGCCCGCCCTCGAGGAGTGGGTGAGGAGGCATAGGGACTGGGCTCCGGGGGAGGTCGGAGAGGGCGTGGACGGCGGCCCCATGGCTAGCCTTCGGGAGGAGCCGCGCGGGGAGGAGGAACGGAGGGTCGGCGCCGTCGCGAAGCACCAGCCGGAGGTCAAGAAAGAGGCGCCGCTCGACCCCGAGAAGCTCAACATTCTCCGAAAGAGGCTGGAGCAGTGGAAGAGGGAGGGCCACGACGTCAGCGTGGTCGAGGACTATCTCAACTCCGGCACAATAACCGCGGGGGGGGTGCTGCAGAGGCTCAAGGCCCTCAATATTCAGATGAAGCAGAGGCGCTCCTTCCGTAGCGGGGAGGGTGGGGTGGGCGAGGGTGTGGGGGCGCAGACAGATAATGAGGATGCAGCGGGTGTGGAGAGGGAAAAGAAGGGGCGAGGGCCCCCGCCAGGGGAGACTGGGGTCGGTAGTCGAGAGGCGAGAGCCCGAGAGGGTGTTGGGGGCCTGGAGGGGGGGAGTGGGGCAGAGGGGACGGAGCTAGGTGGGGGCGGTGAGAGCGGGCAAGAGAGCGCGGGGGACGATAAGGACGCGACCGGAGCCCCTGTCCGCGGGTTAAGAAGGACAAAGAAAGTGAAGAGGGTGGTCAGATGACGCCGCCAAAAAGGGTGCCAACGGGGGTGGAGGGGCTTGACACCCTCCTGAATGGCGGCCTCCCTATCGACACAGTCAACCTGGTCAGCGGTCCGCCGGGGAGCGGGAAGAGCCTATTCTGCATCCAATTCATTTACGGAGGCGTGGAGAAGTACAACGACGTGGGGCTCTATATAACGCTGGAGGAGAGCCGGGAGAGCCTCATAAAGGAAACGAAGGGACTGGGCCTCAAGCCCGAGATCTACGAGAGCGAGGGCGACCTGATAATAGCCGACCTCGGCTGGTTCGTCAGGGAGCTGGGTGGACCACGGGAGGCCCCCGCCAGTCTGGCCGGGATTGAGGTTCTAAGGGAGAGGGGCCAGGCCAAGTTCATGGACATGGACTGGCTGAGCTCCGAGAGCGTCGCGCGCGAGGAGCTCGACAGGGGGTTTGTAGGCTTCAGAACCCTTAGGGAGGTCGTGGGGCACATGGTTGAGAAGAGAAGGGTCCGGAGGCTGGTCGTCGACTCCGTGGCGGCGATAGGTCTCATGTACGGGTCGCCGGAGGTGCTCAGGAAGGAGCTCTTCGCCTTCGGCAGGTTCCTCAGGGAGAAGCACCTCACCTCCTTACTAGTAACCGAGACCGTCGGCGCCACCAGCGCCGTACTATTCGGCGTCGAGCACTTCCTCACAGACACGCACATCGCGCTCAACATAAGGAATCTGAAGGGCGAGTTCTTAAGAACCATCTCTGTGCAGAAGATGCGCTTCGGGCGCCACGACGCCGGAGTGCACCCGTTCACAATCTCGCCCAGAGGAATCGAGATCAACGCACGTGAGTTCGTGAGGCTCTGAGCCCCGCCGCATCAGGGGCAGACCCCTCCGTCCAGACAATGGGTGGGCGCCTCGGAGTCGAGACCGGACGGCGGTCCGGCGTTCCACACCGGCTATCGGGAAAAGGGAGGGTCTTCGCCGACGCAAAGAGTTGAGTGACAAAGTTTTTTATACTTCTATTAGGATATACGGATAGCAGCTGTGCATTGTTGAGGATGGAGGTGCAATGGATGGCGAAGAGCCCCCGGAGACCCGCTTGGAAGAAGAGCAAGCACGCCACGATTGGGATTGGAACGCTGATTGTGTTCATAGCGCTCGTGCTGGTCGCCGCGATCGCATCCGCGGTGATTCTCAAGACCGCCTACTCCCTGAAGGACGCGGCTGAGAGGTCCGGGGAGGCTGCGGTCAGCGAGGTCAGCGGCGGCCTGAAGGTCCAGGACATCACCGGTGACAGGGACTACGGCGGGGCCGGCGCCCCGTATGGAGACATCGAGATGATCAAGCTCTGGGTGACGGTCTGGGAGGGCAGCCCGGGCATAGACATCTCGAGCATGAGGGTCCACTGGATAGGACCAACCGTAGAGATAATGCTGCCCATGGACAGCACCAACAACCCCCCAGTCCCGACAACGACGGCTTTCGGCGCTGACGACGAGAACAGCGACACGACCGATGGCTGGGACCCCACGGCCACGCCGCCGCAGTACTTCCTGCTCAACGATAATATGATATATATCATGATAGACCTCAGGGCTGGACCCAACGGAATCGGGGACGAGCTCGGGCCCGGCGAGACAGCGACGCTGTACTTCGAGCTGGCCGCGGGGCTGACCGTGAAGGAGGAGTTCACCGCGCCGCTGTCCTTTGGGTCCCAGAGGTTCATCGACCTAACGATGCAGTGAGCGCGGCCCCGACGGACCAGTGCCTAGGGTGGGAGCGCTATGGCCATACCCGTTGGACGGAATGCGGGCGCACCTCCAGTGCCCCCTCCAGCCCAGCCAATGGGCGCGCCACCCGAGGGGAACGACTTCCAGGAGGTGGCCCCCCCCGTTCCGCAGCCGCCCGGCCCGCCGCAGGCGCAGGTGCCTCCGGCCCAGCTCCCCTCGCGCCCTGGAGAGGCGTTTCAGGTCGTCGCGCCCACTCCGGAGCTGGCGAGCCTGGGCACGATGGAGCGGCTAGACGGCGTCGAGAGGACCCTCGAGGAGGCCATACGCCGCATCGACACAATCGACAAATTCACCGAGGCCGTGCGCAACGACATCAACCAGGTGAAGGAGAGCATCTCCCACATCGAGGCCAACATGAGGGAGCTGACCTCCCTCTACGACCTGATATCCAGCCAGGTCAACCCGTTCATCGAGATGGAGACCGCGGCCAAGGCCGCCGGCGCCGCAGAGGAGGTGGCCAAGGAGGAGGTGCCCGAGTTCGATGCTTTGTTCGAGCCGACGCCGGAGCTCGCCGCGGGTGAGGAGTTCACGCCCGTGGAGCCAGGTGCCCTCCCTCCCGCGCCACTAGCGCCCACGCCCGAGGGGCTAGCGGCGGCCCCCGGGATGGAGGTCTCGATGCCTATGGCGGCTCCAGGAATTCCTGTCGCCCCGAGGCCGGAGAGGCCGATGCGGGTGGCGAGGCTCACGCAGATAGGCAGCGACTCGATGTGCCTGATCGCCCTAATGAGGTGGATTGAGTTCCTGCTCTCGAGGGTCAAGAGGGAGCAGATTCCGTCGCTTCTAGGCTTCTATGTGAGAATCGGATGGATAAGCGACGGAATCAAGCAGCACGTCATGGATGTTATAAGAGGAATTCGCTTTGGTCCTGGAGCACCTGTGGGCGGGGCCACGGGGAGGACCTACGCCGCTTACGAGGCCCCGAGGGACCGTGAGGGGGACGTGGTCATGGCCTACTCCAAGGAGGCCGTGACAGAGCCCGCTCCCGCGCCGGAGGGGAAGAAGCCCGCCGCGGCGCCCGGCGACGACTGGAAGATGACGCCGGAGGACCACCTCAAGACCCTGATATTCATCGAAAGAATTCGAGGCACGGAAGTTGACAAGAGCAAGCTCGAGGAGCTGGAGAGGGACGTTCTAAACTTGAGGAAGGGCCTTGAGGGCTTCTTCGGGCTCTAGCGCTGCGGGGGTGGGATGAGCTGTGGGGCTCAGCGTCTCCGTCAGCTTCGCCATACTAACCATTGCCTTTTTCGTGGGAGCCGCCGCGCTCGTCGACGCCTCGTTCTACTCTCTCGACCGTCTGATGGGTGGGGCGGAGGACGTGGCCGAGCAGAGGATGGAGTGGGCTCGGACGAGGTTCCTGCTGAACAACGCCAGCCTCCAAGGCGGCACGGTCGTCCTCAACCTGACCAACACGGGAAGCGCCCTGCTGGACGTCAGCGGCATCTCGGTCCTGGTCAACGGCACATATGTTGGCAGGAACCTGACCAACGCTACAGTCGAAGGCAAGGTCACGAACATCTGGAGCGCGAATGAGAGGATGAGGATGGAGCTCAGCGTGGCCGCTTCTGTCAATGAGCGCGTCATGGTCGTCACGGGCAATGGCGTTGCCCAGTGCGGGGTGATCTCCTGATTGGTGGGGGGGCGACCTAGTGCCCGGCACCTCAGCCTCGCACATCGTATTTTTCATCGCGGCGGTCATCGTAGCCACTTCTGTGGCGAGCATCTTCGCGACCACCGTCATCAGAATGTCTGGAGACATAAAAGAGCAGGCGGACGCTAGAGTGGATGAGATGAATACCCGCGTGGCGATAATCAACGACCCCTCCGCCATGCCCTACAACTCCTCGGCCGGCACCCTCGTCCTTTACGTCAAGAACCTTGGGAAAACGGTTCTGGCCGAGGAGAGCACAAAGGTCTTTATCGATGGGAACTTCACGCGCTCGGAGAACCTAACGTTCAGTTTGCTCGACAACGCCACCAGCTGGTCGCGGGAGACCGTGCTGGAGATAACCATCCACAACATCACCCTCTCCTCAGGCGACCACCGCGCCAAGGTCGTTGTTTCCTACGGGAAGAGCGCCACGCTCCAGTTCAAGATATGAGTCGGCGCGGAGAGAGGCGGTCGGCTCAGGCGCCTGAGCCATCTTCAGCCGGGAGCGTTCCCCTGACGAAGAAGAGCTCGCTGTGGCCATTCTCGGGGCCGATGTAGTGCTGGTAGGCCACATTGAGGTAGCCGTCGTGCCCGACCACTATCTCGAAGAAGTCGTGGAGGGCGTGGAGGTCGGCTCCGACGTAGCACGGCCCCTCCTCGCATTTGGTGAAGTTGAAGCGCAGGGTGCGGGGGTGGCCATAGGGCGAGGGCAGGTCGTCCCACCATTTGGCGCTCTCCGGGACGGCTATCCTCCCGTGCGGTCCCGGCCTAAGCATCCCTCCGTAGACGTGCCACTCGCTCTGGTCGGAAACTGGGAGGGTCCTGGTGGCGTAGAACGCCACACCGACCGAGCCGTCGGGGCCGACGTTGATTGTCGGGTAGTCTATGAATGCCTTGAAAGGGGTTATGTCGGAGTAGCTCCAGGAGCGCCCATAGTCGTGGCTCCATGCGGCGAAGATGCGTGTGCCGTTCTCCACCCCATTCGTGGCGTCGTTCCAAAGGGCCCACACGGTTCCGTTGGAGCCAGCGCTGATCACTGGGTACTCCCTCCCCGGACCGTCCCTATGGGCGATGGTGATGGGGGCGCCGAAGTCCCATGTCGCCCCCATGTCGTCGCTGACATAGACGACGATGTCCGCCTCCGCGCCCACCTCCGTCTCTGAAATAATATAGACGTGGCTCCCGTGCCTCTCGGCGTCTATCAGCCCCCAGCCGTTGCCGGGCACGGGCTGCCCCGCAGTGAATGTCCGGGCGCCATTGGTCGAGCGGTAGTACCAGTAGCGGCCTCCCCTGACCTCCACGCCGTTGTTGCCTAAATAGTGAACTATCCCGTCGCCCTGCGCCGCTATCCAGGGCCTGTCATCTAGCCCCGTGGTCTTTTGCACTCTGACGGAGTACTGGTACTGACCCTGGTCCGCCCAGACATGGATGTGGTTGTCCAGGAGATAGGTGTCGACGAAGTAGACATTGTCCCTGGCGTCTATCGCTATGTCCCCCTCGTCCCCGAGATAGGTCTTCCAGAGGCTTCCGCGCGGGAACGGCTCGGAGGGAGAGCGCCAGCTCCTCCCGTCTGGCGTGCCTATGAAGAACCAGGAGGCGAGGTAGTCCCAGGAGCTCTTGTCGTCCAGGTTCTTATGAGCTGTGTAGTACATGTAGCCCTTCGAGTCCATGGCGATGCCGGGCTCGTAGCCCTGCTCATTGAACTCGTATATCGGCTCCCACACAATCCCAGACGGGAGGGATGCGCCGCTCTCCGCCGCGGGCGGGGGTGTTGCGGCGGGGCGCCGAGAGAGGGCGTAATACAAGCCCCCGACTATGAGAAGAGCTGACACGCTCAGAGCGAGCGCTCTCTTGAGTCTGGGCGCCGGCAATCCGCCCCCCACCCCCTCTGGTTTCCGGGATATTTATTTTTATTGGTCTCTACGCCAAATGGGACCACAAACAATAATACCACCCTCGCAGGTCACATAGACCGTGTCCCCCGCCCCCTCTCGCGCCGGTCTGACGGTGGAGGATTGGATGCTCGTCCACCTCCTCCGCTTCACCAATTTCGCCTCGGCCTTCGAGGCGCCCTGGGGGATGACGCAGTACGGCATCGCCGAGGCCGTGGGGACGGGGCAGGACCACGTCTCCCGCGCGGCCAGAAGGCTGATGCAGAAGGGACTGGTGGCGGAGACCAAGCGCCGGGTCGCCGGTGTCCAGGAGAGGAGAAAGGTCTACCATCTGACCCCGGAGGGTGAGGCGGCGGCCCTAGCCCTACAGAGCTCGCTCGAGAGGACGCCCGTGAAGATTATGGAGGGCGGCGTCGAGAGCTCCATCCCGCTCTCCGAGGTCTCGCGCCTTCTGGGCAGGAAGCACACACTCATCGAGCTAGCCCGGGCCATCCGCCCCGATGGAACGCTGGACAGAGAGGGGCTGGCGGCGTCCGGGCGCCCTGAGGATGTCGAGCCGGCCCTGATGGTCCCAGCCACGCCGGGCTTTGTGGGCCGGACGAGGGAGCTGGAGACTCTAAAGCGCCTTATCGAAGAGAGAAAGATGGTGATTCTCCATGGAATACCTGGAATAGGGAAGTCGTCGCTGGCCGCGAGGCTGGTCCGGGAGCTCAGGCCCCCCCGCCCCACGTTCTGGTACAGGTTCCGCGAGTGGGACACCCTGCGCAACCTCCTCACCCCCTTTTCGGAGTTCCTGCAGCGCGAGGGCCGGAGGAAGTTGAGGGCCTACCTGGCTTCCAGGCAGGAGATAGACCTCAACGCGGTTTGCTATCTGGTGCTTGAGAGCGTGCGGGAGCTCAGAGCCCTCCTCGTTTTCGACGACGTCCACAAAGCCTCGGAGTCATTCATGCCCTGCTTCCAGCTCCTGACCGAGGTCCTCGAGAAGAGCGAGGGCATGAGGGCTCTCCTGACCACACGCCGCCTCCCCGCGTTCTACAGCCGCAGCGAGGTGGTTGTGAAAGGCCTCGTAGCGGAGTTCAAGCTCGAGGGGCTGGATGAGGAGGCGAGCTCCCAGCTCCTCAGGGCCCGGAACATCGCCCCCGCGCACCACAGGAGGGCTTACCTCCTCACGGGCGGCCACCCCCTGGCGCTCGAGCTCTACAACCCCAGCTCCGGGGAGGCGGAGGAGAGACTCAACATCAACAAATACATCGAGGAGGAGATAGCGGGCCGGCTCACCCCGGCAGAGCTTAAGGTCCTTCGGATGGCCTCCGTGCATAGGTGCCCAGTGCCAGCGGAGGGCCTGCTGCAGGACCCGGAGCTGCCCTATGAGACCCTCCCGAAATTGGTCTCCCGCTCCCTCCTCATCGAGCTTACCGGCAGGTTGGCTCCGGTGGGTCCCGCCCCCCGCCCTCCCAAGGGCCAGTGCATTTCGCTGGTGGAGAGTCAAGGGGCTATCGGGGGAAAGTATGACATTCACGACTTCGTGCGGGACTTCTTTTACTCCCGCATGAACCCCGTCGAGAGGAGGGATCTGCACAGAGAGGTGGCGAGGTACTATAGTGCCCTCCAAGGGAGCGGAGCCAGGCTCGAGCAGGTCCACCACACATTGAGCGCCGGAGAGGTCGGGGAGGCTGCAGCCCTGCTCGCGCGCCACGGCGAGGAGCTGCTCGCGGCGGGGCACGCGGAGGAGCTGAAGGCCTTTTTCGAGGCGATGGAGGGCAAGGGGGTGGGGCCGGAGGCGGAGGGCCTCGTCTATCTCAGGGCGAGGGTCTGCGACCTCCTGGGGGATTGGGACAGAGCTCTCGAGCTCTATCGGCGCGCCCTGAAGCGGGGGGGCGCCGCGCGCGCGGCCGAGGCCCAATACCACATCGGCTGGATACAACAAAGAAGGAACTCTTGGAGGGAGGCAGAGGCGAGCTTCAGGAGGTGCCTCGCGCTATCAACAAGAGCGCGCGATGGGAGAGGGGCGGCCCGAGCCTATCACGGGCTGGGGCGCGTCCTGTGGAGGGCGGGAAGGCTCCGGGAGGCAGCGGTCTTCTGCAGGAGGAGCATCGCCAGGGCACGCGCCGTGGGAGATGGGGTGCTGGAGGCCTCCGCGGGCATCGAGATGGGTCGCGTCCTGGCCTCCTTGGGCCGCTTCGCTGACGCCGAGAGAGAGCTGAAGCGGAGCGTCGAGCTCGCCGAGCGGACAGGCGAGCTCTCCGAGGCTGTGAGGGCCAAGAACTGCTTGGCTTGGGAGATATACAGAATCAGAGGGAGGTTGGACGAGGCGCTAGCCGTCCTGACGGAGGCCGAGGCGGAGGCGCTGGCATCGGGCAGCTTCAGAGAGCTTGGGCCGATATACCACAGCATGGGCGAGGTTTGGGTGAGGAGGGGGGACGCGGACAGGGCAGAGGATTATTTCAAAAAGTCTATTGAGATATTTAACAAGCTCGGGGACGACCATGGGAGAGCCTTCAACTACCTGGGCTTTGGAATCGTGAGCGCGGCCAGGATGAACTGGGAGAGGGCGGAGGAGTGGATGGCCGAGGCGGTGGCGGCCTTCGAGCGAGTGAACACTCCCAGCGACCTCGCCTACGCGCTGCGCGAGCTCTCCAGGATGTGGAGGGAGAGGGGGGACACCAGAAAGGCCCGTTTATTCGAGAGAAGGGCCGAGAGAGCCGAGGGGCGGCTCAGGGCCTGACTTCGTGGGTGGGCGGGGCGCGCGTCCCGGCTGGGGGCGGCAGAATCATTTATAGCCGCCCAAACCAATGCGCGCGCTCGTGCGCCCATGCACGTGAAGAAGGTCGTCGGTAGAGACGACGAGCTCACGTTCCTAAAGAGGCTGGTGGACGAAGCGATTCAGGGGAGGGGCCGCGTGGTCTTTCTCTCCGGCGAGGCGGGTGTGGGCAAGACGAGGCTCGTCGAGGAGCTGGCCTCCTACGCCCAGGACATGGGCGTGCTGTACATGCGCGGCAGATGTCTGTACAAAGAGGGCGCCGACCCCTACCTTCCATTCCTTGACGCGCTGCGGAGCCTCTCCGGCTCGAGCATCGTGGGTGGCCGGGACAGGCCCGAGCTCCCGCTCAGCATAGCGACCGGAATCGGGCTAAAGGGGAGGGAGGTCGGCCCTATGGGGGTCTCAGTAATGGAGGGCTCCTCCGACGACTGGATTGAGGAGGAGGGGCAGAAGGTCGTCGACGTCACGGAGCAGCTGCGGAGAATCGACCTCGGGAAAGAGAGGGACAGGATGTTCGAGGCAATATCCTCGATGATTCTCAGCATCGCCCGGGCCAGGCCCCTCATCCTATTTCTCGACGAGCTCCACTGGGCCGCCAGAGCCACCCTTCAGCTCCTAGCCTATGTTGTGAGAGGCATCCGGACGTCGAGGGTGCTGGTCATCGCGGCCTACAGACCCGAGGAGCTGGCCTCGAGCGACGGAGGGCAGCACCCGCTCATAGAGCTCATGGCCAGAATCGGCCGCGAGGGCATCTCAAGCACCCTCGCCCTGCGCCCCCTCGACGTCAGGGGAACGAGGCACCTGCTGTCGGTTCTTCTGGGCCGCCCAGACTTTCCGGAGGGCTTCGTGGAGGCGGTTTTCAAGAGAACGGAGGGAAACCCCTACTTCATCGAGGAGGTGGTGAAGAGCCTGGTCGATGGGGGTGTGATTAATCCCGGGGACGCCGAGTGGCCCAGAAAGGTGGATGCGTCATCCATGTCAATTCCTTCGAGCGTTAGGATGGTTATTGCCCAGCGCATCTCCAGACTCAGCAGTCCCGCCGCCCAGCTCCTCGAGGGCGCCTCCGTCCTTGGCGACGAGTTCACGCTGGACGAGCTGGCCGCCCTGACCGACCCTGGTGCCAATGGGCTCACCAAGGCCCTGGACGAGCTGAGGGGAGCCAACCTCATCGCCGGTGCCACAGAGAGCGGCAAGGAGACCTACAGATTCACGCACACGCTGCTGCGAGAGGTTGTGTACGAGGGCCTCAGCCGGGCGAGGAGGCGCGCGCTGCACAGGAGAGCCGCATCCGCTATCGAGGCGATTCACGCGGGCTCCCTGAGCGAGCGCATCTTCTCCCTCGCCTACCACTACTCAGGCGCGGGTGACCTGCCGAGAGGGGCGAGGTACCTCGCGCAGGCTGGCCACAAAGCGCTCCAGAGCTTCGCCCCCGATGAGGCGGCGCGCTACTACCAGTCGGCCCTGGAGGCCCTGGAGAAGCTCGAGCCCACCCCCGAGAACATCAGGCTCGAGGAGGAGACTCTGGTCTCGCTTGGGAACGTCCACTATATAGTTGGGGAGTGGGACAAGGCTCTGGAGGAGTTCGGCGAAGCTGTCAAGCTAAGCGCGGAGAGCGGGAGCGATGCCTGCAGAGCCCTCAGCCATCTGAGAATGGGTGAGATAGAGGAGAAGAGGAGCGACTGGGCGAGGGCGGCAGAGAACCTGCAGAGGAGTCTTGAAATCTACACCGCCATAAAAGACACAAGCGGAATCGCCAACGCTCACCTGGCGCTCGGCACAATGCACTGGAGGCAGGGGGAGTACCAGAGGGCGCTTGAGGAGGCGACGCTCTGCCTCTCCTTGCTCGAGGGGGCGGGTGAGATGTACCTGAGCGCCATGGCGATGAGCCTCCTCGGCAGCATCCACACGGACATGGGCGAGCCTCAGAGGGCCCGGGAGTGCTACGAGAGGGGGCTGGAGCTGGCGCAGCGGGCCGGGGACCCGCTCGAGATATCACGCGCCTACAACAACCTCGGCCGAATGGAGATTAAGGAGGGTCACTACGACGCCGCACTGGAGCTCCTCCAGAAGAGCGTCGAGGCCGCCAAGAGGAGCGGGAACGCGAGGCAGGTGGGCTACGCCCTCGCCAGCCTGGGCGAGTGCTTCGCCCGCGCTGGGGACCTCGAGGCTGCGATGGACAACCTCGACCTCTCGATAGCGATTTTTGAGAAGCTCGATGAGAGGGTGATGATCGGCTCGATAATGATGCGGCGGGGGCTGATTTTCCGGAACGCCGAGGACTGGGAGATGGCCCGCAAGTGCTTCTTAGAGAGCACGCGAATAGTTGAGGAGCTGAACATGCCCTTCACGCTCGGCGAGCACCTGCTGGAGTTTGGAATCACGTGCGCGCTCCAGGGCGACAGGAGGGAGGCAAAGAAGCTCATCACCAGGGCCCTGCACACTTTCGAGGCCATAGGAGCCGCCAAGCACGTCGAGAGGGCCCGCTCTGAGTTGAAGAGGCTCGAGGACTCGGAGAGGGACGAGTGAGGGAATCCTGGGGTGTGAGCGTGTGGGGCGGCGGAGAAGCCGGCCGCTGGGGCGAGGGGGGTTGGTTCCTCAGCTCACGAGCTCCGCGCCCTTCTCGATGAGCACTCCCGTTGGGGTGGGGAGCTTCACCGCTCCGCGCCTCAGGGCCTCCTTTGCCACGGCGTAGTTCTCCTTGTTCACCCTCACTGTGATCAGCTTCTGGCCCACACCCACCCTGGCAACGGTGCCCACGGCCTTCCCGAAGGAAGCCCTCATGCCCTGGGAGACCCTGTCCGCCCCCGCGCCCGTCGCCTGTTTGTTCTCCCTTATGACCACGTGGGGGTAGACCCTCACCTTCATGTGATAGCCGTCGTTGCCCGCCCTCTTCTGGAGCTCCCTGTTCACCGCTACGCGCGCGGCCTCGAGCGCGATGTGCCTTATCTGGCACCTCTCCTTCGCATACAGGCTGATCGTGAGGTCAAAGTCGCGGCTGGCGGCGCCGAGGTCGAACTGGGTTATGCGCGGCGCCGGAACGCCGCCCATGTACTTCTGCTGGCAGTAGGCCTGGCTCTTTATCTCTCTGTACATCCTGCCCGGCTTCCGGACCATATCCCTCCCCTCCGGTCAATGGCGTCGGGCATACAGGGTCGCCGGATATATAAATTGCGCCCCGGCGCGAGCTGGGCGCCCTTCTCAGCCCCCATTAGGCGGCGGACACCCCATCCAGCCCCGTTCCGAGAGAGCCCGCCGCTCTCTCCGGAGCCCAATTCTTAAATACGCCAATTCTTCTACTCTCTTCGTTTCTGGAGAAGGGGGAGAGGAGGGGGGGCCCACGGGTTGGTTTGAAAGCGGGGAGGGGACCCGCCGGCCCAATGCTCCCCCTCCTCGCCGCCCTAGGGCTGGTCATTCTCCA
>FWPU01009561.1_pt1 | contig 15172 bp, 11 predicted proteins | sample 2228361 | NCBI WGS metagenome assembly FWPU01 (sample SAMEA103939777, study PRJEB20133) | metagenome
TGGGCCGGTATCGCCCGATGAGATCCCGCTTGATGAAGACCAGCCGCTCCGACCCCCCAGCCCGTACAGCGTGAGCAAAGTTGCGCAGGATATGCTTGGGTTGCAATACTATCTCAGCCACAACCTGGACATTGTGCGGGTGCGGCCCTTCAACCAGATCGGGCCGGGGCAGAGCAAGCGGTTCGTAGCACCAGCCTTCGCCAGCCAGATCGCGGCCATCGAGGCGGGACTCCAGGAGCCTGCCGTATACGTCGGCAATCTGGAAGCACAGCGCGACTTTACCGATGTGCGGGATATGGTGGAAGCTTACCGCCTGTTAATGGCGCATGGCCGGGCTGGCGAGGTGTATAACGTCGGCACAGGCGAAGTGCACAGCATCCGGGAGCTGCTGGATATCCTGCTGCACTATACACACACCCCCATCGAAGTGCGCACCGATCCGGCCCTGATACGTCCGGTTGACGTGCCCATCATTGTCTGCAACCCGGCCAAAGTCCAAACAGCAACGGGCTGGAAGCCAGCCTATGCGTTCGAGCAGACGTTGCTCGACATCCTGAACGACTGGCGCCAGCGTGTCCGACAGGTGCAGGGCTGATTGACTCAGCGAGGCACATCGCGGCTCCCGCTCCCAGAACAGCAAGCAGGGATCAGAGTATTCCACCAGGAGAAGTAATCTATGCCAAAAGCGCTGATCACAGGCATCACCGGACAGGACGGGTCGTATCTGGCCGAATTGCTGCTTGAGAAAGGCTACGAAGTCATCGGGTTGGTCCGGAGGACGAGCACCGTCAACTTTGAGCGAATCGGTCACATCCAGGACCGGATCACGCTGATCTCTGGCGATCTACTCGACCAGACTTCGCTGGTTCAGGTGCTTGACCAGTACCGTCCGGACGAGGTCTACAACCTGGCGGCGCAGAGCTTTGTGCAGACCTCGTGGCAGCAGCCGGTGTTCACAGGCGAGGTCACGGCACTGGGTGTAACGCGCGTGTTGGACGCCATCCGTATGGTCGATCCGTCCGTCCGTTTCTACCAGGCGTCGAGTTCAGAAATGTTCGGCAAGGTGCGCGAGGTGCCGCAGTGTGAGACGACGCCGTTCTACCCGCGCAGCCCCTACGGCGTCGCCAAGGTGTACGGGCACTGGATCACGGTTAACTATCGCGAGAGCTATGGGCTGCACGCGACAAGCGGCATCCTGTTCAATCACGAATCCCCCCGGCGCGGCCTGGAGTTCGTGACCCGCAAAGTCACCGACGGCGTCGCCCGTATCAAGTTGGGCCTGAGCGACAAGCTGGCGCTTGGAAACCTTGAGGCGCGGCGCGATTGGGGCTATGCAGGCGATTACGTCGAGGCGATGTGGATGATGCTCCAGCAGGACGAAGCGCAGGACTACGTCATCGCCACAGGCCGGACCCACTCGGTTGCCGATCTGTGTGAAGTGGCATTCGGCTACGTTGACCTCGACTGGCACGACTACGTGGTGCAAGACCCACGTTTCATGCGGCCCGCCGAAGTCGATATGCTGGTGGGGGATGCCAGCAAGGCCAGGAAGGTGCTGGGATGGGAGCCAAGGGTCTCGTTTGAGGAATTGATCCATATGATGGTTGACGCGGACATGGCGAAGCTGAAACAGGAGGAGTTGGTGAATCGTGGGAGACATTAAGTTCGGAACCGACGGGTGGCGCGGCCAGATCGCCGCCGACTACACATTCGACAACGTGCGCCGCTGCGCGCAGGGCTTTGCCAATTATCTGCTGACGCGCGAAGGGCGCGACAAGGGGGCTGTGATTGGCTATGACCAGCGGTTCAGTTCTGAGCATTTCGGAGCAGCGGCGGCAGAAGTACTGGCCGCCAACGGCATTAGGGTGTGGCTGACCAACGCCGCCACCCCTACCCCGGTCATCTCCTTCAGCGTGGTTGACAAGCAGGCTGCCGGAGGCATCAACATTACCGCCAGCCACAACCCACCCACTGACAACGGCTCTAAGGTGCGCGATCGCTTTGGCGGCGCTGTGGACCCCGAAGGCCTCAAGCAGATCGAGGGACTGATCCCGCCGATCGAGCACGTCAAGCGGATAAGCCTCGACGAGGCCGTAAGTTCCGGAATGGTGACCTTGTTCGACCCGACCAGCGCGTATCTCCAACACCTCAAGACCCTGATCGATGTCGAGCCGATCAGACAGACCGGGTTTAAGGTCGTGGTCGAGCCGATGTGGGGCAACGGCATCGGCTGGCTGCCGCGCCTCCTGGACGGCGGCAGAACGCAGGTCATCGAGATCCACAACGTGCGCAACCCCATCTTCCCTGAGATGCAGCGCCCTGAGCCAATCCCGCCCAACGTTGATAAGGGGCTTGAGGAAACGGTCAGGCAGCACGCCGACGTATGCATTATCCTCGACGGAGACGCCGACCGGGTCGGCGCGGGAACCCAGCGTGGCGAATTTATCAACCAGCTTCAGATGTACGCCTTGCTGGCGCTTTACATGCTCGAGGTGCGCGGCGAGCGCGGCCCCATCGTCAAGACCGTCTCGACGACCACCATGTTGAACAAGTTGGGCAAACTGTACGGCGTGCCGGTATACGAAACCGGCGTTGGGTTCAAATACGTGGCCCCCAAGATGCTTGAGACCAACGCCATGATCGGCGGTGAGGAGAGCGGCGGGTTTGCGTTCCGGGGACATGTGCCCGAGCGCGATGGCATCCTGGCCGGGCTGTATCTCCTCGACTTCATGGTACAGAAGAATATGACGCCCACTGAATTGATCGAATTCCTCTACAGCAAGGTAGGCCCGCACTACTACGACCGCGTGGACACCCGGCTGGAAAGCGTGAAGCAGCGCGACACGATCCGCGAGCGTATTAAATCCGCCCGCCCGGACAGCATCGCCGGACTGAAGGTCACCGGAATCAATACGCTGGACGGCTATAAGTTTGAGCTGGAGGATGGCGGCTGGCTGTTGATCCGCTTCTCCGGCACCGAGCCACTGATCCGCGTCTACACAGAGACGACACACGAAGATAAGGTGGAGGCCATCATTGAGGGTGGGATGGCTATCGCCGGGCTGTAGTGATCAGCTCCCGCCTATCGTCGCGCTTCGGCCTCCCTTCACCGGAGCGCGGCGTTTGTTGTCCCGAGTATGCAGGGCGCGATGATGAAGGTCGAACTGGTCGATACTCACTGTCATCTGGGCTTTGAGTGCTTCGACGGCGACCGGGACGCCGTCGTGCGGCGCGCCAGCGAGGCGGGCGTCACACGCATGGTTGCGCCCGGGCTGGACGTACCGACAAGCCGGGCGGCCATTGCGCTCGCTGAGCGTTACGCAGGCGTGTACGCCGCCGTCGGCGTCCATCCCAACGACATCGGGCCTGAACCCGCGCCACTGGAAGGCGTGCTGGCCGATATACGGGCGATGGCCACTCACCCCAAGGTCGTTGCGATTGGCGAAATCGGGCTGGACTACTACCGGGAAAGGACGCCGCGTGCCCTCCAGCATCTCTGGCTTGAGGCCCAGCTCGCCCTTGCCGCTGAGCTTGGGTTGCCCGTGATCATCCACAACCGGGAGGCGACGGCGGATGTCCTGGCTCTGCTCGGCGCGTGGGTCGGCAGCGGGCTGCCTGCCGTGCTCGCCAGCCGGGCCGGCGTCCTGCATTCATTCTCAGCCGCCTGGGAGGATGCCCAGATGGCACTGGAGTGGGGCTTTTACCTCGGGTTCAGCGGACCGGTCACGTTCAAGAAAGCAGACGAGATGCGCCGCGTCGCCGCCCTCGCACCTGTTGAGCGCATTCTGGTCGAGACGGATGCGCCGTTCCTGGCGCCCCATCCTCACCGGGGGCAACGGAACGAACCCGCCTACGTCCGCTATGTCGCCGAGCAGGTCGCGCAGGTGCGGGGTGTCAGCTTTGAGCAGATCGCCGGGCAGACAACGCGTAACGCTGGTGTGCTCTTTGGATGGGAGGGCGGCCCGATTTGAAAGATGTCTGTCTCTGGTACTGTTCCGATGTCTCGCGGTTTCCACATTCGCAGCCTAGAACATTTGACCAAAGCGCCCAAACACTATATACTGGGCTTCGGGATAAACCGATACACTGCCTGACCCTCCGCGCGTGGGGCCTCTATGATATACATGCCCTGCCTCACACCCGTGGAGGTGCACGGCCCAGCCTCCGGCAAGCGCACCTAGCTGCACCGCACCGACAGTCGCGGCTCACTCAAAGCCCTGTCAAGCCAGCAAACCGCCAGTATGCCAGAGAGAGAAGGGCATGTTGGCGGTTTTTTGCCGTCAGGCTCCGGTTACCCCGCCCTCAGCCAGCGCAATGATAGGGCATGGCTGAAAACATCACAAGGGAGAAGAACACTTACCTATGGCATCTGACGCACAGGCCACACTTACTGAGGCGAACGACGGCGGGCCTGCTCCGTCGTTCGAGGAACTGCTTGACGCATATGATTTTGACAGCCCACGCACGGGGGACGTCCTGACGGGCGTCGTGCTGCAGGTCACCGATGAGGAGATCATCCTCGATATCGGCGCCAAACATGACGCCTTCGTCACACGGCGTGACCTAGATCGAGTGGGCAATGATATTCTGGAAGGTCTTGAACCCGGCACGGAGCTTAAGGTCTATGTCCTCAAGCCACGCGGCGCCAACGGCGAGCTGCTGGTGTCCATCAGCAAGGCGCTTACAGCCAGGGACTGGGAGCGGGCTGCACAGCTTGAGGCCGGGAACGACACCCTTGAGGTGCGCGTCAACGGCTTCAACAAGGGCGGCGCTCTGGTTGACTTCGGGCGGCTGCGAGGCTTTGTTCCCAACTCGCAGCTGGTCGCCGTGCCGCGCGGAGCATCAACCGAGGAGCAGGAGGCGATCAAGTCCGACCTGATCGATCAGACCATCTCGGTCAAGGTCATCGAAGTTAATCCACGCCGCAACCGCCTCGTGCTCTCCGAAGTAGCCGCACGCCGCGACCAACGGCAGGCGATCCTTGAGAAGCTCCAGGTTGGCCAGGTCGTTCAAGGCCAGGTTGTTAAGCTGGTTGACTATGGCGCCTTTGTGGACCTCGGCGGCGTGAACGGCCTGATCCATATCTCCAAGCTTGACTGGCAGCACGTTAACCACCCCAGTGACGTGCTTTCGGTTGGAGAGCAGATCGAGGTCCGCATCGAAGATATAGACATCGAACGGGAGCGCATCAGCCTCAACCGCCAAGCGCTGCTGCCTGATCCCTGGGATAACCTCACAACTGCCTGCGAGGTCGGTGACCTCGTGACGGGAAAGGTCAGCAGCTTGGCCGATTACGGCGTCTTCGTGGAACTGCCCTTCGGCGTCACCGGTCTGGTGCACCTCAGCGAGATGTCCAGCTACAACATCTCGAACCCCAAGGAATGGGCCAACGAGGGCGATGATCTGCTGGTCCGCATCATCAGCATCGACACCCACCGCAAGCGCATCGGCCTCAGCCTCGACCAGGTTGGCCAGGATGAGTTATATGACTGGATGATGGCACGCGGCCAGCAGCCGCCGGACGACGAGCCGCAAGATATGGCCCCAGTCGGCACTGAGGTCGCTGAGGCAGAGACACAGTTCGAGGGTTGAGTCCCGCTGCTACCCAGCCAACGATCTGGACAGGGCCGGATGCCAGGCAGGCACCCGGCCCTGTGTTTGTCAAGCCTGCCGAGTGGGTTATAATCGCCGCCGACCGGTTGGCCTGAGGCCAAGCGGGGGATCGCATACCCCGGTGAGGAGCTATGATCCCCGAGCTTTCCGTCGTCATCGTGAGCTGGAATGTGCGCGATCTCCTGCGGGAATGCCTGCGCTCAATCCAGGCCGGGCCGGTGACCATCGTCGGCGTTGGGCAGGCCATCCGGGCGGACCATCTGCCGGTTGAGGTGATTGTGGTGGACAACCTCTCCCAAGATGGGACGCCTGCCGTGCTGCGCGAGTCCTTCCCCTGGGTCCGGCTGGTAGAGCCGGGGCACAACACCGGGTTCAGCCGGGGCAACAACCTCGGCATCCAAGCCAGCCGGGGACGGCTGGTGCTGATCCTCAACCCTGACACACAAATCATCGGAGACGCGATCCCGCGTATGGCCGCCTACATGGATGCCCATCCCACCATTGGCGTGCTGGGGCCGCAACTGCTCAACCAGGACGGGAGTGTGCAGTCGTCACGGCGGCGCTTTCCGACGCTGTGGACTGCGATTTTCGAGAGTACGTGGCTGCAAGGTCTTGCCCCCCGGCGCATCCTCGATCACTACTACGTGCGCGACAGGCCTGACGATGCCATCCAGCCGGTTGACTGGGTGCAGGGCGCAGCGATGCTCGTGCGCCGCGCGGTTTTCGACCAGGTGGGCGGCTTTGATGAAGCCTATTTCATGTACTCCGAGGAGTTGGACTGGCAGCGCCGCATCAGGCAGGCTGGGTGGGAGATCGTCTATTATCCAGAGGCCCGGATCGTACACCTGGGTGGCAAGAGCAGCGATCAGGCCGTAGCCCAGCGCCATATCGACTTCCAGACGAGCAAAGTACGCTACTTCCGCACACATCATGGCCCGCTGACCGGTTTTGTTGTCCGCATGATGCTTCTCGCCAACTATGTGTCACAGATCGGCATCGAGGCGGCCAAGTGGCTGCTGGGGCACAAACGCACCCTGCGCCGCGACCGTATCGCGGCCTACTGGCAGGTCGTGCGTTCAGGGCTGAGGGGATAGCCGCCATGCGGATCGGGTTCGTTACCGGTGAGTATCCACCCATGCAGGGCGGCGTGGGGGCATTCACCCGCGAACTGGCCCGCACGCTGGCGGAGACGGGGCATGACGTGCACATCTTTACGCGCGCCGAGGCCCGGCCCGCGCCCGGTGCTGAGGCTAGCGGCGGCGTCCGCGTTTCGGCCTGTGTGGCCGGGCACTGGGGCTGGCCGGTGACGGGAATGATACGCCGGTGGGCGCGGGAGAACCGCCTCGACGTGGTCAACGTGCAGTTCCAGACGGCGGCTTACAACATGCACCCGGCCATCCACTGGTTGCCTGCCCGCCTGCGCGAGACGCCGGTAGTCGTGACTTTCCACGACCTGCGCACGCCTTATCTCTTCCCCAAGGCAGGCCCGGCGCGGCGCTGGGTGGTCAGGAAGCTGGCCCAGGATGCAGACGGCGTGATCGCAACCGACCGGGCAGATGAGACCGTCCTGCGCGATAAATGGCACATCGCCCGGCTCACCTGGGTGCCTATTGGAAGCAACGTCAGCACGACACCACCGCCGGGCTACGACCGGGCAAGCTGGCGGGCAGACCTGGGCATCGGCCCGGACGACCTGCTGATTGCTTATTTTGGCTTCCTGAATGAGAGCAAGGGGGGCCTTGTACTCATCGAGGCTCTCGCGCAGCTTGCTGCCGAGGGTGTGCCTGCCCACCTGGTCATGATCGGCGGGCGGGCCGGGGCTAGTGACCCGACCAATCTGGCCTATGGCCGAAGAGTCGATGCGCTGATCGAGGCGCACGGTCTGCTGGATCGTGTTCACTGGACTGGCTTCGTTGACGACCCTCAAGTCAGCGCACACTTCTATGCCAGCGACGTAACCGCCCTGCCCTATCTGGATGGGGTCTCGCTGCGGCGTGGCACGCTGATGGCGGCGCTGGCGCACGGGAGGGCTATCGTTACCACCACACCGGAACGGGATGCCCCGGAGTTGAGCGGGGTGGTCGAGATCGTGCCGCCCGGTGACACCCGCGCCCTGGCCGAAGCAATCCGGAGACTGTGGCACAGCCCGGGCGAGCGGCAACGTCTGGAGCGGGCTGCGCTCGCATCATCACGCAACTTCGGCTGGGGTCAGATCGCGGCGCGAACCGCCGAGTTCTTCGCCAGTGTAGTCGCCGCATCCCCCCTCCGGGCCAGCGAGCCAGTCGTATGAAAGATCGGCTGTGCACCCACCCCTGGGCCGTTGCCATCACCGGGCTGTTCGTGGCGCTGGCGGCAACTTACAGCCTAGTGTCGCCGATTTTCGAGGTATCGGACGAATTTCTGCATTACCCCGTCGTCGAGCATATTGCCACGACCGGACAACTGCCCGTACAAGACCCTGACATCAGGACGATGTGGGATCAGGAGGGTAGCCAGCCCCCACTATATTACCTGCTGGGGGCGGGCCTGACCTTCTGGATTGACACAAGCGACCTGGAAGCCGTGCGCTGGCTCAACCCGCACGCCAAGCTGGGCATCCCCCTCGACCCCGACAACAAGAACATCATCATCCACACCGCCGCTGAGCGGTTCCCCTGGCGTGGGACGGTACTGGCCGTGCACCTGATCCGCTTTCTGAGCGTCATCATGGGCGCTGTCAGTGTGGCGCTTGCCTATGCCATCGCATACGAGGCCTGGCCGGGTAGCCGCTGGCTGCCGCCGCTGGCCGCGGCGCTGGTGGCCTTCAACCCCATGTTCCTGTTCATAAGCGGGTCGGTCAACAACGACAACTTGATGGTCCTGCTTGGCACATGGACGCTTCTACTCCTCGTGCGTGTGCTCCGCGACGGCCTCAGCACTCAGCGGAGCATAACACTGGCCGTGGTTGTGGCACTCGGCTCACTAACCAAGATCAGCGGGCTGACCTTCGCGCCGGTGGTCGGGCTGGCGTTGGCTGTGCACGGTTGGCGCACCCGCAGGTGGCGCGAGGCGGTGGCAGCCGGGGGTCTGATTCTCATCGCCTGGGCTACCCTCGCCGGATGGTGGTACCTGCGCAACCTGCGGCTGTACGGCGAGTTGCTTGGCACGCAGACCATGATCGCCATTGCTGGGGGCCGCCCAGAGACTGATCTGGCCGGTCTGGTTCGCGAGTGGTATGGTTTCTGGGTCGCCTACTGGGCGCTTTTCGGCGGGGTGAGCATCCTAGCCGATCCGGTCGTCTATCGCTTTCTCTCGGCTATCTCATGGGCCGCTGCTGCTGGTCTGATCGGGTGGGGAGTTGTAACAGCGCGCCGCCGCGCCTGGCAGGAGTTGATGATACCCGGCCTGCTGGCAGTGCAGGTCATCCTCACCTTCGCGGCACTCATTCGCTGGACGCTCATGACCTACGGCTCACAAGGACGGCTTATGTTCCCAGCCATCGGCGCGATCAGCGCCCTCATGGCGCTTGGGCTGCTGAACTGGCTCCCGGAGCGGTGGCAACAGGCAGGGGCGGCAGCCGTTGGCCTGCCTCTACTTGCCATAGCCGTCATCTCTCCGTTCCGCTACATCGCGCCCGCCTACGCCGACCCGCCCGTCGTTGATCAGATTCCGGCAGGCGCTGTGCCTGCCGGGCTGAGCTTCAACGGGTTTGAGATCGTCGCGGTGGCAACGGAGAGTGTAACCGTGGAGGAAGGGGGACGTGTCCCGATCACGCTTTACATGCGGGCCAACGGGCCGCTCGACACAAATTACAGCCTTTACCTTCACGCGCTGGGCCGGAACGGCGAAGAGATCGGCAAGATCGACACCTATCCGGGAGGTGGAGCGCTGCCTGCCAGCCACATGCAGCCAGGCGCGATCTACGCGGATCATTACTCCCTGGAGCTTGAGCCGGAGTTTGAGACCCCGACTATCGTCCGGGTCGCCGTTGGAGCGGGATTGCGTACCAACAACCAGTATATCATTCTAAATGGGCGGATGCCGGATGGGAGCGAGATCCCCAGCGTGGTTGTTCACGCAGGAGTCGCGTATCCCGCTGACGAGTCGCGCTGCGTGGGCCTCGCGCCTGCGGATGCCGCTGTCAACGCAACGGTTGGTGGGTTCGCGCGTCTCTGGGCCGCCCCGCTCAATGTGACAGCATCTCCCGGCGAATCTGTCCCGATCACGCTCTACTGGGACCGGCTGGCCGACACGCCGGTGGACTGGACGGTGTTCGTGCATTTAGTCGGCGCAGATGATGGCATCGCGGCCCAGGCGGATGGCCCACCGCTCAACGGCGCCTACCCAACCTCGCTCTGGCGCAGGGCCTGCCAGTTTGCGGATGTCCACACGCTGCAACTGCCCGGTGACATCCCAGCGGGCACGTACCGCGTGATCGCCGGGATGTATAACGCCGCCGATCCCGCCTACGTGCGTGCCCCGGCGACTACATTGGACGGAACCCCCTACCCCGACTACGCCATCCCCCTTGGCACAGTGCATGTGGAGGCCCCATGACGCGAGCCGACGAGGCGCTGTCACATGTGCGGAGCTGGCTTGAGGAGAGGCCGGTGCGCGCCGATCTGGCTGCGATCCTCGCGCTGACCGGCCTGTGGGCGCTCTTTTTCTGGCGCGCGCTCACCCCGAACCCCGTCAATCAGGTCTCCTACCCGGAAGGCGACTTCTCGGGGCAGTTCCTTGCATTCGGTGCCTATCAGGCCCGGCGGCTGCTGGCAGGCGAGATCCCACTGTGGAACCCCTACAACTACGCCGGGCATCCTTTCCTAGCCGATACGCAGGCAGCCGTCTTCTACCCGCCGCGCCTGCTCACTATCTTCCTCAGCCAGCTAACCGGCGGCTGGAGCTATGCCGCCCTTCAGGCCGAGGCGCTGGCCCACTATTGGCTGGGCGCACTGATAATGTTCCTGTTGGTCAAAACGCTGACCTGCTCGCGGATCGCGGGGCTGGTGAGCGGCATCACGCTGACCTTCGGCGGCTACCTGACCGGCTATCCGCCACTCCAGCTTGCGATCCTCGAAGCGGGTATCTGGCTCCCGCTGAGTTTGCTCGGCATGTACAGAGCCTCTGCGCTCCCCGCCGAAGCCGGGGAGCGGGGCCGGTGGCGCGTTCGCTGGCTGGCAGTCTCGGCGCTGGCCCTGGGTATGCGCCTGCTGGCCGGGCATCCGCAGACCAGCCTTTTTTACCTGTACGTGCTGGCAGCATACGTGATCCACCGGGCGGCAAAGGCCCACATCCGCTGGCCGGAGGCGCTGCTGGCGGTGGGAGGGGTGGTCGTGCTTGGCATCGGGCTGGCGGCCATTCAGGTGCTGCCTGGGCTGGAATACACACGTCTCACGATCCGCACCGGTTATGGTATCGACGACCTTTCCCACGGCTTTCCTTTGGTCGACCTCATGTCTATTCTACTCCCCAACGTCGTGTCGATCTGGTCGCCGCTGTATGCCGGAGTCGCAGGGTTGGCACTGGCCGGTGTCGCTGTGTGGAAGAAGCAGGACGGCGCGCGCTTCTGGGTAGCTGTCGCGCTGGTTGCGCTGGTGCTGTCCTTCGGCGGCGGTACTGTGCTTTACCGGGTGCTGTACATTGGCGCGCCGGGCGTGGCATGGTTCCGGGGCTGGGAGCGGGCCGCCTACGTGATCGCCCACAGCGTCGCCATTCTGGCCGGGCTGGGCTGCGCTGCGCTTCTGAGCGATCCGCCTCACCAGCGCGGGCTGAGCCGGGTGTTGGGCATCGGCGCGGCTCTGTGCTGGGTCTTCGCGGTCGAAGTATTCATTGTGAGTCGCTTTGTGCAGGCCGATGCCTCGTCACTGCTCAACCAGTCTTTTATGCTGGGCCTACTCGCCACAGCCACCTGGCTGGTGCTGGGGAAACTCAGCCCCCATACCCGGAGGGCATGGTGGCCGGTTGCCGTGATTGCACTCATCGTTTTCGACCTGTTCAGCAACGATATCAACACCAACTGGGAGCCTATCCCGGCGAGCGAGCGGGTGCATTAACACCGCGAGCTGGATGCGGTTCCTCTAGCTGACGGCGGCCTATTCCGAGTCGATGGGCAGGCAGGACTGTCACACGGGAACTATGGTACGTTGATTGGCCTCCAGGACATTCGCGGGACCAGCCCCCTGCGCCTCAAAACGCTGGACCAATATATGACGCACCTACCCGCCTATCGTTTGTTCCAGCTATTGAACGTCAAATACGTGTTCACTGACTGGCAGCAGCTTGAGATTCCGAGCACAATCGTCGCGGGCGATGCGGAGGCGCAGCCCCCGCTGTTCGTGCACAAGATCGACGATCCTATGCCACGTGCGTGGATGGTCTACCGCGTCATGGTGGCCGCCGACGAAGCGCAGGCACTCGGCTGGATGGCCGATCCGTCTTTCGACCCGCGCAGCACGGTCATCCTGACACATGATCCGGAGATCGACCTGCCTACCGAGCTGCCAGGACGCGCCGCAGTAAGCGTCACGAGCTACGCCCCAGAGCGTATCGTGATCGGTGTGCAGTCCCCCGCCGATGGGGTGCTTGTTCTGAGCGAGATGGACTACCCGGGCTGGCACGCCGAGATAGATGGCGAGCGGGCGCCCATCTGGCGAGCGGATGCCGGGCTGAGAGCGGTGGCGGTTGAGGCCGGCGCCCACGAGGTCGTGTTCACCTTCCGCCCGGCAACGCTGGCGATTGGGGCAACGATCAGCCTGCTGAGTGTAACCGCCATCACCGGCGGGCTGCTCTTAGGGCAGAAGATGGCAGTATCATACGGAAGTGAGGCATGATTCGGCACCCCTTGCAAAACTTCATCGCAACAGGCGACCGCCGCCTGGTTGCGCTCGCGCTCGGCGCGGTGCTGGCGCTGGCAGGCACACTGACCGGCCTCTCGCTGGCGGTCATCGGACCGGTATACACGCTTGCACTGCTGGTTGCGCTGGCCAGTGGAGTCTGGATGCTGGCCGGGCTGCGGAACGCGATGCTCGGCGTTATCCTGATCATCGCTCTACTTCCCTACGCCGCTCTGCCCTTTAAGATCGTCGTCACGCCAACCTTTCTTGACATCGCGATGGGGGCCTTCTTCTTCCTGTACCTGGGCGAATGGATGACTGGCGAACGCCGCCGCCTGGCGACTACCCCCGTCCATGCTTTCATTGTGCTATTTATGGCACTCAGCCTCTTCAGCTTCGTAGCTGGCTTACGTTATGCTGGGTTGACGCCGACCGTAGCGCGCCAGTTTGCTGAGTTGCTGCTCAGCATGGCGTTTGCACTTGTGCTGGTGGACGTCTTGAGAGACCAAAAAGACCTGCGCCAGATCGCCCTGATCGTTATGGTTGCTGGGTCGGTGGCTGCCCTGATCGGAATCGTGTTCTGGTTGATGCCTGATTCGCTTGCCGAGGACATCCTGCGGCGGCTGGCGATCATCGGCTACCCGGACTCCAATATCATCCAGTACACTGAGCAGAACCCCGACCTGCCTGAGCGGGCCATCGGCACGGCGGCCAATCCGAACTCACTGGGTGGCTTCCTCGTGATGGTCGCGGCGCTGGTCGCGCCGCAGATGATAGCCGAACACCCTCTCACCGGAAGACGTTGGCACGGCTTCGCCATGACCGCTGTGCTGGTTGGCTGTCTGGTGCTAACGTTCTCCCGAGGATCGATGCTCGCCTTTGGCGCGGCACTGGTCTTCATCGCCGCGCTGCGCTACCGCAGGCTGCTGCTGATCCTGGCCCTCATCGCCCTGCTGATCCTGGCCCTACCCTGGACACAGTTCTACGTTGCCCGCCTGATCGAAGGTTTTCAGGGGGCTGACTTGGCTACCCAGATGCGCTTTGGCGAATACCGGGACGCAATAACGCTGATCGGGCGCTACCCGCTGTTCGGTGTTGGCTTCTCCGGGACGCCGGATATCGACATCTATCTGGGCGTTGCCAACGTTTATCTCACCATCGCGTCGAACATGGGCCTGGTGGGGCTGGGGGCGTTCCTAGTGCTTATGGCTGCTATCTTTATCTACGGCTGGCAGGCGCTGCGGCATGTCGGCCTTGCCCCGGAGATGCGCCCGCTCCTGATCGGGCTGCTGGCCGGGTTGGTCGGGGCACTGGCGAATGGCATCTTCGATCACTACTTTTTCAACCTGGGCTTCCATCCTGCCATCACCATCCTGTGGACGTTCATCGGTGTGACGCTGGCCGCTTGCCGTGTGACGCTGGCAGAGGCTCAGGTGCCACGTCGCCCGCTGGCACCAACCCGACGTGCAGTCGGGCAGGAGAACCCAGGCAGACGCATTTCAATCCGGGGGGACTTGAGGTAGCAGGTTCAGCTTCACCCCCCGACCTCGATTACGATCGATCTTACTTCCATCCGATGGAGAGGGGGACGAAAGGGGGTGAGGCTCCGCGTGATGCCCCTAAACTGAAGTGCGCCCGGCCTGGCGGCCTGTCCCGGCTTGTTTCGCTGCTCCAATCACCGCTGGTTTTGAGGGCCGTTATGTTGAGCAGGGACTTCATCCACACATACCCAGTATGATGCCGTTCGCTGTGTACCGGCTGGGGCGCACACCTAACTTTTCGAGAGGGTCAACCTGAGGTATGATGACGGCATGGCGGAGCATGGATTCGGTTGGGCCGCGAGGCCGTTCCCGGCGTGGTATTGCGTGGCACCTGCTCTGGCGCTTGTCCTGCTGGCGGGTGCGGGCTGCCGCAGCGCGCCGCCGGAAGAACCTGACGCGAATCCAGTGCTGGGTCCCCCCGTGCTGGAAAGCCCCGCCGATCCAGCGCTGGCGGCCACCCTCCAGGCTGAGGCGGCGGCGACAGCCGCCTGGGTGGCTCAGCTTACGCCCTTTCCCGTGCAGGTGGACACACCGCTACCTACCCTCTCGCGGACGGGCGTTGCAGGCGCGCTGCCGATTGAGCGCACTGGCTCCTGCCCGGTTCCGGAGGGCTTCGTGCTGCATGTCCGGTCGGGTTTCTGCGTGTCCGCTCCGGAGCTATGGACGGTGTACAACGTGGACGGCGGGCTGGCCGCGTCGCTGCGCACGACCCCAGGCCAGGCGATCTCGCTCCGCCCTGATTGGGTGGGCGAGGCATTTGTATGCGATCTCATGGTGTACATTGCGGCTGGCGATTCGCCCCTTGAGCAGCTCCAGATTCACTATGATGAGTACCGGAGCCGCGATGACCTCGCGGAGCTGTCACCTGTGGCCGTGCAGACCCTCGGCGAGATAGCCATGCCGGGCTTCACCTGGGCGCTGACGAGCGGGGAGAGCGGGGGCATCTTTATCGACACGGTGGGCATGAATCGGCTGGCGCATGTTAACTATGGCGGCTCGCGTTGCCCGCTGGTCGACCTCGAACCCGTTCTCAACACCTTGCGTTTTAGCGCTGAGCAATAATACAATCGATAAGCTGAGGAGCAGACAGCACGCGCCGGGCGCGGGGCCTGACACCGAGACAAAGGATGGGATATCATGCGCGATGATGAGTACTACGACAGGGAGGAGGAGCGCAAGACGGCGGAAGACCGCATACGGCGCATA
>FWPU01009562.1_pt1 | contig 15170 bp, 11 predicted proteins | sample 2228361 | NCBI WGS metagenome assembly FWPU01 (sample SAMEA103939777, study PRJEB20133) | metagenome
TGCTCGCCGCCTAACGACAGCGCCGCCAGATCCCGCCACATGTCGATGCTCAGGCCGTTGGCCTTGAGCGCGGTTGCGGTAAAGCGCGCCACCATGGCCGTGCCCACGCGATCGACGAGATAGGGCAGGTAGTTGCCGAGGTCGAGGCCGACACGGTTGTTCACGGCGCACCCGATGGTAACCCCGCCGACGGCACCGCAAGAGGCGGGGGATTGGTCGGAGCCCGCCGCCGCGTTACGCTTACACGCCGAGCGATGCTCGACGAGCCAGGCCAGCCGCGGGCGGCTTGGCGCACGGCTCTTACCGGCTTTTTATTGCGATTGCAACAATTGCATTTACAACAATTGCAAGTGCATGTTATGAGTCGGCCGGCCCGGGTTGCCGGACAACGAGCCGCTTGCGAGAATGAACCGCGAGACTCAAAGGGGAGAGACGCCATGGAGTTCGGATATTTCACCCTCAGCGACAACGCCTACGCCGACAATCCGCGCAGCGCCAACCAGTTCGTCGCCGACATCACCGACGAGGCGCTCTATGCCGACCAGCTTGGGATGCATTCGGCCTGGATCGGCGAGCATCATTTCAATTCGCTCGGCGTGCTTTCCTCGCCGGAGATCGTGCTCGCGTACATCGCCTCGCGCACCAAGCACATCCGGCTTGCGCCGGCAGTGAACGTGACGCCCCTGCATCATCCGATCCGCGTCGCCGAGCAATGGGCCACGCTTGACTTGCTCTCCGGCGGCCGCGTCGATTTCGCGGCCGGAAGGGGCTACGACAGCCGCGAATACGAGCCGTTCAAGGTTTCCTTTGCCGAGAACCAGAGCATTTTCGAGGAAGGCATCGAGGTGGTGCAGAAACTGTGGAACAGCGATGGCCGCATCTCGCATCACGGCAAGTACTACCAGTTCGACAACGTGCGCATCACGCCAAAGCCGATCCAAAAGCCGATCCCGGTATACATCGGCTCGTTTTCCAAGCCGTCGATCGAGCTCGCCGCCCGCCTCGGCTGCGGCCTCATTGTTGCGCCGTTCGCCGCCGCCATGAGCTACGGCGGCCTGCGCCAGGTTGCCGATCTTTACAACGAAACCTGCGCCAAGCACGGCCGCAAACCCGGCCGCCTGATGTGCAGTTACTTCACGCATTTCTGCGACAACAAGGTGCAGGAGGATGCCCAGCGTGCCCGTCAGATCCGTTACTACAAGGAGTGCGTGATACCGGCTTTTCCGTCCGATCCGAAAACCGCGCCGCCGAGCTATCGCTACTTCATCGACATGGTGGAGCGCCTGCACAAGGTGAAGCCGGAAGACCTCACCGAAAATTCCGTGCTGCTCGGCAACTCCGCGCGCATCACCGAAATTTTGAAAAAGGTGGAGGCCGCCGGGTTTCAGGAAGTCATCCTCTACTTCAACGTGGGCTTGAAGCCGCACGCGCAGGTAAAAGAGGAGATGGACCGCTTCATGCGCGAAGTGGCCCCCAACTTCGAGGGCAAGCACCTCGAACGCCGCAAGGCCGCGTGATCAAAGAATCAGCCCTTCACCCGCCGGAGCGGGTGAAGGGCACGAAGCGCACCGGAATGACCGAGCGGCGGGTCGTCTGACCGGGCGCCACCTTTTCGACGACCACGAGCTGCTGCAGCCCGTCCGCCGGCCCGAGCGGCATGACCAGCCTGCCGCCGACCTTGAGCTGCTCGATCAGCGGCGGCGGCACATGTCCGAGCGCGGCCGTCACCACCACCGCGTCGAACGGCCCGCAGTCCGGCCAACCGTGATAGCCGTCTCCGACTTTCACGCTCACGTTGTCATAACCGAGCTCGCGCAACACTTTCGCCGCGTTCTCTGCGAGCGACGGAATGATTTCTACGGTGCAAACCTTGCGCGCAAGGCGCGCCAGCACCGCGGCCTGATAGCCCGAACCCGTGCCGATCTCCAACACCCTATCGTTCGGCTTCACCGCGGCGAGATGGGTCATCAACGCAACGATGAACGGCTGCGAGATGGTCTGGCCCCGGCCGATCAGCAGCGGCCCGTCGCCATAGGCGACTGCGCAGGAGCGGCCCGGCACGAACCGATGGCGCTCCGTCTCGCCCATGACCCTCAACACGCGCTCCGAGATGCCCTGCCCGGCCAGCGCCGCAGCGTTCATACGCGAGTAGATCTGAATCGTGTTCACCATCTCGGCGCGTTCGCGGACGCAAACGCCGGCTTCCGCCGCCGCCTCATGCGCGACAGCAACCAACACGAGCGCCAGCAACTTTCCCTTCATCGCAAGGCTTCGACACCTGGCAATTCCAACGCGGCCATCCTGGTTCGCGTTGACCTGAATTCGCATCGAACGAGCGTCCACCGCGGGCAGCATCCCACGTCGGCGAAAGGCGCAGAGGCGCGTACCTGTGCCAACCCTGGCCCCTCCGGCATTCGACGGTCAACAATCCCGCGGCACTGCTCTATACTTGCAACGGCTGCGCCTGCGCCATTGTAGCAGCTTGGGAGAGGGGAAATGCAGAAAGTTCTCGTTGCCTGTCTCGCGGCCGCGGCCGTGCTCGCGGTCCCCGCCGCCGACACCCATGCACAGGACCAAGCCATCAGGATCATATTTCCGTTTGCCGCCGGCGGCTCGGGCGACGCGCTCGCGCGCCTGCTTGGCGAAAGAATGCGCGCGAGCCTCAATCGCTCGGTGATCGTCGAGAACCGCACCGGCGGCGCCGGCCGCATCGGCGTGGCCGCGGTGAAGAACGCGGCGCCAGACGGATCGACGCTGCTGTTCACGCCGATCGCGCCGGTCGCGGTCTACCAGCACAGCTACAAATCGCTCGATTACGATCCGATCAAAGATTTCAGCCCCGTAAGCCAGGTCTGCATCTTCGATTTCGGCATTGCAGTGGGATCGAAGGTCGCAGTCACCGCGCTCAAGGATCTCGTTGCCTGGGCCAAGGCCAATCCTGCGCAGGCCAACTACGGCATCCCGGCGCCCGGCACGCTGCCGCATTTTCTCGGCGCGATGTTCGGCCGCGCCGCCGGCATCGATTTGCGCGCCGTGCCCAGTTGCGGCTCCGCGGCCGCGGTGACCGACTTGGTCGGCGGCCAGGTTCCCATCGTCGTCACCACCACGAGCGACCTTGCCGAGCATCACAAAGGCGGCCGCGTCCGCGTGTTGGCGACGTCCGACAAGCAGCGCACCCCGTTCCTGCAGAACGTACCGACGTTCCGCGAAGCCGGCTACGACCTCGTCGCCACCGGCTGGTACGGCATCTTTGCGCCCGCAAAGACTCCGCCCGATGTCGTGGAGCGCCTGAACAAGGCCATCGTCGCGGCCGTCCAGGCGCCGGAGGTGAAGGAACAAATGCTGCGCTTTGGCCTCGTTCCCACCGGCACCTCGGCGGCGGAGTTTGCAAAGATTCAGAGGGCCGATTCCGAATTCTGGGCCGCGGCGGTGAAGGCCTCCGGTTTCACCGCGATCGAATAGGCGGGCGGTGGCGTCGGCCGGTACCAAACTGATTCTGCTCGGCACCAAGGGCGGCCCGCGCGTCGGCAAGGGCCGCGCCAATCCCGCCAATGTGGTGGTCGTGAACGGCCGGCCCTATGTGGTCGATTGCGGTTACGGCGTGACGCGGCAACTGGTCGAAGCGGGGATTCCGCCGCAAAAGGTCCGCGACATTCTGGTCACTCACCACCATTCCGACCACATCCTCGAGCTCGGACCGCTGATCTACAACGTCTGGGTTGGCGGCCTGCGCGAACCCATCGACGTGTGGGGCCCGCCGCCGCTGCGCGAAATCATCGACGGCTTCTTCCGTTCCATCGCCTACGACGTCGACATCCGCATCGCGGATGAAGGCCGCGCCGATCTGCGCAAACTCGTGCGGCTGCACGAATTCGATGCCGATGGCGCTCTGTTCGAGCACGCCGGCGTGCGGGTCAGCACCGCGAAGGTGCATCACCCGCCGTTGCCGCATGCCTATGCCTTCCGCTTCGATACGGCTGATCGGTCGATTGTGCTGTCGGGTGACACCGCTCCGTGCCGCGGCATCGTCGAGATCGCGCGCGGCGCTGACGTGCTGCTGCACGAGGTCATGCATCTCGACGGCATCGATCGCCTCGCCGCCCGGATGCCGAACATTACCCGGCTGCGCGAGCATCTGCTCGCCGCCCACACCACCACCGAACAGGTCGGCAAGATCGCGACCGAGGCCGGCGTGAAGACGCTCGTGCTCAACCATTTCGTGCCCGGCGACGACGACAGCATCACCGAAGAGATGTGGCTTGCCGGCCCGCGCAAACATTTCGGCGGCACCGTCATGGTCGGCCGCGATTTACAGATCGTATGATCGACAAGCGATGGCTGCAAGCGAAACGAGAATCCGTCCCACCCGCGAGCAAATCCTCGACCGCGCCCGCGCGCTGGTGCCCTTCTTGCGCGAGCGCGCGCTCAAAGCCGAGCGCGAGCGTCTAATCCCCGCCGAGACCCATCGCGCGTTTCAGGAGGCCGGCTTCTACAAGCTGTTCCAGCCCGCCCGCTACGGCGGCTACGAGATGCCTATCGGCATGATGGTGGAGGTGGCCGGCGAGCTCGGCCGTGGCTGCGGCTCGAGCGCCTGGATTTTTTCAAACCTTGCGGTGCAGAACTGGATCATCGGCATGCACCAGCCGCAGGCGCAGGAGGAGATGTGGGGCGAGAACCCGGACGCGCTCGCGGCCTCCTCCTTCCCGACCCAGGGCGGCACCGGCCGCTATGTCGAGGGCGGGCTCGTGCTCAACGGCATCTGGAGTTTCGCCAGCGGCATCGATTTCGTGCAGTGGGAGAACCTGCAGTGTTTCATTCCGAAGGAGAACGGCCCACCCGACCACCGCTTCGTGCTGGTGCCGCGCCGCGACTTCACCATCCTCGACGACTGGCAGGCGACCGGCCTTGCCGGCACCGGCTCCAAATCGATCGTCTTCAAGGATGTGTTCGTTCCGAACCACCGGGTGCTCGACACCAAGCTGATCGGCGGCGGCCCCTCACCCGGCAGCGCCATCAATCCGCATCCGCTCTACAAGATCCCGCCGTGGTCGGTCGGCACCAAGGTTTTTTCCGGCCCCGCGCTCGGCATTGCGCGCGGCGCGCTGGAGCTGATCGTCGAGGAGATGCGCACGCGCAAATCGCTCGCCGGCGGCGCGCTGATGGCGGAATTGCCGAGCGTACAGATGCGGGTGGCCGAAGCTACCGCCGAGATCGAGGCCGCCTCGGCGCTGCTGCTCAAGGACTGCGACGACGCCATGAAATTCGGCGCCACCGGCGAGCGCGCGCCCCTGCCGCTGCGCGCCCGCTGGCGTCTCAACAATGCGTTTGCCGGCCAACTCTGCCTGCGCGCAGTGGAGCGGCTGCACCCGCTGATCGGCGCGCGCGGCATCAACGCCCCGGACTCGCTGTTTCTGCTGGCCTGGCGCGACATCCATGCCGCGGTCTCACAAATCACCATGGCTTGGGACATCCAGGCGGTGAACGCCGGCCGCATCGAATTCGGCCTCCCCTCGCTCGACCCGCGGCTGTGACCAAGGCTTGGGCCTTGGCATGAGATCGAGCCCGCGGTCTGTCCCTCTCCGGCAGGAGCGAACGGACCGGCGATCTGCTATTCCAGTGCGATTGCGAACACGGAGTCGGCAGCATGGATTTTCACGACAGGCATGTGGTTGTGACCGGGGGAACTGGCGCGCTGGGGAGCGCGGTGGTCGGCGCCCTGCTCGCAGCCGGGGCGTATTGCCACGTCCCCTATCGTGCTGCGGCCGAGGCTGAACGGTTCGCGCATCGCGACAATGCGCGCGTTGAGCTGATTCCGGCCGGCGATCTTGCCGACGAAAACGTGGTGGCCCGCGTCTACGGCGCTGTTCCAAATCTCTGGGCGTCGATCAATCTTGCCGGCGGCTTCGCCTTCGGTCCGGTCGCAAACACCGACAAGGAGGGCCTCGTGCGCCAGCTCGATCAAAATTTCGTCACCTGCTTTTTGTGCTGCCGCGCCGCCGCGCAAGCCATCGCGCGCACGCAGGCGGGAGGACGCATCGTCAATGTCGCCGCGCGCCCCGCGCTGGAGTGGCGCAGTGGCGCCAACATGGCGGCCTACACCGCGAGCAAAGCCGCCGTTGCCGCCTTCACCGTGGCCTTCGCACGGGAAGTCGTCAAGCAGGGCATTCTGGTCAATGCCGTGGCGCCCTCGATCATGGACACCCCGGCCAACCGCCGGGAGATGCCCAACGCCGACTTCGCCAGCTGGCCCAAGGTCGAGGAGGTGGCGGCCGCAATTCTCTTTCTCGCCTCCCCGGCAAACACGGTGACCAGCGGCGCCGTGCTCCCCGTGTACGGCCGCGCCTAGCGGCCGCAGAGAACCTCCGCAACATCACCGGCGACATTCGCCGTCGGTTCCGACATATTCGGCGCATCCCGCAGGAGGTGTCGCGATGTCCGCCGCCAACACCATGTATTATGCCGACTATCTCAAGCTCGACCGGCTGTTATCCGCGCAGGAGCCTGCCAGCTCCCGCCACGGCCGGCTCGCCCACGACGAGATGCTGTTCATCGTCGTGCACCAGGCCTACGAGCTGTGGTTCAAGCAAATCCTGCACGAGCTCGACCGCATCCAGAGCGACTTCGGCGGCGAGGTGCTGGAGGACGAGTTGCTTGGCCGCATCGTGCACGGTCTCGACCGCATCAACGAAATCCTCAAGCTTCTTATCCAGCAGCTCGAAGTGCTGGAAACCATGACGCCGCTCGACTTTCTTGATTTCCGCGATTTTCTGTTTCCCGCATCCGGCTTTCAATCGGTGCAATTCCGCTTGATCGAGATCCGACTCGGGCTCTCCCGTAACGCCCGTCTCGACTACGCCGGCAAACCCTTCGACGCGCATCTGCGCGCGGCCGACAAGGCGCGCGTTGCGGCAGCCGACCGCGGGCCCAAGCTCATCGATCAGCTCGACCGCTGGCTTTCGCGCACGCCCTTCGTGCATCGCCCGGACTACGATTTCTCCATGGAGTACCGGAAGGCCGTGAAGCAGATGCTCGAAGACGACGCCCGCCGCGTACGCACGAATCCGGCGCTCGGCGCCGAGCAGCGCGAGGCCGAAGCCCGCCGCATCGAGGCCTCGCTTGCGGAGTTTCAGGCCATTTTCGAGCCGGCGCGCGGGCCTTCGCCGTGGACCATGTCGCGCGCCGCGGTGCAGGCGGCGCTGTTCATCATCGTCTATCGCGATCGCCCCGTGCTGCAGCTTCCCTTCCGCCTGCTTGCCGCATTGATGAATCTCGAGGAGCTGATGACGCTGTGGCGCTATCGCCACGCGCTGATGGTTGAGCGCATGATCGGCGTCAAGGTCGGCACCGGCGGCTCCTCGGGCCACGCCTATCTGCGCGAGACCGCGGCCCAGCATCACATTTTCTCCGACCTGTTCCGCCTCTCCACGTACCTCATTCCGCGCTCGCGGCTTCCCAGGTTGCCGCGCGAGCTGGAAGACGCCATGGGGTTCACCTACACCATGCAGTCGCGGCCATGACGCTCGACCTGCGTCGGCATTTTTCCGAATTTCGCAGTGCACGGCCCGGCCGCATTCATCTTGCCGCGCACAGCCATCATTACTGGCCGGACGCCGCCTGCGCGGCGCATCGCCGCGCTGTTGTCGATGCCGCGCGCCTCGCTGACAAAAAATGGGACTTCGTGTTCGACGAGCTGATGCCGCGCGTGCAGCGCGGCGTCGCCGCCATCCTGAACCTTCCCGACCCGACCAGCATTGCGTTCGCGCCGAACACCCACGACTTCGTCCGCCGTCTTTTTTCCGCTTTGCCCAATTCGCGCCCGTCCATCCTCACGAGCGACTCCGAGTTTCACTCCTTCACGCGCCAGATCGATCGGCTTGAGGAAGAGGGCCTCGCTCGCGTTGAGCGCATTGCTGCCGAGCCGTTCGAAACTTTCGCCGACCGATTTGCATCCGCCGCACGCGGCGGCGGACATGACCTCGTGTACTTGAGCCAGGTTTTCTACAACTCGGCGGCCACCTGCGGCGCGTTCGACGGCATCCTCGCCGCGATCCCCGACCCTGACACGCTGATCGTCTTCGACGGCTACCACGGCTTCATGGCGCTGCCCACGGATTTCGGCGCCAGCGCCGCACGCGCCTTTTATCTCGCCGGCGGCTACAAATACGCCATGGCCGGCGAGAACGCCTGCTTCATGCACTGCCCGCCCGGCTACGCCCCGCGACCGCGCGACACCGGCTGGTTTGCCGCCTTCGGCGCGCTCAGCGCGGAAACCGCCGGCAATGTCGCGTACGCCGGCGACGGCTCGCGCTTCCTCGGCGCCACCTTCGATCCTACCGGGCTCTATCGCCTCGCCGCTGTGTTCGATTGGATGGACGAGATCAAACTCAGCGTTGCCGCGATCCATGCGCACGCGCTCGCGCTGCAAGAGCTGTTTCTTGCCGCCCTCGCCCGCGCAAACGTGCGGCCGCTGTGCAACGCGCGGCTGGTGACGCCGGCGGGCAACGCGCCGCGCGGCAATTTTCTCACCTTCGAATTCGACGATGCCGAGGTTGTCCACAAACGGCTCGCGCGCGCCGACATCATCACCGACGTGCGCGGCAACCGCCTGCGCATCGGTTTCGGCTGTTATCATGCCGCCGAGGACATCGAACCTGCCGTCGCCGCCATCGCCCGCGCCCTCGCCTGAGAACGCGGCGAAAAACTTGTATCGCCCATTCGAGACCCCGGAGGGCGTCGACGTCGCGGGCGTTGCGCGAAGGCACGATGAAAAATTTGCAACCGCGGTCGGCTGAATTTCTTCGACATGATAAGCATTGTGTTAAAGGTGCGATCCCGCGTTAAACACAATTATGCCTTTGACGCGTCGCACTTTTTCGGCTGGCGATGCACGCCGAGAAGCGCCGCGAAGTGTTGCAAAATTCCCTCAAATTCCGCGCTTCTGGGTAGCGATCAACTAGGTTTAAGCATCGCTTAAACGCGCTCGGCCACCGTCCGCCTCGCGAGGAATTCCGCCAAGCCAGTCGCTTGGCCGAACCGGACGAGAGTGGCCCATGCACCCACCGTTTGTTGTCGCTCAAGCCGAGACCACCGGCGCTGCCGCGGGCGCAAGACCTGCCCGCATCATCAAGGTTCACAAACCGCAAGGCGACCAGGCAATCACCGTCAACCTGGGATACGACCAGAGCTACAAGCTCGATCTCTCCCCCATCGCCGACGAGCAGATCACACTGATGCGGATGGGCGAGAAGCTCATCATCCTGTTCGACAACCGCTCGAGTGTCACCGTTGAACCGTTCTTCAATGCCGCAGCCGCGCCGCTGCCGAACATCAGCGTGCAGGCGATCGGCCGCGATTTCACCTCGAGCGAATTCGCCGCCTACTTTCCCATTGCCGCCGGCCAGTCGGTGGTCACCGCCGCAGGCAACCAGGGCACCCCCGCCTCCGGCGCTCATTTTCGCGACACCGCGGTCGACCCGCTCGCCGTACCGAAGCCCCTCGACCTGCTCGGCCAGGAAGAACTGCCGAGCGTTGTCTTTCACGACCTGCTCGGCGCCGGCCCGGCCCAGACGCTTGCGGCAACCAGCGGCGCCGCGGCCGGATCGCAGGGTGCAACATCTGCTTCCGGCGTCTCCGCGCCGGTTGCGCCTGCCTTTGCACCGCCCCTGCTCGCGCCGGCCTTCGATATTGCACACGATGAGACCTCGGCCCTGCAGACCGCGGCCGATCCGAATGCCGCCAACGACGTCGTCGGCACCGCCATTCCGGCTGCGATTCGCGCGCGTTTCAAGGCCATCACCTCACCCGGCAGCGATGCAGACGTCGCAACAAAGGACGATGGCGCGATCGGCTTTGCCGCTAGCGCCGGAAGCCTCGCGATCGGAAGCGGCGGCAGCATCCCTGTCACCGTCGAATACGCCCTGACGACCATCGACGGCACCTTTTCCGGCGTAAGCACGACCGGCGGTACGCAGGTGTTTCTTTTCAACGGCACCGGCCCCGCAGCCGGGCTCATCCTGGGCCGCGTCGGCATCGAGGGCGGCGGCACCGACATCGCCGACCCGAACGGCACCGTCGCCTTCGCGCTCGCGGTCGATCCGGCGAACGGCAACGGCTATGTAGCCCAATATCTCTCGCTGCAGCACCCGGACGCGGGAAGCGGTGGCGCGGCCCTCGACGAACCGATCACGCTCGCGCCCGATGCGGTGCGGATCACGGTGACCTACGGCGATGGCGCGGGCAATTTCGCCGGCTCCGCGCCGCTCGGAATTGGCGCCGCCTTCGGCTTCCAGGACGACGGCCCGACCGCCGGCGCGGTGATCAAGACTGTCTCGACCAACGGCCACGACACCAACCTCATGTTGATCCTCGACGTGTCCGGCAGCATGGGCGGGTCTTCAGGGCTGATCGGCCTCAACCGCCTCGATGTGTTGAAAGCGGCGGTGAATGAACTGGTCGAGCAATACGCCGCACTCGGCAACGTGCGCGTGCAGATCGTGGCCTTCAACGGCGCCGCCGCCCAGATCGGCACCGACTGGATGACCATTGCCGAGGCCAAGGCTGCGGTGGACGCCCTCGCCGCCGGCGGCACCACGAATTACGACGCCGCCATCGCCGCCGCGATCGATATTTTCAACCATGCCGGCAAGCTCACCACCGCTGGCGTCAAGAACGTCTCCTATTTCCTCTCCGACGGCGCTCCGAACCAGCCGAGCGGCAGCGTCGGGATCAGTGCCGCCGAGGAAGCGGCTTGGACCGGTTTTCTCGACGCCAACAACATCGTGTCGCACGCGCTCGGCATGGGCAGCGGCGTGACTCAGGCCCAGCTCGACCCGATTGCATTCAATGGCGAGACCACTGCCAACACCGATGCCGTCGTCGTGACCGACCTCTCCCAGCTTGCGGCCACTCTCGCCGGCATCGTGGTCAGCACCAGCGGCAATCTGCTCACCGACGGCGTCCTGCCCGGCACCTTTGGTTCCGACGGCGGCTACGTTCGCTCCGTCACGGTCGATGGCACCACGTACATCCATGATCCGGCAACCAACACCGTTACCGCCTCAGGCACGAACCGCGGTACCTTCGATGCGGCCTCCCATGAACTCACCATCACGCTCGGCTCCGGCGGCACGCTCGCCATCAACATGGCGGACGGCACCTTTACCTACGCCGCGCCGTCGGATCCGTCCGGCACCCACACGATCCCCTTCGAGCTTGCCGACAACGACGGCGACACGGCGAGCAGCACCCTCGCCATCGTATCGGCGCCGACCGACCGGCCGCCCATCGTCCGCGACGACGCGGTGATTGCCAACGTGAGCGGCGGCAGCGGCACCAGCATTGCGATCCCCGACTACGCGCTGCTGTTCAACGACACCGACCTCGAGGGCCAGGCCATCGCCGTCAGCGCCGTCGACGACATCGTCGGCGCGGCATCGGTGACTCATTCCGCCGGCGTTGTGACGTTTGTCGACAACAATTCCGACGGCGGCTCGTTCGTCTACGCCGGCGCGACCGCAACCGGCTCCGACACCGGCGCCGTCACCGTCGACCGCAGCCACACCGGCTCCACCCTCACCGGCACCGACCTCGGCGAGATCCTGCTCGGCGGCGACGGCGCGGGCAATGTCATCAACGCCCATGCCGGCAACGACGTGCTCCTCGGCGGCAACGCGGCGGACACGCTCAGCGGCGGCGCCGGCAACGATCTTCTGGCCGGCAACGGCGGCGGCGACTCGCTTTCCGGCGGCAGCGGCGCCGACCGCTTCCGCATCAATTCGACCGGCGACGGCCTCGACGAGATCCTCGATTTCAGCAGCGCCGCCGGCGACGTGATCGAGATCGACGGCGCGGCTTTCGGTCTCGCTCCCGGCGCCCTGCCCGCGGCACTGTTCACCGCCAATGCTGGCGGCAATTGCACCGACGCGGCCCAGCGCTTCGCCTTCGATACCGCGACCCACACACTCTATTACGACTCCGACGGCAGCGGCGCTGCGGCCAAGATCGCGCTTGCCCACCTGACCAACGGCGCCACCCTCAGCAGCACGGACATCCACGTCGTCTGACCGACCTTGATGAGAATGAATTCGCAACGGCGCGCGATGCGACCGGGTTGCCGTGTCCCGGATGCGGTGGAGCAACCGTAGCAACCGTAGCAACCGTACCAACCGTAGCACGCCTGGAGCGTAGCGACAGCCGGGACCGCCAACGTCACGGCTCAACCCGGATTTCGCTGCGCTCAATCCGGGTTACGGCTCCTTGCGCTCGATTCCGGGCTACTTACGGCGTTGGGTGTGTCGCGGATGCGGTGCAGCGCGGGGCGGTGCACCGCTGATCCGGGACCGCCAAGGGCAACCCGTTGCATCGTGGCGGCCGCGTGCGAACTATTCAGCGGCGGTTCCCCCGTACGATCCCGGGTCTGCGGCGCACCACTCCGCTTCTCTCCGTGCTGCGCCGCGCCCCGGAAACTTTGCCTGCTGCGCCGCGGCGAATGGGTGCCATCACCAGAATGATGTGGCGCGCGGCGTCGCAGCCGGGCATGGTGCGCAACGCGCCGGACCCGCCTCGATTCGCGGGCCCGCAGCCGGAGCGCCACCATCGAATTCTCTGCCTTCCTCATTGCCCGCCGAGTGGATGAGCGATGCAACGGGGCAAGTCAGCTCCTGTACGCACAGGAACATGCCGTAGTTCGGCGCCGCGGCCGCCATGCCGCTGCTTGGTCTCGTCATTCCGCTGAAGACGTTGATTCCGGCATGGACGCTGATCGGCGTCGCCGCCGGGCTTGCGCTGTTCGGCAGCGACCGCCGCCACATTGCCTGGCGCGAGATGGCGAAGCTGGTGCCCGGCTGCCTGGTCGGCATCGCCGCCGGGCTCTACATGTTCACGCTGCTCGACTCCGCAACCCTGGCGAAGGGACTCGGCGCGCTTGTGCTGTTGTACGGACTCTATGCGCTCTGGGGCACCTGCCGCGCAACGCCGAAACTGCAGTTTCCGCCGCGTCCTGCCGCTGCGCTCGGCGGATTTCTGGGCGGTCTCATCGGCACCGTTGTCGGAACCATGGGCAGCGTGTTTTTTGCGATCTACTACGACGCCATTCAGCTTGCGAAACAGCACTTCCGCGCCACCATGACCGCGATCCTGCTCACGCTTGCCGTGGTGCGCGGCATTGGCTACTGGGCGGTCGGCGAATACAGCCGCGAGGTGCTGATCCTCGCCGGCATCCTGTTTCCGATGATGCTGGTGGGCATCTTCATCGGCAACCGCTTCCACCACGGCATGAGCGAGCTTGCCTTCCGCCGCACCGTTTCCGGCGCGCTTGTCGCCAGCGGGCTCGCATTGCTCCTCAAATAGATTTTGCCTCACCCCGCCCCGCGGGCGGGCAGCGCCGCAACGCGCTCAACCGAGATTGAGTTCCTTGAAGAAGTCGTTGCCTTTGTCGTCGATGACGATGAACGCCGGGAAATCCACAACCTCGATGCGCCAGATCGCCTCCATGCCAAGTTCGGGATACTCCAGCACCTCGGCCTTCTTGATGCAGTCCTCGGCGAGCCGCGCCGCCGAGCCGCCGATCGAGGCGAGATAGAACCCGCCGTACTTCTTGCACGCCTCGCGCACCGCCGCCGAGCGATTGCCCTTCGCCAGCATCACCATCGAGCCGCCCGCCGCCTGGAAATCCGCCACGAACGAATCCATCCGCCCTGCCGTGGTCGGCCCGAACGAGCCGGACGCATAGCCCTCCGGGGTCTTCGCCGGCCCGGCGTAATACACCGGGTGATTTTTGAAATAATCCGGCAGCCCCTCGCCGCGCTCGAGGCGCTCGCGCAGCTTGGCGTGCGCGAGATCCCGCGCCACGATCATCGGACCGGTGAGCGACAGCCGCGTCTTGATCGGGTACTTTGAGAGCTGCGCGAGGATTTCCTTCATCGGCCGGTTCAGATCAATCTTCACCACCGGGCCGCCGAGCTTTTCCGGATCGATGTCCGGCAGATACTTGGCCGGGTTGCGCTCGAGCTCTTCGAGAAACACGCCCTCGCGCGTGATCTTGCCGAGCGCCTGCCGGTCGGCGGCGCAGGACACGCCGAGGCCGATCGGCAGCGAAGCGCCGTGCCGCGGCAGCCGGATCACCCGCACATCGTGGCAGAAATATTTGCCGCCGAACTGCGCCCCGACTCCGAGCGACTGCGTGAGCTTGTGCACCTCGGCCTCCATTTCGAGGTCGCGGAACGCGTGTCCGTCTTCGGAACCCTTGGTCGGCAGCGTGTCGAGATATTTGGTCGAGGCGAGCTTCACGGTTTTCATGGTGAGCTCCGCCGAGGTGCCGCCGATCACGATCGCCAGGTGATACGGCGGGCAGGCCGCAGTGCCGAGCGTGAGGATTTTCTCTTTCAGGAACGCGATCATGCGGTCGTGGGTGAGGATCGAGGGGGTGGCCTGGAACAGGAACGATTTGTTGGCCGAGCCGCCGCCCTTGGCGATGAACAGGAACTTGTACGCGTCCTCCCCTTCCGCGTAGATCTCCACCTGCGCCGGCATGTTGGTCTTGGTGTTCTTCTCCTCGAACATCGAGAGCGGCGCGAGCTGCGAATAGCGCAGGTTCTTCTTCAGGTACGCATCGCGCGCGCCGGCCGCGAGCGCCGCCTCGTCGTCGCCGTCGGTGAAGACGAGGCGGCCCTTCTTGCCCATGATGATGGCGGTGCCGGTGTCCTGGCACATGGGCAGCACGCCGCCCGCCGCGATGTTGGCGTTCTTGAGGAAGTCGTAGGCCACGAACTTGTCGTTGTCGGAGGCTTCCGGATCGTCGAGGATTTTCCGAAGCTGCGCCAGATGCGCGGGCCGCAACAGATGATTGATGTCGATGAATGCCGCCTCGGCCAACGTCCGCAGCGCCTCCGAGGAGACGACGAGCATCTCGCGCGAAACGCCGCCGCCCAGCGAAATTTTCTCGATCTTCACCGCCTCCGCCCCCGCAATTTTCCGATACGGCGTGTCGTCGTTGCCGAGCGGGAACAGCGGCGTGTGGTGGTAGGGCGGGACAATTTGTGCGGGGGCGTTCATGCGTGACCTTTGCTCGGCAATCAAAGTCAAAGCAAGCCTAGCCCGGATTGAGCCCAAGCGAAATCCGGGGATCGGCCTCCCCGCCTGCCCACGTGTCCCGGGCGCAGCGCAGCGCGCAG
>FWPU01009563.1_pt1 | contig 15169 bp, 14 predicted proteins | sample 2228361 | NCBI WGS metagenome assembly FWPU01 (sample SAMEA103939777, study PRJEB20133) | metagenome
CCACCTGACCCTTGGCCTCTGTTGGCGCCGCCAATTCCTTGTCTGCGGCCACCCTCAGGAGCGGTTCCGATCCCTTCGACAGCATCGGAAGTGCCTTCCCCACGTCGCCCTTCAGGAGCGCGTACCGCCCGAGGGCCAGGTTCGCGTCCGGGTCGTTGGGATTCGTCTCCAGCACCTTCTCAGCGTCCTTGACCTTCTTCTGTTCCCGCTCCAGGTACTCGATCTCGTCCCCCCGTTTCTGCACGCGCTTGACCAGGGCGGCGTCCTTGGACACCTTCGCGGCCGCCTCGGCCTTTCCGGCCAGGGCCTTCGCCTCCCTGAACTTGTCCGCAGCCACGGCCTCGTCCGCCACCTGGAGCCAAGCCTCCGCGAGGGCGGTGGCGGTCTCCGGCGTCTTCGAGGCCCCCGCCGAGGCCGTGAGCGCTTGGGTTTTGAGGGCGAGGCCGTCCACCTCGTAGAGCTTCCCGATCTCCTCCGCCGCCCCGAGCGCCGTCGAGACGTCTCCCACCTTGGCCGCCAAGTCCATCCCTTCCTGGAAAAGGACGTACCGCACGGCGGGATCGTCCTTCGTGTCGCGACCCTGCTGGAGGAGCTTCTGGGCCAGCGCCTTCTGATCCGCCGGGGCCTTTTTCGCGTACTCGTCCTTGAAGAGTTCCCGGATCATCTTCTCGGCGTTCTTCTGGGCTGTTGCGTCGGGGATGGGAAGCCGTTGGGCCGGGGTGTCTTGGCCCAGGATCATCGGCGGCAGGAGCAGGAGGGCGGTCAAAGTCGGGAGCAGGAATCGGCAGCGCGGCATCTCCCCACCTCGAGCATCGAGAGCCGGATCATGCCCTGAACGGGCCCGAATTCAGAGAATATTATACCCGCCATCCGGCCGGGGGGCCAAACGATTCGGACTTCCTGCGGACGGTCTTGATGGCGTGCATGAGATCTTCCTGGAAGGTCCGAGGGCCCCCATTCCCGGTCAAGCCTTTATGACGACGCAGGCCTTCTCCAAGAGCTTCATGTCAGTGCTCCAGCCGGTCCTGAGGAGGGCTGCGCCGATGAGCGAAAAGACCGTCTCGGCCCGGATGGCGTTTTTCGTTTTCACGTCGGGGAGTGGCCCCAGGAAGGCCCGGACGGCAATCGCGGCATCCATCTCGTGGCTTCCGCCCTTGGCTTTTCCCGTCACGAAGGCCTCCCAAAGGAGAAGTCCTCGCCCGGCGGAGGGAAAGGCATCCCAGTCCATGAAGACGGGTACATCCTTCTTGAGTTCTTCCTTCACCCGCCGGAGAATCCAGGCGGTCTGGACAAGGCCCGTGGCCAAGGCTCCTGTCCCCGCCCCCGCCGACCAGGAGCGTGAACCTTCTCCATGGCGCGCCCGGGTAAGATTCTGGGGTTCATCCGCCAAGGGCACGAAAAGGGGGCACTCAAAGCCGAGGGCCACGGGATGATCTTCGTTAAGGTCTTGAGCCACCAAACGGGCAAGTCCCTGCATGTCCGTCCCCGTCCTGACATCCGGGCTTGCGCCCATCTGCTGACCTCGGGCCCATGCGAAATTTCCCCTTTGGACGGAACCGATGTCCGCGCAGTAGGCGATCATTTCCGTCAATGGGTTCTTCATCCTATCGGGACCATCCCGGCCTCGCCTTCCCCGCACGTCCTCGGGCCGAACCGGACAGTATGGTTGACACCGGTCGTGAAGCGCAATTCCCGGGTCTCCGCGAGCAGCCACCGGGTGCCTGGGCGTTGGACGCAGGCAGTCCCTCTATGGGAAGACCGTATGCGCGGAACCATGCCTCAAGCCGGGCAACTTGTCGCGGGCTGAGGTCCAGCGCAGGATGCCGGTTGGCCTGCCTTTTGATCATGGGCAACCGGCAGAGTCGGGCCACGGACGGGTACGACGTCATCGCCCGGGCAATGTAGGATCGCGCAGGATCACCCACGATGTAGTTCCGGTAGTCCTAGACCTGGCCCTCCTTTTCACATTGCCCCCCACGGAGGCAACGCTCAAGCCGTGGCCGGCGGCACAGGAAGATCCGGCGGCACTTCCAGTTGTCGATCTCGTGGGCATCCTGGGGGGAGTGAAACCACCGGCGGCCGGCGGAGTCCACGGCGGACACGAGGAACCGGGGCGTCCTTTTCACCTCCAGATCGGGGTGGCGCCAGGGCTCGTGGCGCCATTTGGCCACTGGCCCCGGGCACCGCCTAGTGAGGAGAAGGTTGTTTCTTCCCGGCAACCGGCGTGCGGCCTCCACATGCGAAATGATCTCGGACACCCGGAGGATGGCCCGCGCATAGTAGGTCTTCGTGGGCCGGTGGAAGGCTACGAAGAGGACCGACTGGTCGACCTCAAGCCGGGATCTCACGTCGGGGCGGCAAATACCCCAACTCGGGGCGGGCGGCGAGAAGCAGGGATCGTCGCCGACGTCATGGAGGTCCTCGTGGTCGGTCAGGTAGACGGCCAGGAAGCCGCCCTTTGGCGATCCGATCGGCGGTTCAACTACCACTGGAGCTTCTCCCTGACAGTGGTGTAGCGGGCTGCTATGGGCCGGAAGTCGTCGGCCCGGCCCCACCAATCGTTGATGGGAAAGGTCTCCTTCTCCAGGGTCAAGTAGTAGGACCCCGGCACGCTCTCTCCCCGATTCACGGGGTGCAGGACGGCCACGAACAGGAGGCCGAAGACGAGCCGGTCGGGAAGATGCAGGCGGCCATCGGCCAGCGTGATCCTTGTCACCCCCACCAGAGGACACGGGGTCAGCTCGAATCCGCCCGGCAGTTCGTCGCCGTGGCCGTGCGTGCAGCGGTGAATCCGATAGACGATGTCCGCGAAGTCCGGATCGCCGCATCCCGGCAAGGGGACGTTGGTGAACCGGGTCTCAACGAGATTGATCCCGGGTATTGCCGTGGGCTCCATGAGCCAGTAGTGATCGCGAAGCAGCTTCGTGAAGCGGTCGCGGTTGCCCATCGTTCTGCCCATCACCTTCCCGGCCGTGCCGTCCACCGCATTGCAGGCGTGGAGAACCGAACTATCCAGCTCGCCGTCTTCGAAACTGTTGATGGCCAGCCGGACGGAATTGCCGACGTTCATCGACGGCCTCCTCCGTAGTCGAGAGCGATCCCAATCTTGGGGATCATCCCTTCCCCAGGATCTCCTGGAGCGTCCTTGCCAGTTCGGGGGCCACGGCCACGAGAATGGGCTTCAGAAAGGTCGACAGCGTTTCGTAGGCTTCCTTGGTCTGCTTGAGCACGCCCACCACCTTCGCCCAGATGTACTCGATCTTCCCCGGCTTGCGATCCTTCTCGGGTTTCCCGATCTCCTCCATGCTCTCCTTGACCCACGTCTGGATGTCGTCCTTGAGGTAGGGGGGGATGTTGGCCTTCTGCGCCTCAAGCATGAAGTTCTTCATCGCCTTCAGGAGGGCGGGGACGTCCGTGATGCCGACGGAGGCGGTGCTGCCGCCCGTCGCCGTCTGGACTATTGCCCCTGGACTGCCCGTCACGGTCGTCGTGGTCTTCTGGGATGAGTCGACGACGATTTTATCCCCCTGGACTTTGTCGCCCGCCACGTAGTCCCCCATGACCGCCTGGACCGTGTTGGCCCGGATGACGAGCGTCGGCGGCGACACCTTCTGCGCCAGTCCCCTCAGCAGGGCGGAGATCCTCTTGAACTCGAAGTCCAACTGGGCAAGCATCGCCTTTTGAAGATCTTCGGGAAGCTTCTCAAATTCCTGCTGGTTGCCCGGAACCTCGATCTTCGGCATCACGAAGGCACTGTCGAAGGGTCCCAGGCCGAAGGCCGACCGAGCCCATTCAATGACTTTGAAGACATTGAGCTTCTCCGAGACAGGGCAGCCCGGTTTCGTCAGCGGTATTGGCTGAGCGTTCTTCGGATAGGGCATCTGCCCTCCCGTGGCCCGCACCACGAGTAGCGCCAAGCCATCATTGATGGAGTAGGACTCGGCTTCGTACCCACCCCAGGCCTTGGTCGGCCATGACCCGCGCAACTCCGGCACGCTCTTCGAGACGAAGTCGTAGATGCTCGCGAGGTTCGAGTTCGCCCAACAAAGCGTCCAGAGGTACTCGGGCCTCATGCCTCCTCCGAAGATCCCAGATCGAAGCATGATCTCATCGGCAAGTCGTTCAGGCAAGACAGAACACCACCAAAGGCCATTCGAGGTTCATCCTCTTTTTAAGGAGACTGGACATGGACAGCGAGTACGCGTACGAGGGCATCCCCCTCACACCGGCCATTGCCGAGTACCTCATCAGCTCGTACCTCCGCGGGCAGAGACTCCGGAGGTCGCAGATCATCGACGCCGTGGAGAAGATCCACGTCGATAGCGGCGGATCGCGGGCAGAATCGGCCGACCTCTCCAGGTCGGTCAAAAAGGCCTTGGAAAACCTCAAGGACAGGGGGCTCGCCAGCAATCCAAGCACCGGCTGGTGGCTTATCGGGCAGAACAAGGACGTGGAGGATCGGAGTTCTCAATTTACTGCCGATCTGGGGGATCAGGACGAGAAGGACAACGAGGCGTTGGAGTTCAAGGTCGAGGCCGTCCTGGGCGAGGGAGCCGAGGCCGTATACGTCTACTACTACCCGGCCTACAAAGAGTCAGCACTCGCGGCCGGGAACAACCGCTGGCGGTGCAAGATCGGCAGGACGGATTGCCCCCCCAAAGTCCGTGTGTCGAACCAGACCACCGGGATGCCCGAGCGGCCTGTGCTGGGCCTCGTGTTCAAGACGGACGACTCCCGGGTCCTCGAATCCGTCATCCAGGGAATCCTGTCCCTTCGGGGCCAGTGGTGCGAGGATTCACCCGGCGCCGAGTGGTTCATCACTTCTCCGGACGAAGTCATGGGAATCATCAGGCTGCTGTTCCCGGAATCCGGCGAAGAGAAGCCCCAGGTAGCGTAGCCGGCCGTTTTCGGCAAGGCGCCCATCCCCCCGCCTGATGGGCCGCATGCCCGGAGAAGTGCAAGGAGATCCCGATTCTTCCGGATCTCGGTCTTGAAAATGCACTCGAACTGATTGGAGGAAAACCATGACAGAGACATCGCAATCCGAAGAACTCTCTCGTGCCAAGGCGGTCGAGTTCCTGGGGCGCCTCGGCTACGTGCTCGTCCTCGACGTGGAGACAACGGGCTTCTCTCCGGAGGAGGGGCGGGTCGTCGAAATCGCCCTCGTGGAATTCGTGGGCGCCGAGATGGGGGCGGCCTACAGCACCCCGGTTCGCGGCGTCCTGGAGGCCAAGAAGGGCAGGCTCCCGAACGCGGTTCCCGCCGGGATCATCGGCATGGCGCCCCGCTTCAGGGACATCGCGCCGACCGTGAAGGACATGATCGAGCACGCCGATTTCGTCGTCGCGCAAAACGGCCGGTTCGATGTCTCATGGCTTCGGGCGGAGTTCGGGCCAGCCGGGATCGAGGTCGAATTCCCCGAGCTCATCGACACGCTCGATCTCGGCAGGGCGGCTTTTCCAGGGCTGCCGTCCTACTCGCTCGACTCCCTCGCCGAAGCGGCCCGGGTCAAGGTCGAGGAGCCGCGCCATCGCGCCTTGGCCGATGTCCTGACCGAGCACGCGGTCTTCGTGGCCTGCGTCGAGAAGCTCATCGAGAAGGGCGAGATCCGCTCTGTCCCTGAATTCCAGGGGCGCTTCGCCAAGGCGGTTTCTCCGAGGAAGCCCAAGGATCAGGATGCGGTCCCGCCGCCCATCGAGGACGGTGCGCTCGTCGACAAGCTCGGGCGAATGGTCGCGGGGCACGAAGGCGCCGGCATCCTCGTGAACTCGGCCGAGCAGGCTGTCATCGACCGCCTCGACATGGCGAAATCGAAGGTGATCAGGGGCGCGGAGTACTTTGCCAAGATCTCGGAATACGAGGTCTGGGAGGCCCTGAGCCGGGACGACGAGTCGGCGGGCGTCGTCCGGGAAATCCTGACGCAGACTGGCATCTGGAACGCCGTGTCCGAGATCAACGGCTTCCACCTGGCCCAGGCGATCGCCAAGGGCCTCGTCCCCGAGGCGGTAGCGGCCAAACTCAGGGAGTTCGGAAAACTCAAGCACGTCCGGAAGTTGAAGATCTTCCCCTCGAAGTAGTCCACACATCCAACAACGAGGAGATTCGAAATGGACATCACCAATGATTCCCTGCCCGACGAGTCCAGCCGCAGGATCGGCCGGCTCTGGAGGACCCGGCACGTCCGGACCTGCATCACCTGCAAACACGTTCTCGAAGGAGTTGCCTTCTCGACCGACGCGAAATTCATCGATGGTTCCCTCCGCCTTGTCGAGAAGCACGCCGAGGCCCTTCCCCAGGGCGGCGGCTCGATAGGGTGCATACACGGGCGCTGTGTGCACCATGAAGAGGTCACTCTGTCCGTGGCCCGCGCCGCCGTGCGGCTGACGGGCGCTCAGGTGATCCCCGTGGGGCGGGGCATACGGCTCGCCCATATTCATCTCGGCAACCGAACGACGGGGGAATCACCGGCGCTTCTTGTAGCCTCCATCAGCAACCCCCGCACCGCGGAGGTATTCCTCCGCATGGGGCCGCGTTGCATGGCCCATGTCGTCCTCGACTTCTCCTGCATGATCACCGGGATTGTCCTCCCCCCCGTCTTTCGGAGCGCTGAAGAAGTGCGGGCGTTGGTGGCGGCGCAGACCGATCCGCAAGCCATCTGGGGACATCTTGTCAGGGACAGTGGGGGAATTTTGAAGACGGACAGGATGGGGGAGGAGATTCAGCGCTGCTTCGCACGCTTCTTCAAGTAGTTCTTGAAGGAGTACTTCCCGGCCGCGTCGGCGCGGACGCCGCCGCATCGGGAGCCACCTCCAGATACCTCCAGCCTCTGAACCGCGGCGCCGGTAACGGCGTGATGCGCGTCCACTTCGCCGCCTGAAAGACCAAGCCGTAGGGCGCGCCTTCGTCTTCTGGGTTCCAGAGCACGTCGCCTGACAGGGGGAACCATCCGACCCACCTGGCGCGGCAAGCGACAAAGAGCCGATTCGTCCACCCCGGCGTGAGCCGCTTGGGGAGGTTCTTCGTGTTCCAGATCGCCTCCCGGCGGTCGCGCTCCTTCACGTCGTCGAGCTTGTCCTCCAGCACCTCCGGCCCCATCGTCACGCCGATGTCCACAAGGTTCCTCCGGACGCACCCCGCCGACTGTTCCAAATAGCCCCCGCAGGGCCGGTAGTCCAGAAATTTCGAAATCCGGCACGCGGAGGAACGCCGATGACGAAGCCCCCGGACCCGGACGCGGTGGTCGACCCCGCCCGCGTGCGCTCGCTTCCACGACACTTCGCCTGGGTCGATCACCGCCTCCGCGATCGGCTGGCGAATCTCTCGCTCGAGGAGATCGCGCTCCTCTTCTTCCTGCACCTCGCCGCCAACAAGCAGGGCTGCTCGTTCTGGGCGGACTCGACCATCGCCAAGAAGCTCGGCCTCAAGGAAGGCCAGGTGATCGAGGCGCGCTACCACCTCCTCAGCCGCGGCCTCATCGCCTATCGCTACCCCCTGTACCAACTCGCCCGGCTGGAGGACCTCCCGTGACGGCGCTCGTCCTCTCCGTCCCGATCGCCCACCTCCGGACCACGCTCCAGCCCCTCCGCGGGCCGCGGACGTCTTCCGGATCGACCCTCTCCGCGCTGCCCCTGCGCGTCGCGCGGATCGACGAGAAGACCTACGAAGTCCTCGACGGGTTCAAACGCCTGGCCCACTGGAAGAGGAACGGCCATACGGAGGTGCCCGTGGTCGTCGAAGAAGCCGCGGGCATCCTCCAAAAATCCAAGCTACTGGAGGCCAACAGCCCCCGGAAAACCCTCAGTCCCATGGACGAGGCTCGGGTCGTCCGGAGCCTCGTCGAGGAGGACGGCATATCCCCCGCCGCCGTCTCCAAGCTCCTGGGGCGGCGGCCACGATGGACGGAACGCCGTCTCAACCTCGGCCGCCGACTCGCCCCCGAACTCGGCGTACGCCTCGATGCAGGAAGACTCTCCTTCACCGTGGCGTTGGATCTGTCCGCGTTCCCCAAGTCCGAGCAGATGCGGCTGGCACAGACGATCGAGCGCCACGCGCTGCCCACCCGCGCCGCCCAAGCGTTCCTGGCCACCTACCGAGTGGCTCCCGATGCCCCCGCCCGGCAGGCGCTTCTGGCCGATCCCTTGCTCGCTCGCGCTCCCGCCGGCGATCCCTCGCCCCTGGGCTCGACCGCCCAGGATCTCGAGCGCCGCTTCGACCAGGCCGAGCGGCTCCTCGACGAGCTCTCCCACCTCGACCTCTCCGGCTTCCAGGACGTCGAGCGCCGCGTGCTCGAGGCCCGCCGGCGAAGGCTCCAAGCCCAGATCAAGACCCTTGCTCTCGAATTGGAGGAACACGCTCATGATCACGCCCCAGGAACTCCAGGAGGCCAAGAGGCTCCTGGCGACCGGACTGTCGCTGCGGACCGTCGCCAAGAAGCTCGGCCGCGACCGCAAGACGCTGCGCCGGGCCCTCGGGAGCTCTCCCGGCTCTCCCCCACGGCCCAAGCCCCCGGAGAAACTCGCGCCCTTCAGGGAAACGGCCGCCCAGCTCTACCAGGAGCAGGGGCTCTTCGCGCCCCGGATCCTCCGGGAGATCCGCCAGAAGGGCTACACGGGGTCGCTCACCCTCCTCAAGGACTTCCTCCGCACGCTGCGCCCGCGCCAGGAGCCCCGCCGGGTCTTCCGCCGCTTCGAGACCAAGCCCGGCGTCGAGATGCAGTGCGACTGGAGCCCCTACCGCCTCAAGATCGCAGGCGAGGAGAGGATCGCCCACTGCTACAGCCTCATCCTGTGCAACTCTCGTCGCTTGTGGATCGGGTTCTTCCGGAACGAGCGCCTCCCGACGCTGCTGTGGGCCCACGTTGAGGCCTTCGCCTACCACGGCGGAATCTGCCAGAGGATCGTCTACGACAACCAAACGGCCGTCACGCTGGGGCGGATCGAGCGGGAGAACCTCTGGAACCCCACGTTCCTGGAGTTCGCCAAGTACTACGGCTTCCGCCCCCACACCCACAAACCCAAGCACAAGGAGCGCAGCGGCAAGGTCGAGCGCCCCTTCTGGTACATCGAGACCGACTTCCTCAGAGGCAAGACCTTCGCCTCCTGGGACGACCTCAACCAGCAAGCCCGCGTCTGGCTCGACACCATCGCCAACGTCCGCCCTCACGGGACGACCCGCCGGCCCATCCACGAGGCCTACGCCGAGGAGAAGCCCTTCCTCATCCGCCTCCCCGAGACGCCTTTCCCGACCGACCGACGCGAGATGAGGAAGGTCCAGAAGGACGGCACCATCCTCGTCGAGGGTTCCTTCTACCCCGTCCCCCCGAAGTTCGTCGGCCAGTCGGTCAACGTCTCCATCTACCCCACGCGCGTCGACGTGCTCGACGCCTCCGGCCGCGTCGTCGTCACCCACGCGGTCCCTGACCGGCCCACCCGGCTGCCCACCGACTGGGGCCCGCCGGCACCCGCGTCGGAAGCTCCCTCCCGGACGGCGCTTGAGGCGCGGTTTCTGGCCCGCTTCCCAGGGGCCGCGGCCTTCCTCGAGGGCCTCAAGCGCCGGATGACGACGCTCACGCCCATCCATCTCCGCACGATCGACCGGCTCGCCGATCTTTACGGTGACGCCCCGATGCGCGCGGCCCTCGAACGGGCCACCGCCTTCCGCAACTTCAACTCCCTCGCGCTTGATCGGATCCTGGTGCGCGCCCATCCCAACGTCCTCCCCGAGCCCCCGGTCGAACCCCTCTCCCTTCGCCCAGACGCCCTGGCCGCCCTCGACGACGTCGACAGCGGCTCCCCCCAGGACTACACGTTCGATTCCGAAAAACCCACGGAGGGACTTCCCGATGGCATGTAAGAACGATTCCCGCGATCCCCTCGAGGCGCTCCGCGAGCTGCTCCTGCGCCTCAATCTCACGACCGTCTCCAAGCGCCTGGGCGAGCTCCTCGCCCAGGCGGAGACAGCCAAGCCCTCCTTCTCCCAATTCCTGCACCGCGTCCTCGAGGTCGAGGAGGCCGCCCGCTGGGAGCGCAAGATCCAGCGCCGCGTCCGCTGGTCCAAGCTCGGCCCGCCCGTGTCGCTCGAGGGCTTCGACTGGGCGGCTCGTCCGCAGCTCTCCCCGCAGGTCGTCAAGGAGCTCCTCACCTGTCGCTTCGTCGAGGAGCGCCGGAACTTGATCCTGGTCGGCCGAAGCTCGCTGGGGAAAACCTCCGTGGCGAAAGCCGTCGGGCATGCGGCGACCGCCCGCGGGATGTCGGTCTACTACGCCACCATGGCCGACTTGCTCGAGGCCCTCCATGCCTCGCGCGCCGACGGCACCTACCGCAAGGCCTTCCGTCGCGTCTCGCAGCCCGATCTCCTCGTCCTCGACGACTGCGGCTTCGACACCGACGTGGGCCGCGAGGCGGCCAACGAGCTCTTCCGCCTCGTCTGCGCCCGGCACCGCCAGAGGTCCACGCTCGTCGTCACGAACTTACCCTTCAAAAAATGGGGCGAGTTCCTGCCCTCTCCCGCTCAGGCCGTGGCTATCGCTGATCGGCTCGTCGATCAGGCGACGATCCTACGTTTCAGCGGCAAGCCTTTCCGCAACCCCCGCGACATCCACGGCGCCCCGCTCGACGAGGAGTAGCTCCCTCGGCACCCCTGCGGCTTCGCCCCCAGGGGTGCCTCTCCTCATCGAAATTCCCCCACCCTGTCCGGCCATCGTCAACCGGCGCGGACCTTCGCCCTCGGACACCCGAATTCCCCCACCCCGCGCGGGGAAGTACTTACGTTACGGACGGGGGCTCAAGCACTTCGGCGAGCGGCACCTCGGGGAAGTAGATCCTGGAGTCCCCCAGTGCCGATGACATGAGGATTACTAACGACACGGACAAGGAGTTTGTCCGGGGGATGCTCCCGGACTCCCTTTCCGGCCTTTCCAAGGTTCTATCTTGTCTCCGCCGAAGAGAGGCCATTTTCGTCGGCCAGGCCGCCCTACTCCCTTCCAGGATCCTGATCCGAGAGTTGCCCGACGAGCAACTCCCAAGGTCTCAGGATGTCAACTTCGACACTGGTTGGCAATGCGCCCCGATGGATGCCGCGAGATTGGCCGAGGTTGCCCGGCGCTGGCGCTTGCAGAAGCGCGGTTAACGCATTGGACGCTCATCACGCGGATGTAGTAACATAGTCTGCTGGCGGGATTACCAGAGCCCATGTAGCCCTTGACATCCATGTAGTAGCGGTCCTGAACTACAACACTCCTTCCGGTAGGGCTAAATCTCCTTGCATTTCGACTACACGAAATGTCGCCCGCCGGAAGTGGAACAACCAGAGGTACCTTCATGTTTTCAGGAATATTGCTGGGTCGAGCAGCCTGTGACATGACAATTTGGCCCTTTTGTAAACTCACCATCCACAGGATAATTCTCACTGACCAATATCTATTACGGGGAGCGGTAAATAGTTGACACTTTACCCTGCCGCATAGGCCACTTTATCGTGATGGAAATAGTTGCGTACGATGGTCGGGTGATGCTGGGTGATCCGCAGGTAGGAGCGGACATTTCCAATAAGCTCATCCCTCGTCTCGGGACGACAACGCCCAACGGCATTGGTTTTCACGTCCTGGTTGAGCAGTTCGTCGGGATTCAAGTCGGGGCTATACGGCGGAAGATGGTAGATACGAATCCTATCCTTGTGGGCCTTCATCCATCTTTTTACCCCGGCTGCCTTGTGAACGGGATGACCGTCGGCGATCACAAAGATCATTCCCGGGCGGTGCCTCAGGAGCCGGCGAAGGAACTTCAGGAAGACCCGCGCCGTGAATCGCCCCGTAAAGACCATGAACGCCAGAACGCCCCGATTGGTAATGGTCGAAATGACATTGCAGCCGAATCGCTGGCCGGTCCCGGGGATCACGGGCGTCTGGCCGATACGGCCATAGCTCCTTCCGGCCTGGTGATCCGAACGCAACCCCATTTCGTCACACCAGTGGATTTCGGCCCTCAAACGGCGTGCAGCGGCCCGAATTGCGGGGTACTCTCTTCTCAGCCATCGACGGACCGATTCCGGATCCCGTTCGTAGGCGCGTCGGACCGGCTTTTGGGGGCTGAATCCCCAGGAACGCAGATATCGGCCCACCGTCCAGACCGAAACCTTGAGCCGGAAACGGCGCTCCAGAAGCTCACGCACGGCTTCGCGGGTCCAAAGGGCAAAGGGAAGCAGCATCTGATCCGGGCACTGGGCGCTGATAAGGCGCACCGTCGTGGCGACCTGAAAGGGCTTCAACCTCGAGGTCCGCGGACGCCCCCGTTTCCTGGGGCGAAGAGCCCTTACACCACCTTCTTTGGCCCTCTTTACCCACGTATGGATGGCCATCCGAGAGACCCCGAACCGCTTCGCCGCCTCGGACTTGTACATTCCTCCCCTCACCGCCGCCACGGCCTGGCGGCGAAGCTCCTCTTGGGCTTCCGGGGTCAACGTACGGGCATCTCTCTGGAGAATCTGACCGCTCACGCATACTATACGCTCGAAAACAGGAAAAGTGTCAACTATTTAATGCTCTGATTAGTAATTATCGTAGTTTCTTCCATTGCCCAGATATTGGCAGTAATTCGATCTTACTAAACACCATCTTACCCGGGTGGGTTCCGATAAATAGAACATATTTATTAGGGACTCTCCAGGCTGGATTCACATCCAAAATGCCGAGATCGCCATTCCAAGAGAAACATGGCTTGTCGTCCACGTTAACGGAAATAGAATCTCTTCTTATCGCCAAACGGAGCGAGGTAGGTTTGTCGCTATTCCACACATCTACCTTTTTCTCCTGTCCTGTTATTTGAATTACGTGGTCCCATATAGTCACCGTGAACTGGTTGTCTCCGGATAATAAACCGACTTGGAGGCCATGCGCATCGTTCTTTTGTGCGACAATTAAGAGATCGTATTCTATGGGTGGAGTCAAAGGGATCATGATGCGATTGTCTAATGAGCCTTGGGCGTCACAGACAAGCATCTTTCCCTCGAAGAGCCAATTCCCTTTCACGGCATCCCTGCGTGGATCTATGATCGACAGAAGATTCAAACGCTTCTCCTGTTGCATCCCCCGTAAATCAAGCTCTGAAATCCGCTTCTCAATCCTTGTCTTAACGATTCCCGATAATCCCGCCAAAGCATTCTCATAAGACCTCTTGGCCTGTCCCAGGAGTGCCGCCTTGATGATAATATTCTTCTCCCTCTCAGCCGCCTCCCACCAGGCATCGCCGACGGCGGCCTGATCCTTTGGCTTCGTCGGTGCGGCGAGTTCCTTATCCGCCGCTGCCCGCAGAAGCGGGTCCGCCCCCTTCGAAAGAAGCAGCAGGGCCTTTTCCACCTCCCTCTTCACGAGGAGGAACCGCCCGAGGGTCAGGTTCGCGTCCGGATCCGCCGGGTTGACTTCGAGGGTCTTCGCCGCCTCCTTGGCCTTCTGGGCTTCCCGCTGGAGATCCGCGATCTCCTTGCCCTTCTTCTGGGCCGAGAGGGTCTTGGCGGCGTCTTTGGAGGCCTTCGCCGCCGTCTCCGCTTTCGGGACCAGGCTCTTGGCCACGTCGAACTTCTCCTCCCGGACCGCCTCGTCGATGACCTCGAGACAGGCGTCCGCGAGTGCCCCGGCGGCTTCCGCGCTTTTCGCCCCCGAGATCATGCCAATCAAGGTCTTGGCCTTGAGCGCCAGGCCGTCGATCTCGTAGGCCTTGGCGGTCTCGGTGACGGCGGCCATGGCCGTCTCCACATCCCCGGACTTGGCGGCGATCTCCATAGACTCTTGGAAGAGGACGTACCTCGTGGGGGCGTCGTCCTTGGTGTCGATCCCCTGCTGGAGGAGTTTCTTGGCCAGCGCCTGTTGGTCGGCGGGAGCCTTCTTCGAATACTCCTCCTTGAAGATGTCCCGGATGACTTTTTTGGACTGCTTCTGAGCGGCGGCATCAGGCTCAGGCTGGCGCTGTGGTGCGGCGTCCTGAGCCAGGATCGTCGGCGGCAGGACCAGGAGGACAACCAATCCCAGGAGCCGAATTCGGTGAAGCGGCATCTCCCCACCTCAAGAGTCAATGGCTAAGTATTTCACGTCCCTGAGACTTTTAGCGCAACGCCACGCGGAATCCTCTGGTAAAATGGCGTCCCCCTGGAGAATCTTGATTACGCATCGCTGAGCGTGCATGGAAAGGAGGGCCGCGAAAGCCCCCGCCGCGAATGCTGCGTTGCTGACCGGTTGATGGTCCCTCCGGATCTATTCCATCCACACCGTAGGGTGCATACCAATTTTGGCACCATTCCCACACATTTCCGTGCATATCAAAGAGGCCCCATGCATTGGGTTTCTTCAGGCCAACAGGATGCGTTTGACCTCCCGAATTCCCGCTAAACCACCCATGTTCCTCCATACCGGACTCGTCATCACCGAAAGACCACACAGTCTTCGTCCCCGCACGGCAAGCGTATTCCCATTGTGCTTCCGTAGGGAGTGCAGCAATGCGCCCACCGAGTTGGTCCTTAGCCTTTCCATTGAGCTTCGTGATAAAATTTTGACATTCCTCCCACGAAACCTGCTCCACCGGTAGATCCGGTCCCTTTCCGTGGGATGGATTCGATTTCATCAGCGTTTCCCATTGTGCTTGTGTCACTTCGTACTTACCTAGGTAAAATGCCTTTGCGATCTCCACCTTGTGCGTTGGCCTCTCATCCTCTCGCCCACCTTTCTCGGCCTCCGTCCCCCCCATCGTGAACGCCCCGGGCTTGATGTATATGAACTCCATCTTCACCCCGCCCCCCAAGTCCAGGGTCAACAAGGGCTTCGTGCTGCCTACTGAACTGGGATTGGGAGACGCCTTGACCGCGTTGAGTTCCGCCAGCCGCTTCTCCACCCGCGTCTTCCCGAACCCCGAAAGCCCCACCAGCGCCTTCTCGTAGTTCTCCTTCGCCCTCCCCAGGAGCGCCTCCTTGACCGCCGCGTTCTTCTCCTTCTCAGCCGCCTCCCACCAGGCATCCCCCAATTCCACCTGACCCTTGGCCTCTGTTGGCGCCGCCAATTCCTTGTCTGCGGCCACCCTCAGGAGCGGTTCCGATCCCTTCGACAGCATCGGAAGGGCCTTCCCCACGTCGCCCTTCAGGAGCGCGTACCGCCCGAGGGCCAGGTTCGCGTCCGGGTCGTTGGGAT
>FWPU01009564.1_pt1 | contig 15168 bp, 10 predicted proteins | sample 2228361 | NCBI WGS metagenome assembly FWPU01 (sample SAMEA103939777, study PRJEB20133) | metagenome
CCGGGCGAGACGGGCCGCCGGCGCGCGAGGGGACGGGTCGGTGGCGCGCGGCGGGATGGGTCGAAGGACAGCGGCGCGACGAGCCCCAGCCGAGGTTTCGGCGGCGCGCTGGCGTCCGCACCCACTGACCCCCCAGTCGTGGAACATCCACGGCCAACGTGAGAGTTGCACGAATGCCGCCGTCGTGTATCATGCCCGCGACGTGCGACCCAGACGGACGGTCGCCACGTGGGTGCTCGGCATCCTCCTGGCGACCTCGGTCGTCGTCCCGGGTCCGGTCGGGTCCCGAACCCCAGCGGGCACGCCGACCATCGCCTCCGATCTCTTCCGGCCCGTCGCCATCGACGCGCCGGCGCCCGGGACGGTGTCCCAGCACTCGTTCGATCCGGCGCATCGTGCCGCCGGGGCGCTCGAAGCGGCCACGGACCTCCGTGAGCCGGTCATCGAGCCGCCGCCGACGGTCGAGCGCCCACAGATCCCGAGCCCCACGGCTCGCCTCGGTTCGATCGCCAGGAACATCTGGCGGCTCGACCGCAACGTCAGTTGGTACGGCCCCGGCTTCTACGGGCGGCGAACGGCGTGCGGCTATGCGCTGACCGAGAGCCTCCGTGGCGTTGCCCACCGGACCTTGCCGTGCGGCACCCTCGTCACCTTCCGCAACCCCGCGAACGGGCGAACGGCGACGGTCCCCGTCGTCGACCGGGGGCCGTACGTGCCGGGCCGCCAGTGGGACCTGACCGGGGGCCTCTGCCTCTACCTCGGACACTGCTACACGGGCCCCATCCTCTGGCGACTGCCCTAGAGGGCTGACGTCAGCTGGAGGATGTCGGCGCCGGCGACGAGCGTTCCTGCCATCCTCTGGCGACTACGTTAGAGGGCTGACGCCAGGGAGGGCGCCTCCTGTTCGAGGACGCGCCTGGTGGCCCCATCCTCGCGTGCCGCGAGCCGACCTCGGCCCACGCCTCAGGCCAAGGGCCGGAAGCGAGCTGTGAAGTGGCGGAGCTGAGGCGGCTGTGGCTCGAGGATCCGGTAGCCACGGAGCCCCGAGGCGTGCTCGGCGACCCAGCGAACGACCTCGATGACGTAGTCGATGTGGCTCTGGGTGTAGGTCCGCCGTGGGATCGCGAGCCGGACGAGGTCCATCGCCGCCGGCTCCTCCGTCCCGTCCGGCCGCCGCCCGAACATGACCGTGCCGATCTCGCAGCCCCGGATCCCGCCCTCGACGAAGAGGGCGACGGCGAGGGCCTGGCCCGGATACTCGAGGGGCGGGATGTGCGGCAGGAGGGCTCGTGCGTCGATGTAGACCGCGTGGCCGCCGAAGGGCTTGACGACCGGCACGCCGGCGGCGTCGAGCGCCTCACCGAGATAGGCCGTCGAGCGGATCCGATAGCGGAGGTAGTCCTCCTCGACGACCTCCCGCAACCCTTGGGCGATCGCCTCGAGATCGCGGCCAGCGAGCCCGCCGTAGGTCGGAAAGCCCTCGGTCAGGATGAGAAGGTTCCGACAGCGCTCGGCGAGGGCGTCGTCGTTCATCGCCAGCCAGCCGCCGATGTTCGCCAGGCCGTCCTTCTTCGCGCTCATCGTCATCCCGTCGGCGAGGCTCGCCATCTCCCGGACGATGTCGGGGATCGCGCGGTCGGCCTGGCCTGGCTCGCGGGTCTTGATGAACCAGGCGTTCTCGGCGAACCGGCAGGCGTCGAGGAAGAGGGGGACGCCGAAGCGATCGCAGAGGGCGCGGACCGCCCGGAGGTTCTCGAGGGAGACCGGCTGCCCACCACCGGAATTGTTCGTGACCGTGACGAAGACGACCGGGACGTCGGCCGCCCGCTCGGCGAGGAGTCGCTCGAGGGCGGCCACGTCCATGTTGCCCTTGAAGGGGTGCTCGAGGGCTGGCTGACGGCCCTCAGGGATGACGAGGTCGACGGCCTCGGCCCCGGTGAACTCGACGTTCGCTCGGGTCGTGTCGAAGTGGGTGTTGTTCGGGACGACCTTGCCCGGCCCGGCCAGGACCGAGAAGAGGATCTTCTCGGCAGCCCGGCCCTGGTGGGTCGGGATCACGTGCCGGAAGGGGAAGAGCTCTTGGACGGCCTCGAGGAAGACGTACCACGACGGCGAGCCGGCGTAGCTCTCGTCGCCATGCTGGATCGCCGCCCACTGGTCGCGGCTCATCGCCCCGGTGCCAGAGTCGGTCAGCAGGTCGATGACGACGTCGTCGGCGTGGAGGTTGAAGAGGTTCCAGTCGGCGGCTTCGATCGCTCGGAGGCGGTCTGCCCGGCTCGACAGGCGGATCGGCTCGACGGCGTGGATCCGGAACGGCTCGATGATCGTCCGCCAGCGGTCCATCGTGGCCGAAGGATACGTCGCCGCCGGTGGACCGTGGGGGGTCGGGTTCTTGGGGGTCGGCGCCGCGAGGGGCCGGAGGTCAGCCGAGAAGGCTGCTGTCGCCGCGACGGCTTGGGGCGACTCGGGCGGCTCGACTTCCTCAGGATCTTCCTCCGGCGCCGCCCGCTCCCTCGGCCATGCTCCCGCGCCGGCGACGGGCGAGGTCTCGTCGCAAGAGACCGTAGCAGGCGAGATCGTGCCAGCGGCCGTCGCGGAACGATGCCCGTCGGAGGACACCTTCGCGCCGGAATCCGACTCTCTCCAGGACCCGCCGGGCCGGCTCGTTCTCGGTGTCTGTCGTCGCTCCGACCCGTTCGACTGGAAAGGCTGCGAAGAGGTAGTCGACGAGGAGCGCGACCGCTTCCCGGGCATAGCCTTTCCCGCGGTCGCCCTCGGAGCCGATCCCAAACCCGATGTCCGGCCAGGGACAATCGTCGTCGGGGTAGGTCGTCATCGTGTAGCGGACGAAGCCGACCGGCTGGCCGCCCTCGATGGTCTCGATCATGAAGACCGCAGCGGTTCGATCGAGGAGGCTGGTGCGGGCGTACGCCTCGCGAAGCCGCCGCAGGTGATCGACCTGGTACCGCTGGAAGGGCCCCCACAGGCCGTTGCGATGCCGGCCCCAGGCGTCGAAGGCGGCCAGGTCATCATCTCGGACTGGGCGAAGACAGACGCGCTCTCCGGTCAGTGGCTCGATCTGGTAACGGGTCATGGTTCGGCCTCCGATCTCCGACGACCTGGTGCCGCCGGCTCCTAGCGCGGGACTCGCGGACTGCCGAGTGAGCAGCGGAGCACCTCACCGCGGCTCGTCCGTTGGCAGCGAGCCAGGTCGTGAGGTGGGGTGGAAGGTCGGCAGCGGTGCCACCATCGCCAGCGTGCGGCCTCGTCGCGGACCTGTCCAGTGCCGGTATTCCCGATCCGGGCGATCAGCTGCCTCCGGGACGCCCTCGGCCGGAATGCCTGCCTCGGCCGGCGTGGCGGCCTTCGGCCCGCTGCTCGGTCGTCCTCGCCAACGCCCCGGTCATCCCGGGGATGACGTGGGGCGGTGCCCTTCGAGGACGCGGGCGATCGCCGAAAGGACGAGGTCGGGCCGGTCGAACTGGATGTGGTGACCCGAGCCCGTGGCGATCGTGATCCGGACGGCGCCCGGCGAGAGGCTCTCGAGCCCCGCTCGCCAGGCGGCCTCGACCGCCTCGAAGGGCACGTCGCCGAGGACCTCCGGGGTGAACCAGACCCGCTGGTCGACGCTCAGGACCTCGACCGGCAGGCCGGCGATCGAGGCGGCGGCGAGCTCAGCCGCGCTCGCCGCCCAAGCCAACCCTTCGACGGCCTCGATCTGGGCGTAGGTCGCTGCCATACCCCGCCGTCCGGCAGCCTGGGCCGCAGGATCGAGGGGAGCGATGGTCCGCTCGTAGAGGTCCGGGTTGAAGGGGTCGACGAGGACGAGGCCGACGACTGCCCCGCGATGGCGGTCGGCGAAGACTCGGGCGTAGACGGCGCCGAGGGAGTGGGCGACGAGGAGAAAGGGTGGTCGCTCGCCGGCGATCGCCAGGACCGTCCACAGGTCGTCGGTCGCGTCGCCGACGGTGTGGCGAGCCCGAGGGTCGGAGCGGCCGAGCCCTGCTCGGTCGTAGACGCAGGCCCGGGTGTGGATCGCGACCTCGGTGAAGACCTGACCCCAGGCCGACGCCCCGGCCCCGATCCCGCTCTCGAAGACGACGGTCGGAAGGCCCGTTTCGGCCGAACCTCGGCAGTCGAGGTAGATCGAGCGGCCGTCGGGGAGGGCGATCCGACGGCCGAGGGGCTCGTAGGGCGGGACGCCACGCCGGAGGGCAAGCCACGCCTCGAGCCCGCCGACGCGGGCGACGTCGACGCCGATGGCGAGGAGGAGGCCGAGGACGACGGCGACGAGGACCCCGCCGAGGAGGACGAGGGGCGAGACGGGGCGCCGTCGAGACCGATGGTCGGAGGCGTGGAGCGACCGGAGCGGGCCGAGCGGGGCCATCGGCGCTACCGTAGCGCCATGTGTCGAAGCATCGTGCCGCTCCGGCGGCTCGGGCCGGCCCTCACGACCGAAGCGGTCGAGGCGGCGGCCCGCCAGTACGTTCGGAAGGTGAGCGGGATCCGGGCCCCGTCGTCCCGGACGGAAGCGGCCTTCGAGGCGGCCGTGGCCGAGGTCACGGCGACGACCCTTCGGCTCCTCGAGGCCCTCGGGTCGAGGCCGGCAGAGTGAGCTGGTGGGTCGGGCCCTCGGGGTGAGAGGGCGGGTCGGGCCCTCGGGGTGAGAGGGCGGCTCGGGCCGGTGATGGCTCCGCGGTGGCGCTCCCCGGCCGGCACCCCGACGCCCACCCTCAGAGCTCCTAGCCGATCCACCCGGGGACTCCCAGCCGAGCTACCCGAGGACGACCTCGGGCCGTGCTGCCGCTTCCACTCGCCCGACGACCCAGGGCCGGGTACCCGTCGCCGCCAGCTCCCGCAGGACCGGTTCGAGGCGCGTCGGCGGGACCGCCAGGAGGAGTCCACCGGCCGTCTGCGGATCTGCGGCGAGGGCGACGAGGAGCGGATCGAGGCGCAGGTCGAGGGTCAGGAGAGGGGCGACGGCGTCGCGGATCCGGACCGCCCCTTCGTCCTCGACCCCGGCAGCGGCGAGCTCGTAGGCGCCCGGCAGGGCGGGGAGCTCCCGCGCCTCGAGGACCACCCGGCAGCGGGCCGCCCGGGCCGTTGCCGCGGCGGCGCCGAGGAACCCAGACCGACCGACGTGGACGCAGCCGGCGAGGCGGTGGCGGCGGGCGACCTCGGCGGCAGGAGCGTCGAGGCGGGTCATGACCTCGACGGCCGCCGCGAGCCAAGTCTCCCGCATCTCGCGCCGGCCCTGCCCGGCGAGGACGAGGCCGGTCCCCAGGGGTTTCGTCAGGACGAGCCGGTCGCCCGGTCGCGCCCCGTCGGGACGGAGGCGGCTCGAGGGGTCGAGGCGCCCGACGACGGCGAGGGCAAAGACCGGCGTTGCCGACTCGATCGCCTGGCCGCCGGCGAGGGCGGCCCCCGCCCGCGCGAGGACCCGGTCCGCGCCGCGGAGGAGGGCACGGAGGAGGGTGTCAGGGAGGCGGGGCGGAAGGCCGGCCAGGGCAAGGGCGAAGAGCGGCTCACCGCCGACCGCGGCGACCTTCGCGAGGGCGTCGACGGCGAGGACTTCGCCGCTCACGAGCGGGTCCGGGATGGGTGGCGGGAGAGCGTCCACGACCGCGACGAGCCCAAGATCGTCGGAGATCTGCCACAGGGCAGTCTCGGTCCGCTCCGGATCGGTGAGGAGGGCCGCCGTCTCGGCCCGGGCGGCTGACCCGGCAAGGAGGTCGGCGAAGACGGCCTCGAGGCCGACACCGGTGCCCGTTCGACCGGGTTCGATGGGAAGACGAAGACGGTGGCGGGCGGGCTCGTCGAGGGTCATCGCGGCTCGATCATAGGAGCCGCCTGGGGCCACTGTGGCGGTCGTGGCGGTTGCGGCGGCGTGAGGAGTACGATCGGCAGGCGTCCCCCGTCCCGCAGCCGGAGGCAGGGTCGATGTCCGCCACTCCGCCGCAGCTCGCCGAGCCGACGAGCCCTGTCGCCCGGGCCTGCCATTCGCGATGGCAAGCCTGACCACCCCAACCCACTCCCTCGGTCCGCTTCCGACGAGCGCCATCGTCCTCGCCGGCGGTCGGGCTACCCGCTTCGGAGGGGACAAGCTCGCCACGACGATGGGCGGCCGGACCCTCCTCGCCCACGCCGTCGCAGCCGTCGGCGAGGTCTGTCGAGAGGTGGTCGTCGTCCTCGGGGCCGAGGCGCCCGAACCGGCGGAGCTTGCCGGTACCCTCGCTGGAACCGCGGTCCGGGTCGTTCGCGACGCGTCTCCCTACCCCGGACCGCTCGTGGCCTTCCTTGGCGGTCTCGAGGTCGCCCGGGAGCCCCTCGTCATCCTCGTCGGCGGCGACATGCCTGCTCTACGGCCCGGACTCCTCCGCTGTCTCGTCGCGGCTCTCCTCCGCTCCGACGCCGACGCCGTCCTGCCGGTCCGCCGCGGCCGCCCGATCCCGATGCCGAGCGCGGTCCGCCTCGGGGCCACCCTCCCCGTCGCCCGGCAGTGGGTCGCTGCCGGCGAGCGGAGTCTCCGGGGCCTCTTCGCCAGCCTCCGAACGGTCGAGCTCCCGGAGGCCGACTGGCGACCCTTCGACCCCGAGGCGAGCTCACTCCTCGACGTCGACCGCCCGGCCGACCTGGCTCGGGTCCAGGCGCTCCTCGAGCGGCCGGGTGGTGGGCGGGGGTGAGCGGGCGCTGGTGGGCTCGTCCTCGCTGGTGGGGTTCGTCCTGCGCGGGCTCGCTCACGCTGGCCCCGCGCTGCCCAGGGTCCCAGCCGTCTCTGTCCGTCCCTCGCTCGCCCCGCCCGTCCCCGGCGCCCGACGCCGCCGCTCGAGGCCGAAGCCGCTGACGACGCCACCCAAGACGAGGAGCCCCGCCGAGACGAGCATCGCCAATCGGTAGGCGTCGGTCGATGCCTCCGTCGCCGCCCGGACGAGGTCCGGCGGCGTCTCGGGTCTCGGTCGCGTCAGCGGCTGGACGAGGGTCCGAACCTCGGTCGAGTTGACGTCGAGCCCTGGGACTCGCGCCGCCAGAGAGGGGTAGAAGGTCGCTGAGATGGCGACGAAGAGGAGGGCACTGACGAGGGGTGCGCCAGCCCGGGAGACGGCGTTGTTCATCGCCGACGCAAGCCCGGCGTTGGCGACCGGCACGGAGGCCATGAGCGCGATCGTCAGCGGCGCGACGAGGACGGCCAGCCCGAGCCCGAAGAGGAGGATCCCCGGGCCGACGTCGGTGAGGGTGGCGAGAGGAGGGAGGAGGGTGTCGGGCTGGGTCGGTTCGACCCGCCAGGCGGGGGAGGTCGCCGGGATCCGCGCCAGCCAGGCGAGGCCGGCTGCCATGAGGAGGGGACCGGCGACCGTGAAGGGTCGCGGGCCGAAGCGCCCCGCCAGGCGACCGACGGCGGTCGAGAGGAGGACGAGGCAGACGTCGATGGGGACGGCGATGAGCCCGGCCGCGGTTGGTGTGTAGCCCAGGGTGCCCTGGAAGAAGAGGCCCTGGAAGGCGAGGGTGACGTAGAGGGCGCCGTAGACGATGAAGGTGGCCAGGTTCACGACGGAGAAGTCGCGGCGCCGGACGAGCTCGATCGGGATGAGGGGGTCGGGTCGCTTCGCCATCGCGACAGGGGTGGCCAGGGTGGCGGCGAGCCCGACGATGAGGGCGCCGAGGGCAGAGGGGTCGCCCCAGCCCTCTTCCCGGCCCCGGATCGTTCCGAAGGAGAGACCGCCGACGGCCAGGCCGACGAGGACCGCACCGAACCAGTCGAAGCGTCCCGGGGCCTTTTCGTTGCGGGATTCGGGGATGGCTCGCGAGGCCGCCAGGCCGACGGCGACGATCGGCACGTTGACGAGGAAGGCGGCCCGCCAGCTCAGGGTCTGGACGACGACCCCGCCGAGGATCGGCGCGGCGACGGTCAGGGCGGAGGTGGCGGCCGCCCAGACGGCGATGGAGCGTGCTCGCTCTTCGCCCTGGAAGGTCGCCGTGATGATGGAGAGGGCTCCGGGAACGAGGAGCGCTCCGGCCGCCCCCTGGGCAAGGCGAGCGACGATGAGGACCTCGAGGCTCGGCGCCAGGCCGCAGAGGACGGAGGTCGCCCCGAAGCTCAAGAAGCCGATCTGGAAGACTCGGCGGCGGCCGTAGTAATCGGAGAGGGCTCCCCCGAGGATGAGGAGGGCGGCGAGGACGACGAGGTAGCCGCCGGTGACGTAGGTCAGGCCTTCGAGCCGGGCGACGTAGGCGGTGGGCAGGTCGCGGCCGATGGACTCGAGGGCGACGTTGACGATCGTCGTGTCGAGGAAGACGATCCCGGAGCCGAGGGTGACGGCGAGGAGGATGGCCCCGCGGCTGAGCGAGAGGTCCCGGGGTTGTGCGCTCATGGCGCTGGGGTCCCCGAGACCGGCGGGAGCGGCATGGTTCGCGTCGGCTGGATGGGCCCTCTTGGCGCCTTCGAGACGGGGGTCCTCCTCGGTGGCGACTGGATCGGCTCTCTTGGTGCCCTCGGGATCGGCGTCCTCTTCGCGGCCTGGGCCGACTCCAGCGGCGTCGTCGCTCTCGGTCGCTGCGGGGTTGTCGTTCTCGGCCCTCGCGGTGTCGTCGCTCTCGGTCGCTGCGGGGTTGTCGTTCTCGGCCCTCGCGGTGTCGTCGCTCTCGGTGGCGTCGTCGGTACTCGGTCTCTCGCCAGTGAGCCTCGCCGAAGTCCCCGTTGGCGGCGACCGAGGACGTCCCGGACTGCGGATGTCCGACCCGTCGAGGTGAACCCGGTGCCTTCGTCGCCCATGCCTGCCCTCCTCCTCGGATGGGGGGAGGATACGGGTCGCGCGGCGCCCCGTCCGTTTGGGTTCCGCCTCGACGCTCGGCGGCCCAGAGGAGAGGCTGCCGACTCGCCTGCCTGGCCGCCCGCCAGTCGCGCGCCGGGCCTCATCCGCCCTCGCTAGACTTCGGCTGCGATGGCAGGCGCGGTGGCCCTCGTCGGGGCCGGCGAATTCCTTCCCTCCATGGCCGAGGTCGATGGTCGGCTCCTGGAGGCGACGGGTGCCCGTCGGCCGCGGGTTGCCATCTTGCCGACGGCGTCCTATCCGGACGGTCCGGCCGTCTTCCGGCGGTGGGCCGATGCCGGTGTCGCTCACTTCCGGGCCCTCGGAGCCGAGGTCGAGGCCGTCCTGGTCCGGGACGCCGTCGACGCCGACGACCCGGCTTACGCCCAAGCCGTCGGGGAGGCGGACCTCGTCTACCTCTCGGGCGGTCGGCCCACCTACCTGCTCCGAAGTCTCCTCGGCAGCGCCGTCTGGCGGGCCGCCCTCGCGGCCTATGCGCGGGGGGCGGTCCTGGCTGGTTGCTCGGCGGGCGCGATGGTCCTCGGTGCCCGGCAGCCGCGGCTCCGCCGTCGCCTCCCGATCGCCATCGCCTGGGACCGTGCCCTGGGGCTCGTCCCGGGGATCGCCGTGTTGCCTCACTACGACCGGATCCCCGAGCCGGTGGCGGCGCTCATGGCTCTCCAGGCGCCTCGCGGCTGTGTCGTCGTGGGTCTCGACGAGGACACGGCGATCGTCGGCCGGAACGGGGCTTGGCAGGTATTCGGTCGGGCGCGGGTGACCCTCTGGCGGGGGCGGCGTCGGACTCGCCATCGGGCCGGCGACGTCTTCCGCTTCGACGAGGGGTCGGTCGCGGCTCGCTGATCGGTCGTCCGTCGTCCGTCGTCCCGCGACGGGCGACGGGGCGCTGAGGCGACCGTCGACCCGGTGCTCCCGACGGCAAGACAAGCGTCGGCCGGTCGCCCCGGGTTCTGCTGAACCGCGGTTCGACCGGCCTTCGGCCACGAGTCGGCCCGGTGCCGGCCGACCCGACTCGCTACCTCAACATACGCGCGGCCGGCCGCCGAGGTTCACGAAGATCACGGCGCCGCGCCGACCCTCGCCCAAGGGAGCACCACCGACCGCCGAGGTCCAGCGCCGCGGCCCAACCGGGCCCGAGCTCGACCCCACGCCCTGCTCGCGTCAGCCGGCGGGTCAGACGTGGTCGCCCCCGTTCCCTCGATGGGTTGGCCGGGCGAGGCGCTCAGCAACACCCACCTCGCCGCTGGCGTTGTGCGCGCCACCGAGCCCTCGATGGGTTGGCCGGGTGGGGCGCTCGGCAACTCTGCCATCTTCCCGCCAGGTGAACGCGCCGGGCACGCCCCTCCTACGCGCTCGATGGTCGGTGCCGGCGGCAGTACCCCACCCACGGCCGAATGCTCGCCGGGTGAGCATTGTGGACCGGATGCTCGCCCTGCGAGCGTTTGATCCCGCCCAACCTGGCCGAGGTAGCCGTCGCCCCTCCCGCCGTTGACAAACGCTCGCCTCACGAGCGTCTGTCAAGAACCAGCCGCGCAACGCGCCCGGGAGCGGCGTCCTCCACCCGGGCCGTGCGCCGGCCCGCTCTCGGTCACGTTCGAACGACGCTCGCCAGTGCGCCGGCCGCGCCCACGAGCCGCCGTCGGCGGCCGGGGAGGTGCGAGTACGCGCGCCTCGCGAGAATATGGCAGAGAAGACGCGCGAGGGCGGTGGCGACGGGGCGAGCCCAGCAGGGACGGGGCGAGCCCAGGGGCGACCAAGGGGCGATCGCCGCCGCCGACTGCGACGAGGCGCCCCCGGCGAGGAGACGAAGACGTCCCGAGCGGGGCGGCCCCGGCTCGTCAGTCCGGTCGGATGGCGCGGAAGCAGTCGGAGCAGTAGACCGGGCGGTCGAGGCGGGGCTTGAAGGGAACCTGCGCCTGATTGCCGCAGCGCGAGCAGATGACGGCGAAGTACTCGCGAACCGGCCGGTCGTGCCCCGTCCCGTAGCCCCGAGGCCCGCCAATGTCGCGGAGGTCCGCCCCGCCCTCCCGCGCCGCCCGGCGACTGGCTCGGCAGCTGGGGCAGCGTTTCGGGTCCGAGGCGAACCCGCGCCGGGCGTAGAACTCCTGGTCCCCGGCCGAATGGACGAAGTCCACCCCGCAGTCGACGCAGGTGAGGGTTCGATCGACGTAGGTCACCACTTGCCTCCCAGGCCGCGATTGCTCGGATGGTGGTCCCGGCTCGGACCCGATCCTCGACACCTGGGAGCGGCGGGGAGTCCGGGGCCGCGCGACCCGGGTGCCGTGCGTCGAACCCTGGTCGGGGCGCACCGGTGCGATGTGGCGGCAGGATAGCACCGAGCTGCGGCGGCGGCTCGATGCGCCGGGAGCCTGGCCGGGGCTGGCCGGGGGCGATCGGCCACTCGGGAGGTCGCGCGGAACGAGAGCGGGGAGAGGGTCGGGGCATCTCGCGCGGGACCACGGAGCGGTGAGAGGATCGTGGCACCTCGCGCGGGACCCCGAGGGGGAGAAGGTCGGACGGCACGGCCGCCCACCCACTGGCACGAACCCCCCCGAACCTGCAACAATCACCCCCAGCCACGCCCAGACCAGCCAACCCGGAGGAGCGACAAGCCAGGGTGCTGCGAGCCATCCATACCGCCGACGTCCACCTCGGCGCCCGCCACGCCGACCTCGGGCTCCAGGCCGCGGCTCAGCGGGAGCGACAGTTCGCCGCCTTCCGGGCCAGCGTCGACCTCGCCATCGCCGAGCGCGTCGACCTCTTCCTCATCGCCGGCGACCTCTTCGACTCGAACACCCAGCCCCGTCGGAGCGTCGAGCGCGTCGCCGCTGAGCTCGCCCGCCTTGCCACCGCCAAGATCCGAACCGTCATCGTCCCCGGGACCCACGACGTCTACGATCGCTCCTCGATCTACCGCGCCTACGACCTCGCCTCCCTCGCCGGCCAGCCCCCCGATGGCGACCTCGTCACCGTCCTCACCCCCGAGCGGCCGAGCGTCCACCTCGCCCCCCTCGACGCCGTCGTCTACGGCGCCGTCTTCGAGACGAAGCGGGCGCCCCATCCACCCCTCCAGGGCCTCTCCGCCGCGGCCGACGACCGGGCGACCTGGAAGATCGGGCTCCTCCACGGAGCGGTCCGGATCCCCGGCAAGGTTGAAGACGACGACGTCATCGTCGATCCCGAGGAGATCGCCGCGAGCGGCCTCGATTACCTCGCCCTCGGCCACTGGCACTCCTTCCTCCAGGGCACCGCTGGCAAGGTCGTCTGGGCCTATCCCGGCGCCCCGGAGCCCGTCGCCGTCGACCAGGACCGGGCGGGCTCCATCCTCCTCGTCACCTTCGACACGGAGGGTGGGCCGAAGCGAGTCACCGTCGAACAGCGGGTCGTCGGCCGGACCCGCTTCGAGCGCCTCGAGATCGACGTCGCGACGATCGCCTCGCAGCCCGCCCTCATCGAGCACCTGGCCGCCCTCGCCGACCCCGACCTTGTCCTCGAGGTCCGCCTGACCGGCCTTCGACCGGACAGCCTCGATCTCGAGCCCTCGGAGGTCGAGACGGCCCTGGCCGACCGGTTCTTCCGGATCCGGATCCGGGACGCCTCGATCCCGCCCCTGACCGAAGGCACCCTTCCCCCGCCCGACACGATCCTCGGCGCCTTCGTCCGCGACCTCGAAGGGCGGATCGCCGAGCTCGAGGCCGCCGACCGCGAGGCCGAGGCCGCCGAGCTCCGGGACGCCCTCCGGATCGGCCGCCTCCTCTTGACCGGGACCGAGGTGACGCTGTGAGGATCACCCGCCTCGAGATCCGGAACTTCCGCCGCTACCACGAGCTCGACGTCGATCTCGCCCCCGGACTGACCGTCATCCGCGGCCCGAACGAGGCGGGCAAGACGACGATCCAGCGGGCGATCGAGCTCGCCCTGACCCGGAAGGTGACGAGCAGCGGCGCCGACCTCGACGCCCTCCGGCCCTGGGACGCGACGAGCGATGACGCCCGCCCCTCGGTCGTCCTCGAGTTCGTCCAGGAGGACGAGGACGGCGTTCGGACGGGTCGGCTCGAGAAGGTCTTTCGGGGCGCCAAGGGGAGCGTCCGCCTCGACCTCGACGGGAGCACGATCACAGACCCGGCCCGAGCCGAGCAGGCCCTCGCCGAGTTGACCGGCATCCCGAGCGAGGCCTTCTTCCGCTCGACGGCCTCAGTCCACCACCACGAAGTCGCCGACCTCGACCGCGATGAAGCCGCCCTTCGGGATCGCCTTCAGGCCTCCATCAGTGGCGCCGACCGGGGGACGTCGCGGGCGAAACGGCTCCTCGACCGCGCCATCCGCGATCTCCAGGCGAAGGGTGAGCGGAATCCGGGCCGACTGAAGGCTGCCCGGGACGAGGTCGCCCGCCTCGAGCGCGCCGTCGCCGAAGGCGAAGCCGCCCTCGCCGCCCTCGAGCGTGATCGCGATGCCCTGACCAGCGCTCGGGAGCGACGGGCGAGCGCCGAAGCTCTCCTCCGGGAGCGGCGGGGGATGCTCGAGAAGGCTCGCCTCGCCGAGCGCCTGACCGCCGAGCGGACCGCGGCCGAAGAGCGCTTCGAGCGGTATCGGGCGGCCGTCGAGATCGCAACCCAGCTCGACACCCTCCGGGCCAGTCATCCCTCGCCGAACCCCCTCCCCGTCCTGCGATCGACCGTCGAGCGGATCCGGAGCCTCGACGGTCGGATCCGGGAGCTCCGAGCGGCCCTCGGGAGCGATGTCGACGTCCGCTTCGAGGTCCCGCCCGAGCCGACCTGGCGGCCCCTCTCCCGGGTTGCCGTCCTCGCCGTCCTCCTCGGCGTCCTCGTCGCCGTCGGTGGGGTCGGCGCCGATCTCCTCGACCTGACCACCAGCGTCGGCCTCGGCGAGCTCGGTTCGCTCCCGATCTACGCTGGGGCCGTCCTCGTCGGGATCGGCTTCGTCCTCGCCCTCGTCGGCTTCTGGCTCCGCCGCCGCGACCGTCTCGCCCGCCACCTCAGAGACGAGGAGGTTGCTCGTCGGCTTCGTGGCCGATCCGAGATGGAGGAGGAGCTAAAGAGGGCCGAACAGGACCTTGCCGCCCGGCTCGGCTCCCTCGGCCTCGCCGACCTCGCCGCCGCCGAGGACCTCCTGGCCCGCGAGGAGGCCCACGTCGCCCAGATCGAGCGCCTGGAGGCCGAGCTCCGGGGCCTCGTCGGAGAGGAACCCGTCGCGTCCCTCGCCGAGCAGCGCGACGCGGCCGCCCTGGAGATCGAGCAGAAGCGCCACGCCCTCGAAGCCCTCGGGCCGATCGCCCGCGAACCCCGGGCCCGGGAGCGCCTCGAGGTCGAGGTCCGGGACGCCGAGGAGGCCCTCGAGCGGGCCCGGAACGACGAGGCCCGAGCGGCGGCGCGCGTCGAGGCGAACGCCGTCGACGCCGAGCAGGTGGCGGCCCTGACCGAGCAGCTCGTGGCTGCCCGGGAGCGCCTCGCCGCCCTCGAACGCCGGGCCCGGGTCTACGCTACCTGCCTCGCCGCCATCGAGACGGCCGAACGGGCGACGATGCAGACGGCGACCCGCTACCTCGAGCGGCGGATGGTCGCCGACCTCGCTCGGGTCACCGACGGCCGCTACCGACGGGTCGCCGTCGACGACCGAAGCCTCGACATCGCCCTCTTCGCTCCTGAAAAGGGCGGCTGGGTCGACGTCCACCAGCTCAGCCAGGGGACGATCGATCTCGTCTACCTCGCCGCCCGGCTCGGTCTCGTCCGGCTCGTGACGAGCGACCGGCGGCCGCCCCTCGTCCTCGACGATCCCTTCGTCACCTTCGACGACAGCCGGGCCCGACGAGCCCTCGAGGTCCTCCGGGATCTCGCCTCGGACTTCCAGGTCATCTACCTCACCTGCTCCGACCGCTACGACGGCCTCGCCGACGCCGTCGTCGAGCTTCCGGCACCAACGGCCGTCGATGACGGCCGCCTCGAGGTCCCACCGCCCTGGGCGACCGAGGAAGATGACCAGTCGGTCGGTCGGGGGCGAGCCGCAGCCGGCGCTGGCGCGGCGAAGGCAGGAGCGTCGACCTCCGCCCCGCCGGGCGGCGGCGCCGGATCACGCTGAGCACGCCCCTCGGTCCCGAGGCGGCGACCGTCGCCCTCGGGCTCGCCTCCGCGCTCACCTGGGGCGCCGCCGACTTCGGCGGCGGCCTCGCCAGCCGTCGGGCGGCCCTCTTCGGGGTCGTCTTCCTCACCTTCGGGATCGGGGCGATCCTCGCTGTCGTCCTCTTCTTCGCCTGGGGCGAACCGATGCCGACCGCCACCGACGTCGTCTGGGCGGTGGCGGCGGGCGTGGCGGGTGGGGTTGGGAT
>FWPU01009565.1_pt1 | contig 15165 bp, 12 predicted proteins | sample 2228361 | NCBI WGS metagenome assembly FWPU01 (sample SAMEA103939777, study PRJEB20133) | metagenome
GACGCGGGGAGGACGGTCCGCGCTCGATGTCGTGGACGTGAACGTGGACGTTGACGTGGACGTGGACGACCTGGAACCGCCTGGTCTTGTTCGGATACGTCCACGATCACGTGCACGTGGAAGGAAGGTCACAGCGCGGTTTGCTCGGCCGTCGTCGAGGCATTGACACCGCGACCGTTTCTCGCCTATGAAACCGCCCGTGGAGAGGGTGGGCGGGGCCAGGCAATGGCGAAGGAAGAGAAACCCGTTTCCGCGCACGTGGACTACCGGGACGGCCGGCCCCCGATGCTCCACCTGAACCGGGTCAAACTGGTCGTGGAGGACCGGATCGCCGGGGTCCGCGAGTACATCTTCGATCAGCAGGACATCACGCTCGGGTCCGGGGAGGACAACGACGTCGTGATCCGGGATTCGCGCGTGAGCCGGTCCCACTGCCGGATCTCGTGCGAACCGTCCGGGTACGTCGTGACGGACCTCGATTCCACGAACGGGACGACCGTGGGCCGTGTCCGGGTCCGGGAGGCGTACCTTCGGTCGGGAACGACCCTGAGCCTCGGGGGGGTCGAGGTCCGGTTCCAGACGTTCGGCGAGCGGGTCGAGGTCACCCCTTCCACCCGGGACTCCTTCGGGTCCGTGGTGGGCCGCAGCCGTCGCATGCGCGAGGTCTTCGCCATCCTCGAGCGCATCGCCCCCACGAACGCCACGGTCGTCATCGAGGGCGAGACCGGCTCCGGCAAGGAGATCGTGGCCCGCGCCCTGCACCAGAAGAGCCCCCGCGCCTCGCAGCCGTTCGTGGTCTTCGATTGCTCCGCGGTCCCCAAGGACCTCATCGAGAGCGAGCTGTTTGGCCACGAGAAAGGGTCCTTCACGGGGGCGGTCCAGACGCGGCAAGGGCTCTTCGAGATCGCGACCGGGGGGACCCTGTTCCTGGACGAAATCGGGGAACTGTCGCTGGAGTTGCAGCCCAAGTTGTTGCGGTCCTTGGAGCAGCGCGAGGTCCGGCGGGTGGGGTCGAACCGCCCCATCAAGGTGGACGTGCGCCTGATCGCCGCAACGAACCGCAACCTCGAGGAAGAAGTCCGGGCCGGGCGCTTCCGCGACGACCTGTTCTACCGGCTGTCGGTGGTCCGCATCTCGCTGCCGCCCCTGCGGGAGCGGCGCGAGGACATCCCGCTCCTCGCGCGCCACTTCCTGCGCCAGGCCCCGTTCAACCGGGACGCGGATGGACAGCCCCGCGTCAAGGGCCTGTCCGAGGAGGCCCTGACCGCCCTCATGGAGTACCACTGGCCTGGAAACGTGCGGGAACTGATGAACGTCGTGGAACGGGCCACGTCCTTCGCGGACGGGGACGTGATCGAGGCGGATGACCTCCCCCCTCACGTGCTGGGGACGCGGGCGAGGCCCGCGGTGGACTTCCAGGACCACGACGGCTCGACCGTGGAGACGGCCCGCCCCCGCAGGACCTTCAAGGACGCCAAGGAGGCGTGGATCGAGCGGTTCGAGCGCGAGTACCTCGCGGCGCTGCTGCGCCGCCACAAGGGAAGCCTGTCCGCAGCGGCCCGGGAGGCCGACCTCGACCGCAAGCACCTGCGCAAACTGGCGCGGCGGTACGGGCTGATCCCGCAGGGGGAGTCGGAAACCGATTCCTGATGGAGGGAGCCGCACGCCCTGGCGAGACTGGATAATGGGTCCGGCGGACTAGACGCGAACGGGGAGGACGACGTGGCAAGACTGAAACGGCCGACGACGAAGGTCGCGATCAGGAAGCCCGCCCTGACCAGGCGCGAGCAGATCGAGGCGTTCCTGCATGACTGGGGGCGGCTCGCGGTCCCCCTGGGCGTCATCGCGGTCCTGGCGGGCCTGAGGTTCCTCGGGGTCCTGGATGACACGGGGCTCGGGTTCACCATCGGCGTCCTGTTCCTGCTGGTTTCCATGGGCGGGGCAGCGTGGCTCGTGTGGCGGGAGCCGTTTCCGCGGTGGGCGCGATGGGTCCTGGGGGCCGCCGGGGTCCTGGTCCTGGCAGGCGCGGTGGTGCCGCTGGTCCAGACCGTGTACCCGGGTCAACCGGCATTCCAGCAGGTCGTGAACCGGGACACAAAGGGCGTCCCGATTGGCGCGGGGGCCACCGGTTTCCACCACCTGGAGGTGTACGCGCAGTCCCTCGCGGCCCGGCCGGACGTGCGCGGGGCCCAGGGGCGCTATCACCTGAAGGTCGCGGGCCAGGACGTGGAAGGGTCGTTCTCCGACGTGATGCGGAGCGTGCGCGCGGGACGGAGAGGGTCGCGGACCGTGGAGCAGAAGCACCTGATGGAGACGCACGGGGTCCTGCTGCCGGAAGGGGAAAAGACCCTCGACGTGATCCGGGTGGATTCCTCCATCGGTCCGGACCTCCGGGTCTCGCTGTTCCCCGTGGCGGTCCCGCCGGCCTTCGCGACCATGCTCCTGGCCCTGGCCATCGGGGTGGGGCTGTTCCTGGACGCGCGGTTTCCCGGCCAGACGGAGCGCTGGCGCCTGACACCGTGGTTCGCCATGGTCGCGGCGTACGTGGCCATCTTCGAGTCCGCTTACGAGCGCGGCGCCGTGACCAACGCGGCGGTGTGGAGCACTGTGTTCGGGGGGGTCGTGGGCTTCACGCTCGGGTGGTTCCTGACGGTCCTGGCTCGCAAGGTCGCGGCGAAAATCCGCTCCTGACGCTGCCCTGGCGCGCAGACGCTCACCGCCGGAAGGTCTTGCCGAGGCCAAGTTCCTTCGTCGCAAACACCGCGAGGTAGGAAGCCAGGAAGCGAGCCGGGGCCGCCCGGGACAGGACATCTTCCTCGGCAGCGACAAGGACCTTGAGGGCCCGCAACACCGCGGCCCGCGTCGCCTCGCCGGGGAGGTCCGACCCGATCGCCGCCAGCACCGGGGCAACCACGTGGACCCGGTCGGCCCGCTCGACCTTCAGGACCTCCGCCAGGCCCGCGACGAAGTCGTCCGCCGAAGGAACAGACATCCAGCGATCCAGCAGTGCGACCCGGGACGCCAGTTCGCGCGCCCGAGCCTTCCAGTCCCTCATGCGCAAAACCCCATCGAGCCACGCCCCGACGCCGGGCAGCGCGGGTCGCACGCGCAGGCGACCGAAGAAGCGCCCGCCGGCCCGCAACTCCCGGGCTGCCTTCCTCACCACCACGAGGGGCTCGTTGTACCGGGAGAGGACCGACAGGAACACCGCCAGGTCGAATCCGGATGCCGAGAATTCCTTCTGGATATAATCTGACGCGTAGAAGTTCATCCGGAGCGCGCACTTCTCGGCCTCCGCCTTCCCCCGCACGGCGGTCACCATGTCCTCGTCCGGGTCCACCACGGTGACGAACAGGCCCGCGGCGGCCATCGAGAGCGCGAGCCCTCCGCGGTCCTCGAGCCCGACCACGAGGACCCGCCTCACCCCCTCCGACGCCCACTCGCGCAGGTCCCGGATGACCCGGCCATCCAGGGCGTCCAGGAAGTCCGCCCTCGACAGGTACCGGTCCCAGCCGACTGGAGCCACCCGCCGGACCCGCGCCTCCTCCTCAATGGATCGAACCGTGCGGACCATCTCGACCCTCCCCCGGACCGGCGAACTCCTTTTGCCGCTTCACGCGGTCAGGACACCCTCTCGGCGACCTCCCGGCGCAGGCGTTCCACGAATTCCGCGAGCGGCATGGCCCCGAGGTTCTCGTTCTTGCGGGTGCGCACGGACACCGTGCCGGCCTCCTCCTCCCGCGCCCCCACGACCACCTGGTAGTTGACGCGCGCCAGTTGCGCCTCGCGCACCTTCCTCGACAGCGTCTGCGACCGCAGGTCCGCCTCGGCGCGGATGCCCGCCTCCCGCAGGGCCGCGGTCACTGTCCCCGCGTAAGCGTCGAACCGCTCGGACACCGGCAGGACACGCGCCTGCTCCGGGTTCAGCCACAGCGGGAGTTTCCCGGCATGATGCTCGATCAGGATCCCGATGAACCGCTCGAGCGACCCCAGGATCGCCCGGTGGATCATGACCGGGACCCTCCGAGTGCCGTCGCGCGCCTCGTAGGTCGCGCCGAAGCGCTCCGGCATCGAGAAATCCACCTGGATGGTCCCGCACTGCCACGACCGCCCCATGCAGTCGCGCACGTGGAAGTCAATCTTGGGCCCGTAGAACGCCCCCTCGCCCTCGTTGACCTTGTACGCGACGCCGCGGGCCTTCAACGCCTCGTGCAGACCGCGCTCCGCGACCTCCCACGCCTCGTCGGACCCGATCGTCCCCTCGGCGGGCCGGGTCGAGAGTTCCACGGCCACGTCGTCGAAGCCGAACGTCCGATAGACCTCGAACACGAGGTCAATCACCTCGGCCACGACCCCCTGGACCTGCTCGGGCTCGCAGAAGATGTGGGCGTCATCCTGGGTGAAGGCCCGCACGCGGAACAGGCCGTGCAGGACCCCGGACAACTCGTGGCGGTGGACAAGCCCCAGTTCCGCGACCTTCAGCGGGAACTCCCGGTACGAGTGCAGGCGGCTGCGGTAGATCAGGAGCCCGCCCGGACAGTTCATCGGCTTCACCGCGTGGGGGACCTCGTCGATCGTAGTGAAGTACATGTTCTTGCGGTAGTGGTCGTAGTGGCCGGACATCCGCCACAGGACCTGGTTCAGGATCGCCGGGGTCAGGATCTCGACGTAGCCGTGGCGGCGGTGCACCTCGCGCCAGTACTCGACGACCGCGTTGCGCAGCACCATGCCCTTGGCGTGCCAGAACGGGAACCCCTGCCCCTCCTCGTGGAAACTGAAGAGGTCCATCTCCTGCCCGATGCGGCGGTGGTCCCGCTCGCGGGCCTCCTCCAGGCGGCGGAGGTGGTCCTCCAGGCGCTCCTGGTCCGGGAAACTCACCCCGTAGATGCGTTGCAGTTGAGGATTGCGCGGGTCCCCGCGCCAGTACGCCCCCGCGACCTTGGTCAGTTTGAAGGCCTTCAGGACTCCGGTGCGTGGCACGTGCGGTCCCCGGCACAGGTCCACGAACTCGCCCTGCTCGTAGGCCGAGACTCCAGACTCCCCGAACTCGTGGATCAACTCGACCTTGAAGGGATTGTCCTGGAACCGCTTCAGGGCCTCGTCGCGCGCCATCTCCAGGCGCCGGACCGGGAGGTCGGCCTCGACGATCCGCGCCATCTCGGCCTCGATGCGGGCCAGGTCGTCCGGGCTGAACGGCGGCGCATCGAAGTCGTAGTAGAACCCTTCCTCGACCACGGGGCCGATCGTGGGGCGGGCCTGCGGGAACAGGCGGACCACCGCCTGGGCCAGGAGGTGGGCGCTCGAATGCCGGAAGACCTCGAGCCCGGCCTCGTCCTCGAACGTCAGGAAGCGAATCTTCCCGTCACCGGACACCGTCGCAAGGAGGTCCACGACCCGGTCCCCGACTTGGACGGCCACGACCCGGTCGGCCCCCTCGACGCCCGCCGCGCCGAGCACGTCCCAAAACGTGGACCCGGCCGGGACCTCCACCCGACCCCTCCCCTCGACCTCGATCGCGAACGTCCCGTTCATGCGTGTCCACCCCTCGGTTCGCCGCGGGCCGCCGCGGCTTTCAGGACGCGAACTGTAACACAAAACCGCTCCGAGCGAGGAAGCACCCCGCGGAGCCATTCGCGCTGTTCCGGTTTCTCCCCGTGGACGTGCACGTGGACGTTGACGTGGACGTATCGCGCCGTTCCGTTTCGATCCCGTGCGGATCCGCGGGGACCCACAGGGCCGTAGGGCTACTCGTTCGGGATCTCGTCCAGGACTTTCCGCAGCCGGAACAGGCGGGACTGGGTGTCCCCGAACCACTCGTCGCGCGCGCCGTACATCCGGGCCAGGGCGAGGTTGCGCTCGTAGGCGTCCACGGCCTTGGCGAGCAGTGGGCGGGCCCTGCGCTTCAGTTCGTCCAGGTAGATCGCGACCTCGTCCGGGGCCAGGTCGGGAGGGACCTCGGCCTGGAGGATGTGTTCGAAGAACTCCTCGTACAGACGCCCGATGGCCACCCCTGCCTTGACGCCCCAGTAGGTGTTGCGCAGGCGGATCGTCCTCAGGTACTCCGACTGGGCCTTCAGGAACAAGGTCGCCTTGTCCACGAGGTCCTTCTCCATGCGCTCGACCGGGAGCACGAATCGGATGCGCGCGAACAGGTCGTGCCACGCCTCGGCCCCCTGGAAGGACGCCATGGCCACGAAATAGTTCCCCTCCATCTCGGGGAGTGTCAGGTTGCGGTCGTGAATGGCCAGCACGCGCCCGACCTCCGCGCGGCTCTCCTCGGTCCGGCCGAGCATCCTGAAGGCCAGCGCGAGACGCGCCCGGGCCTCGACCTCCTGCCACGTGGTCAGGGGAGTCATCCCGAGGCGCTGTCGAAGCGCCCGGACTGCGGCCTCCCACTCCCCTGCCTCCGTCCAGGCCTGGCCGAGCCGCTGCCAGGCGTCGGCCAGGTCCGCGTCACCGGCCGCCGGACGGGAGGGATCGGCCGCGGGGGCAGTCCGGACATAGGCATCGAAATCGGCCGCGGCCTGGGCTGGCCGCCCGGTCTGCAACCGGACCAGACCCCGATTGAACCGCGACGGACGCGCGAACCGCGACTCCGGGAAGCGCTCGACCACGAGCGTGAACGCGTGGTCCGCCTCGTCGAGGTTGCGCGCCTCGAACTCGCGGACTCCTTGCAGGAACAGGGCTTCCGGATCGAGGACGTCCACACGGACCCCAGCCGGGGTCCGGCGAGCCTGGAGTTCGATCGGGTCCATCCGAACGACGTCCGCCCGCGGCCCGCACCCCGCCAGCGCCCCGACCCCTACGGCCCATGAAAGGCCCCACATGGCCTGCCGCCGCATCTCCCCTCGCCTCCGTGTTCCGGACGGCCGTTCCTGCACGATCGTACCAAGTCGCCGTGACCAACGGCAACCTACTACGACCCGATCAACGGCCCCGCCCCGGTCCGGGATTCCGCTCCCGCCCGAGGTCGGATGTCGAGAACTGGCGAGCGGCCTGGCCACCTCTTACAATGGGACCGGTGACGGAAGGAGGCGAGCATGTCGTTCCGAACGGCCATGGTCCTGATCGTGCTGGTCGGTGTTCCCCGCGTCGTTCGTTCCGAGCCGTTCGCGGGGACGGACCTCTTCATGGGCCGCAGTGTGAAGCCTGCGGCCGGGGCCAGGACCTTCACGGCCGGCCTGCGAGCCAGCGGAGCGCCCCTTGACCTGGCGATCGGCAGCGCGCGAGAGCGCCTGATTGACGAGGCGGTGGGCAAGGCGTGCGGGTCCAACCAATCATGCCAGACCCAGACGCGGCAGGCCGTGGACGAACTCTCAAACCTCAGCGACGCCGAGTGGGCGCGGATCGAGCAGGCCGCCGGCGACCAGGCCGCCCTGAGCCAGGAACTCCAGTCCCTGGTCGCGGCGGGCCAGATCTCCGCGACGGACAAGCAGCAGGTCGAGAACTTCGTGTCGAAGAACGCGACGACGCCAGAAGAACGGCGCCAGGCAGTCACCCTCGCCCGTCGGGTCGCCGAGACACGGGCCAGCATCCTGCTGACCCCCTACGTCGAGGTCAATGTCGATCTGCTGAAAATCATGGCGGAACTTCCCCTCGTGTTGACCCTCTACGAGAACCGGACCGACATGGGGCTCGGGAACCTCAACGCCGACGTGCGATTCGGCCATCACCTTGACCTGGGCGTGGCCACGCTGGGCCTGTCGTACGGGCTTCACCTCTACGTCCCGACCGGCGGGGATGCGGCCGGCCCCGCGGCGTACGCGTTCCTGTTTCACTCGCCGCGGTATCTGAAGGGATACCTCTCCTGGGCACCGTACGTCGCGGGAGGCGTGGACTTCCCCTTCGTGACCGTGCAGACGTACGGCGAACTGGTCAGCATGCACAGGGTCCGGGGGAGTGCAGGCGTCTCGAACCTCCAGTTCTTCCAGTACGGGCTCGGGCTGACCCTGTTTCCGAACTTCGTCGTGTCCGTGGTCGGGGAACTCAACGGAATGGTCCCCCTGAATCACGCTAAGGACTTCAATGCCCTCTTCGGGCTCGGCGGGTTGCAGTTCCGGTTCTTCATCGTGAAGGCGGGGGTGGCAGTCCAGGCACCGATCTACAGCGAGCCGTCCGGCGCGAACCTCCCCGCGATCCAGGGCATCTCGGTCGGCCGCCTGGCGAAACTGTCGGTCATGGCCCACGCGGGAATCGAGTTCTGACGCGGTTGACAACTCCCGGACCCTCTGAAACGATCGGGACGTCCCTCTACGGCGAGCAACAACGATGCTCAAGGTCACGATCACGGAGAAGGGCGGGACCGAGAGGGTCCTGTTCTTCGAGGACGAGGACGAGGTCTCCATCGGCCGGCTCCAGACCAACCGGGTCACGCTGTCGAAGCCCAACGTGTCCAAGAGGCACGCCGTGCTCACGGTGCGCGACGGCCGCGTCCTCGTCGAGGACCTCGGCAGCACCAACGGGACGTACGTGAACGGGCGGCGCATCATGGCTACCCGCGAGGTCGGACCGCAGGATCGGATCTACATCGGGGACTTCACGATCCGGGCTCGTCCAGTTTCGTCCCGCGAGGAGAAGTCCGAACCGGAGATCGTGGTCGAGACCCCGTTGCCGGCCGAGGAGCAGAGGCGGTCCACCGTGGCAATGCCCGCTCCCTTTCGCCCCGGGCCGGGCGCCGCCGCCGAGGCGCTGGCCGCTGCGCCCGGCGCGGAACCCGACGCGGGCCCGTCTCCCGCCCCTCCGCCCCTGCCTCCGCCCGAGGAGTTGTCCGAGACGGAGGTCCTCCCGGTGGACCTCGACATCGAGGTGGTGTCCGAAGAAGCGGGCGCGCCCGCCGAAGTCGCCCCGGTCACGGAACTCGTCCCTGAGGTCGGTTCGCCGGGGGCGAGCGCCGCCATGGCGGGAGGCCTGCAAGGCCCCGCCTCCTCCGAGGAGGAGGCGACGGACTTCACCCCCATCGGCGTGCCCCCGGGCCCAACCGAGGCCCCGTCGTTGACGCGGAGACTGGCCGAGACTGCGGTGGCTTCGGAGGCCGAGACAGACCAGTACATGGTGTTGCTCAAGACAGTGGCCGACCGCGCGGGAGGGGAGGTCTTTGAATCCGTACCGGCCGACCAGTCCCAGTTCTCGGACGAGGAGTGGCAGGCCCTGTCGGATCGAGTGTTGGCCCTGGTGGACCTCATGAGGCGCGAGAACGCGCTGCCGGCCACGATGGACGCGTTCCAGGTGACCCAGGACCTCCTGTTCGATTTTGCGGGTCTGGGTCCGCTCGAGGAACTCCTGCAGGACCAGGCGGTCCGCCGGATCCTGATCGACGGACCGGACCGCGTCTGCGTTACCCGGGGCGGCAAGACGACCCGGGTCCGCCGGACCTTCGCGGGGAGCGTGGCCCTGGACCGGGTCGCCGCGAAACTCCTCGGACTCGCGGGACTAACCCCGGATTCAATGACCCCGGCCGTTGAGGGCCGGTTGCCGGACGGGACCCACATGATGGTCCTCAGGCCTCCGCTGGTCTCGGATCACGTGGTCATCGTGCTGAACCGGCCCGCTGGGTCCCTGCTGAACGCCCCGGACCTAGTGCGGGCCGGGGTCATGAGCGAGGGGGTCTTCGAGACCATCGAACGCGCGATCCAGGACCGCCGGAATGTCGTGATCTGCGGCGCACCGAACACCGGGAAACTCACGTTTCTGAACGCGGTGGCGCACCTGCTGCCCGCCGAGGCCCGGGTCGTCGTGATCGAGCGTGGCCGCGAGGTCGCCCTGCCCCAGGGCGAGGCCATCCGGTTGTCAAAGGACTTCTTGTCGTGCAGCGAGAGGCCCGGCGGTCTCTGCCTGGTCTCGCGGCTGTTCCCGGACGCGGTGATCGTGGCGGACCTCGACGCGGAGGACGCGCGCCTCGTCACGGCCCTGGGCCTGACGGGGCAGAAAGGGGTCCTCGCGTCGCTGACGGCGACGTCCGCGAACCTCTGCCTGCATCGGCTCGAGATGCTGGTCGCGTTCGGGAACCCCACCGTGGACGGGGCCACGGTTCGATCGTTCGTGCGGCACTTCGTGGACCTGGTCGTCGTGCTGGGCCTCGACCAGGACGGCCGCGCCCGCGTCACGGAGGTGGCCACCCTGGAGGACGGGGAGCCGAGGCGCATCGCCTGATGACCTGTGGTTCCTACACGATTGTCGTCGAGGACCGGCACGGGACGCCCGTCCGGGAGGTCTCGCTCGACGCCGGCGAACGGATCGTGGGCCGGTACCGCGAGTGCGACATCATCCTCCCGTCCGAGAACGTCTCCAGGCGCCACGCCCGGCTGCTCGTCGAGGGGGGCCGCCTGTTCGTCGAGGACCTGAACAGCGCGAACGGCGTCTTCGTCAACGGGGAGCGGATCCGCGAACGGACGGCCCTAGGGGACGGGGTAGTCGTCCGGCTCGGGGACTTCACCCTGCGCGTGCGGGGCGCCGGAGGGATGGAGGGGCCGTCCGCGGCCCACGTTCGTCTGATCGGGCGAAACCTCTCCGTCACCGACCAGGTCTTCGAGGTGGATCGGGCAACGCTCCTGGTGGGGCGCGGCCGGGACGCGGGCATCATCTTGCCCGACCCCTCGGTGAGCCGGGTCCACGCGCGGCTCCTCACGCAGCCGGACGGCCACGTCCTGGTCGAGGACATGGGGAGCGCGAACGGGACCTTCGTCAACAACCAGCGCGTGCGCATCTGGCAACTTGCGGAGGGGGACCTTCTCCGCTTCGGGAACGTGGAGTTTTTGGTCGAGATCCCGACCGCGGACACGGTGGACGGCCTGAAGGTGCCGGGCAGGTGGTTCGGGCGGGCCCTCGTCGCGTTCCGCGAGAACCTGCCGTGGAGCATCGCGAGCGTGCTCGCGCTCGTCGCGCTGGTGGTGGTTGGGGTCCTCGTGATCAGGTCCCTGTCGGAGCCCCACGAGGTCCCGCCGGGGGCGGAGGGCCCGGCCGTGCCCTCTCCGGCCGTCGCCCGGTCCCCCACGCCCGCGCCGCCGCCCGCGGACGCCACTCCTCCCGATCCCTTGAAGGACGCGGTGGACCTGTTCGCCCGGCGCGACCTGGACGGCGCGGCCCGGATCGTGGACGAGGTCCTGCGCGCGAGGCCCGCCGACCCCGAGGCGGTGAAGATGTCCAACCGCATTGCGGTGGAGCGCCGCGCCCGCGAGACCTTGCAGGCAGCGATGACCTCGAAAGATCCCGTGGCCGCGGCAGCCTCGCTCCTCGACATCCCCGAGGATTCCCTCTTTCGCGACGACGCCCGCGGGCGCCTGAGGACCCTTTTGCCGGACCTGGAGCGCCGCAAGGCGAGGGCCTGCCGCGCCCGCAAGGTCGTGGACTGCGCGCGCCTGCGCGGGCTCGTGACCCGGGCCGAGGCGGCCCTGGCTTCTCCGTAGTCCTTCGCTGGCCAATTCCGCGTTGCGTCTCGCCCACGCCCACGCGAGCGTCACGCGCCATCGCGCGAGTGGGTACCAGGGGTCACGCTACGGCGAGCCGGAAGGCCACGGCGGCCGCCACCAGGGCCACGGTCACCAGCGAGATCACCGCATAGTGCGGGTCGCCCTCGTGCAGGAAGAGGACCGCGCACAGGAGGAGGCGGCCCACAGACACGCCGACGAGGGCGATGAGGCCCGCCAGGACCACGACGCCCCCGGGCAGGGACGCGCACAGGTCGAGACATCGTTCGCCAGACAGGGCCTGAAGCCCGTCCGCGGTCGGGAGGTCGCCGTGCGCGGCCAGGACCCAGACCCCGGCCAGGGTCACGAGGACCGCCGCGAAGGCCCCGGTCCGCATGAAGCCCGCGATGATGCGCTCGATGCTCACCCGACGCCCCCCTCGCCCGTTGCCGCGCGAAAGGCCATGGTCGCGGCGAGGACCAGCAGGAGGACGATGAAGGCGTGCCGCAGGCGGGAATCCTGCACCCGCGGCATCACCCGGGCGCCCCCGAGCGACCCGAAGAAGACCCCGATGGTCACGGGACCCGCGACCAGGGGGTGGACCTCGCCCATCGCGAAGTAGGCCGTGGCCCCGGCCGCCGCGGTGATCCCCATCATGAAGTTGCTGGTGGCGGTCGCGGCCTTGATGGGCATCCCCATCATGGCGTCCATCACCGGCACCTGGAAGATGCCGCCGCCGATCCCCAGCAGGCCCGACACGAGCCCGGCCCCGAGCATGGACAGGAGGCCCAGGTGGACGTGGCGGACTCCGTAGCGGACCGTCTCGCCGGTCGCGCGGTCCTCGTAGCGACCGGCCAGCGACAGGGAGCGCTCCAGGAACCCTCCGGACCCGGGGGGCACGGCCTGGTCCCGGTGGCGCCGGAGCATGGCCAGGGCCGCCACCACCAGGACCGCAGCAAAGACAGCCGTCACCACCCGCCCCCCCGAGACCTTGCCCACGAGCACCCCGACCAGGGCCCCGACCACCGACAACAGGGACGCCAGGATCCCGAGGCGCAGATTGGACAGCCGGTCGCGCACATAGACCGCGGCCGCCGCGGACGAGGTCGCCACGACCCCGACCATCGAGGCCCCGATGGCGAGGCGGACCGGGACGTGGAGCAGGCTGACCAGGACCGGGACCACCACGATCCCGCCGCCCACGCCCATCACGGCCCCGATGAAGCCCGCGAACAGCGAGGTGGCCAGGAGGAGGAGGGGCGTTTCCATGGATTCAAAGGGCCTCGATCACCTCACCGGAACCGATCCCGCCTCCCACGCAACGCGACGTCAGACCGAAGCGGCCTCCGCGGCGCCGCAACTGGTGCACCATGTCGGCGAGTTGCCGCGCCCCCGTGCACCCCACCGGGTGGCCGAGAGACACGCCGCTCCCCCACCGGTTCACGCGCTCGATATCGAGGTCCGGCAGGTCGTGGAAGGCCGCGGCCACGACCGCGGCAAAGGCCTCGTTGATCTCGAAGAAGGCTACCTGGTCCATGGTCACCCCGGCCCGACCCAGCAGACCCGGGATGACCTTGAAGGCCCCCTCGCCCATGGTCTCGCGAGGAACGCCTACGTTGTGCCACGCGACGAGCCTGGCGATCGGGGTCCGACCGAGGCGCGCCGCGGCCTCCTCGCTCGCGAGGACAAGGGCCGCGGCCCCGTCGTTGATGGAGGAGGAATTCATCGCGGTGATCGTCCCACCCTCCGGCTTGAAGTACGGCTTCTGCCTCGCGAGGTCCTCCAGGGTCACAGGCCTGGGGCCCTCGTCCCGCGCGACCACGATCGGGTCCCCTTTGCGCTGAGGGATGCTCACAGGGAAGACGTAGTCTGCGAAGAACCCCCCTTCCCATGCAGCCAGGGCGTTGCAGTGGGACCGGTACGCGACCTCGTCCTGCTCTTGCCGGGTCACGCCGTACTTCTCGACCAGGCGCTCCGTGAGCAGGCCCATCAGTTCCCCCTTGGGCCCGACGTTGGTGTCCATCAGGGCACCCATGATCCCGTCCACCAGGGTCATGTCGCCGTATAACTGCGCCTTCGTGCGACCGGTGTACAGGTAGCGCGGGACATTGGACATGCTCTCGACGCCGCCCGCGACCCCGAGCTCGACCTCGCCCAGGAGGATCCGGCGCGCGAGCGAGTGCACCGCGGCCCCCCCCGACGCGCAGTTCTCGTGAAAGGTGGTCCCCGGGCTGGTGCAGGGGACGCCCGCGAACTCCGCCGCGACCTTGGCCAGGTTGGGTGAACGCGGGTCCTGCATGACCCATCCCATGCAGGTGTACTGGACCTGCTCCGGCTCGATGCCGGCTGCGGCAATGGCCTTCCCGATGGCCATGGTCGCGAGTTCGCGCGCCTGCAACGAGGCCAGCCCTCCCCCGATCGCCCCGATCGGCGTCCTCACCGCGCTCAGGATCACGACCTTGCTCATGGTTCACCTCCTGTTGCCCATGTCTCCGCCCGCTGCGGAAGACCCCCAAAGACCAGTTCCCGATGCTAGCGAATCACGCTACGAACAGGAAGTCTCGGCCCTCGACCAGACCCATCGTCACGAGCGACGCGCGCATCTCGTCGCGAGCGCCCCAGGTCGCGACCGCGCACAGCAGGGGCTCGTCCCGGTGGCAGACCATGTCGCGCCAGTCCAGGACCGGCACCTCGTTTGCCACGCGGCGCCCGATCTTCGCGGGGTCGATGTCGTAGAAGCGGGCGACCCGCACGCCGTGGAGCTTCAGCGCGCGGCGCCACAGGCGGCCCTCGCGGCCCGCGCCCCAGACCTGGACCTCGCGGGCACCGCGCAGGAACGAGGCGACCACGTGGTGGACCTTCAGCCTCCGGAAGGCATTGCGCGAGTATCGAGGGTCTCGCCGCGTCATCCGGTCCGGCGCATCACGCCAGCGGAACAGGACGCGCGGGACCTTGGCCATGCGGTGTCCGGCCGCGTGCAGGCGAAGCCACAGGTCGTAGTCCTCGGGGAAGGGCCCATCCCGGTAGCCCCCGACCGACAGGACGATGTCACGCCGGACCAGGACGCTCGGGTTGACAAGCGGCGACTCCACGAAGACCTCGCGCGCGATGTCTTCCGGCTCGATGAGGCGGTTCAGCCATGCCTCGTACCGGACCATGCCCTCGGTCATGGCCTCGCGGGGAACGCACTCGACCAGGCAGCCGATCACCGCGAGGTCCGGCCGCGCCAAGGCCAGGCCAACCTGGGCCTCGAGGCGCCCGGGGAGGCTCACGTCATCCGCGTCCATCCGGGCCACGAGGTCGCATCGGGACGCGCGAATCGCCTCGTTGGCCGCGTCCACGATCCCGCGATGGGGACGGTGAAGAACCCGGATTCGGGGATCGGCCCTCGCGAGGTCATCGAGGAGGGTCGCGGTCCCATCCGTGGACCCGTCGTCCACCACGACGAGTTCCCAGTCCCGCAACGTCTGCGCCCGGATGCTCTCGACCGCTTCCCGCACGGTCCCGGCAGCGTTGAACACAGGCATCGCCACGCTGGCGACCGGACGGCTCATCGGATCCGCCCCACCCATCGCCCGAGGAAACCCCGCTCCAGCCCCGCCTGGGCATCCTATTCAACGCGGGATGGAAAACAGAGGACATTCCCCACTCGCTCGTGACCGATCAGTGAGAGCCCCTCCTTTCTTTGGGTTGTCTTGAACCACCCCTGCGTTTGAAACACGGGACTCCTTGCCGTGCAAGTCCTTGATGTCGCCCACGCCCA
>FWPU01006545.1_pt1 | contig 15164 bp, 11 predicted proteins | sample 2228361 | NCBI WGS metagenome assembly FWPU01 (sample SAMEA103939777, study PRJEB20133) | metagenome
TTTTCCTATTTCTTGGCTGGGTTTTTCGCCTTCAAGAATAATGGTTTGCCCAAATCCATTAGAATATTGTAGCCCAATGCCGATAATCAGTAGCAGTATTTTTTTTAGCATAAGAGCCTCCGCATTTTTGCTGAAATCTCCCCCCCAATTACATTTTTGAATTACTAAAAAAAGAAATTCTTTTCATTCTTGCAAGTGAATATTTGGTTAAATTTTTGGTAGCTATTTACGTTCAAAAATTTTAGCGTTTGATGTTCAAGACTTTAAGGGCTTTATCTCTCATTTTTTTGTCCGACATCTATTTTCTAAAATCCTGTTTCCTGCTTCTCATTTCCTATTTCTACGCTACAAAAGACCTAAACAATTACAGAAATCCAATTATGCTATATTAGTTTTGCCACCCAAGTATCCAAATAGGCGAGATTTTATTTCCGGGTTGCTTTCGTGAATGTATTTGCCTTGTGCAAAATCTTTGAGGTAGTGAATATTTAGAAAATGCCCCCAAGCATCTTTTTTGATAAAATGCTCGCCATCAATTACAATACCTCTTTCCTCGCGATAGGGGTGCAATGCACCCAATTTGGCTACAATATCGTGTTCGTTGGAAAAACTTTCAATATGGGGTTTTTGATTAGGGTTTTGAATAGGGGCGTGGCTCATTTCTTCGGCACAATTCGCAAAGGCATAAATTTCTAATTTGCCTAAATGTGGATTTTTTTCCTCTATGAGTAGGTCTAAAATAGTAGAAGTAATTAACGTACCTTGCGAATGACTAATAATGACGACCTTATCTTTTTCGGCAAGGGCTTTGCGAATAGTAGGAAGCACAAAGTTGGCAAATTTGATATTGGTATAACCTCTTTTCCCTACCGCCGACTGCATCAAATCTAAAAAAATCCCATTGGTGGGATTATGCAAAATAGTAATAGGACGATGAAATAGCTGTATTAGATATTTGGCATTGGCTTCTGCCAAATCTTAATTAGTTACTACTCCATTGATAAAGAACCATTTTTCGTTTTCAAACTTTTCGGGCATTTGGTTATCTACTTCCCAAATGCTACCTTGTTCCATAAATAATACCGACTGCAAAAAGTTAGGGATAAAGGGCTTCAAAAAATAGTTATCGCCCAAAAGTGGGGGCAAAGTAGCTTCTGAGGAGTATTTGATAAATTTTAGTATATCGGCAGAAGCGAGATTAAATTCGGAAAATTTGTCTGTATCAAACCAAGTTTCAGGTTCTCCAAGAATAGATTTGATATATTCGCCACGAGAGCTAAATAGTGCGTCTAAGGTATTTCTAAAAATTTGCAACATAGATTACAATTAAAAAATGGTTTTTGAATTTTTCTTTGTAAATCCTGAAAATCGCTTTATTCTTGCTTGAAAAATGTTTTTAGGGTTCTACAAAGCCCGTCATATACAATAGTTCCTCTTTGTTGATAGCATTACTAATAACCAAAATCACCTTTTTTTGTTCGTTTTTTTGATTGGGTTTGGGCGTATAGATAACGGTGATTCTGCCTTTTTCGCCAGGGCGAATAATTTTTTTCTCTAATAAAGTAGTAGTGCAATTGCAACTGGTTTGCACCGATAAGATTTTAAGGTCTTTTTTGCCTGTATTGGTAAATTCAAAAGTATGAGAAACCGAGTTACCCATTTTTAGGTTACCAAAATGGAATGTATTGCTCGTAAAAGTAATGCGAGGAGCATTAGGCGTGGGCATAGTATCCCGAACTACTTGGGTGCTATCTTGGGAAAAAGCACTTATTTGAAAAAAAACACCCACGATAAGGGTGAATATCCATTTGTTCATAGCTTTGCTTTTTAGGTTTAGTCCTTCAAAAATTGTGCAGTTTTTACTCTTTCTTATACGGACTAAACGTAATGGGTACGGTTTTTCGCATAGCAACTTTTTGCTCTAAATTGTTGGTAGCTGGCTCCCAGCCCCCTTGCGAAACTTCTTGAATAGCACTTTTGATTTTATCTTCAATGAGTTGCCGAAATTCGGCTTCCGTTTCTTCAGGGAAACCTTCTACAATTTGAATATCGGAAATAGTGGCTTCTTTACTTACTACAAACTTTACTATGAGTGTAGCAGAAAATTTACGTTTGCGTGCCTCTTCGGGGTAGGCGAGTCGTTCTTTGATTTTACGTACAAAAACGCTATCACCCTCTTTGAAATAGGCTTTTTTTACCAAATAAAATTTGCCTTTTTTTTCTTCTGTAACATTGCTTGCTTCTGCTTGGGTACTATCAATGGTTTGGGTGCTATCCACAGGTATTTCATTTTGGAGTGTATCGGTGGGGATAGGTTTATCAACGCCTGTGCTATCTTGGGCAAAGGCTTTGCCGAAAAGAAAGCAAAAAGAAAAAATCAAAAACCAAACATACTTTTGCATAATTCAAAAAAGTTCAGAAGTAAGGGGTTAAGAGGGTTTGAAAGTTTGAGTATATTGAAATTTTATTGCGAAGTTATGCAAATTTTGAGGTAAAGTCAAAAAATCTTTTGCTCAAAATCAAAAAAACTTATTACTTTGCTTTTCTACCAAAAAATAAACGCAATGAAACTCAAATTATCGCTTACTACCAAAATTTTTTTAGGAATGATATTGGGCATTATTGTGGGTATCATTTTGCCCGAGCAAAAGCAAATAGTTGATGGAAAAGAAATTACAACTCCTCAAAATATTTTCACGATAGGCTCTTTTACACTGAATACCCGCGATTTACAACTGCTAATGGATATTTTTTTACGGCTTATCAAAATGACCATAGCTCCTTTGGTGCTAAGTACTTTGGTAGTAGGCATTGCCAAAGTAGGCGATAAAAAGGCTCTGGGACGTATTGGCGTGAGAACCATTGGATATTTCCTTTTTGCAACACTTCTTGCCCTTTCTTTGGGGCTTGTTTTGGTAAATATTTTTCGCCCGGGCGATTTGCTTTCGGCTTCTTTACCCCCCCAAGGTACAGAAACAGGTATCAATGCTCAAATGAATACACTGAAAAGTTTTGTAGAGCATACTTTCCCCAAGAGTGTTATTGATGCAATGGCTCATAATGAAATTTTGGCTGTACTTGTGTTTTCGGTATTTTTTGGTATTGCGGCAATTTCTTTGCCCGAACATCAGAAAAATGTGATTATCAAGGCGATGGACGCTCTTGCTCACGTGATGCTCAAACTTATCAATATGGTGATGGGATTTGCACCTTATGGTGTATTTGGGGCAATGGCGGTGCTAGTGAGCAAAATCGGTTGGCAAAAACTCATAGAGGTATATCCTTATTTGATTTTTACGTTTTATTTGGGGCTTGCCATTTTTATTTTTGTAATTTTAGGGGCGATAGCGGTGGTTTTGCGTTTGCCTTTTGTAAGGATTTTGAAAGAAATTCGTCTGCCGTTTTTTCAGGCGTTTAGTACGGCAAGCTCCGAATCGGCTTTTGCACAACTGATTGAAAGTCTGAAACGCTTGGGCTGTCCCGAAAAAGTTATCAATTTCGTAATTCCTTTGGGCTATTCATTCAATCTTGATGGTTCTATTATGTATATGACTTTCGCCAGTGTATTTATAGCCCAAGCCTATGGTATAGAACTTTCTTTCGCCCAACAAATTCAAATGATGCTTATTCTTATGCTCACCAGCAAAGGCATTGCAGGCGTACCCCGAGCCTCTTTGGTGATTATCGCAGGAACGCTTTCCTCTTTCAATATTCCACAAGAAGGTTTGGCTTTGCTGTTGGGTATAGACCACATTTTGGATATGGGCAGAAGCGGCACCAATATCGCAGGAAACGCAATGGCAACTTGTATTATTAGCAAGTGGGAGTTAAAAAATACTTCTGCCACTACCGAAACCTAACTTGCTTGTTCTAATTTCTGAAAAAACTTGCTTTTGAGGGGCTTTTTTAGCTATTTTGCACAAAAAAAATCCTATGCTGGGCTTGAAACTACCTACTGACCCTCGTTGGGTGAATTTGGCTGAAAAAAGCATTGCGGAAATCTTGATAGACCACGCTTATTGTGAGCAAAAAGCCGCTTCATCTTGTATTTCGCTGATTGTCAAGTATCCTGATAGAGAAAAGCTCGTGGAAGTGCTTACCCCCGTGGTGGCAGAGGAATGGGGGCATTTTGAGCGTGTTTTAGAAAAAATGAAAGAAAGAAAAATCCCTTTGGGGCATCAGCGAAAAGATGAGTATGTAGAAAAATTACAAAATTTGCGTAAAAAAGGGGGGAGTTCCGAAGAGCAACTTGTAGAGCAATTGCTTATCAATGCGATTATTGAGGCTCGTAGTTGTGAGCGTTTCAAATTACTCTCGGAGCAAATTGCAGACGAAGATTTGAAAAAATTTTACTACGAACTAATGGTTTCAGAAGCAGGGCATTATGTCAATTTTGTGGAGCTTGCCAAAGAATATATGCCTGAAACTTACGTAAAAGCTCGCTTACAAGAGCTTTTAGCCCAAGAAGCTGAAATTATTAAAAGTTTGGAAATCAGAGGTGATAGAATGCACTAAATAGTTATACTTCAACCATTTGTTAAACTTTCAAAACTTGCTTTATGAGCAAACTGATTACTCCTCGCAACGAAAATTATTCGGAATGGTATTTGGATATTATCAAACACGCAGGGCTTGCCGAACATTCAGCCGTGAAGGGTTGTATGGTTATCAAGCCTTATGGCTATGCTATTTGGGAAAAAATGCGTGATGACCTTGACCGCCGTTTCAAAGAAACAGGACACGAAAACGCTTATTTCCCGCTGTTTATTCCTAAAAGTTTGTTTGAAGCAGAAGAGAAAAACGCCGAAGGTTTTGCCAAAGAGTGTGCCGTAGTTACACATTATCGCCTCAAAAATCACCCTACGGAAAAAGGCAAACTCATTGCTGACCCTGACTCTCGCTTGGAGGAGGAACTCATTGTTCGTCCTACAAGTGAGGCTGTAATTTGGAACACTTATAAAAATTGGATACAATCTTATCGCGATTTGCCTTTGCTTATCAATCAGTGGGCAAATGTAGTGCGTTGGGAAATGCGTACGAGATTATTTTTGCGTACTGCTGAATTTTTGTGGCAAGAAGGACACACAGCTCACGCCACTGCCGAAGAAGCTATGCAAGAAACCCGACAAATGCTAGAAGTGTATGCCGATTTTGCTGAAAAAGTCTTGGCTATTCCTGTTATCAAGGGCATAAAAACCGAAAATGAGCGTTTTGCAGGAGCAGATGAAACTTTCTGCATTGAAGCAATGATGCAAGACGGCAAAGCCTTGCAAGCTGGTACTTCTCATTTCTTGGGGCAGAATTTTGCCAAAGCCTTTGATGTAAAATTCTTGAATAAAGAAAACAAATTAGAGTATGTTTGGGGAACTTCGTGGGGGGTAAGCACTCGCTTGATGGGAGCTTTGATTATGAGCCATTCTGATGACAGCGGTTTAGTGCTTCCGCCAAAAGTAGCTCCAATTCAGGTAGTTATTGTGCCTATCTATAAAGGGGAAGAAAGTTTCGCCCGACTGAACGAAGCCTGCGATAATATTGCCAAAAGTCTCAAAAAACAAGGCATTAGCGTAAAATTAGATTTCAGAGAAACCCAAACGCCCGGCTTCAAATTTGCAGAATGGGAAGTGAAAGGCGTTCCTATTCGTTTGGCTTTGGGCTTACGAGATTTGGAAAATCAGACGATTGAAGTGGCTCGCAGAGATACTAAAAACAAAACTACTATCCCTCTGCAAGATGTTGAAGGCTATGTAAGTAATTTGTTGGAGCAAATTCAGCAGAGTATTTATCAAAAGGCATTGGAGTTTAGAGAAAAAAATACCTTTGAGGTGAATACCTATGAAGAGTTTAAGGAAGTAATGGAAAAAGGAGGTTTCGCCCTTGCCCACTGGGACGGCACCACCGAAACCGAACTGAAAATCAAAGAAGAAACCAAAGCCACTATTCGCTGTATTCCATTAAACGCCCGAAAGGAAACAGGAAAATGTATTTACACAGGTAAGCCCTCTTCACAAAGAGTAATTTTTGCACAAGCGTATTAAAATTGCTCACTAAATTCTAAAAATTGCAAAAGCGAGGCTTTTTTAATGGTGAAGCCTCGTTTTTATTTTTTTCTTAAATTTTGAACCTTTTTTCAAAATAAATGTTTTAACATTAAATATCATAACATCTAATTTGTTTCACCAAAAATTTTATTGATTATGACAAATGAAGTAAAATGGGTATTAGACCCTACACATTCCGAGTTACAATTCAAGGTAAAGCATTTAGTAATTTCTACCGTTACAGGTGCTTTCAAGAAGTTTGATGCTCACGTTATTGCAAATGGGGAAAGTTTTGAAGGTGCAAAAGTGAATTTGCAAGCAGAGGTAGCCTCTGTAGAAACAGGCAATAGCCAAAGAGACGAGCATTTACGCTCTGCTGATTTTTTTGATGCTATACAGCACCCCTCTATGCAATTCCAAAGCACTGAGTTGCGAAAAATTGATGACGAAAATTACGAGTTGCTCGGTAACTTAACTATTAGAGGAATTACTAAACCCGTGAAACTATCAGCAAGCTATGGTGGAACTATCAAGGACCCTTGGGGAAATATCAAAGCGGGTTTTGAGGTATCAGGGAAAATCAATCGCAAAGATTTTGGCTTGACGTGGAGTGCCGTAACTGAAACAGGTGGATTGGTAGTAAGCGATGAGGTGAAAATTGTTGCAAATGTAGAGTTTGTGAAAAGCTAAAAACAAAAATCCCTCTTGCAAAAAGAGGGATTTTTATTGGTGAAAATACGATTTTTTAGAAAGAGTATCTAATTCCGAATTGTGCTTGCCATACGGAGCGGGTGCTATTAGAATTGAGATATTTATTGAAACCAACTTTTGCTTCATCAATCGTTACACTTTTTGTAACAGGGTTCTGACTAGCAGAAACAGCTTCTACATCTGCATTAAAACGATACACAACATTTCCTGTTAGTTCATCATATCGTACAGCTTGCAGAGGATTGCTTCTGCCGAACTGGAGTACCCCCCAATTTCTATTCAGCAAGTTGCCGATATTGATAATATCCCAAGTAATTTGCAACTGATGTTTCGCTTTTTTGCTTGGAGCATTGATAGTATGCGTAAAACGCAAATCAAAGCGATGATTCCAAGGGGCAACGGCTCCGTTTCTTTCTGCAAATTTACCACGTCGATTTCTTAAACTTTTTTCACCTTCAATGAAGTTATTTAGTCCTTCCCATTGCTGTTGGGGGCTAACAACATACGAAGCAGTTGTGATTAAATTGCCGTTGGCATCTGTAAAACCAAATTTGGATACATCAACCCCCTCGCGTGTAAAGGCTTCTAACTGAATTTCAGAGGCATTGCGAGGAATATAGATGAGGTCGTTATTGGGAATACCATCAAGGTTGATGTCGTTGATACCTCCTGTGGCGGCTTGTACAACAAACGAATAATTGCTACCTGATTGTCCGTTGTAGAATAAAGCAATTTGAGAAGAGCCGTATTCATTCCAGTTGTAGGTATAGCCAAATGAACCAATAACTCTGTGGCGTACATTGAAGGCATTTTCAGCAAATACAGGGGTATTGGGGCTATTGGCACCCACAATGTTATTGTTGAAGTTAGAAGCCGCTACTGAATTAGTAGCACTCAAAGCATCGCGAGCCATAGAGTGTGTATAAGCCAAGTTCCCGAAGAAATCTTTGCTATTTTTACGCAATTGAGCAGTAGCACTATATTGTACGCCTCCTTGTACGTTTTCAAGCACGTAAGCTCCTGTAAAGTTGGTAGGGTCTAAAAGGCGAGGACCTTGTCCGAAGGTACCAAAAAGCGGTCTGCCTTCATTATTGAGTACCCCTTGCTGACCTACCAAGTTAATATTTCTGAAAAACATATCATTCATTGTGTAGGTATAGATAAATTCGGCAGTTCCGATGATGTCCCAAATGGGAAGTTTTTGGTCAATGCCCAAGCTGGTTCTGAATACTTGTGGCAGACGCAAATCGGGGTTGGTAAGGTTCACTACCGAAGTACCACTTTGTCCGCCTGCTCCGGGAGGCAAGTAGTTAGGGTCGCTTAGGATTTGGTTTCTTTGAGCAAGGGTAAGCCCTGCAAAAATAGCATTGAGTTGGGCTTGGTCTTGAATGTTGGCTTGTCCGAAATCTATACCGCTGTTGCTGTATTGGTTAGAAAGCCACACGAAAGGCGGTCTGCCTGCAAAGATACCAATTCCTCCACGTACTTGGGTTTTGCCGTTGCCTTGGGCGTCCCAATTGAAGCCAATACGAGGCGACCATAACACGCGTGGCGTAGGAGTTAAATCATTTCTTACGCCAAATTTTTCTTCAAAAAGTCTGTTACGGCTCACCGTGCCAAGCATTAGGGGCAAATCGCCACGCAAGCCAAGAGTAAGACGCAAGCGGTCGTTGGCGTTCCATTCGTCTTGTACATATAAGCCTAATTGCACTGCTGACCATTTGGCAGACTCGCGAGGGTTAGAAGTACGAGAATAATTTTTCAAATATGCGGAAGGAATTCCCGATTCAAGGCTGAAATTAGGTACAGAAGTATCAATTTGCCCTGTTACGGGGTCGCGAGGGGCAAGGATAGAATTAAAAGTCCATTCACCTGCAACTGCTTGAATGAAAAGGTTATCAAACTGATAAATTTCGTTTCTTGTACCAATCAAAAACTTATGTTTTCCTCTAAACCAAGTAAGATGGTCAGTGATTTCTATAAGGTTCTGACGAAGGCTATTAGCCCCTGCAATGCGGTCAGTTCCTGTAATCACCGTTCCCAAATCCGAAACATTCACACGCATACTGGGAAAATCTCTTTCCTCGTTCCTACGAATATCAAAAATATTAGTATAGCCCAATCTGAATTCATTGCTGAGTTTATTATTAAAGCGGCTTTGTACTTCCAAAACGGTGGTGTTGGTAGTGTTGGTGATTCTTGTACCAGAATTGGGGAAAGAAAAAGTTGTGCTACTTCTAAAAATTTCTTGCGAAAAGGCATTGATAAAATTGTGGCGAAGTGTAATGGTGTGCTTATCGTTGAGGTTGTAATCAAAGCGAACGAAAACTTTGTTGTTGTTTTGAATATTATCGTAGTTTCTCAAAGGGTCGCCAGGGTCGTAGTTGAAGTTTTCAATATGCAGACGGCGAATAGTGTTGAGGTCATCAAGAATTTTTTGCAAGCGTCCTTGGTCGTTGCGGGCATAAAAATCTAAATTAAAAAGATTAGGTTCGGTGCGTCTGCCTACTTCACCATTTACAAAGAAAAAGAGTTTATTTTTCAGAATAGGACCGCCTACACGGAAGCCATATTGATTATCGCGGAAGTTAGTAATTGTAATGTCGCTGTTAGCCACACGATTACCTACTAAATCTTGCGTTTTAATAAAAGCATATGCCGAACCTTCTATGCTATTTGTACCACTACGAGTTACGGCATTCACACCACCACCAATAAAACCACTCTGACGTACATCATAGGGAGCAAGTACCACTTGAATTTCCTTGATAGCATCAAGGCTGATAGGTTGAGAGCCTGTTCTACCGCCGGGTGTGCCTCTATCATTCAATCCGAAAACATCATTATTTACGGCTCCGTCAATCATTACGTTGTTGTAACGATTATTTTGCCCTGCAAAGGAAAGCCCTCCGTTGGCTTGAGCTGAAAACTGAGGCGTAAGACGTACAAAGTCTTCCAAACCACGCGAAAGAGTAGGCAAAGCATTAATTTCTTCGGTAGAAATGTTTGTGGAAGCCCCTGTGCGAGAAGCATCAAAAATTCTATCTTTTACAGCAATTACCTCAATGGCAGTAATTTCTTCACTTTCTTCGGGAGCAATAAAATTGAGTTTGAGGGTCTGTCCGAGTTGTAAGGTGATACCTTCTTGTTTTTGAGTTTTGTAGCCAACAGCCTCCACTGTAATTGTGTAAGGACCGCCTGTTTTCATATTAGGAATGAAGAATTCTCCCTCTTCATTGCTGGCGGCTCCATAGCGTGTGCCTGTGGGCTGGTGAATGGCAATGACAGTTGCACCTATGACAGGTTGCTTTTTATTATCTTTTACACTTCCTTCCAAGGAAGCTGTTGTAATACCTTGTGCATTGCCGCGAAAGCTATACAACGTCCAAAGTAAAAACACAAATGAGTAGCGTAAAATTTTTGACATCATACAACACAATTTAGTAAATTTCGGCGTAAAGTTAGTAAATTCTACCTTACTTCAATACCAAAATGTATTAAATTAAGATTAACAAAACATTAGCCTGCTTGCAAAAACTTATTCGGATTGATAAAAACCCTTGCAAAGGCTTGAACAAAGAGTGGAATGACCACAATAAGAAAAGTAAGCAAAAAAGCTCCTATAAAAACATTTGCCGAAGTTTGGGTAGTATAGGCAAAGTTGCTGAGCCACAAGTGTATAACATATTCGCCCAAAGGAACGGCTATCAGAGCCGAAAGCAGTAACAATTGGATAAAGTCTTTGGATAGCAAGCGTACCAAATGCCAACGACTTGCCCCCAATACCTTACGGATAGCTATTTCTTTCAAACGTAACTCCGAAATAAAAAGCGAAAGCCCTAACAAGCCCAAAGAAGCCACCATAGCTACTAAAAATGAAAAATATACCAATATTTGAGCTAATTTCTCTTCGTTCAGGTAGTGTTTGCGGTAGTTTTCATTCAGAAAAAAATAGTTGAGTGGCTCGGTAGGCAGAATTTCTTGCCAAGTTTTTTGCAAATAGGCTAAAACCTCTTCGCGATGCTTGGGAGATACGCTCAAAAATAAGTTCCCAATTTTATTGCTCAACACCAACACCAAAGGCGAAATTTTTTTGTGCAAAGAACTGATATGAAAATTTTTTACAACTCCAATCACTTCGCCTATTACACTCGGATTACCATTTTCATCACGACTAATCACGAAATTTTTTCCAATCGGATTTTGCCAATTCATATAAGTAGCCGCCGCTTCGTTGATAATCAGAGCCACATTGGCAGTAGTATCTCTTTCATCAAATTTACGTCCCTGCACTATTTCTAAACCCATTACATCAATAAAATCTTTATTCACCGACATTCTGCCCATTACTACTTCTACGAGTTTGCCGTTGTTTTCTACTTCAAAACGAAATTGAGAAATCAAATTTGTACCAATAATTTCCGCTGAATTAGCAATTTTGAATACATCAGGGCTTTGCATCAGGGCTTTTTTGAGTGTATCTAATTTTTCAAAAACTTCTTCGCTTTTAGGCAAACGAATAACCAAAACCCGCTGATTATCAAAGCCTAAATCTTTGTTTTTTACGAAATTTAGTTGCCGAATAACCATAATGGTGAGGGCAAGAATCACGATGGTTATGGTAAATTGCATAACCAAAAGCGTTTTACGAAAGGAAATGCGATAGTTTTGTTTGGGTAAAATGTTTTTCAAGCCGTTCAGAATGGGAATATCTACCAAATAAAACACAGGATACACTCCTGAAAGTAAAATCATTAGCAGAAAGGTAATGACCCAAAACAGCATAAACCCGCTTCCAAAGATAGAACGCAATGCCAAAGGCGTTTGAAGAATTTGGCTAAAATAAGGCAAAGCAAGTTCTGTAAGCATCAGCGATACCAAAAAGGCAAGAAACATCAGAATAAGTGTTTCTACAAGCAATTGAATTAGGAGTTCTTGGCGGCTTTCGCCAAAAACTTTGCGAATAGCAAATTCTCGTATGCGTTGCGTTGAGCGTACAGCATTAAGATTGACAAAGTTGATGCAAGCCACTACTATCATTAGTAAGGCAGTGGCTAAAAAAATGAAAAGATAATTTTTGTTAGCATTGGGGTAGATTTCTGCTTCCAATTTAGAATTTAAATAAATATCTCTCACATTTTGCACAATGGGTTTGAGAAACAAGTCTTCGTTGGGGAAATAGCGTTTCAGATAACCTTGATAATACCATTCCCATTTTTGGGCAATAAAAGAAGGCTTTTGACTGCAAGTAAAATACGTATAAACCCAAGAATTTTGCACAAACTTGTCTTCATAGTTCCAAGAAATAAGAGCTTTGAAAGGGAAATGTGAAGTTTCTTGTTTAGCTATCACCGCTTTTACCAAGTACTCACCATCATAAGTAAAAGCATTGGTTGTGCGTAGTTGCAAGGTTTTCCCGATAGGATTTTCCGAACCAAAAATTTCTTGGGCTAAATCTTGGGTGAGGATAATTTCTTTGCTTTCGGGCTTGCGAAAAATATTACTAACCGAACCTTGCAATACTTGGCAGTCAAACACCTTGAAAAACAGACTATCAGCGAAGAACACGTCTGTATAAAAATTGCTATTCCCCAAATAATCAATGATAGTGCCTTCGGTAGGCAAAATTTTGGTAATATGTTTTATTTGTGGAAAAGCTCGGTGCAGGGTAGGGGCGATGTGCGGCTCAGCAGCGGCAATACGGCGGTATTCATTACCCGACTTGTAGCGAATAGCCAGTCGGTAAATATCTTTTTGCCAGTGCTTATCAAAAGAAAACTGATTATCTAAATATAGCAAAATCAGCAATGCAATTGCCATACCCAAAGCCACCCCGATAACATTGATAAGCACATACAGCGGTTTGGCAAGTAGCAAGCGATAAGATATGAGCAAAGCATTTAACATTTACACGCAAATTCTACCTTCTACGTCTAATCCTTCTTGGAGGGTTATTTTGGGGTGAATTATTGTTTTGAGGTTGTTGATTATTTAATTCCTTCTCCTCTTTTCCGAACTCTTTGATTTTTGCAGTAGGAATGATTTTATTTTCTGTGGGTCTCCAGAAAAAGGCTTTATCTTCGTTTTCCAAATAAAAAGTGCCTTCGGGCTGATTTTCGGCAAAGGGCTTCATCACTCTTTGGCTATCTACGATGGTCATATACAAGCGTTTGCCGTCTTCTATGCGGGTATGCGGAGGAATAAGCCAAACTTTTTGTGTGGCTTTATCAATAAGCATTTTTTTGAGCAAAGTTTGAGCATACCAATATTTTTCGTTGAAATTTTGAATTTTCTCGTATTCGTTTTTGAGATAAGGCAATATTTTTTCACCTTCCAAAATCACAATTTTTTGTTTTTTCTTTTGTGTGAGCCTGATGTAAAAAGGTTTTTCAAAACTTAAAATATCTACTGCCTCGTAAGAAAAAGGCAAGATGTTTTTCTCCTCATAACTTACTATTCCGTGCAGAGTATCTTTTTGCACGGCAAAAACATTTGCATCTTTCCAGTAGCGAATATCTTGGTAAAGATGTGAAAGAATTTGCTTGCCTTCATAATTGTACGCTCCCCATTGAGCGTTTTTCATAGCTAAAATGAAATCTCTGTATAGGAAAGAAATTCTTTGAAATTCTGTGGGTAAAATGACTTTGCCTTGGTTATCAAAAATTCCGAAAAGCCCATCTTTGAGTACCTCAAACAAAATTTTATTTTGTTGGTTGGGTATTTGCCGAATATCCTCAAAAATAATGGGCAAAATAACTTTGAAATCAGTAGGGTTAAGCAAGCCCTTTTTCCCCTGACGTTCAACCACTAAATATGCTATACGTTTGCGGGTGCTATCTTCTTTGGTAGTAACTTTCAGCAAACGATGTTTGTCGTACTCTTCTGAAAATTGTTTGGTTAGTACATTGTAGAATTTGACTTTCTTATCTTTTTGTGCATAAAAAACGTCTAATTCCTCGTTGGCAATGCCTATTCTTTCGTATGCAGTAGGCAAAATTTCGTTGAAAGAGCTATTTTCATTCCACCACAAGCCCCACATTTTATCTTTTACAACCAAAAATATTTTCTGATTGTAAGGTTCAAAATCTGAAAAGGCAGGAGTGATTTTCTCGCCTTTGTCGTTCAAGATAAATTTTTCTTTTCCTGTTTTAGCTAAAATCCAAAGCGTTTGTGCTTTTTTGAGTTGGAATAAGGTATCGTAGGTAGGTTTTACAAGCCATTTGCCTCTGGCATCAATTACGCCCCATTGTCCTGATTGTCTTGCGAAGGCTCTTTCTGCCGAAATCATTTTACCAAAAGGCATTACTTCCTGAAAAGTGGGTTTGATGGCAAATTTTTTACTACCTTCTTTCACAAAGCCCCATTTGCCTTTCTTTTCAGCAGGGATAAGATTTTGAGAAAATCCGTGCAAAGCACCAGTTAAAAACAAAAGTCCTAATAGCTTTTTCATTGAAAAATACGTTTTCAGAGCTTCAAATTTAGGAAAAAACTTTATTGTTTTTCTAGCACAAGCAAAAATTCGGATTTCATACCTTCGGGGTTTTTATTGTTACGGGCTTTGAAAAGCTGACGACTTTGAATACGATCTTCATAAATACCCTTCAAAATACAATTTTTTTCCTCAAAGTATTCTAAAAAAATTCGCCAAGTTTCTACTTCAATGCCGTCTATTTTAGGATTTCCAACAAAAATACAGGCTTTCCTCCCCTTTTTAAGTTTGGCAATGCAATTTTCTAAGGCTTTGCAGGTAAAAAAGAAATAAGCCTCTAAAATTTGCAGTAGTTTAGGATTAGTAATTTTAGGACGCAACAAGTCAAGTGTAGGAGTATGAACCAAAGAATGTGCTTTGCGATAAGGAATTTCCATTTGGGAAATGTGCTTAACTTCAGCCTCACTATAACCTAACCAATATAAATCCAACTTGAAAGTTCGGATATATTCTTGTGCCTGCAAGTAAGGTGGAGAGGTAATAAGACAATCTATTTCTTGTGAAGTTTGAAAGGAAGCACTATCTACTCCACCAAAATACAAGATTTGATGTTTATTTTGTCTTATTTTTGCAAATGTCTCGTTGATAGCTACTAAAATTTCGGAAGCAATATTAAGCAGCATTTCCTGCATTTGCTTTTGCCAATTTTCTTGCAAAATTTTTCAATGAAAGCTCTTTTTTGTTTTGAACGAAACAACTTGGGCGTTTTGTGTTCGGCGTAAGAAAAATATTTGCTCACTTTGAGCAAGGCAGCTGCAATAATTTCAGCATACATATCTTGGGGTAAGGATTTTTGTCCTCCCCAGTATTTTTGAAGTAAATTCAGCATTTCAATAGGATACCAATAGGCAAGGTTAGACCATTGAGGCTTAAAAATTTCTTTACTTTGTAAAACAAAGTTTAATTTTTCTTGTAAAACTGAATAT
>FWPU01009570.1_pt1 | contig 15161 bp, 12 predicted proteins | sample 2228361 | NCBI WGS metagenome assembly FWPU01 (sample SAMEA103939777, study PRJEB20133) | metagenome
GGACCGCCGGCGAAGCGGGCGGCACGGCGGCACCTGGGGCGGGCGTCTCGAGCGACGCGGCCGGGGCGGCGGGCGGGACCACGGACGGGGCAGCCGGCGGTGCTGCCGGCGCGGCGGCAGCGGAGAGGCCCGCCGGGGTCGGCTGTGGCGCGACCGGCGGCAGCTCGAGCGGCGCGTCGATCTTGGTGAGATCGCTCACCACCTCGGCGACCACCTCGCGATCGATCGTCTGCCGGCCCAGGGCGTAGCCGATGAGTAGCGCGTTGTCGCAGACGGTGTTGATCAGGCGTGGGATGCCGCGCGCGAAGTCCCAGATGAGGTCGAGCGTCTCCGGCGTGAAGAGGTCCGGTCGCCCCCCGGCGATCTTCAGCCGGGCGCCGATGTACTCGGCGAGCTCGTTGCGCCCGAGCGGCTCGAGGCGGCAGCGGACGGCGATCCGCTGCTTGAGCTGCCGGAGGTTCGGCTGCGCGAGCTTGGTCGCCAGCTCGGGCTGCCCGGAGAGAACGATCTGGAGGATCTTCTCCTTCGAGGTCTCGAGGTTCGAGAGCAGACGCAGCGACTCGAGCACCTCCGTCTCGAGGTCCTGCGCCTCGTCGATCAGGAGGATCGTCGTCTTGCCCTCGTTGTAGGCAGCGAGCAGGAAGTCGTTCAGCCGCTGCAGCATCGCGAGTTTGCGCCCCGCGGTCCCGGGGATGCCGAGCTCGCTCAGCGTGTACTCGAGGATCTCCTCGAAGGTCGCGTTGGGGTTGAAGAGGAAGACCGAAACGACCTCGGGCCCGAGGTCGTCGAGGAGCTTGCGAAGCAGGGTGGTCTTGCCCGTCCCCGCCTCGCCGATCATGGTGATGAAGCCCTTGCGCTCCTGGATGCCGTAGCGCAGGTTCGCCAGCGTCTCGCGGTAGGCGTCGTTCCAGTAGAGGAACTTCGGATCGGGGGTCTGGCTGAAGGGCTTTTCCGCCAGACCGTAGAAGTTCAAGTACATACTCGTCTCGCCGTCTCCAACGGCAGCACAAAGCCGACGGTGCGCCACGACGCGCCCGTTTCGGTGACCGTTGCCGGCCAGGAACCCGTGGCTTCAGGAAGGCTGTCCGTCCCCGAGAGCGAGATCGCCGCGAGCCAAACTCGGCGCGGCGAGCAGCAATTTGGAAGCCAGCTGGGGTGCAGACGGGCCACGACTTCGCGACCACCGACGCTGCAACTTCGTGCGCCGGTGCAAGATCACCGGGTGCGACGATATATCAGAATGGAAATCGCGAGTGCTAGTACGGTTGCGCCGAAAACGTCGCCAAATTGCTGATATGGCGTACCGACGGAGAGGAGCCGGACGGGCACGGTGCGCCCGGTCGCGGTCCAGGTCGGAAGCTCGGCGACGGTCCGACCGAGCGGGTCGATCACCGACGAGAGCCCGGTGTTGGTCGCCCGGACGAAGAAGCGCCGGTTCTCGATCGCGCGCCACAGTGCGAGCGTCTCGTGCTGCCGGAGCGCCGCGCTGTCCCCGAACCAGGCATCGTTCGCGATCGTCACCAACAAGGTTGCCCCGGCGCGGACGGTGCTGCGAACGTGCCCGGCGAGGAGGTCCTCGTAGCAGATCAGGGTGCCGATCCGGGCCCGCTCGTCGAGCGGCAGGACGCCCGGGCCGGTGCCCGCCTGGAAGTCACCCGTGTTCGGGCTCAGGGTCTTGAGCCAGGGGAAGTACGAGGCGAGCGGGATGAACTCGCCGAACGGCATGAGGACGATCTTGTCGTAGCGGCCGGCGAGCGCGCCGTCGCGCAGGCGGAGGAAGGCGCTGTTCAACCACTCGACGCCGGTCGGCGAGCGACGGTAGGCGACGGCGCCGAAGAGCAGCGCGGCCGGCGCCCGCGGGTAGGGGTCCGCCCGCCCGAGCTCGCTCTCGTCGGCCGGGATGCCCCACTCGACCACCGTCTCGGGCCAGACGAGCAGATCGGGCGTCGGCGAGAGGGCTTGCGAGAGACGACGGTAGCGCGCGACGTTCGAGTCGAAGAGGCCTTCCTTGCGCTTCTCCTCGAGCGAGAGGTTGCCCTGCACGATGCCCACGTCGAGGACGGGGGCACGCGCGACCAGCGCCTCGACCCCCTCGACCCGCCGAACTCCGTAGGTGACGAGCAGCACGACGGCCACGGCCGGCCCGACGAGCGCGCGCGGCCGCTCCCGCACGCGGGCCACGGCGGCCGCGAACCAGGCCATCACGAAGGAGAGCAGGTACGGCCCCGCGAGGTCGCCGCTCTGCAGCAGCACGACGAGGTCGCGCTGCGAGTGCCCGAGGCGCCAGGGAAACAGGTTCGGGTAGAGAAACTCGACCGCGGTCCACGTGGCCGGCGCAAGCAGGAGCGGCGCTCCGCGCCCCGCCCAGCGGAGCACGGCCGCGACGAGCGCGAACTGCGCCGCTCCGTAAAGGGCCAGCACCCCGAAGAAGGCGATCGCGAGCGGCAGCGGGAAGCCGCCGAAGCGGTGGATCGTGTAGACGAGCCAGTGGAAGCCCAGCACGTTCACGACGAACCCCATGACCAGCCCGTCGACCGCGGCGCTCCGCACGCTGCGCGCCTCGGGCGCGAGCGCGAAGAGCGGCGTCAAGCCAAGCCAGGCGAGCGGCCAGAGCCGGCTGTCGAGAAAGGGCAGGGCGACGAGCGCCGCACCGACGCACAGCACGGCCCGCCGTGCGAGATCGCCGGTCAGGCGTAGCGCGCCCGGCCCGGCGACGGTCCCGCCCGCCGGAGCGGCGGGCGGCGGCGCGGGTTCCCGCCCGTCGCGCGCCGCAGGAACGCTCGTGCGGGGCATCGCGGTAGGCAGTAGCGATGCCTCGTGAGAGAGTAAACTCGTGCGCCGGATCGAGTTCGAGGAGGATTTGCCGCTCGCGGCACGCGACGCGCTCGCGAGCCTGCTGCTCGCGGCGCTCGCGGCGGGCGAGGTCGACCGGCCGGATCCGCTCGCCGAGGCTGCAGCGCTCCTCGAGCTCCCGCCGGACGCCCCGGCCGTCTGCGCCCCCGAGACCGCGCACGCCCTCGCCCGCGCGGGGCTCGCAGCGATCGAGCCCGGATCGGCGAGTGACGAACGCGCCGAGGTGCGTCGCCTCACCCCGCCCTGGGCGGCCACGGCGCGGGCGCGGCTTTCCAGCTACGTCGCTACCACCTCCGGCGTACCGCGCGGCAGCGACCTCGTAAGCCGTCTCGGACAGGCGGCGGCGCTTCTCCGCGCCGGCCTGTTCTTCGAGGTCCACGAGGTGCTCGAGCCCGCCTGGCGGCAGGCCACTGGCCGGGAGCGGGTCGCGCTGCAGGGCGTGATCCAGGCCGCCGTCGCGTGGCACCACTGGCGGGGCGGCAGGCCCGGGGCGGCGCGCCGGCTCGCGCAGGCCGCGCGCGACAAGCTCAAAGAGCCTCTGCCGGAGTGGCGCGACCTGCGCCTCGTCGAGCTACGGGCGCTCGTCGAGCGCTGGGCGGCCTGGCTCGGGGCCGGCGCCGCCGGCGCCGAGCCGCCGCTACCGCGCTGAGCGCCCGCGGCGAGTCAGGACACCGTCCAGACGTCGCCGCTGCGGAGCAGCTTGTTGAGGTTCGCCGCGCCGGGGCGGCTTCGCGCCGCCGCGATCTGGGCGTGGACCCCGTCCTCGTAGACCGGCCGCTCCGCCTCGTAGATCACGCCGATCGGCGTCGGGAACTCCGGCGGCGTCATGCGAGCGAGCAGGTAGGCAATCACTGGATCGTGGCGGTCGTGGACCAGAAGATCCGCTTCGGTGATCCCGTTGCCGAGCTGCACCACCTCGGCCCGCAGGCCGTTCATCCGGATACCTTTGTCGCGCGCCTTGCCGAAGATCATCGGCTTGCCGTGCTCGAGGACGAGCTGGTTGTCCGCCTTGACGTCACGGTCGGTGAGGTTCGCAAACGCGCCGTCGTTGAAGATGTTGCAGTTCTGCAGGATCTCGACGAACGCGGCGCCGCGGTGCGCGTGCGCCTGGCGGAGCGTCTCCTGGAGGTGCTTCGCCTCGACGTCGATCGAGCGCGCGACGAAGGTCGCATCGGCCCCGAGCGCCAGGGCGAGCGGCCGGAACGGGTTGTCGACCGAGCCGTCGGGCGTCGACTTGGTGATCTTGCCCGCCTCGGAGGTGGGCGAGTACTGGCCCTTCGTCAGCCCGTAGATCCTGTTGTTGAACAGCAGGATGTTCACGTCGACGTTGCGGCGCAGGATGTGGATCAGGTGGTTGCCGCCGATCGACAGCGCGTCGCCGTCGCCGGTCACGATCCAAACCGAGAGGTCGGGCCGCGCGAGCTTGAGCCCGGTCGCGATCGCCGGTGCGCGGCCGTGCAGGGTGTGGAAGCCGTACGTGTTCACGTAGTACGGGAAGCGGCTCGAGCAGCCGATGCCCGAGATGAAGACGAACCTCTCGCGCGGGATCCCGAGCTCGGGCAGCACCTTCTGCACCTGGGCGAGGATCGCGTAGTCGCCGCAGCCCGGGCACCAGCGCACCTCCTGGTCGGACTCGAAGTCCTTCCGGGTGAGCTTCGCTGGTTCCTTCGTCGTGACGGTCGACATCGCGTTACTTCTCCTCGAGCAGCTTCCGCACGCGCGCCACGATCTCGGCGACGCGGAAGGGCCGGCCCTGGATCTTGTTGAAACCGATCGCGTCGACCAGGAACTCGGCGCGGATCAGCTGCAGGAGCTGCCCCATGTTCATCTCGGGCACGAGCACGCGCTCGAAGCGACCGAGGACCTCTCCCAGGTCAGGCGGTAGCGGGTTCAGGTAGCGCAGGTGCACGTGCCCGACCTTCAGCCCCTCCTCGCAGAGCTGCTTCACCGCCTCCGCGATCGACCCGTAGGTGCTGCCCCAGCCGAGCACCAGCACCTTGCCGCGCTGGGCGCCGTGCACCACGGTCGGCGGGATCTCGCGCGCGATGCCGGCGACCTTCTTCGCGCGGAGCCGCACCATCTGCTCGTGGTTCGCCGGCGCGTAGCTGATGTTGCCCGTCAAGTACTCGGACTCGAGCCCGCCGATGCGATGCTCGAGGCCGGGCGTGCCGGGAACGACCCACGGGCGGGACAGGGTCTCGCCGTCGCGCAGGTACGGGAAGTAGCCGTTCGGGTCGGTGCGGAACTTGACCGGGATCTCCGGCAGCTCGTCGAGCGAGGGCACGAGCCAGGGCTCGGCGCCGTTCGCGAGGTAGCCGTCGGAGAGAAGGTAGACCGGCGTCATGTACCTGATCGCGATGCGCGCCGCCTCGAGCGCCGCGGCGAAGCAGTCCGCCGGGCTCGACGCGGCGATGATCGCGGCCGGCGACTCGCCGTGCCTGCCGTAGAGCGCGGCGAGCAGGTCGGCCTGCTCGGTCTTGGTCGGCAGCCCGGTCGACGGTCCGCCGCGCTGGATGTCGCAGATGACCAGCGGGAGCTCGACCTTCACCGCGAGGCCAACGGTCTCGGACTTGAGGTCGATGCCCGGGCCGCTCGTCGTCGTGACCGCGAGCGCACCGCCGAACGCGGCACCGAGGGCGGCGCCCACGCCGGCGATCTCGTCCTCGGCCTGGAACGTCGTGACGCCGAACTCCTTGTACCCCGAGAGCTCGTGCAGGATGTCGCTCGCCGGAGTGATCGGGTAAGAGCCCAGGAAGAGCGGCAGCCCGGCGCGGTGCGCGGCCACCACCAGGCCGAGCGCGAGCGCGCTGTTGCCGGTGATGTTGCGGTAGAGGCCCGGCGCGATCGTCGCGGGCTTCACCTCGTACTGCGTCGCGAACATCTCCGACGTCTCAGCGAAGTTGTAGCCCGCCTTGAAGGCGCGCGTGTTCGCCTCGACGAGCGCCGGATTCTTCTGGAAGCGGCTCGCGATGAACTTGAGCACCGGCTCGGTCGGCCGGTTGTACAGCCACGCGGTGAGCCCGAGCGTGAAGAAGTTCTTGCAGCGCAGGACCTGCTTGTTCGAGAGCCCGATGTCGGCCAGCGCGAGCGTCGTGAGCCGCGATACGTCGACCTTGAAGAGCTGGAACCTGTCGAGCGACCCGTCCTCGAGCGGGTTCGAGGTGTAGCCCGCCTTCTTCAGGTTCTGCTCGTTGAACGCTTCCTGGTCGACGATCAAAATCCCGTTCGGCCGCAGGTCGTCGATGTTCGCCTTGAGCGCCGCCGGGTTCATCGCGACGAGGACGTCGGGGCTGTCCCCCGGGGTGAAGACCTCGCGGTGCGAGAAGTTGATCTGGAAGCCGCTCACGCCGGCGAGCGTCCCCGCAGGGGCGCGGATCTCGGCGGGGAAGTCGGGCAGGGTGCTGATGTCGTTGCCCGCCAGCGCAGACGCATTGGTGAACTGGCTCCCGGTCACCTGCATCCCGTCGCCGGAATCGCCGGCGAAGCGGATCACCACCGTTTCGAGCTCGCGAACGGGCTTGGCCGGGGCCGTCGCGCTCTGCGCTTGGTTCATCGACGTTTGATCTCCATCCAACACGGGCAACGCTCGGAAAACTCCCTCTTTTCGACTGATATAGATGCCCCCCGTGGCTTTCAACGTATCGGGAAGGCACGCGCTTCGCTAAAGGAGCGCCCAAGGAGCGCGGATGGTCATCGGGATGCTGCACGTCGCGCTGGCGGTGTCGGACCTCGACGCAGCGCTCGCCTTCTACCGCGACCTCCTGGGCTTCCGCCTCGTCGCGCGGCTCGACCTGCGCGGCGCGGAGCGCGCGCGTGCGCTCGGCATCGCGGGCGAGGGCGTCGCGAGCGTGCTGCTCGAGCGCGACGGCTTTCGCCTCGAGCTCGTCGCGGCGTCGAGCGAGAAGGCGGCGCGGGGCGCCGGGCGTCCGTCGCACCTCGCCGTGCTGGTCGACGACCTCGCGACGACGCTCCACTCGCTGCGCGATCGCGGCGCGACGGTGCTCGAGGAGACGGCGGTCGAGCCCGCGCCGGGCGTCGCCTCGTGCCTCGTCCTCGACCCCGACGGCTTCCCGATCGAGCTCTATCAGGTACCGGCCGGTGTCGCGTCGCCCTGGGACGTGGACGTGCCGCGCTCGCCTGCCGGTTCGTCGTCGGGCGGATAGTCGAACAGCACCTTGACCGCGCCCGACCGGCCCTGGTCGTAGCAGGCCCGGAACGCCTCGCGGTAGCGGTGCAGCGCGAAGCGGTGCGTGATGATCGGCGTCACGTCGACGCGTCCGGAGCGTACCAGGTCGAGGTAGATCTCCATCGCGTGCCGTCGGCGCCCCTCGAAGCTCTCCTCGCCGAAGGCGTTCGAGCCGATCAGGTGGATCTCCTTGAAGTAGAGCGGCGTCCACTCGAAGCGCTTGGGCATCTCGACGCCGGTCACGACGATCGCACCGCGCGGCCGCGTGATCCGGACGCCCACCTCGATCGTCGCCGGCAGGCCGACCGTGTCGTAGACCACGTCGACGCCGCCGTTGAGCATGGGCGGGCCGTACCAGGGCCGGAGCAGATCCGCGCCGGTGATCCGCCCGATCTCGGCGATGATCCGCTCGGAGGGCTCGTGCTCGAGCACCTCGTTCGCTCCGAGCTCGCGCGCGATGCGCCGCTGGTGCTCGTAGCGCGCGATCGCGATCACCGGGCTCTCGGGGTGGAGCCGGCGCAGGATCTCGATCGCGCACAGGCCGAGCGTCCCACAGCCGTAGACCACGACGTGCTGGCCGGGCGCGGGTGGTCGCTTCAGGATGCCGTGCAGCGAGACCGAGAACGGATCCGCGAGCACCGCGGCCTCGTCGCTCACGTCGTCGGGCACGGGGATCGCCATCGACTCGTGCGCCGGCAGGAAGGGCGCGAAGCCACCGGTCGCGGCGCTCGAGTTCCCCGTGTGGATGCCCGGCGGCAGGTGGCCGCGGGCGAAGTTCTCGCAGATCGAGAAGTCGCCGCGCGCGCACGCGGCGCACGGCGGCGAGATGCCGCGCGGCGCGCACGAGAGCCACGGGTTCAGCACCACGCGCTGGCCGACGCGTCTGTTCTTGACGGCAGGTCCGACGCTGTGCACGGTGCCGACGACCTCGTGCCCGAGGACCTGGGGGAACGAGATCAGCGAGGTCATCGGGTTGTCCATGCTGCCGTTCAGGAAGACCTGCTTGTAGTCGCTCCCGCAGATGCCGCACAGGCGCGTCCGGATGACGAGCCAGTCGTCGGCGGGCAGCGCGGGGTAGGGGATCTCCTCGAGGCGGAGCGGCGAGGTGGGTCCGACGAAGGCCCACTCGCTTGCGAAGGAGAGCAGTTTGGTGATGATCTGCCTCGGCACGCTATGTCGAAAGATCAGGGCCTGCATCGCAGCCTCCCGCGCGAGCCATAGGCGACGAGACCCGAGGCGCGCAATGGCGAAGCACGGATGACGGCGCAGGCGAGCGCCCCGATCGGAGTCGGCATCGGGCTGCCGGTGGTGCAGCAGGTGCCGGCGCACGCCCGCGCCTGGGAGGGGTCCGCCGGGCCGGCGGAGATCGAGCGCGTGGCCCGCGCCGCCGACCGGCTCGGCTACGCGCACGTCGGCTGCTCGGAGCACGCCATCGTGCCGCGGAGCCACGAGCACGCCATGGGCGCGACCTGGTACGACCCGATCAGCACGCTCGCCTACCTGGCCGGCATGACCGAGCGCGTCGAGCTGCTCACACACGTCCTGGTGCTGCCGTACCACCACCCCGTGCCGCTCGCGAAGGCGCTCGCGACGCTCGACGTCCTGAGCCGAGGCCGGCTCGTGGTCGGCGTCGGGGTCGGGCACCTGCGGGCGGAGTTCCGGACGCTCGGGGTGCCGTTCGCCGAGCGCGGCGCGATCACCGACGAGGCGATCGAGGCGCTCCGGGTGCTGTGGACGAGCGACGCGCCGCGCTTCGAGGGACGCTACACGCGCTTCGACGACGTGATCCTCGAGCCGCGCCCGCACCGGCGGCCGCATCCGCCGATCCTGGTCGGGGGCAACGGCCGGCGCGCCGTCCGCCGCTCGGTCGAGCACGGCGACGGCTGGGTGCCGTGGCAGGTCGAGCGTGACGAGCTGGCCGAGCTGATCGCCTACGGGCGCGAGCTGGCCGCGACGCGATCGCGCACGACGGCGTGGCAGGTCGTCGCTCCGTTTCCGACGGTCGACCTCCTCGAGCGAAGCCGCGCGGGCGCGGCGCTCCGTCTTCCGCCCGCGGACCTCGCGGCCGAGATCGACCGCTACCGCCGGCTCGGCGTCGCGCGGCTGCACCTCGGGTTCGCGAGCGAGAGCTGCGCCGAGCTGCTCGACCAGCTCGAGGCGTTCGCGACGCAGGTGATGGTGCTGCTGTGAAGCAGGAGGTCGTCGAGCGCGAGATCGTGGTGCCCGGGTTCCGCTTCGCCGGCGTGGCCTGCGGCATCAAGAAGAGCGGCGCGCCGGACTGCGCGGTGCTGGTCGCCGATCGTCCGGCGGCTGCCGGCGCGGTGTTCACGCGCAACCGCTTCGCCGCCGCGCCGGTGCTGGTCGCCCGCGACCGGCTGCGACGCGGCACCCTGCAGGCCCTGGTCGTGAACAGCGGCAACGCGAACGCCTGCACGGGCCGCGAGGGCATCGCGCACGCGGAGCGCGCCTGCGCGACGGCCGCCGCCGTGCTCGGCATCGCGCCGCAGCTCGTCGCCCCGGCGTCGACCGGCATCATCGGCGTGCCGCTCCCGATCGATAGGCTCGAGGACGGCATCCGGCGGGCGCTGGCCGAGGCGAAGCCCGGCAGTCTGTGGCGCTTCGCCCGCGCGATCATGACGACCGACGCCTTCCCCAAGGTCGCCAGCGAGACGCTCACCCTCGGCCGCCGTCGCGTCACCGTAGCCGGCATCGGCAAGGGCGCGGGGATGATCGCCCCCGACATGGCGACCCTGCTCGTCTTCGTCGTGACCGACGCGGCGGTCGATCGGCGGAACGCGGCGTGGCTCGCCCGTCACGCGGCCGCGCGGCCGTTCAACGAGCTGACCGTCGACGGCGACACGAGCACCAACGACAGCCTCTTCCTCCTCGCGAGCGGCGCTGCCGAGAACACGCCGGTCACCGCCGACGGGCCCGCCCGCCGGGCGCTCGGCAAGGCGATCGGCGCCGTGGCCGGCGAGATCGCGCGGCTCGTCGCGCTCGACGGCGAGGGCGCGACCCGGGTGGTGACGATCCACGTCCGCGGTGCGAGCGGAGACCGCGCGGCGGCACGCATCGCGCGCACCGTGGGAACCTCGCAGCTCGTGAAGACCGCCTTCTTCGGCGCCGACCCGAACTGGGGACGCATCGCGTGCGCCGTCGGCTACAGCGGGGTGCCGATCGAGCCCGAGAAGGTGTCGATCCGGATCGGCGACGTGCTGGTCTTTCGCGCCGGGCGCGGCATCGCCTCCGCCACGGAGGCGGCGCGTGCGGTGATGGCGCGGCCGGAGTTCGAGGTGCGGATCGACGTCGGCCGTGGACCGGGCGCCGCGCACCTCGTGACGACCGACCTGTCGCACGACTACGTGGAGCTCAACTCCGCGTACTCGACCTGAGGGGAGAGACCGGGGCGCGTCGGCCGGCCGACGCCGGGAGCGGGATCAGGCCTTGCCGTCGAGCGGGCCGGCGGCATCGGGCCCGTGCACCGCGCGCGTCGCAGCGAGGTGGGCGATCGCGTCGCGCAGGCGCCCCAAGTCGGGCGAGGCGAGGCACTGGGTGGAGCCGAGCACCGAGGTCACCTCGCGGACCCGCGGCGTCTCCTCCTCGACGAGCAGGATCGCCGGCGTCGATACCCCGGCCTCGCGCATCGAGTTGACCAGGGTCGCGCCGCAACAGTCGGGGAGGTGCATGTCGGTGACGATCGCCTCGTAGTTCGAGGTGCGAACGGCCTGCAGCGCGTCGGCCGCCGAGGCGACCTCATCCGTCGCGTAGCCGCTTCGCTGGAGCATCCGACAGATCAGCTTCTGCAGGTTGCCGCTTGCGGTCGCGACGAGAACCCTCATGCAGCGGGTCATCGGGAGACGCTGGCCCGCACGAACCGTGCCAGGCTTTCCAGGATTGGTTCCACGAACGTTTGCACTCGGGATGCAGCCATTCAGGTGCGAAATCAAGCCTTTGCACGCAGGCGCCCCTGTCGCAAGTTACCGGCGAGCTACGGAATTCGATACTTCTCGATCTTCCGGTAGAGGCGCTGCCGATCGATCTTGAGAAGCCGCGCCGCCTCGTTCTTGTTGCCGCGCGACCGCCGGAGCGCGGCGACGATCGCGCGCCGCTCGGCTTCCTCGAGCGAGATCACGGGCAGCTCGGCCTCGTCGACGGACGGTGAGGCCGTTCTCGGCGCCTCGGCCGCAAGCGCGCTCGCGGCCTCACGCGGCGGCTCGGCTGCCGAGCCCTCGGCGGGCGCCGCGGCGGGGCCGGCGTCGGGGGCGCCGGAGGCGGGCTTGGTCGCCGGCTCGGGGAGGGCGGGGGCCACGTCCGCCAGCTCGATCGTGTCCGACGGCGAGATCGCGAACGCGCGCTCGATCACGTTCTGCAGCTCGCGGATGTTGCCCGGCCAGTCGTAGGCGAGGAGCCGCTCGCGCGCCTGGTCGGAGAGGCGCTTCGGCGAGACGCCGTAGGTGCGCGCGAACTCGCCGATGAAGTGGTCGACCAGGAGCGGGATGTCGCCCCGCCGCTCGGCGAGCGTCGGCAGGTGGATGTTGACCACGTTCAGCCGGTAGAAGAGGTCCTCGCGGAAGCGCCCGGCGCGGACCTCCTCGCGCAGGTCCTTGTTCGACGCGGCGACCAGCCGCACGTCGACCTTGATCGGCCGCGTCGTGCCGAGCGGCGTGATCTCCCGCTCCTGGATCGCGCGCAGGAACTTGCCCTGCAGCGGCAGCGGAATCTCGGAAACCTCGTCGAGGAACAGCGTGCCCCCGCTCGCTGCCTGAAAGACTCCTTCCTGGTCGTTGATCGCCCCAGTGAACGAGCCGCGACGGTGCCCGAAGAGCTGGCTGTCGAGCAAGGATTCCGAGAACGCCCCGCAGTTGACGGCGATGAAGGGACCTCGCGACCAGGGCGACTTGTTGTGCAGCGTGCGCGCGACGAGCTCCTTGCCCGTGCCGCTCGCCCCCGTGATGAGCACGGTACTCTTGTTTTGACTGACCGTCTCGATGATGCGGTAGATCTCCTGCATCGCGGGGTCGTCGCCGATCAGTGCGCCGTAGCGCTGGTGGTAGCGCTGCATTTCGCGTTTCAGCGTCGCGACCTCGCGGCGGAGCTGGCGCAGTTCGAGCTGGCGCTCGATGACGATCTTCAGGTCGTCCGGGTTGCACGGCTTGATCAGGTAGTCGCCCGCGCCGTTCTTCATCGCGTCGACCGCGCTCTGGATCGTCCCGTACCCGGTCAGGACGACCACCGCCGGTCGTACCGGCAGCTTCTGCGTCTCGCGGAGCAGCGTCATGCCGTCCATGACCGGCATGTTGAGGTCCGTGATCATCACGTCGACGGCCTCGGCCGCGAGCGCGTCGAGCGCTTCCTTCCCGTTCCCCGCGGTCGTCACCCGGTAGCCGGTGCGCTCGAGGATGCGGCTCAGCGTCCGCACCATGTTGGGCTCGTCTTCGACGAGCAGGATGTGCGCGCTCAAGCGCCCTCGTGCGCGGCGCCGCGCGTGGCGACGTCCGCGGCCCCCGTCTCCAGGTACGCCGGCTTGTGGATCGGCAGCTCGATCACGAACGCCGTGCCGCGTCCGGGAGTGCTGCTGACCTCGATGCTCCCGCCCGCGTTCTTGATCACCGAGTGGACGACCGACAGCCCGAGGCCCGTACCCTCGCCCGGCGCCTTGGTGGTGAAGAACGGGTCGAAGATCCGCCCCAGGCGCTCCGACGGGATGCCGACCCCGGTGTCCGCGATCGAGAGGCGGACCCGCCCGCCCGGCAGCGGGCGCGTCTCGATACGCAGCTCGCCGCCCTGCGGCATGGCCTGCACGGCGTTGGTGATCAGGTTGAGCAGCACCTGGCGCATGCCGTTCTCGTTCGCCTCGCACCGCTCGATCGCGCCCAGCGCGGTGTACGCGCGCACGCCGTTGTTCTGCAGGTACTTGTTCATCAGCTTGAGCGTGCGCTCGATGAGCCCGTTCACGTCGACCGCCTGCACCTCGGTCTTGTTGTCGCGCGAGAACTCGAGGAGGTTGTCGATGATCTCCTGCGCCCGGGCCATCTCGGCGCGCGCGATCTGCAGGTCCTCGGCGATCTCCGGCCCCGGATCGGGCAGGAGGTGCGAGAGATCGTAGAGGGCGTTCATGATGATCGCGAGCGGGTTGCGGATCTCGTGGGCGATGCCCGCCGCGAGCTGACCGATCGCCGCCATCTTCTCGGACTGGATGAGCTGGAACTCGAGGCGGCGGCGCTCCGAGAGATCCACGTAGATCACCTGCACCGTGCGGTGGCTTCCGTACTCGATGAGCGCCGTCCGGACGTCGACCGGGATCAGGTCGCGGCCCGGCTGTTCGAGGTGCAGGTTGCGGCGCGTCGCCGAGCCGCGATCCAGGGTGTCCTTCAGAAGCTCGCGGACCGTCTGGCGCTCCGACTCGGGGTGCAGGTCCCAGAGCGCCCGGCCGACGACCGGAATGCCCGCTCCGCCGATCTCCCTTTCGGCCACGTGGTTCGCGCTCTGCACGATGCCGTCGTCGGCGCGCACCATGAGCATCGAGGCGGGGGCCGAGTCGACCGAGCGCTTGTAGCTCTCCGTCTGGTCGGCGATCTCCCGCTCGCGCGCCTCGACGAAGAAGTCGGTGATGTGCAGCACGCGCTCGCGGAACTCCTGATCGAGCAGGCCGAGCATCTCGGGCAGGTCGGGGTTGCCGCGCAGCTCGCGGCGCATGAGGTCGGCGACGATCTGGTGGATCTTGAGCTGGCTCGCGATGAAGCGCGACGGAGGGTGCTTCGAGATGAAGCCGCCGCGCGCATGCTCGCGCAGGACGGCGTACGTCTCGACGTCCTCCGGGTTGCGGATGTGCGCGATCCACCGGCGCTGCGCGTCCATCATGTCGACGAACAGGGTGTCCATCATCCCCTGGTCGATCCCGAGCGCCTCGACGATCTTCCGCGCCCAGATGCGCACCGTCTCCTCGCAGTGCGCCTCCATGAAGTCCGCGAGCTGGCGGCGCAGCGGCGACTCCGAGGTCGGGAAGGCGAGGAGCCCGAGGCCGCGGAGGTAGCCCTGGATGCGCCCCAGGTGGTCGGCCAGCGTGGGGGTCTCCGCGCCGCCCGTCCCTCCGGACGAATCCTTGCCGCGCGTCCGCATGAGCCGCCAATATACATTTGAGGGGCCCGAACTGAACCCGTACAAGGAAGCGTCCATGGCTCGATCCAGCGCGACCTCGCCGCGCGACCGGGGTTTCAGGACCTGAGCTTGGTGGAGCCCGCCGCAGACCCGGATACGGCGCTCATGCTCCGCGTGAAGGACGGCGACCGGGAGGCGTTCCGCACCCTCTTCGAGAAGCACTCGGCGGCGGTGGCGCGCTTCGCGGCCAGCTTCGTCGGCGGCGCGGCGCGGGCGGACGAGCTCGCCCAGGACGTTTTCCTCCAAGTGTACCGCACTCGGGAGCGCTACGAGCCGCGCGCCAAGTTCTCCACCTGGCTCTACACCATCGCGCACAACCTGTGCCTGAACGAGGTCCGGCGGCACGACTACCGGACCCGGGTCGACCCCCTCGCCGGGCGGGAGGACGAGGACGACCGGCCCTGGGATCCGCCGGACCCCGAGCCGGTCGAGGGCGAGCGCTACACGGGGCAGCGCGAGCTCGAGCGGCGCCTCCAGGAGCTGATCGCCGAGCTGCCCGAGACGCAGCGCGCGGCGCTCATCTTGAGCCGCGTGGAGAAGCTCCGCTATCAGCAGATCGGCGAGATCCTCTCCTGCTCGGAGCAGGCGGTGAAAAGCCTGATTTTTCGCGCAACGCAGCGCCTCAAGGCGGGTTTGAAGGAGCATCTCGAGGGCGAGTGATGAATTGCGAGTCGGTGCACGAGTCCCTGGTTGCCCTGCTCGACGGCGAGGTCACGCCGGCGGAGCGCGACCTGCTCGAGACGCACCTGACGAGGTGCGCGGCGTGCCGCCGCGAGCAGGCGCTGCTCGAGCGGACGCGCGCGCTGATCACCGACCAGCTCCGGCGCCCCGTGGCGCAGCCGGGCTCGTTCGAGGCCCTCTGGCAGCGGATCGAGGCGGCTGCCCCGCCGGCTGGTGCGCAGGTCGTCGAGTTCCCGCGGTCCGGCGCCCGGGCGGGCCGCCGCCTGCCGCGCAGGACCGCTGC
>FWPU01004792.1_pt1 | contig 15160 bp, 11 predicted proteins | sample 2228361 | NCBI WGS metagenome assembly FWPU01 (sample SAMEA103939777, study PRJEB20133) | metagenome
CGACGTATGACACACGCAATCTACCGGACTGACCGTTTGCTCAAGTCGAGCCGTCTCGATCCAACGCTTCATTTGCAAAGGCTCCTCACTCGCATGTGTAGCAATGACGCCTGAAAGGGTATTAGTGCTGGCGGAAGGGTCGCTTCTCTACCATAAGCAGAGACCTTCTGAGCACGGTGGCTACGTGTGCCCTGTGTAGACCACCGTCAGTAGGGTAAAGATCCTTCACCTCTGAACCATCCAGAATGGCACGCGCTTGCTCGATGCCTGGCATCGATGCCCGATGGCCTCGCTCCCACAGGGACTTATCTGAAGACGCCAAAAAAGAAGGAGAACATAGAGAACAATAGAGCGACGTTGCATGTACTCACAATCAGTCACGCGCTGTAACGAGGAAGGTTCGGATAAAGCTGCCATGATCCTGAGCATTGATTAGCTCAAGAATCCGTCACACCCTCGTCCTCTACGCCTCGGCCAACCCGGTGCTGCTTTGGGTGTGGTTTGGATCGTGAGCAGCACTCAGATGGTCAGACCCTGCACGCGTGCGACAGGCACTCGATATCACGTGGTTAAGATGTAGGAAAGTAAAGGAGCATGTGGGAACCGCTCATGCTGTTGCACGAACAGTATTGACCTTTTTGGTGAGTCGCGATACGTGACGTGCAGCCTTGTTCTTGTGAATGATGCCCTTTGAAGCTGCTTTATCGAGCAGTGGGATCGCTTGTTTGAGCAGCTCTACGGCCTGAGAAGGTTTTTTTGACTGGACTGCCGTTTCTACCTTTTTTATAGCGGTTCGCAAGGTGGACCGTATATGCTTATTATGCATTCTCCGTTTTCGGTTCTGACGGGCACGTTTTTCTGCGGATTTGTGGTGGGCCACAAATGTGTCCTCCTTCGTTATGTTGTTTGTACGTTCTGTCTTCGTATCCGCTCGGGAGGGGGGTCCCCTCGCCGTGTTCACCTATTCATCTATTACTATTTACAGTAAGGATTGGATTAAGTCAACTGACCCCTTGTGGGTACGCTTTGCTGCCCTGGGATGCAGCCCTGGTGTGAGGGGGTGGTATCGAGGTGGAGTGACGCACTGTTCCCATGTACTACGACGACTGAACAACAGGTAAGCTGATATGACGTATGACCACAGCCCTTCCTGGTACCTACGATCCAGACGCCTCCTCCTCCTTTACTTTATTCCACAGTTCGTCGAGTTCAGAGGGGGACAGCTCTGCCAAGGTCTTTCGGTCAGATCCGATGGATGCTTCCATGGTCCTGAAACGTCGAACGAATTTTTCATTGCTTCGTTGCAGTGCTTCCTCAGGATTGACGCCCAGCAACCTGGCCAGGTGGGCAGTGGCAAATAGGAAATCACCAATCTCCTCTGTGATCCGGTCCAGGTGTTCACTTGCGATTGCGGCCTTGAGTTCAGCATACTCTTCAGAGATCTTTTCAAGAACCGAGGAGGCCTTGGGCCAGTCAAATCCTACTCGTGAGGCTCTCTTGCCGAGCATATATGCACGGTGCAGCCCAGGCAGCGATCGGGGAATGTCTCCAAGGAGTGAGGCCGTTGGCCCTCCTTCCTCGAGTTTGATCTTCGACCACCTGTGTGTAACGGTTTCCACGTCCCTTGCCTCTGCAGACCCGAACACGTGGGGGTGGCGGTGAATCATTTTTTGGAGGACGACGTTGATCACATCCTCGATGCTGAAGGCCCCGTGTTCCTCGGCAAGTTCAGAGATAAAAAGGATGTGAAACAGAAGATCCCCGAGTTCCTCTTTGAGTCGTGACAGGGACCCTTGGTCTATGGCCTCAATGGTCTCGTAACATTCTTCCAGAAGGTATGTTTTCATGTCTGCTATGCTACGGGTCTTATCCCACGGGCAACCATGGGGTCCACGAAGCGTGCGGATAAGCTCTCTCAAGGCCTCGAGTGTCCCTTCCTGTCTGCTCGGTTCAATCATGTGTCCTATCCCCTGTGTAGACCGAATAACAGTGTGTATATTCCCTTCCTCTCAGGGAGGAATTCGTCACACGACGCCTCCAACAGCCCAGGTTACCCAAGAGTGGGTTTGCACGTGCCTGGAGACCTGGAACTGGCAGGAAGCCGCTATAGCTGCACGTTATCAGGAACAGAAATTTCACCATATCCCTTTTTTAAACTTTAGCCGATAAGTATGATAAGGGCAAAATGCGGTGTGTTCTTGTACGAGTACCGTGGTGGTTTCGAACACGCCGTTCTCAAAGGTGTGCAGGACATGCGGTGAACACACAGGCGGTGTGCGCAACATGTGACCGCAGAGAGATGTTCCATCCTATGGAGACCATCGCGACACGGAATAGATCGCACATGGTCATGTCGCTGTTGTGCGTCCTCCTTGCCTCTTGTGCAGTGCTGGCGTGCTCGCCGTCTCAGAATAGAGTACCGAGTGAACAGGACGAAAGGAGACAGGTGTTTGAAGGCACGACTGGATCACGCGTGCCTGACCAGTCCGTAACCCTACGTGCCTCGTCTGATATGCGGACCATTGAACAGCAATGGGCCTTGTGTCGTCTTGCGCTCGCAGACAGCGATGTCAAGCGCCTCCAGCATGAAATGGACAGGCTGTATGATGCAAAGCTCAGTACTGGTTTTAGAAACCTGTTTCCTGTCGCAGAGCTCATCCTGCGGCATGGATATAGTGCGCTCCGCCAGGGTGACATAGAGAAGGCCTTTCTGCTGGGAAAGGCGGCTCGGAATATTGCCCCGGACTTTTACCCGTCGAACTTTTTTCTTTCCCGGGTTGCTTGGAACGGTCATAACAGGAGCATGTCTGAGTGTGTTGCCTATTTCTGGGATGGTGTCATCTCTATGGTGCACAATTTCCACTGGGGCTTTCGTGTCATCGGACTGCTCCTTTACTCCTTCATTGTGGCTCTTGCGGCTCTTTTCTTGATGTTTGTCGTATACCTTCTTGTGCGGCATCTGTCGCTTCTGGTCCATGAGGTGAGCGAACGGGTAGTTGGCGGACGGCAGGTGCCAATCCTTTATGGTGCGATGGTTTTACTAGTGGTCGGTACAGCGCTGGTGCTGCCGCGGTTCCTGTATTGGGCCATGCTAGTGGTCTTTCTTACAAGTCCTTTTCACCAGCGTTGGGAGCGGCGATGTGTTATAAGTGCTCTGCTCTTCCTCTGCTGTATGCCATGGGTCCTTGGGTGGATTGCACTGTTTCTTCTACCGTATCCCAAATCAGTAGAAGGCCTCATCGGGTTACGTCAGGGGACATGGGACCGAACGGTAGAAGAAGCGCTCGTTGAGAGCTTCAATCAAGATCCTCACGATATCCCAGTGCTGTGGGCATTGGGACTCGCTCACAAGAGGCGGGGGGACGTTACACGAGCGGAATGGTTCTACCGAAAGGCACTCGCATGCGATCCTGGTGAGGCGCGGTTATGGAACAATCTCGGTAACGTCTACTACGTATCGGATAGGGTTGGCGAGGCAAAAGATGCATATACGAGAGCGATCTCGTTAGACAAAGGCTTGTGTGCACCCCACTATAATCTCAGTCAAATCCTTAGAAGAGAGTTCCTCTTGTCCGAGGGAACCGAGGAATTTGAACGGGCGCGAAGCATCGATCCCAAGATGGTGAATTATTTTCTTTTTATCCACGCGGCCCATCCAAATAGAATCGTTATCGACGAGGAGCCACCTGTACGCATGATATGGAAGCGTGCGTTGCGTGGGAGTGATCACACGGTGATTTTTACCCGCATGCTGTGGAACGTGTGCGCCGGAGACATTCCCTATGCCAATGGTGCACTGTTTTTTATGGGCTTGGTTATTTTGTACATCTCCTACGTGTGGCTCGTGGGGGAAACGAAAGGGCCATTCAGATGCCTCAGTTGCGGTTCCGTGGTGTGTCATCGATGTGCGCCTCGTGGGGCGGCTGCCTCTACATGTCTTCCATGCTATCAGGCACTGTACCAAAAGGATCACATCCCAAAGGACCTACGACACAAACAACTTCAAAGAATTTCTCGTTACAGGCTCAAACATGATCGCGTGGTCCGATGGGCAAGTTGGATGCTCCCGGGCATGGGACACATCCTACAGCAAGAGATCGTCAAAGGTGGTGTGTTCCTCTTGGTGTTTCTTTTTTGTGCGAGCTGGCTCATCATGGATAGGCTTCTCGTGAGCGTCCCCTTGCTGCACTGGCCTAGTGGTGCAGGAGCCACGTTGCTCATCGGCATACTCCTCCTTAGCGTATACGTGTGGGTACAGAGAGATCTTAGGAAACGACTTGTAAGGTAAAAAGGCGCCAGACATGGCCACACAGGGAAACCTCAGTGAGGTCAGCATACCGGAGCTTTTTCAGTTTCTTCAGCAGCATGCCAAGACCGGCTGTGTGACGGTCTCTGCTGAGACCGCAGGGATGCTCGTGTACTTTCAGGACGGCATGATCGTCGGTGTGTGTTTGAAGGAGCACGTTGAGCCAATGGCCTTTTGGTGCGATATGCTTTCAACGGCAGGGTACTTTACTGACGAGCAGATTGAGCTCTTCAAGCGGAAGAGGTCACACGAGCTTGTCACCGCACGACATATCCTTATCAGTGAAGGTATCCTTTCGGAAAGAGAGATTGAAGAACTATTGCAGAGGTACAGTCAAGGACTGCTTTTGTCAGCACTAAAATTGCAGACAGGACAGTTCTGTTTCGCTACAGGGCAGATCGTTCCCGAAGACCTACGACTGACCGATCCGATAGCAGTCGATGCCTTCCTATTGGAAGGACTCCGAATGGTGGATGAACTTCCAATGCTGCGAAAGCACATAGGATCGCTCAGACGCGTGCCGAGAAGGCGCCGTGAAGAGATAGGTGCAAAACAAGTCCTCACAGATAGAAGCGTTCGCAAAAGGTGGCTGAGGAACGTGACACGGCTGTTCCAAAAAACCCCGCATGCTGAGGCCCCCGGTGCTGGGTTGGTCGACGTGCGCGACCAGATGACGCCTCAGGAAAGAGAAGTGTATAGCAGAATAGACGGAATCAAGAGCGTCAAGCAGATTATTGAAGAAAGCATGCAAGGAGAGTACCTCGTATGTAAGGCACTCTTGTCCCTTGCAGAAAAAGGGTGGATCGATCTCGGTACGGTGTCAATTGAGGCAGGTCGCCCAGGAAGCCCTCCCAGGGATACCTCCTCCAGGGTGCTCATTGGTTCTGCCGCATGGGTGGGTATGGCCATGGTTGTGGCCGCACTGCATCTCGTTAGCGCTGATGGCCTCCAAGGGGCCTTCTTGTGGAGGCGGGTGGAGCAGGGATGGAATACTGTGCTGGCTCAGCCCTTTAACCAAAAGAAGATGCAGGCCGTGGTCCACGCCCTTGAGCTGTATAGGATGGAACACGGGGCTTACCCCGAGACCCTGGATACACTGATTGACCAGCGGTTTCTAAGAGAAGCAGACGTGGGGTTGCGAGGACATGGCCGCTACTCGTATCATCTGAAGAAGGATGGAGGATACGAGCTCAGAATGTTTTCAGAAGGCGAGTCCACTGCTGCGGGTGAGTAAGGTGATTGAGACAGTGCTCGACGTTGCTTTCGAAGACCCCAAGATGGCTCAAGTCGTCTTCGGGTCGCGCGATGAAAACCTCAAGCGGATCGAGAGGGAATTCGGCGTTCAGGTCGTAGCGCGTGGATCACAGGTGAGAATACGGGGTGAAGAGACATCAGTGCACCTTGCTTGTTCGTTGCTGGAGCAGCTGTATCAGATCTTGCAACAGGGCTTCTCACTGTATCCCACCGATATCGACTGTGCAGCTCGAATGATAAAGCACCATCCCACAGCAAAGCTCCATGAGGTCTTCTCTGACGTTGTCTTCTTGTCGCACACTAAGCGACGGATTACTCCTAAAAGCCTTGGGCAGAAGCAGTATATAGATGCCATCCGTACTCATGATATCGTATTTGGCATAGGACCAGCGGGCACAGGCAAGACCTACCTGGCAATGGCTATGGCGGTGTCGGCCCTTATGAGGAAGGAGGTTATCCGGATCGTGCTGGCACGACCCGCGGTAGAGGCAGGAGAGAAACTCGGATTTCTACCAGGCAGTCTGTATGAAAAGGTCAATCCCTATCTGCGGCCTCTCTATGATGCCCTGCACGACATGATGGATTATGATCGTGCGTCGAGAATGGTCGATACGGGTGAGATAGAAGTTGTCCCTCTGGCCTTCATGAGGGGCAGGACACTTAATGATAGCTTTGTGATACTTGACGAGGCGCAAAACACGACATCTGAACAGATGAAGATGTTTCTCACACGTCTCGGCCTTCACTCCAAGGCAGTCATCACCGGAGATATCACGCAAATCGATCTTCCCCCTGAAAAGGTGTCGGGCCTCGTTGAGGTCCAGGAAATCCTGCGTCATATAAAGAGCATACATTTTCAGTACTTTACCGAGGAGGATGTAGTTCGACATCGTTTGGTGCAAGAGATCATTGCTGCGTACGAACGGTCAGAACGCTCTCGGTAGGACGTCGGAGGCTGGTTTCAGAAAGGTGGTTACAGTCCTGAATCGCCAACGGAGGATACGGATCGACGGTAGCGCTGTTGCTCGCAGTGCTCGTAGGTGCCTGCAAGCACTCAAGATGCCAGAGGCCGAACTCACGATCGTGCTGGTCAGCGATAGAGGTATTACGAGATTGAATAGAACCTACCTCGGCCGCGACGCGCCGACAGATGTCCTGGCTTTTTCAATGAGGGAAGGGCCTGGTAGCAACGTGAACCCTTCACTGCTGGGCGATGTGGTGATTTCGGCAGACAGTGCAGCCAGGCAGGCGCGTCAGCGCGGGAACTCTCTTCAGGAGGAAATCGAGCTTCTGGTGGTCCATGGTGTGCTCCACTTGCTCGGGTACGATCATACTGGTACGCCGAAAGAGGCTGCTCGGATGTTCAGGAAGCAACGTGCCTTGCTCCGAAAGTTGAGAGCGCACGAACGCCCGTCTGTTGGCTTCTAGGCCTGGAGCCATACTACCGTAAGGAATAAGAGTACGTGTGACACGATAGCCTCACTATGAGGGAGTGGTGCTATTTGGTATATTAGCATAGTGAGCCTAACGGATATCTTGCGATCTTTTGTGAACTAAGACTGGGGAGCAGGTATGGGTCTCAAAGAACAACAGCAACAGGTACGATCGCGATTCAACGAGCTATGGAGCTGTCTTTGACATCGAAGAAAAGATGCGGACGCTTCACGAACTTGAAGACCTTATGCTTCGTGAGAGCTTTTGGACAGATCCGCAGGCAGCCCAGCACACGTTGAAACGGCGGACCGCGATCGAGAAACAACTGCAACGATTGCAAGACATCGAGCGCGACATTCAAGAGACCGAGGCCTGCCTCGAATTGGGACAAGAAGAAAGTGATCCTGAGCTGCTGGCTGAAGCAGCGTCCAGATTGGAACGGCTCGAGCGTGAGCTTAAGACGCTCGAATTGGAATATCTGCTACGGGACCCTGACGACGTGCAAAACGCACTCCTTGTGGTCCATGCCGGCGCTGGTGGAACAGAGGCACAGGACTGGGCAGAAATGTTGCTCAGAATGTATCTGAGATGGGCAGAAAAGAAGGGATTTGAGACGGAAATGTACGACGTGCTTCCGGGAGAAGAAGCAGGCATAAAAAGCGCAACGGTACTGGTAAAGGGGCCATACGCATACGGTTATTTGCGTTCTGAAATAGGCATTCATCGACTAGTCCGAATAAGTCCCTTCGATGCAGGGGCACGGCGGCACACCTCGTTTGCATCTGTCTTTGTGTATCCTGAACCTACCGAGGAGCAGGATATAGAGATCAGGGATGAGGATCTTAAGATCGACACCTTCCGTGCGAGCGGCGCTGGTGGACAACACGTAAACAAGACAGATTCCGCAGTACGGATGACACACCTCCCGACCGGGATTACCGTACAATGCCAAAGCGAACGCAGCCAACACAAGAATCGGAGTAGAGCACTCAAGATTCTCAAGGCTCGGTTGTTGGAGTTGAAGAGACAGCAAGAGGCACAAAAACAGAGCGAGATCTATAAAGGGCAAAAAGAGATCGCATGGGGAAATCAAATTCGTTCATATATCCTACAGCCCTACAGGTTGGTTAAGGACCACAGAACAGATATTGAAGTGGGCAACGTTGATGCTGTGCTTGATGGGGAGATCGATCCGTTTATTGAAGCGTTTCTTTTTAAACGCTGAGTAGTTGAGATACGAGGTGCCACCCGACCTTCCTTGACTTCTTTAAGCCCTTTGAGGTATCAAAAAGAGATTTTTTGTTCTGAACCCTTCCTTCACGAAGGATTCCTTGAAAGCATTTCGATGCTCCCAGCGTGTCCTCATAAGGATGGCGGACGACCCATACCCATTGTAAGCAAGGCGGACTCATGACTGCTCCCGTTGATTTGCGAGAGGTCAGGATAAAAAAACTTTCTGAAATGAGGGAAGAAGGAATCGACCCGTATCCAAATGCCTTTCGTCCCACTGCAAGCATTGAAGAGCTTCATACGCGTTTCAAGGATTGGACGCAGGAGCGCCTCCAGGAGCTACGGGAGGTATACGCTCTGTGCGGACGGATTGTCTTGTTGCGCGATTTCGGAAAAAGTTGCTTTTTCCACATCCAGGATGCCACAGGCCGTCTGCAGGTATATGTGAGAAAAGATGAACTCGGCGAGCTGGCCTATCAGAGGTTCAAGAAGTGGGTCGACATTGGAGATCACGTGGGTGTAGCTGGTTGCTTGTTTCGCACACGAACCGGTGAGCTCACGCTGCAGGCGGTACGCTATCAGATCTTGGCAAAGGCATTGCGTCCTCTTCCCGAGAAGTTTCACGGCCTTCGTGATATCGAAAAACGCTACCGGAAACGGTACCTCGACCTCATCACCAACCCTGAATCGGTAGCGATATTTCGACAACGGGCGGCGATCATTCGTGCTATGCGAGATTTTTTCGATCGCAGGGGGTTTCTAGAGGTCGAGACACCGGTCATGCATCCCATTGCCGGTGGGGCAGCTGCACGTCCATTCGAGACCTTTCACCATGCCCTGGATCATATGCTCTACCTGAGGATCGCCCCTGAGTTGTATCTGAAGCGTCTCCTTGTCGGTGGTTTGGATAAGGTGTACGAGATAGGCAAGAATTTCCGTAACGAAGGTCTCTCGACCATGCATAATCCTGAGTTTACCATGATCGAGTTTTATCAGGCATATGCTACCTATGAGGATTTCATGAACCTCATCGAAGAGCTCATTTGTTGGATTGCCGAATCGCTGTATGGGTCTCTTGTACGTGACTATCAAACTATGCTCATCCAGTTCCAGCGACCGTGGAAGCGTCTCAGGTTCACTGACGCGCTTCTAGACCTTGCTCACTGTGCCCCTGAGGTCGTGCGGGACCTGGCGAGTTGCAGAGCGACCGCAGCGGCCCACGGGATTGAGGTTGGACCGAACGTATCTCACGGGCAACTACTTGTGGAGCTTTTTGAACACATCGTCGAGCCCCATCTTGTTCAACCGACCTTCGTCATTGGCTACCCGATAGAAGTATCCCCCTTGGCCAGGGCCAATGATGCGAATCCGTGTATCGTAGATCGATTTGAACTCTACATTGCCGGCAAAGAACTTGCCAATGGGTTTTCGGAATTGAACGATCCCCTTGAACAGCGGCGCCGTTTCCAGCAGCAGGCAGAGCAGCGCAGACATGGCGACGATACCGCCCATGCCATGGATGAGCACTACCTGGAGGCACTGGAATACGGCATGCCACCTGCTGCCGGGGCAGGGATTGGCATCGACCGTCTCGTTATGCTGTTTACTAATTCCCCGGCGATCCGGGACGTTGTGTTGTTTCCGCAACTGCGCCCCGAGGGGTGCTAAAGGTACCGTGAGATTTGAACTGTTCGTCGGGTTACGACACCTCAGGGCTAAACGAAAGAATCTGTTCATTGCTGCGATCACCCTGCTTGCCGGCATTGGCGTGGCGGTAGGTGTGATGGCCATGATCGTGGTACTTGCAGTCATGAATGGATTTGAAGAAGATCTCAAAGAAAAACTCTTGAGCAATACCGCACCGATCGTCATTACCGCACGGGAGTTTACCCAGGAGAAGCAGATCCGCCTCGAACAGGTATCTTCATCGATCCCAGGCGCCATCGGCATCAGTCCCTATGTGGCCGCCCAGCTACTAGTGGTCGCTTCGACCCATACGTCTGGCGTAAAACTTCGAGGAATCGAGCCGGCCAAGATACCGATGGTCAACCGCCTTGCAGAGCAAGTACGAGATGGGTCCCTGGACGGACTCGAAGAAGCTCGCACGCAGGATGCCGTCCAGCCAACGTGTGCACAGTATCCGGGCATTCTCGTCGGCAGTGAGCTCGCTGCGACCCTTGGCTGCAAGGTGGGGGATACAGTCCGTCTGGTATCCCCATCAGGGATAGAAACTCCTCTCGGCACGATCCCTCGTCAGAAGACGTTCTGTGTGGTTGGTGTGTTCCAGAGCGGATTCTACGAGTACGATGCAACATATGTCTACGTGTCCTTGAGGGTAGCACAGTGGTTTCTCGATATGGGAGATCGGGTCACTGGGGTCGAGCTGGGAGTCGAAGATGTGTACAAGGCCCGTCGCATCGCCTCGGTGCTGCGCAATGCATTAGGTGACGAGTACAAGGTGGAGGATTGGATGCAGCGGAATCGACGGCTGCTTTCCGCGCTGCGGCTGGAAAAGGTTACCGCGTTCAGTGTCTTGGCATTGATCGTCATGGTGGCGGTCTTGAATATCATAAGCTCGCTTATTATGGGCGTCATGGAGAAGCGGCGGGAGATTGCCATCCTCAAGTCAATGGGGGCGACCATTGGCTCCATTCAGGGAATCTTCCTCGTGCAAGGGATTACCATTGGCGTCGTGGGTGCTATCGTCGGCGTCGGGTGTGGCAGTGCGTTGTGCAAACTATTGGCTACGTATCCGATTGTGAGCCTCCCGCGGGATATCTTTTACCAACTTACTCTTCCCGTGCGATACGACATAACAGATACGATGTTGGTTATGTGCGCTGCACTACTGCTGAGCGTCATCGCCACGATGTATCCTGCCAGAAAGGCTGCCCGGATTTTGCCAGCAGAGACATTGCGCTATGAATAAGTGGTCGAGACTGTACGAATTCACCGTGGGTTGGCGATACGTCAAGGCGAAACGCGGCAAGGGATTCCTCTCGATTACGGCTATTGTATCGATCGTTGGGGTCACGATTGGGGTCATGGCGCTCGTGGTTGCCCTTTCAATGGCCTCGGGATTTCAGAGTGCACTCAGAGACAAGATCATAGGTGTCAATGCACATCTGCTTTTGTTGAAGACTGACGGCCGGATATCTGACTGGCGCCAGTGCATGGAGAAGATAACTGCGCTGCCTGAAGTGGCAGCGGCAATGCCATTTACGTACCATCAAGCCCTGGTAAGTTCTGAACACGAGAGCGAAGGTGCTATTGTTCGGGGTGTCGATCCTGATGGCATTGTGGAGGTCACCAATTTGGGACTGACATTGGTATGCGGGACATGGGATCGTATGGGTGAGCGCTCTGCCAGTAAGGAGCAGATGCCTCCGGTATTCCTTGGTCGTGCACTTGCCGAGACGCTAGGAGTTCACTGTGGAGATACGGTGCGCATGGTTGTACCTTCCCATATGGCCGATACACATGAACTACCAGCGCTGCTGAAGACGTGCACAGTTGGCGGCATCTTTGAGGTAGGTATGTACGAGTATGATGCTTCTTTAGTCCTCCTTCGGCTTACGGACGCACAAGATTTTTTCGGTATGGAAGATACCGTTACCGGGATCGAGATCCGTCTCAAGGACCTTTCCATGACCGACCCCGTGGAGCATGAACTCGAGACCCTGTTTGGGTATCCATTTTGGACCAAGAGTTGGCGGGAAATTAACCAGAATTTCTTTTCTGCGCTCCAGCTTCAGAAGGCGGTCATGTTTCTGGTCCTCACCTTGATCGTACTTGTGGGGGCTTTCAATATTGTGAGTACCTTGATACTTACTGTCATGGAGAAGACCAAAGAGATCGCTATCCTCAGATCAATGGGGGCGACCCGCGGAGCGGTGGTTCGCATTTTCACCATTCAAGGGATACTCTTGGGAGTCATAGGAAGCATACTCGGTCTGCTCGGGGGGTACCTGCTTGCGACGGTTGTTGGTGCGTATCCTTTGATACGCCTCGACCCAGATATTTACTACCTGTCCCACCTTCCGGTCGAAATAAGAATAGGCGAGTGTATTCTTGTGGCTGCGTGTGCGATGATCCTTTGTACTGGTGCATCATTGTATCCTGCCTTGCAAGCAGGCAAGCTGGATCCGGTGGAAGTGCTCAGGTATGTCTAGTGAGGTGCATACGGCGGAAAGCGCCTTTTTAGAGGTCCGGAACCTCTGCAAGACCTTTCAGACCGAAGAAAAGAAGATCGAGGTACTAAAGGGAGTCGACCTTGTCGTCCACGAGGGGCAAACCATCGCCATCCTTGGTTCCTCTGGGGTCGGCAAGACAACATTGCTGCATATCCTCGGCACCCTGGACCGACCAAGCAGCGGAACGGTACGCTACTATGGGCAAGACCCGTTTCAAAAGAACGATAGGGAGTTGGCCGCGTTTCGCAATCGGCACATCGGGTTTGTGTTTCAGTTTCACCACTTGTTGCCAGAATTTTCTGCTTTGGAAAACGTCATGATGCCTGCCTTTATATGTGGAATACCACGGAGGCAGGCAGAGGAAAAGGCTGTTGCGCTTCTGAAAGAACTTGGCTTAGGGGACAGGCTCAGTCACAGACCGGGTAAACTCTCTGGGGGAGAGCAGCAGCGCGTGGCCGTTGCCCGGGCGCTCATCATGCAACCGAAGGTAGTGCTTGCTGACGAGCCGACCGGCAACCTGGATACGAGCACGGCAGGAATGGTCCAAGAGCTTATGATCTCTCTCAGTAAGCAAAAAGGGGCGACCTTGATCGTGGTGACGCACAACCCTCGTTTTGCCTCGCGCATGGAACGTCAATTTGAGATGGTAGATGGAAGACTTATCGGTGAGCACATTGTATAGCCTCCAGCCAAAGAGGCGTTGGTGGGCTGACATAGGTGCTCCCACGTCTCGTGGAATGGAAATCCTGTGGTGCGTATTGTACCTTGCAACAGTGTGCCTCGGCTGCCTCCTGTGTACGGCTGTGGCCATTATCTTTTTGCCTGACACTGGACAGGCTGCGTCTGTGTCAACCTACCAAGGTCTGGTGGTCAAAGAGGTAGTGGTCGTCGGCACGAAGCGCATCGAGCAGGATATCGTACTGATGAGGCTCCAAACGCAGGTAGGCATGCTCCTCGACCCCGCGCGTATACGGGAAGATATCCATGCGGTGATGAAGACAGGGTATTTTCACAAGGTGGAGGTCGATGCAGCGCTTGTTCCCGGTGGTGTGAGCGTCACGTTCCGTGTGGAGGAGCGACCGACTATCCGCGAGATACGGTATCAGGGGAACAAAAAACTAGAGGTTAAGGATTTTGAGAAGGTGGTGACCCTGAAGCCGAATCACTTTTTCAATGTGGCCGATGTCAGAGAAACGATCGAAAAGGTGAGAAAACTATACGTCAATGAAGGGTACTACTCTGCGAGCATAGAATATGAAGTCGAACCTGTAGAGCACAACCAAGTAGTCCTCACATTTACCATCCGCGAAAACGAAGAAGTAAAGGTACGTCGGATACTATTTGTGGGGAATCGTGTGTTCTCGGACAAAGAGCTTGCAAGACAGATTGAGACAAAGAAAAAGGGGATTTTTTCGTTCATCACGTCCTCTGGTGTGTACAAGGAAGACGTACTGCGAGACGACGTTGCACGACTGAGCATTTTCTACCTCAACCATGGCTACCTCCAGTGTTCGGTAGAACAGCCGATGACGTTTAGGTCAGGCACGGACATGAACGTGGTGTTCGTAATCGAGGAAGGCGATCAATACCGGGTACGCAGCGTGCAGGTAGAAGGGGTGAGCGAACAGGATCGGGCATTGTTTCTTTCGCGACTGGCACTTCGACCCTCTGACATTTTCAATCGTGAAAAGCTCCAGCAGGATATCATTACGATGACTGACTATTATGCAGATCAAGGGTATGCGCTGGCCGACGTCAAGCCTCTGTTTTCTGAGCCTGACCAGGAGACAAAGACCGTTGACATCACCTATCAGGTAGAAAAAGGCACTCACTACTACATTGGCGATATTCGCATACAGGGGAATACCAAGACCAGGGACAAAGTAATCAGGAGGCAGGTCCTCTTATCCGAGGGCGATCAGTACAGTGTCTCCAAGCTTCGGGAGTCCAAGGCAGAGCTGAATCGCCTTGGCTTTTTTGACGAGATAAACGTGAGCACTGAGCCAGCTCGCGAATCCGACAAACTCAACCTTCTCATAGATGTGAAGGAGGGACAGACAGGAACGCTCAGTGGTGGTGCCGGCTTCAGTTCTACGGACAAATTCGTGCTGATGGCAAATGTCACACAGAGCAACCTGTTCGGCCGTGCTCAGGTATTGTCCTTGAATGCCGAGATAGGCGGTGTGACGCAGAATTTTTCGTTGAGCTTCACTGAGCCGTGGCTGTTCGACATCCCGCTGATGGCAGGATTCGATGTATTCAATACCAAGTACGACTATGCGGATTTCACACGGGGTGCCACGGGAGGGGCTGTCAGACTCGGCTATGAGTTTATCAGGCACGTAAGGGGCAACGTCATGTACAAGTACGAAGAGGTTGATATCAGGAATATAAGCGAGTTTGCCCCGAGCATTATCAAGTCCGAGGAGGGAAGTACTTCCACAAGCTCGGTGACATTCTCTTTGGTTCAGAATACCCTGGACAACCCCCTCCTACCGAGCAAGGGATGCCTGAATTTTGCTTCAGTGGAGATCGCAGGTACCATCTTCGGAGGGGAGAGCGATTTTGTAAAACTAAACCTTGATTCGGGATGGTATTTTCCGGTCGTGTGGAATACAGTAATAAATGTTCGGGGTCGCTTTGGCCTAGGGTATGGGATTGGTGGTGATCGGTTTCCTGGCCGGCTTTCCGTACGCGCGCCTATCCGGCAAGATGCAGCGATTGAGCCCCTGCCTGCGAGCCT
>FWPU01009571.1_pt1 | contig 15160 bp, 12 predicted proteins | sample 2228361 | NCBI WGS metagenome assembly FWPU01 (sample SAMEA103939777, study PRJEB20133) | metagenome
CATGCTGTACCGGTTTAATCATTTTTTTGTACAGAACTCTGATTCAGCCGAAGTGTTACGTTCCATAGGGTTGAACAATGTTACACTGGCGGGCGACACACGCTTTGACCGGGTATGGCAGCTGGCGCAAATAAACGAACCCCTAACAGTGGTTGAACAGTTTAAAGGGCAGGATAAGGTAATGGTGATAGGCAGTTGCTGGCCCGAAGATATGGAAGTGCTGGGGCCTTTTATAAACGACCAGTATCTGCATACGAAATTCATTATTGCCCCGCACGAGGTTTCGGAACCTGCCCTTCGCACCCTGGAACGGCAACTCACCGCCCCAACCCTGCGGTATTCTGCCGCCGGCAAAAATGCCAGACCGGAAGACTACCCGGTGATGATTATCGATAACATCGGCATGCTGGCCCGCCTGTACCGCTATGCCGAATACGCCTTTGTGGGCGGAGCCTATGGCAAAGGGCTGCACAACATTTTAGAAGCGGCCTGCTATGGCATACCAGTTTTCTTTGGTAACAAAAACTACCGGAAATTTCCCGAGGCTGTTGATTTAATTAACCGCGGAGGTGCTTTTGAAGTAGCCGACTATGCCGATCTGAAAAAGAAATTCGAAATGATTAACGACCCCGCAGCCTATATGCTGGCCTGTGATGTTAACCGCCTGTATGTGGAAGAAAACCGCGGAGCTACCGAAAAAATTATGCGGTATTGCCAAAAACTGTTAACGGCATGAAAGCCCTGGTGATGCGTTCAACCGGTTCGCAATACGATGTGCTTACCGAAAACGGTGAACGCCTTATTTGCCGGGCACGCGGAAAGTTGCGGTTAAAAGGTTATAAAGAAACCAATCCGGTAGCCGTTGGCGATTACGTATCGATTGACCCCCGGGCAAAGCTGATTACCGAAATTTACAATCGCAAAAATCACATTATGCGCAAGTCGGTTAAAAAAACAGGGCATAGCCATGTACTGGCTGCCAATATCGACCAGGCTGTGCTTATGGTTACGCTGGTAAAACCGGCCACTTCTACAGGCTTTATCGATCGGTTTCTGGTAACGGCCGAGGCCTATGAAATTCCCCAGGCGCTGCTTTTTAACAAACAGGATATTTTGGACGACTCCACCCGGCGGCAACAGGAGGAACTCATTCAGGTTTACAGCCAACTGAACATTCCTTGTCTTAAAATCAGTGCAACCCAAGGCGATTTAACCGAAGTAATAAACCTGCTGCACGGAAAAACTACATTGGTGGCCGGGCATTCCGGTGTGGGCAAGTCGTCACTGCTCAACCGCCTTGCCCCGCACATTCGTCAGCCGGTAGGCGAGGTGTCGGAATTTTCGGGTAAGGGTATGCACACTACCACCTTTGCCGAAATGTTCAGCATTAACCCAAACACGTATGTTATCGATACGCCGGGCGTAAAGGAATGGGGGCTTGTGAATATGAGTGAGGAAGAGCTGTCGGACCATTTCCCGGAAATGCGGGCCTTGCGCAGCCAGTGCAGATTCGGCTACAGGTGCCTGCATGTAAACGAGCCCGGTTGTGCCGTACGGCAGGCCGTTGAGGAGGGCCGCATTGCCGCCAGCCGGTATGCCAGTTACCTAAGCATGCTGGAAGATGAGGATAACCGGAGATAAAGCCAGGCCGCTGGTTGCCGCAACATGAAGTGCAGGATGTAAGGCATACCGGCTGGTTCCATCGCCCGTGGTGGTGTTTGCGGCTAGGTTATCGCGAAACACGCTTTGCCCGTTGTTAGTAAGAAAAGTGTTTTATTTCTTTTGCTTAAGAAACCTTGTAGTTACAATTCTGGCCCCTATGCTCCACCAAAAAGGCATGATGTTTTGTCCGGCAATGCCTTTTCCTATAGTGCCGTCTATTTGTATTAAATCGCTGATAAAATGCCTGAAACCGGCCTGAAAGGCCAGGCCTGTTCCCGGAATGTAGGGGTCGCCAGAAAAAATTTCGCCCACCAGATGAAAGCCTTTGTACGTTTTAATTTGTGTACCCAAACCCCATGTAGTTACCAGTTGGTTGTTTCTGTTTATAAACAACAGGCTAGCACCGGTGTTGGCGTGAATTAAAACTTTTTCTCCCTGCCCAAAACACTGCGTAATGGTAAGAAAGCTAAATGCTCCGTAGCCGGGTGGCACAAAGGCGCCCCTTCCGCCGGGTAAAAAAGTTCCGGCTACCAGGGCTACGCCGGGCGGCTTGTTGGGCTGGTATTCCCGAAACAGATACTTACCCTGTATTAATGGCATGGCATATGAAAACTCCTTGTACTCGGGGCTGGGGCGGTCATATCCCCAAACGGCACCGGCAGTTAATTCAAGTTCCTTGCGCAGGCCGTATGCCAGCATGTGCCAGTGTTGTCCGGAGTACCTATCGAATCTTAACCAGGTTTCCCATTGCGCCAGCCGGAAGCCCACCACTCTCGCATCGTCGGTAATAAAAGGCCGTACGGCATAATTTTTTGTGCTTATGCAGGTTAAACCCAATATCAGCCAAATGTTCCTTATCATGATGTTTGGGGTTGTGGTGGTATTTGTTCACTGCTGCAACGTTTAACGGCTGTCCGGGCCTGTGATAACATAACCGTGTTATGGTTGTTCGGTAAATACTTCGGGAGCGTGTTTAATCAGCAGCCCGTACCATTTTATCAGCTTGCGGATGTCGGAAGCATAGACCCGGGTTGTGTCGTACTCGGGTAGTACCGATTTAAAAAAGGCATGTAGTTCGGTAGCATCAGCCTGGGCGTCAATTCCGGTATCTACGCCGTAACTGGTGTGAATTTTTTTCAGCACGCTGCTCAAGGGTTCGGTTCCGGCAGCGGTTGTGGTATAGATGGAGAGATCGCTTAACAGAAAAACCTTCTGGCTTACCGGTACCACTAACCTGGCTTTGTTTTCAAGCGACTCGAGCACCATGCCTCCTTTTCCTGCCGAAAGCACTTTAAACAATCCACCCTTGCCGCTAAGGGCCGCAATATCTTTCAAATTCATACGCTAAATTATGTGCAAAGGTAGTTCAAATCAGGATTGCATAAGTGCCTTGTGAATAAAGGCAAGCAACTCTTTTCTTCCCGATTTTCGTAGCGAAGAAGTAACAAACAACGGAGGCAAGGCTAGCCAGTACTGCTGCAACTCGGTTTCCAGACGTTTACGGTTTACGCTAAGTTGATTGGCCGATAGTTTATCGGTTTTGGTGAGCACCAGGGCAAGGGGTATTTTATTTGTTCCAAGCCAGGTAATAAAATCGATATCAACTGGTTGCGGTGGCAGCCGGCTGTCTAACAGCACAAAAACACAGTACAGGTTTGTGCTGTGCAGCAGGTAGTGCTGTATAAGCCTGCCGAATGCCTTTTTTTCTGTTTTGCCGGTTCGGGCATAGCCATATCCGGGAAGGTCGACCAGATACCACTGCCCTTCTACCCGGTAGTAGTTCAGGGTTTGGGTTTTACCCGGTGTGGCCGAAACGCGCGCCAGGTGTTTGCGGCCGGTTAAGAAATTAATTAGTGAGGATTTGCCCACGTTCGAGCGGCCGGCAAAGGCAAATTCCGGCAACGCCGGCCCTTTAAACGGGTTTGAAAGGGTTGCTGAACTAAGGAATTCGGCCGGTAACACAAGGTGGCTCATCACTTCAAGTAACGCTTTCAGGGAAAAATACTGTTTTTACGTATTTTATATTCAAAGATTTATTCTTTTTTTAACCCATGTTTTGCTATATTGGCAGGCCTGTAGAACCTTTATTTTTTAACTTTCGGTATCAACCTTCTTTTAACCCATGGCGTATAGCATTTGGAATGCACCGATTTTTTTAGCTCTGGCAGTAACCATTATAGGGGCAAGAGCCCAAGATAACAAAGAACTGGCCAAGGAATACATGACGCAGGCCGAACTGATAATGGCCGAAACCCGCGCTATTGACGATGCCCGCGAACTTATGGTAACCGCTGCCAATCTGGATCCTGACAATCTCAAGGCCAACTTCGAGGCAGGGTCTTATCACATTCGTACCATAGGGAAAGAACGGGCCGTACAGTTTTTTTTAAGGGTGTACGAACGCGACCCCAACTACCGGTTCGACCTTGAGTATTGGATTGGCCTGAGTTACCAGTACGGATTGGAATTTGATAAGGCTATTGATTTCTACAACCGATATAAGGAAAAAATGGCCAAGCGCCCTAACTACATGGGCAACGATCGGGTAAGTGCAGCCGTAGTCGATCGGGCAATATACGAGTGCCAAAACGGAAAAGAATTTGTTGCCAATCCTAAAAATTTTTCAATTGTAAACATAGGCCGCGAAATCAATTCGGAATGGGATGACTACGCACCCGTACTGAATGCCAACGAAGACATCATCATCTTCACCACGCGCCGGCGCGAAGGCAATATGAACCAGAACGTGGACCTGGACAACAAACCATTTGAAGACATCTTTATTGCTCGCAAAAACAACGGAGTGTGGACTCGGGCTGAAAATATCGGTACACCTGTTAACACGCCCTACCACGATTCCAATCTGGCCTTTTCGGCCGATGGCGAGACCTTATTTATCTATAAAGACGATAATGGCGGGGATATATATTTATGCGAACGACAGCCCAACGGTACCTGGGGCGCACCCCAACCTTTACCCGGTGTCATCAATTCATCATACGAAGAAAAATCCATCAGCATATCGCCTGATGAGCGCACCCTGTACTTCTCGAGCAACCGGCCGGGCGGCTATGGTGGTTTAGATATTTACAAAGCTACCAAAGACGCCAAAGGACAGTGGGGTAACGTGAAAAACCTGGGCCCCAAAATCAACACCGAGTACGATGATGACGGACCTTTTATTGACTACGATAATAAAACCCTGTACTTCAGTTCCAAAGGCAGAAAAGGCATGGGAGGTTACGATATTTTCAAATCGGTATTTGATGAATCCGCTAACGAATGGAGCGAACCCGAAAATCTGGGCTATCCCATAAATACCCCGGATAACGACATTTACTATACCAGTACCCGCGATGGCAAGCGCGCCTACTATTCGTCGGTACGCGAAGATGGACTGGGGTATGATGATATTTATATGATTACCATTCCCGAAACACCTGTTGCCCGTGCAGAAACCGAAAAGCAGCCGGAGCCTGAAAAAAAACCGGAAGAAAAACCCGAAGAGAAAGTTGCGCCACGGCAGAAATTTCCGCTGCGCTACGTAGTAAAGGTAGTCGATGCGGCTACAGGTAATCCTGTAGAAGCCCGCGTAAGGCTGCAAGGCGCCCGCGATAACGTGGTTATTCCGGGCTCGAACCGCGAAACAGGTATTACAGAGTTCATGATCCAAACCGAAGGTGAAAAAGAATACCGCCTGTCGGTTGAACAAGAAGGTTATGCTTTTGTAAACCAGAATGTGCGGCTTACGGGAGCAGGCGAACAGGAGCGGACCGAAGTGCGCACCGTGGAGATGCGAAGGCTGTCAACCGGAGTGGTTTCAGTGTTGCGAAACATTTACTTTGATTTCGATAAGGCCACTTTCCGCACCGAATCGTACACCGAGTTGAATAAACTGGAGCGCATGATGGCCGAAAACCCCAGACTGAAAGTAGAAATAGCCGGCCACACCGATAACATTGGTTCGGCTGCATATAACCTGCAGCTATCGCAACGCAGGGCTGAAGCGGTAAAAGATTATCTGGTTAAAAAGGGTATTGACCCCCGCCGCATCATCGCTAAAGGCTATGGCAAAGCCCGTCCGCTGGCCAGCAATGACGATGAACAGGAGGGGCGTGAGCTGAACCGCAGGGTAGAATTTAAAGTAATAGAAAATTAGCAGGCCGCAGCCCGGTTTTTTTCCTCCGTGGTTTTAGTCAACTTGCCGCAGCAATTGTTAATGGATGGACAGCCCTTGCCATGACAGTAGTTCCTTACAAAAATTCATCCGGCACAAAAAAAGAACAGGTAGCCCGGATGTTTGACAGCATAAGTGGCCGGTACGATTTGTTAAACCGGATGCTGAGTTTCGGGATTGACCAGATATGGCGAAGGAAGGCTGTGGCCGCTCTGGCCGAAGTAAAACCCAAAATACTGCTGGATGTGGCCACCGGCACCGGCGATTTGGCACTGGCTGCCATGCGGCTAAAGCCGGAAAAAATTATTGGTGCCGATATTTCGGAAGGGATGCTCAGCATAGCCCGCAAGAAAGTGGCCCGGCACCGTCTGTCGGATAAAATAGAAATGATACGGGCCGACTCGGAGAATTTGCCTTTTGAAGAAAATAAATTCGATGCGGCCACCGTTGGATTTGGCGTGCGTAACTTCGAAAACCTTGAGTGCGGCATGGCAGAAATAAGGCGGGTGTTGCGGCCTGGAGGCATGCTGGTGGTGTTGGAGTTTTCAAAACCACGAGCCGGCCTGTTTAGTCGCCTGTACGTAGGTTATTTCAAATATGTACTGCCCCGCATAGGCAGGTGGCTGTCGAACGACCCCGCTGCCTACACCTATTTGCCCGAATCGGTCGAAGCCTTTCCGTACGGACAAGCCTTTGCAACCATTTTAAAAAAAGTTGGATTTAACCAGGTAACATGCAGGCCCCTTACATTCGGCATCAGTTCTCTTTACGTTGCGCGCAAGTAACGCTGCTGTTGATGTTACCTGCCGTGCTGCATGCCCAGTCGTTTTTATGGGCACGCAAAAACAATCCTGACTATGACGAGAAACGCAAACTTACCTATGGCTTTCTTATCGGTTTGCATACCACAGCCTATCAGATAAAATATTCCGATCTGTTCGTTACGCCCGATCTGGATACCGTTCATTCGGTAGTACCCATCTGGAAACCGGGTTTTTCGTTGGGCTTTCTGGTAAACTACCGCGCCCATGAATTTCTCGACATCCGCCTGATGCCCACCGTTGGCTTTTACGAGCATGAACTGCAGTACCGGTTTACCAACGGGCAGTCGCTGCGCGAGCTGGTGGAGACTACCATGGTCGAGTTTCCGGTGTTGCTTAAATATAAATCCATGCGGCGGGGCAACATACGCATGTACATGGTGGGTGGAGCCAGACCGGGCATCGAGGCATCGGGTAAAAAAGAAATCGAAAACGTTATTAATTCGCTTGAAGTTACCGGCTTTAACCTTAGCCTCGAGGCCGGTATAGGGTTCGATCTGTACTTTCCGCTTTTTAAGCTTTCGCCCGAAGTTCGTTTTTCCAGGGGCGTGTACAACGTACTGGACAACACCGAAAACAACTTTGGTAAACCGCTTAAAAACGTAACCACCAACACCATTCATTTTTATTTTATCTTTCAGTAATGAGCAGGCGTATTGCTTTCATAACCGGAGCAACCTCGGGCATAGGCAGGGCCACCGCACAGTTGCTGGTCCGCAACCATTTCAATTTAGTGTTGTGCGGCCGCAGAAAGGAGAGGCTGGAAGAGCTTGAGCTCATGCTTTCTGCGCATGCCGACGTTAAGACGCTGCGTTTTGATGTGCGCAGCTTTGAACAGGTTGAAGAAGCCTGGAACAGCCTGCCGGCCGAATGGAAGCAGGTGGACGTGCTGATTAACAACGCGGGTAACGCCCACGGGCTGGATCCCATTCATACCGGCAACCTGGCCGACTGGGACGCCATGATGGATATAAACGTAAAGGGTTTGCTGTACGTGTCGCGCCTCGTTATTCCGGGTATGGTGCAGCGCCAACAGGGACACATTATCAACATCGGGTCTATTGCCGGTAAGGAGGTGTATCCTAACGGCAATGTGTATTGTGCCAGCAAGTTTGCCGTAGATGCCCTGACACGGGGTATGCGCATCGATTTGAATCCATACAATATAAAGGTAACAGGCATTCATCCGGGGTTGGTCGAGACCGAATTTTCGTTGGTGCGTTTTAAAGGCGATGCCGCGCGGGCCCGGCAGGTGTATCAGGGCTACGAGCCCCTGCGTGCCGAAGATGTGGCAGAGGTTATTTTGTTTGTATTGAACCGGCCGGACCATGTGGTGCTGGCCGATGTGGTGCTCTTTCCGAAGGCGCAGGCCTCGGCTACGGTAGTAAAAAAATCCTGAATTAAAGATGGCTGCCCTTACGGGGGCGCGCAGCAGGCCGCTTAACTGCCTTCTGCATCGGGCAGAATTTCGATGTCGTGAATAAGAACTTTTTTGGCTATGGCCTGCCCGGTTTTGGTGGCGGCCAGTCCGCCCAGAGCGGTTTCTTTATAACGGGTTTCCATGCTGGCACCTATTTCGCCCATGGCTTCGATTACTTCATCAACGGGAATAACGCTGCTTACCCCGGCCAATGCTATTTGTGCCGAACTGAAGGCTATGGCAGCGGCGCTGGCGTTGCGCACAATGCAGGGCACTTCAACCAGTCCGGCAACGGGGTCGCACACCAGTCCCAGCATGCATTGAATGGTAATGGCTACGGCATTGAAAATCTGGTCGGTGTTGCCATCCAGGCAGTACACTACAGCGCCGGCACCCATGGCTGCGGCTGTGCCGGTTTCGGCCTGGCAGCCGCCCACCGCCCCGGCAATGCTGGCTTTTTGTTCGATTACTAGTGCGATGCCGGCCGCCAGCAGCATGGCTTCAATAACTTTTTCGTCGGATACGTTGTGGATTTCCTTCAGGGTGTACAGCACACCGGGCATAATGCCGCTGGCGCCGGCAGTGGGGGCGGCTACCACACGGCCCATGCACGAGTTCACCTCTTTGGCTGCCAACGCGCGCGCAATAAGGTGCTGGAATTCTTTGGAAAGCACCGGCAGCCGATGGTTGAATACTTTTTTGGCTCCGTTGTTTACCATGCCCGACCGCGACCGCATATCTTCAGTAAGGCCGGTATGCACGGCTTCCTGCATTACCTGCCAGGCCTTTTGTAAACCGGTGAAGATTTCATCGCGGGTACGGTTGTACTGGGTATGCTCGTATTCCAGCACCACTTCCGGAAGGCTTATGTCCCTTTCGGTGGCATATTGATTCCAGTTTTCAAATGAATCGAACAGAAAAGCCATGGCGAAAGTCAGTTCAAAGTTACTTTATCGGACATAACAAACAAGCAAACCGGGTCACAATAAAGTTTACTGAATAAGCGAAACCGGTCAAAAATAATTGGGAGGGTAGCTGTGCAGCCTGATTTTTTTATTGACCGGGAATGCTTGCGTTTCTTCAGATGGCGCTGGCCTACACCCTGGTAGCACATAGACTTCAGTCTCTATTTCCACTGGTGTGTGTTGACTCGCTCATTTGAATGAAGAAGAAACCCTCCTTGCTTTTAACCGACTGTGGTGTACGTATTACTTAAACTTAGAAAAGAATAAAAGCATTGACAATTTTTAGTACATGAATCGATCCACGTATATCTAACTGTCTATTTTGCGACAGATCACTTTAATAGCTATCAACTCATCGCAACTTTGTGCGAGCGGGTATCTCGTAGGTTCGAAAACCTAAACTTTTTATTGGGTGACTGAAAATGTAACAGTTGTGCCAGAATCCTTTGGCAGGTGGACAGAAGCTGTTAACTTATGTTTTCTTGCTCCCTAACCCGTAATTCCCGATTTTTGTGCATCATGTTTAACCAACCACCTGTTGTCAATGGAATCAAAAACCAAGAAACGACTGGTTGTGGTGTCCAATCGGTTGCCCTTCAAACTTCTTGAGCGAAGCGGCAAAATTACCTTGCAACCCAGCGATGGCGGATTGGTATCGGCACTAAAAAGCTATTTCGACCGGCATGCTACCGATGCCGTGTTCTCGGAAAAGCTCTGGGTCGGCAGTGCAGATTTTCCCGAAAAACGTTGGGAAAAATACGTTTCGCTGTCGCAACCACCAACTCAGTCATTTGAAATTGAACCGATTTTTGTAGAAAGCAAGCTTTACAGCCGGTATTACAACGGCTTTTCCAATGCCACTCTTTGGCCAACGCTGCACTATTTCGCTACCTATGCGGTGTTCGATAACACCTATTTCGAAGCATACGAACAGGTTAATCGCATGTTTGCAGAAAAGCTGGCCGCCATTATACGGCCCGATGATATAGTATGGATACACGATTACCAGTTGTTTTTATTGCCAGGGATGGTCCGCGAAATGTTTCCGGAAGTTTCCATGGGTTTTTTTCTGCACATCCCGTTTCCTTCCTATGAAGTGTTCCGGCTGTTGCAGCGCTCCTGGAAGGAGAAAATCATCAAAGGCATGCTTGGTGCCGACCTGATCGGGTTTCATACCCATGAATATGTACAACATTTTTTAAAGGCAGTTCGCATGATTGCCGGCTATGATCACCAGTTTCGCTCTATCAACATGGGCGACCGCATTGCCAAAGCCGACTTGTTTCCGTTGGGTATCGATTATAATAAATTCCATAATGCCACACAGGATGACCAGATCATTCAGAAGAAGAACGAAATCCTGAAAAATTTTTCCGGAAAGAAAATCATCTTTTCTGTCGATCGCCTGGATTATACCAAAGGCGTTACCAATCGCTTAAGCGGCTATGAACATTTTCTGGAACTTCATCCCGAGTGGCACAAGAATGTCGTGCTGGTTTTAGTTGTTGTGCCTTCGCGCGAAATTATTTCGAAATACAACGAGCGCAAAACTCTGATTGAAGAGCAGGTCGGCCGCATCAATGGAAAATGGTCAACGCTCGACTGGCAACCGGTTCTTTATCGATACGGGCACATGCCGTTTGATGAATTGTGCGCCATGTACCAGGCCGCTGACGTAGGACTCATCACTCCGTTACGTGATGGAATGAACCTGGTGGCAAAGGAGTACGTGGCCAGCCGCATCGCGCAGCGCGGAGTGCTGATTTTAAGTGAGCTGGCAGGGGCTGCCAACGAATTGGGAGAAGCTATTCTGGTCAATCCCTTGGATATTGAGGAGTTATCGGGCGCCATTCACAATGCCTTGACTATGGAGGTGCCTGAGCAGCGGGAACGCATGGCCCGCATGCAAAAGCGGCTGGTGGATTATACGGTAACCGATTGGGTGAAGGACTTTCTGGACCAGCTTGAAGAAGTAAAGGCCCTTCAGGAAAAACGAAAACTCAAACAGGTCAACGATCAGATCAGGAACGGGATTATACGACAATTTTCAACGGCTTCAACGCGCCACCTTTTTCTCGACTATGACGGCACGCTTGTTCCGTTTGCCCGCCATCCGCGTGAAGCAAAGCCCGATGAGCGTTTGCTGCAGTTGCTCCAAGCGCTGGCCTCAAAGAATGGAACGGCCATCACCATCATCAGCGGCCGCAACAGCGATGTATTGGAAGAATGGTTTGATGATTTGCCCCTGAACCTGGTGGCAGAGCATGGCGCCTCCATACGCATGAAGGGCGGGCCGTGGGTGCACGGCAACGCAATTGACCAAACCTGGAAACCGCTTATCCGACCTACCTTTGATATGTTTGTGCAGCGTTGTCCGGGTTCGTTTGTGGAAGAAAAAAATCACACGCTGGCGTGGCATTATCGAAATGTAGAACCAGAACTGGGGTTTGTGCGTTCGCGCGAATTGCTCGACAACCTTTTTCATCTCATTCGCAATGCCCAGCTTCAGGTAATTGACGGTAACAAGGTAATTGAAGTGCGTGTGGCGGGTATCGATAAAGGAGCAGCCGCGCGCAAAGTGCTTGAACAATTGCCTGCCGACTTTGTACTGGTAATCGGGGATGATAAAACCGATGAGGATATGTTTCATGCCCTTGAACACTCGGCCATCACCGTTAAAGTGGGCGCGGGCATCACGCAGGCACAATACATCCTGCCCACACAAAAGGAAGTACTGGGTTTACTTAATCAGCTGAACGGATGAGCATACACAAGTACAACATGGGTATTGTAGGCAATTGTTCCTACATGGCGTATATCGATCATGCGGCAAAAGTCCAATGGATGTGCATGCCCCGCTTCGACAGCGATTTTGTTTTTGGAGGTTTGCTGGATGTAAAAAGGGGAGGGGAGTTTTCTGTTACCCCGATGGGGGAATACAGCAGCCATCAATATTACATACCCAACACCAATGTGCTGTGCACGGAGTTTGAAAGCGCCAGCGGCAAGTTCAGGGTGATTGATTGCGCTCCGCGCTTTTCCCAATTCGACCGGTATTTCAAACCCCTCATGCTGGTGCGCAAGGTTGAACTGCTCGAGGGCAGTCCGCAGATAACGGTGCGATGCAGGCCGATAAGCAACTATGGCAAAACTTCTCCGGATGTCGTGCAGGGCAGCAATCATTTACGTTTCCTGAATTTTTCCATGCAGGTGCGGCTTACCACCGATGTTTCCCTTTCCCATATTTTGGAAGAGCAGTCGTTTGTGCTGGACCAAAACCGGTACCTGGTGTTTACCTATGGCGAACCGCTGGAAGCCGCGCTGAAAGCCACCGCAGAAGACTTCATAAATAAAACCGTGCGCTATTGGCAAAGCTGGATCAAAAGCACTTACCTGCCGGATATTTATCAGGATCAGATTATCCGTTCGGCTTTGGTGTTAAAGCTGCATCAGTATGAAGACACGGGGGGCATCATTGCATCGGGTACCACGAGTTTACCCGAGCATCACGGTAGTTCGCGCACATGGGATTATCGCTACTGCTGGTTTCGCGATGCGTATTACACGTTGAAGGCATTCAACGAGATCGGCCACTTTGATGAATTGGAACGCTACTTCGAGTACATTCAGAATATCCTGATCACGGAGGAAGAACGGATTCAACCGATGTATAGCATTACCGGTAAAAAGGACCTGGAAGAAATTCACATTGACCTGGAGGGATACCTGGGCAATCAACCCGTGCGCATCGGAAATAATGCATATATCCAGATTCAAAACGATGTGTACGGGCAGGTGTTGGTAAGTTTGCTTCCCTTGTTTATTGATAAACGGCTCTCCATTGCCAAGAAAAATTCCTACACGCGATTGATTGACCGCCTGCTTACCTCCATTGAAAAAACCATGGACGAGCCCGATGCGGGGTTGTGGGAATTCCGGAATGTAAAACAGGTGCATTGCTACACCATGCTGTTTCATTGGGCGGGGAGCAAGGCTGCGTTGAAGATCGGCCGGCTTACCGAAAATGCGGACCTCTGTGCACGTGCATTGAAAATTGAAGCGTTGGCGATTGATCGCATCGAACGGTGTTACGATCCGCAGCAACAGGTGTATACGCAGGCGGTTGGCTCAGCCAATCTCGATGCCAGTACATTGAAGCTGATAACCATGAACTACCTCGATCCGCGTTTGCCTAAAACGCACGAACACCTGAAACAACTGGAAGCCAAATTAAAAACCGACCAGGGGCTTTTTTACCGGTACGTGCATCCCGATGATTTTGGAAAACCGGAAGCCACATTTCTGGTGTGCGCTTTCTGGTATGTGGATGCGCTGGCCTGCGTGGGCAGGGTAGACGATGCCATCCGGACGTTGGATGGCATTTTGCCCTATGCCAACCACCTCGGTATTTTCAGTGAAGATGTTGGCCTGGATGGCTCACAATGGGGCAATTTTCCGCAAACGTACAGCCATGTGGGATTGATCAACGCGGCCTTTCGCATTTCGAAGAAACTGGATATGCCTTCTTTTAAATAAAAGCCATCTCAATAATAATTATGAAGCAAGATAGCTAAACAAAAGCCAGGTAGTTTTCGGCTTTAAATTCATAACGGACAACGGGTAAGTGGCTCGGATGTTAGTACAGGTTAAAATTTGGAGTTTTTAACTTTAACCAGTCTAAAATCTGTAAGAGAAAGACAAGATTTCCCCACGCCCAGATCATTGGGATTTTAAATGAGCAGGAACACAGGATGAAAGTTTCTGATCTATGCCGCAAGGTAACCCTCCGGTAAAGTACATATTTTCTGGTTGAAGTGGATGGTTCTGTTTTACCGAAAAAGGTAAAAAATGGAAATGACATCAGCCCCGACCACCGAACAGGTAATGTTTTCGTTAATCGAAGTCAGACGCAGAAGGCGTTTTGCCGGCAACAGGATTTGGCCAGGCATATTTTTTTATTTTGTTAGTTATCTTCTTAATATTCTTTGACTAAAATACTTTGAGGAATATTTAATTGTTCATGAAGCTTTCGAACCGTTTTCAAAATAAGTTTTCTTTTTTATTCAGAATCTCACTTACCCTGCTTTTGAATCCAATGGTATGAGCTAAATCCTTTTGCTTTATTCCTAATTGCTCCATCCGGAATTTGATTGCCTCGATAGGGTCCTGCAACTCTATTGGGAAATGATCCTTCTCATATTGATCAATCAATAAAGACAGAATTTCCAGTTCATCATCCTTTGGGATTCCGGGTTTGGCATCAAATATCTTTTCAAGCCTTGCTAAGGCCTTGTTGTAATCTTTTTTGTCTTTATTACCCTTAACTTCATAATTTTAGTTCAAATAATATTACAAGCTAACCAGCTCGAATACTTTTTGAATGGCCACCACCGATAGCACAATAAGAAAAAGCAAAGTAACCGTGCGGGCGGGTATGCGGTGGCTAAGCAATACACCGGCCGGTGAGCCCAGCATTACTCCTAAGCTAATCGGAAGCACCAGCGGAAATACGATGAGTCCCTTGCTGCCGGGAATGGCATAATCGGGTTCGAAAAACAGGTTGTTAACCGACAGCCACAGCGCAATAGAAAAAATGGTGCCAAACGATATGGATTTGGCTTTAAGAATATCTACCCTTAACCACATGTTAAGCATAGGAATAAGCAGCGTGCCTCCGCCCAAACCCGTAAGTGCCGATGCCGCACCGGCTACGGCTCCTGTAACCACCAGGCGTTTGCGGTTTACCTTTTCGTTGGCCTTGCCCGACAGCCTGAGCTTCTGAAAGGTTTGTACGATGATGATAATCATGAAAAAAAGTATAACCCCGGTAAAGAGGGGCCTGGAGTAGAATTTGCTTTTGGCCACCAGTTCGAATACAACAAATGAGCATACCACTGCCCCCAGCGAGGTCCACAGGGTTTCGCGCAGGTAAAAGGTTTGCGTACGCAGGGTAGTAACCAAATTCGCCCCCGACGAAACCAGCGTAGCCAGCACCGTATTGGCTATGGTAACCGGCACGTACACTTCGGCCGGCACCAGATAATGATGCAGCACCATGGGAATGACGGCCAACATTAAAAAGCCGGTGCCTATACCCGTAAGTCCAGCAATAAAA